>Ga0272446_1002684_pt1 | contig 23720 bp, 27 predicted proteins | sample YNPCB0061_FD_194587 | JGI IMG/M metagenome (GOLD analysis project Ga0272446, IMG submission 194587) | Hot spring microbial mat communities from Yellowstone National Park, WY, United States - YNP-CB-006-1 | ecosystem: Environmental > Aquatic > Thermal springs > Hot (42-90C) > Sediment | place... | reverse complement strand
TCGCTTTACAACTTAACCTCAATATCAACCCCGGCTGGTAAGTCCAACTTCATCAGCGCATCAATGGTTTTGGATGAGGGCTGATAAATATCAATAATCCGCCGGTGGGTACGGGTCTCAAAATGCTCTCGGGAGTCTTTATCCACGTGGGGAGAACGCAGCACACAGTAAATACGGCGGTGCGTCGGCAAAGGGATAGGCCCGACTGCCATTGCATTGGTGCGGTTAGCTGTTTCCACAATTTTTTCACAGGAAGTATCAAGCAAACGGTGATCGAAGCCTTTCAGGCGGATCCGGATTTTTTGCTGAGCCGTCATTGTCATAAGTCTTGTCCTTATTCAAGCTAAACAGAGAAAAAGGCAGAGGCTATGACACCCCTGCCCTCCATGATGAACTCATTTATTTAATGATCTTGGAGACCACACCAGCACCAACGGTACGCCCGCCTTCACGAATGGCAAAACGCATCCCCTGTTCCACAGCAACCGGATTGATCAGTTGCACAGTCATTTTGATCCGGTCACCGGGCATGACCATTTCAGGGGTACTGCCATCATCAGCCGTAAAGGAAGCAATCGTACCAGTCACATCGGTTGTGCGCACATAGAATTGAGGCCGGTAGCCAGCAAAGAAAGGAGTGTGACGCCCTCCTTCTTCTTTTTTGAGCACATAGACCTCAGATTCAAAGTCCGTGTGCGGGGTAATCGACTTGGGCTTCGCCAAAACCATACCCCGTTCAATTTCATCCTTGGCAATACCACGTAGCAATACACCCACGTTATCTCCAGCGATGCCCTCTTCCAAGGTCTTCTGGAACATTTCCAAGCCCGTGACCGTGGTCGAACGAGTATCCTTGATCCCCACAATCTCAACAGTCTCACCCACCTTGATCTTGCCCCGTTCAATCCGTCCCGTGGCCACAGTACCCCGACCAGAGATAGAGAACACATCCTCCACCGCCATCAGGAAAGGCTTATCAACATCCCGCTCTGGTGTGGGAATATAGGAGTCCACAGCATCCATGAGCTCATAGATCTTGTCAACCCACGGATCTTCCCCCCGGAGTGTCTTGGGACTCGCTTGCATTTTCTCCAAGGCTTTGAGAGCTGAACCCTTAACGACAGGAATGTCATCCCCAGGGAAATCATAAGAACTGAGAAGCTCCCGCACTTCCAACTCAACCAGTTCCAGCAGCTCTGGGTCATCCACCATATCTTCTTTGTTCATGAAAACCACCAAGTTGGGAACACCGACTTGGCGAGCCAGCAAAATGTGCTCACGGGTTTGGGGCATAGGACCATCAGCAGCAGAAACCACTAAGATCGCCCCATCCATTTGCGCTGCACCCGTGATCATGTTCTTCACATAGTCAGCATGCCCAGGACAGTCCACATGGGCGTAGTGCCGGCTTTCCGTTTCATATTCCACGTGGGCGGTGTTGATCGTGATCCCGCGAGCCTTTTCTTCAGGGGCAGCATCAATGTCATCGTATTTACGGGCCTGAGCACGACCCTGAGCCGCCAGCACAGAGGTAATCGCTGCCGTCAAGGTTGTTTTACCATGGTCAACGTGGCCGATAGTGCCGACGTTAACGTGGGGTTTTGTCCGTTCAAACTTAGCACGTGCCATTATTCGTTTCCTTTGTTTTTAGCGATGATGGTTTCAGCAATAGAGCGTGGTACCTCTTCGTAATGGCTAAATTCCATCGAAAAAGTACCCCGACCCTGGGTTTTGGAGCGTAGGTCAGTGGCATAACCAAACATCTCAGCGAGAGGTACCTTAGCGGTTACCTTGCTCAAGCCAGCATTGGTTTCCATCCCTTCCATTTGCCCGCGTCGGGAGTTGAGATCCCCGATCACATCCCCCAGGAAGTTCTCAGGTACCTCCACCTCAACCTTCATGGTCGGCTCCAGAATCACAGGGTTTGCCATTTTCGCGGCTTGCTTCAAAGCCATAGAACCGGCAATCTTGAAAGCCATTTCATTGGAGTCCACATCATGGTAAGAACCATCCACAAGGGTGGCGCGGACATCAATGAGTGGATAGCCAGCAAGTACACCGGATTCACAGGCTTCTTTGATCCCCTGCTCTGACGGCCCGATGTATTCTTTGGGAACAACACCACCGACAATCTTGGAGACAAACTCAAACCCTGTCCCTGGCTCCGCAGGCTCTAGGTCAATGACCACATGGCCATACTGACCCCGCCCACCACTCTGGCGGACAAACTTTCCTTCCACCCGTGAAACAGCCTTGCGAATGGTTTCTCGATAGGCTACCTGAGGTGCTCCCACGTTGGCCTCTACTTTGAATTCCCGCAGCATCCGATCCACCAGGATTTCCAGGTGAAGCTCGCCCATACCAGAGATGACGGTCTGGTTGGTCTCAGGGTCAACTCGCACCCGAAATGTGGGGTCTTCTTCCGCTAAGGCTTGCAGGGCCTTGGAAAGCTTCTCCAAGTCGCCTTTGGTTTTGGGTTCAACAGCCACGGAGATCACCGGCTCAGGAATAAAAAGAGATTCTAAAATCACAGGGTCAGACTCTAGGGTGAGCGTGTCTCCCGTAAAGGTATCCTTGAGCCCTAAAACCGCACCCAAGTCACCAGCACGAAGTTCATCCACCTCGATCCGCTCGTCAGCTTTCAAAACAATTAAGCGTGAGATGCGCTCTTTTTTGCCTTTGGTGGCGTTGAGGGCGTAACTGCCTTTCTGTAAAACCCCGGAATACACGCGGACAAAGGTCAGCCGTCCATAGGGGTCAGCCATGATCTTGAAAGCCAAAGCCGCAAGGGGAGCATTGTCATCGGCGTATCGCTCTGTCGGGGTACCATCAGGCAGATGTCCTTTGATGGCAGGGATGTCAACGGGAGAAGGCAGATACTTGACGACAGCATCCAGCATCAACTGCACACCCTTGTTTTTGAAGGATGACCCGCAAAGCATTGGTACGATGCTGCCGCTGATTGTGCCTTTGCGCAGCGCTTGGGTGATTTCAGCTTCTGTCAAGTCTTGCCCTTCAAAGTATTTGTTGAGCAAGTCATCACTGGTTTCCGCCGCTGCTTCAATGAGTTTTTCCCGATATTCATTGGCTAAATCCATCATGTCAGCCGGAATATCTTGAATGCGAATGTCTGTACCTTGGTCGTTTTTGTACACATAGGCTTTCATCCGCACTAAGTCCACAATGCCCTCAAAGGTGTCTTCGCAGCCAATGGGGAGCTGAATGGGAACAGCGTTGGCTTTCAAACGATCCCGAACCTGCTCCAAAACTTTGTAGAAATTGGCACCAGTGCGATCCATTTTGTTGACGTAAATGATCCGCGGCACGTTGTAGCGATTTGCCTGCCGCCATACGGTTTCGGTCTGGGGCTGCACCCCCCCCACTGAACATAAAACCGTAATCACCCCGTCTAACACCCGCATGGAACGCTCGACCTCAATGGTGAAGTCCACGTGACCAGGGGTGTCAATGATGTTAATGCGGTGCTCTAGGGCCTGGGGATCCGGTTGGGTGGGGTTTTCGGGATCCCGAACAGTCCAAGAGGTGGAGATGGCCGCTGCGGTAATGGTGATGCCCCGCTCCCGCTCCTGCGCCATCCAGTCGGTGACGGCTGTGCCTTCATGGACTTCGCCGATTTTGTGGATGACCCCAGAGTAAAACAGGATGCGCTCTGTGGTGGTGGTTTTGCCCGCATCAATGTGGGCAGCAATACCGATATTTCTGACTCGTTCCAACGGAATTGTGCGTGCCACCTTGTCCTCCTGAGTGCCTCGCTAGGGTGATGCCCTATGGCTGAAATATTCCTTAATGATTCTAACCTTTTTTCGGATCCATTCTGTCTAACAACTTCTGCAATCTTTGCGCATCTCCAGTCGGTGTTTGAGTAGGGCTTTAGTAGCGGTAGTGGGCAAAGGCTTTGTTGGCTTCCGCCATCTTGTGGGTCTCTTCTTGCTTGCGAATGGTGCTGCCGGTGCGGTTGGAGGCATCGAGAACTTCGTTGGCGAGCTTGCTTGCCATGGTTTTGCCGGCGCGGCTACGAGAAAATTGCACCAACCACCGCAAGGCTAAAGCAATACCCCGCTCAGTCTTGACTTCCACAGGCACTTGGTAGGTGGCCCCACCCACCCGCCGCGCTTTCACTTCTACCACGGGGGTGGCGTTGCGGATGGCAAGTTCTAGAACCTCAAGGGGTTCTTTGCCGGTGCGCTCTGCAACAATATCTAGGGCTTGATAGGCAATACGGGAAGCCAGGGAAGCCTTACCCTTGAGCATCAGCCGCTTGATCAACATGGACACAAGGCGACTGTTGTATTTGGCGTCAGGGGGGACAATTCGCTGAGGAGCACGGTTACGACGAGACATACGCTGTGGGGGGATCCTGAAACGGCTTAAATCAAGTTCATTCTTGCGGTTTGTTGGGGTTTATTTTTTCTTGCCAGGGGTGGCAGCCCCTTTGGCGGCTCCGGGCTTGGGCCGCTTCGCACCATACTTACTCCGACCTTGGAGACGGTCTTTGACACCAGCAGCATCCAGGGTGCCGCGAATAATGTGGTAACGAACACCCGGTAGATCCTTAACACGACCGCCGCGGATCATGACCACAGAGTGCTCTTGCAGGTTGTGTCCAATCCCAGGAATGTAGGCTGTCACTTCAAAGCCGGAGGTGAGGCGAACCCGCGCAACTTTGCGTAAAGCGGAATTGGGTTTTTTGGGGGTTGTTGTGTAAACCCGTGTGCAAACGCCGCGCCGCTGCGGACAAGCCTTGAGGGCAGGAGACTTGGTCTTGCGCTTGGCAACACTGCGCTCTTCACGAATAAGCTGCTGGATGGTGGGCATGGTTGGCCAAAGACGAGAGAATTAGGCACAGAGAATCAAGTTAGCAGGGTAGGGGGATGGGTGTCAAGTTCAGGGCTGTGCATCCTGGGCTTGCTTGTGGGCTTGTTTGTGGGGTTGCTGGAGATCCCGGCTGTTGATCGTGAAGGAGCCTGATCCCCGCGGTTTTGTGGCTGCTTGCTTTTCCGCCAAAAAGGAATTAGCGTGAGGATATGTAAAATTTCGTAACTTTATCGCTCTCATTTTCGTCACGTAGGCGCGGCAGCATGACCTCAACGATTTCTCCTTTTGCCTTGGTGGAAGATGACCTCAGGCAACTCCTGCAAGACCTACGCACGTTGGTGAGCGCTCGGCATCCGATTTTGGCGTTGGCGGCAGAGCATTTGTTCTCGGTGGGGGGCAAGGGGATCCGACCGATGTTGGTGTTGTTGGTGGGGCGGGCTACAACGGCGGATGGTGGCTTGCTGCCGCGGCATCGCCGCTTGGCTCAGATCACGGAGATGATCCACACGGCTAGCTTGGTGCACGATGATGTGATTGACACCGCTGATGTGCGCCGGGGTGTGGGTACGGTGAACCATGATTTTGGCAATCGGGTGGCGGTGTTGGCGGGGGATTTTTTGTTTGCGCAGGCGTCTTGGTATTTGGCGAATCTGGATCATTTGGAGGTGGTTAAGCTGCTGTCTCAGGTGATCAAGGATTTCGCTGAGGGGGAGATTCGCCAGAGTTTGACGGCTTTTGATCTGTCTTTGACGCTGGAAAGTTATCTGGAAAAGAGTTTTTATAAGACGGCTTCGTTGCTGGCAGGCAGTGCTAAGGCGGCAGCGCTACTCAGTGATGCTGCTGTGGATGTGGCTGAGTCAATGTATGAGTTTGGGCGGTGTTTCGGGATTGCTTTTCAGATTGTGGATGATATTTTGGACTACACCAGTTCTACGGAAACGTTGGGCAAGCCTGCAGGATCTGATCTGAGCCAAGGAAATTTGACAGCACCGGTTTTGTATGCTCTCACGGAGTTTCCAGAGTTGGCTGCGTTGGTTGAACGTCAGTTGGCAGAGCCAGGGGACTTGACGACAGCGGTGGCTTTGGTGCGCCAAAGTCAGGGGATCCCGAAATCGCGACAATTAGCGGCAAGTTATGTGCAAAAAGCCCTGCGGGCTTTAGAGGTTCTGCCTCATTCTCCGGCTAAGCAGGCCCTGATGGTGATTGCTGAGCAGACTGTATCCCGGTTTTATTAAGATCTATTCCCTATAGCTGCGGGGAGGGGGTCTTGAGGTTTTGGGATGGATAGAGTTTGGTCGTTGTTGGATCTGGGGTGATTCTGAGAAATATTGGGGTGCGCGGCTCGGTCTGCTGCTTTTGCTCTAGGGGATGAGTTTCTTGTAGGGACAGGAAGCCAAAGGGCCCCAAAAAGGGGGATAATCTTGAGTCGATCTGCCCTGAGTCTATGAAATCTCTTTATATCATTCGCCACGGTATTGCCGAAGACCCCCTGCCAGGTCAGGAGGATGCTGCCCGTCCTTTGACAGCAAAAGGATTTGAGAAAACAAGCCAGATTGCCAAGCAGTTGGGCCATTGGGCATGGCATTGGGATGTGATCCTCACTAGTCCATTCCTGCGGACCCATCAAACGGCACAGATTTTTTTTATGGCGGGGCTGGCCTCTCAGGTGGAGGTGTTCCCGGATTTGGCACCGGGAGGTAATCTGGAGGGGCTGTGGGCCTGGTGGCATGACTTTCCAGCCTATGAACAGGTGGCGATTGTCGGGCATCAACCGGATTTGGCCCGCTGGTTGGCTGGGATCCTGGGTGGCCACGAACACAGCTATCTCTTGAAAAAAGCGGGCATTGCTTGGGTGGAGTTGTCCTCGCTGCGGGAGGGGCAGGGGTCTTTGGTTGCCTTTTTGCCACCGAAGCTGATCTTGGCAGAACGATAGTTTCTCTAACCCTGGTTTGAATCGGGTGTGAATCCGGGAGCAAATCCTCCGGCAAAAGCTTAAGATAAAAGAAAGCTGTTTGGCTTGTTGGGATTCATTCGCAGATTCGGGGTTGATCATGGAGAAGCAGGGAGTTTTGGTGTTGAATTTGGGTGGCCCCGACACCTTGGCGGATGTGCAGCCATTTCTCTACAATCTTTTTGCTGATCCGGAGCTGCTCCGTTTGCCGGCGCCCTGGATGCAGAAACCCCTAGCGACATTTATTGCTAAGACGCGGGCGAAAAAGTCCCAAGCCAATTACGCCAGTCTCGGTGGAAGATCCCCATTGCGCGGGATCACGGAGGCCCAAGCCCAAGCCCTAGAAACAGAACTGCAGCGGGCAGGAATCGAAGCTAAGGTCTATGTTGCCATGCGCTATTGGCATCCCTTTGCCCGGGATGTGCTTGCCCAAATCAAGGCAGATGGGATCCAACGCTTGGTGATTCTGCCCCTCTATCCCCAATACTCTTTCACGACGACGGGATCCAGTTTTCGGGAACTCCGCCACCTGCGACAGCAGGATCCCAACCTGCAAAAGATGACCTGGGTGTGGATTAACTCCTGGTATGACCAGCCGGATTATGTGCAGGCGATGGCGGCGGCGATTACGGCTGAATTGGAGCAGTTTTCCCAGCCGGAAAAGGTTCATGTGCTTTTTAGTGCCCACGGTATTCCGGCTTCCTATGTGAGCGCAGCCGGGGATCCCTATCAACAGGAGGTGGAAGGCTGTGTCCGGCTGATTTGGAAGTACGTAAAACGCCCAAACCCCCACTCTCTGTCCTATCAAAGCCGGGTGGGTACGGTGAAATGGTTGGAACCCTACACCGAAAACCGCATCCCAGAACTGGCTGCCACCGGTCTCAAGCAGCTGTTGGTGGTGCCGATTAGCTTTATTTCTGACCACATTGAAACCCTGCAAGAAATTGACCAGGAATACCGCCACCTCGCTACCAGTAACGGGATTCAAGAGTTTCGCCGCGTCCCGGCTCTCAATACCCAACCCCGGTTTATCACTGCCCTCCGCCAGTTGGTGCAACCCCATTTGGCTGCTACCCTGCCCTCCGCTCAAACCGTATGACCAGTATCTGGCCTGTGCAAATCTGGCAGCAGCAAGCCTATGTTTGTGGGGATCCCCAACCCTTTATGTGGGCGGAAGCCAAGGCTCTCCGGGATCCCCCGATCCTGTTTACCGTTCCAGAACCTGACCCCCTCACCCGGGATTTTGCCTGGGGACTGAGCCGGATTTGGGCTGCCGAGATCTTAAACCAGTCTGTGCAAGCTGACTTTGATCTAGAGAGCTGTTTTCGCGCTTGGGTGAAGCACTGGCAGCAGCCCCCTGCTCCTGAAGTCCTGGGAGTTTTGGTGGCCCTTGAACTCATCGTCCGCGGGATCCCGATAGACTTACAAAATACCCTCAAAGCCAGCCTGGGAGAAGACGTGCTGCGAGCTGCTTACCCCATGAACATGGTCTGCATTGACCCGGATAACCCCGACCGTACCCTGCTGCAGGTGCAACGTTTGGGGATCCGGTTAGCTGGGGAGCAGGGATCCCGGATTCGAGAGCAGATCCAGCTTGTCCTCAGGGATGGACGGCGGCTGGATCCCCTCTAGGGCGGGGCATTCTTAGGCTTCCTTGACTCGGTTAAGCTGATCTTGACAGGTCAGTATCTCTTTCCAATGCCTCTCACCCTCTACCACGTGGATGCTTTTACGGATCGACTCTTTGGGGGCAACCCCGCTGCTGTCATTCCCCTATCAGACTGGTTGCCCGATCCCCTGCTGATTGCCATTGCCGCCGAGAACAATCTCTCCGAAACTGCCTTCTTTATAGAGAGGGATCCCCAAGAGGTAATGCCCTTGCGTTGGTTTAGCCCCACCCAAGAAGTCCCCCTCTGCGGTCACGCCACCCTAGCAACAGCCTTTGTGATCCTTTGTCTTCTCCACCCCGACCAGGGATCCGTGCGCTTTGAGACCCTGAGCGGCATCCTGGAGGTGGATAAAACCCCAGCCAACACCCTGATCATGCATCTGCCCCGCTTTGACCCCACCCCCCCACCCCCCACCCCCAACGAATTACAAGCTGCCCTGCCCCCCCACCCCCAAGACCTTTTTGTCACCCACAGCGACAGGAATTACTACCTGGTTTACGACCATGCCGAGACCGTCCGCACCTGCCAACCGGATCCCGGCCTTCTGCGCCGCCTCACTCCCTACAACGTGGTGATCACCGCTCCCGGGGATTTAGCAAGTCAGTCTGATTACGTCTGCCGCTACTTTGCCCCCAATAGTGGCATCCCCGAAGACCCTGTCACGGGATCGATTCAATGCGCCCTCGTTCCCTACTGGGCCCAACGCCTGCACAAAACCCACCTCACCTGCCAGCAACTGTCCCGGCGACAAGGACGGCTATCCGCCGAACTCCACGAGCACGGGATCCGCATCCAGGGCCAAGCCGTTCTTTACTGCACCGGCACCCTGCACCTGTAAGGGATCCCTAACCTATCCTTGCTAAATCGTAGTCATTGTTACATAATCAAGCCAATTGGCAGTGATAGAACAAAGCGAACACCCAGAGGGAACTCATCACAATGAAAAAGATCGAGGCGGTTATTCGTCCCTTTAAGTTGGATGAAGTCAAAATAGCCCTTGTCAACGCTGGTATTGTCGGCATGACCGTCAGCGAAGTGCGGGGTTTTGGGCGACAAAAAGGGCAAACCGAGCGGTATCGCGGCTCCGAATACACTGTGGAATTTCTGCAAAAGCTCAAGCTAGAAATCGTCGTGGAAGATGAGCTGGCAGACACCGTGATTGAAAAAATCATCACCGCAGCCCGCACGGGTGAAATTGGGGATGGCAAAATTTTCGTCTACCCCGTGGAAAAAACCATTCGTATTCGCACCAGCGAAACCAATCAAGATGCCCTCTAAAGTATTCATCACTACATCCCCGAATTCTTACAAGTTAAGGAGTCTCCCATGCGTTCTTGGATTTGGTCAACCGTGTATGGCCTTGTGGCATTTCTGAACGATCGTTTCTTACCCCAAAGCTGGCATCTCAACCCCGAAAAGGTGGCGGACCGGGTTCAGCACCTCTGGCACGAATTACTGACCTATGTAACTGAGCAGCCGGATGCTCCCAAGCGCTATCGGGGTGTGATTATTGATGAATCCGCCCTGCCATCGCGGCCTGCCCCCGTGATCACCCGCACCGTCTACTACCGGGGCTGCCCCATCCAGCGCACCTCTTCCGGTCAGGTGCCCCTGGATCTGACAACCCCCCCCTACGTCCCCCCCTACCAACGCTGGATGGACACCCAATGGCGCACGTGGATGCTTAATCTAGGTTTGGGCAACCAAGACTTGACAGCTCCTACCCCCGCCCCCGAAAAACTCTATCGGGGATCCCGTTACTAGTACCAATCCCTCAATCACTCCGTCATTAGGGTATCCTCGGATACCCTTTTTTGTTTGGGTAGGGATCGGGATCCCAGTTGGGATCCAGGATCACAACCCCACCGAGAAAAATTGTGTAAGAGTCCCCTAACAAAGTTTTTAGATTCCGAGAAACAGTATTCTGTGTTACAAAACACCCCTGTTAGCAGTGCTACAAAGTAGCGGAAATACGCAAAGTGGGATTACATTTTTGCGCTGACATCGGGTTGTGTACCTGGCAAGCGTAAGGGTGTCTGCCCATGTTCTCAATCATTGACTCAGGATGATGCAATCCTTGGGTTTGTGCGGATGTTCAGTTGTACAGATTGAATAGGAAACACACCAACATGAAAACGTGGTTACACCTACTGCCAAAGCCCGTCGCCCGTGGGGGACTGGTGATTTTGGCCGCCGGGATCCTGTGGACCCTCACCTCCCATGGATTGGCTTTTGCCCAGGATGCCGAAGAACTGACGCTGGAGAGTCTGGCTGAGAAGCTTGACGGTGTTCAGAGTCATGCTAATATCGTCTGGACCATGGTCTCTGCCGCTTTGGTCTTCTTCATGCAGGCCGGGTTTGCCATGGTGGAATCTGGCTTTACTCGCGCCAAAAATGCCACCAACATCATGCTCAAGAATCTCATGGACTTTGCCTTCGGGGCTGTCGTCTTTTGGTTGATTGGCTTTGGTTTGATGTTTGGTTCCAGTAACGGCTATTTTGGTAGCTCATGGTTTGCTTTTAGCCACATGAAAGCCTATGATGCTGGCTCCTGGCCCTTTACCTTTTTCTGCTTCCAGATGGTGTTTGCGGCTACCGCTGCCACGATTGTCTCTGGGGCGATGGCTGAGCGGACCAAGTTTGTCTCTTACCTGATCTACTCCATCGTGATTTCAGCTTTTATCTATCCCATCTCTGGGGGGTGGGCATGGAATGGCTCGTTTGCTGACTACAACGATGGCACCGCAGGTTGGCTGGGGAATCTGGGCTACATTGACTTCGCTGGTTCTGGGGTGGTGCACCTCTGCGGCGGGGCGGCGGCTTTGGCGGGGGCGATGGCTTTGGGGCCGCGCACCGGCAAGTTTGGCCCCAATGGGGAACCGCGGGCGATTCCTGGGCATAACCTGCCTATGGGGATGCTGGGGGTGTTTATTCTCTTTTTTGGCTGGATTGGTTTCAATGCTGGTTCTACCACAGCCGCGACATCGGATATTGGTTGGATTGCCATGAACACCTTCTTGGCTGGGGGCGCGGGGGCCATCGCTGCCATGCTCACCTCTTGGTTTGTGTTCAAGAAGCCGGATATGAGTTTCACAGCCAACGGGGTTTTGGCCGGTTTGGTTGGGATTACCGCTCCCTGTAACACGGCCAGTCCAGCGGGGTCTGTGATCATTGGTTTGGTGGCGGGGGCGCTGGTGGTGGGTTCTGCCCTCTTCATAGAAAATGTCCTTAAGGTAGACGATCCAGTGGGGGCGGTTTCTGTCCATGGCACCTGTGGCATTTGGGGAGTGCTAGCAGCTGGGATCCCTTTCTTGGCTAAGGCTAATGGGGAGATCACCTGGGCTAACTTTGGGGTGCAGATCATTGGTGCTTTGAGCTACGCCCTCTGGCCATTTATCACCTGCTTCATTCTGTTTACCATCCTCAAGGCCACGGTGGGGCTGCGGGTGACGCCCGAAGAAGAAAAGGAAGGTCTGGATATTGGCGAACATGGCAATGTTGCCTACCCCGACTTTGCTTCCATTGCTTCGGAAGAGTAGGTTTCCCATGGGTTGATTGCTCTCAAACCGGGATCCCCTCCCGGTTTTTTTGTGGGGATGTTCCTCTCTGGGATCAGGACATCGCTGGCTGGGTGACTGGGTGTAAAGACAAGAAATCAAGGGGTGGAGATCTGACTGGCTCATGTACCCTAAAAACAGGGCCCTCTTGTGAAACTTGATCCTGGAGACTGATTTTGAATCGAGCCGGTAAAGCTGACCTGCGTAGCTATGTGTACATTGACCGGCTCCAACCCCAGTATGCTGCTTACTTGGGGACGGTCGCGGCGGGCTTTCTGCCTTTGCCTGGAGATGCCTCCCTCTGGATTGAGATTGCCCCAGGCATGGAAATCAACCGTCTCATGGACATTGCCCTTAAATCAGCGGCAGTGCGCCCAGGGCTACAGGTGGTGGAGCGGCTCTATGGGTTCCTCGAAGTCCATTCCAGCCGGCAGGGGGAAGTGCAAGCAGCAGCCCGGGCTATTCTCGATGCCATTGGGGCCGAGCGAACCCACTGTTTGCGGCCGCGGATTATTTCTAGCCAGGTAATCCGTAATGTCGACCCCCATCACGCCCAACTGATCAACCGCGCCCGCCGGGGCCACATGTTGCTGGCGGGGCAAACCCTCTACGTCTTGGAGGTAGAGCCAGCCGGGTATGCCGCCATTGCCGCCAACGAAGCCGAAAAAGCAGCCCTGATCAATATCCTCGATGTCTATCCCCTCGGCAGTTATGGTCGGGTTTACTTGGGCGGGCAAGAACAAGATATTTTGGCAGGGGCCCGGGCTGCTCTCCAAGCCCTAGAATCTCTGGGAGGTCGGGATCCCCTGGATAGTGTCTTGATCCCCCGACGGGAATAGGGAGTGGGCCGAGACTGGTACATTTGGTATAGAGCCATACGAACTTTTTTGGCTATTCACCGCCGCCGAGTCTATCCCATGGATTTTCCTGTTGCTCAATTGTTTGATTACTTTTTGGCTTCCCCAGAACCGACTCCCCTCCATAAGTTGCAGGATTTGCTCCAAATCCCCCCTGGGAGTGTTCCAGCCGAACAACTGGCAATTGCTCTCCATGGTTTGACGAAACTTGGTTTTCTGGAGCAGACTGACCAGGGCTACCGCTACCGCGCTGATCCTAGCCTTGTGCCAGCCCGCCTGCGCTGCTACAACAAGGGCTATTGCTTTGCCATCCGCGATGATGCCGATGTGGATGATGTTTATATCTATGCCAGCAACTTGAATGGAGCCTGGAACGGGGACCGGGTTCTGACACGGATCACGAAAGAGGGCTATCGCAAACGCAGTCCAGAGGGGGAAGTCGCAGCAGTAATTGAACGGGTGAATCTGACGGTGGTGGCTCGGATTCAGAACCCGCCCCCAGAGCAAGCAGGGCCCCCCAAGGCCATTCCCCTCGATGACCGACTCATGTTTGAGGTGGAATTGCCGGAGCAGACGCCGGGATCCCTAGGAGATGGTCAGGTCGTCTATGTGGAAATCACCCGCTACCCATTGGCGAATTTGCCGACCCAAGGGCGGGTGCTGAAGGTGCTGGGGAGCGACCCCAGCTTTTCCATGGACGCAGACTTAATTTGCTCTAAATATGGTTTGCCCCAGAGCTTTCCTGAGTCTGTGGCCGCCGCTGCCCAGTCCCTCCCCAAAACCACCAGCAAAGCAGAATTGAAAAAAAGGCAGGACTATCGGGACTGGTTTACCCTCACCCTGTCTGGGTATGACCTCAGCCAACCGGGATCCCTAGAGCCGACCGTGGCCTTGTCCCTGCGTCCAGGAGACGAGACACCGGAAACTGCCACGTGGCAACTGGGGATCCACATTGCCGATCTCACCCCTTGGCTGGAATTCGATAGCCCTTTGGCCCAGGAAGCCCGTCAACGCTGCCGTAGTGCCCATTTAGACACGGTTATTCTCCCTCTTTATCCCCAGGAGGTGACGCAGCAGTGTCTTTTGCTGCCTCAGCAAGAACGCTTGTGCTGGTCTGTGTTAATCACCCTTTCTGCCACAGGGGAACTGCTCACCTATGAAATTCAGCCCAGCGTGATTCGCACCAGTGCTCATCTCACCTATGCCCAAGTGGCAGCCCTTCTGGCTACAGAATTGGGGGATCAACCCAGCGATTTACTCACCCTTTTGCACCACCTCCACCACCTCACCACCCAGTGTCGGCAGCAGCGCCATGCCCAGGGTGGCTTTACCCTCACGGCCGCTGCCGATCCCTTAGATAGCGCTGCCCTCCTCAATACCTCTAACCCTGCCCAGCCTATGGTCAAGGAGTGTCAAGTTTTGGCAGAGACTGTGATTGGGGAGCATCTGCTCAAACTCGGGATCCCGGCTGTGGCTTATCAGCAGCCAGCCCCCAACCTGGAAGCCTTGCAGAGCTTTGTACGGCTGGCCAGTCCCTTGGGAGTCGTGACGACCGTTCCGGAGGGGATCACTGTCCAGGAGATCCAGCAGTGGAGCCAGCAGTTGCCTGAGGATCCCACCCTGCGGCGGATTCTGGCGGAATCCCTGCTGGCGGCCCTTCCTCCTTTGAGTTATCAGGTGCTGACGGCTGAGAGTCCAGTTCCCTTTAGTCGCCCCTTGGCGGTGCCCTGTGCTGCCCCTTTGCACCGCTATGCAGATTTACTCAACCAGTACGCGTTGCAGGCTTTGTGCTCCAAAGGCAAAGAAAAATCCGCGCCCCGTTCAAAAACCGTAGCGGATATTCGCAGCCGCCGTAGCCATGGGGTGGTGACCTGGAGTGTTCTGCCCCCCAAAACCCAGGAGGAACTCCTCGCTGCCATGACGGAGTGGATCCCCACTAGCCAAGCCCAGCTTGAGCGGATTCGACAAGCGGAACAGGAATTGCAAGGGCTGAAGAAATCAGCCTTCATGCAGGCTCACTTGGGAGAAACCCTGAGTGGCGTGATTGTGCGGGTGCAAAACTACGGCTTCTTTGTCCAGGTGGAACCCCTCCTTGCCGAGGGATTGGTGCATGTCCGCTCTCTCAAAGACGATTGGTATGAATACCTTCCCAAGTATCAAGCCTTAGTTGGGCGCAAGAACCGCAAGCAATTTCGCATTGGGGAACGGGTGGATGTCCAAGTCAAAAGCGTGGACTATTATCGCCAGCAAACGGATCTTTTGGTGATGGGAGAAGGACAAGTATTTGAGGGAGAAGACCTCTAGCCTATGGCATTTCCAGTATTGACAACCTTGGGGATCATTGTCTGGGCAGGGCTGTGGGCCTATGCCACCCTCTTGGTGATCTATGTGATCCTGGAGGAAAGCGACTCGGTGTACACCTATCCCATGCGGCTGTCGTTGGATCGGTTTGTGGAAAATGTGGGACTGGCATGGCTGAAACAATTACACCGCCTCCCTTTAGTGGAGCGGCGGCGGTTAAGTATCGGCTTGTTGGTGGTCGTCACCGTGGCAACGGTTATTTTTTTCCGGGATTGAGTTCAAGTTCCTGGTATCTCAAACCGGTCAACTAGCTCCCTGACGGACTCGATAGCAGCTAGGGATGCCGCCGTTGATCCTGCTGGTATTTCCAGCCGAAATAAGCTGCCACCAGCCCATAAACCCCCAAGCCGATCACCCCCACCAACCCCAAGGTGGATTTCGGGATCCCTGGATGAAAGATCTCGCGAAACCCCAGCGGAGGCTGCCACCACACCTGGCACCCAGCACTGATTGGTTGCTGAAAAGCACAAGGGGCAAAAGCCAAGGAAAACAAAAAGCCCACCGCCATATACACCGACACCAGCCAGCGCCACACCAGAAAAAGACGACTCAACCAGCCAGGGTCCTCCTCAATTGCTAGGGAAAGCACCGGCCAAAACCACAGGGCAATGGGAATTGCTGCCCGCGCTGCTGGCCCCGTCAAAAAGCCCACCGGGATCCCGCCGATCATCAAGTAGACCGTAATCGCCAAGAGGCTCGCCACCTGCCAATAGATCCCCAAGAGTTCCCGCACCGCTTGATTGTGGCTAGCATAAGCCCAGATCAATAACCCCAAGGGCACAAAAACTGTCAACACAACAGCCAGGCGAAAATCCCACCATATCCAGGGCGTAAACCAAAAATCCATATCCTTGTCCTAGTCATCGGCTCCCCAATTCCATTGTTCAAGACACTGCCTTAGCCTGCAATCCTCTTCTCCATTTCCTCAGCAAGAATCCTCTGGTTAAGATACGGTAAAAAGTGACTTCTCTGAAGGGAAAGCCTATGCTGGGAACAAGGGGATCCCACCGTTGGGAGGGTGATGGGCAACCATGCTAAGAATCGTGACGCAGCGGAGCGAAGCAGAAGCCGAACTCAGGCGGATTGCACGCCGCACCCACTCAGAAGATCATCACCATCGCGAAGCCACTGTCCAGCAAATTTTACAAACGGTGCAGCGCCAAGGGGATCGAGCCCTCCTCGATTACACCGCCGAGTTTGATCAAGTTGAACTCACGCTGGCGGAGCTGCGAGTCTCGGGAGCAGAGATGGAAGCTGCCTACCAAGCCATTACCCCCCAGCTTTTGCGGGCGATTCGTTTAGCCAAACAGCGCATCGAAGCCTTTCACCGTCAGCGTATCCCCAAATCCTGGGTGAATTTAGAAGAGAAAGGGGTTGTCCTCGGCAAGCGCTACACCCCTGTAGAGCGGGCTGGCTTGTACATTCCAGGGGGACGGGCGGCCTATCCCAGCACGGTCTTGATGAATGCCATCCCCGCCGTGGTGGCCGGAGTCGAGCACATCGTCATGGTCACCCCCCCTGGTTCCGATCACCTGGGTTCTGGCAGCAAAGCCATTAGCCCAGCCATCCTCGTCGCTGCTCAGGAAGCCGGGATCCAGACCATCTACCGTGTGGGGGGGGCCCAAGCCATCGCTGCCCTAGCCTTTGGCACAGAAACCATTCCCAAGGTGGATGTGATCACTGGCCCTGGAAATGTGTATGTGATGCTGGCCAAAAAACTGGTCTATGGCACCGTGGGGATTGACTCCCTCGCAGGCCCCTCGGAAGTCTTGATCATTGCCGATGCCAAAGCCAACCCAGTCCATGTTGCCGCGGACTTGCTGGCCCAAGCTGAACATGACCCCCTCGCTGCTGCCATCGTGATCACCCCAGCGGAGGAATGGCTGCACCAGGTCACCACTGCTTTGAATGAACAATTGGAAAAACATCCCCGCCGCCTCCTCACGGAAAAAGCCATTGCCCACTACGGTTTGGGGGTAGTCGTGCCCAGTATTGCCGTTGCCCTCGAACTTGCCAATAGCTTTGCCCCTGAACACCTCGAACTCCAGGTTGAGGATCCCTGGTCTCTCCTTGCTGGTGTCCGTCATGCTGGCGCCATCTTTATGGGTTATCACACCCCGGAAGCCCTTGGAGACTACCTTGCTGGTCCTAACCATACCCTCCCCACAGGGGGTGCCGCTCGCTATGCTTCAGGTCTGAGTGTCGAAACTTTTCTCAAATACTCCACCCTAGTCCAATACAGCCCTGCGAGTCTCAACCAAGTGGCCCCCGCCATCATGGCATTGACAGAAGCAGAAGGCCTGTCCTCCCACGGCGACTCCGTGCGGCTACGCTTGACCGATGATGGCTTTACCCCCTAGACGTTCTCCGCTTCCCACGCTGCAATAGAGACAACGCCTTGCCTCTCCCTATGTCCAATACCAGCCTGCCCACACCAACCGGATTGACCCTTAACCCCCGCTCGGCTCTGATGCGCCGTTTCAACGAAACCTTTCCCACGTTTTACAGTCAGTTTGCCAGCAGCGAAGTCCAAGTCCACAATCTTTCCTTGGCTTATACCCTCTACCATAGTCGCCAAGCAGTGGTGCAGTTCCAGGATGACCACGCCCGCACTACCCTCACCCTGGCCTACCGCAATCAGCCCTCCTTACTCTGCGATGTCTTTGGTGTCCTCACCGCCTTTAATCTTTCGATTCATCACGTCAACTTGTATGGCCAGGTTTTTTCGCCTTTTCTGGTGTTTCTGCGGGTGGTGCTCTCCCGGAACAATGCTCCCCTGATTGCCCAAACCCGACAAAACTTGGAGCGGGCCCTGCACGAAGCCCTCGCCGGGGTCTTTCAAGTCCAAGATATGCTCTCCACAGAGTTTCATCTCAACACCAGCCTTGTGCAAGCCAAGGTAGAATTTTATGTGGATCCCGTGTTCCATTTGCCCGCCATCTTGATCGAAACGGACAATCAGTCCAGCTTGCTTTACAAAATCATGCATGCCCTCTGGCAAGAAGATGTAATGGTGATCAATATCAACATGATCGTCCGCAAAGGGGGGGCACGGTTCATCCTGTACCTCCTTGGGGGCAACGGCTCTCAAATTCCTGAATATTTGGGACAACGCCTTGCCGCTAGCCTCCGCCAACGCCTGACCCTGGGCTAGACGAGACTTGACCCTGACCCCACCTGCCAGCTGCAATGCCCTAAAAATTTAATAATTTCTTCGGGATCACAGCCGTGAGAAAGTCCCTAGGATGGGATCAAGCCAGATCCAATTAGAGATCCAAGATCTAGTCAGATTGTGTGCCGGTTTAGGGTGGGTGATGGGGATCACCTTGGGAAAACTATGGGAAAAACTATGCCTGGGAGAAGGTATCTTTTGGGTGTAATTTTTTAACAGAATAGCTTGTATTTTCTGGACGGAGATGCCCTAGGAAGTTGTGCAATCAAGGGCAGAAAAGTTGTCTTAAACGTTGTCAGAGCCAGTCCTAGCAAGCGTAATGTAACTTAATCCTTGAGCCACAGACATAAAGATTAAGAAATAACTCAGGATGTAAGGATTTTGGTATAGTTGCTTACTAAAATTGAAATCAGCTAAAGTTAATATACACTCATCACCCAAGGAGTTTAGGGCTATGGAAGTTGGCAGCCGTGTACGGGTTAAGCGACCTGTGATTGTCTATCATCATCCTGAGCATCGCTCTCAACCTTTTAATCTTGAGGGGATGGAGGGAACCATTACTGCGGTGATTTTGGACTGGAATGGTCGCCCTGTGAGTGCGAATTTTCCCTTCCAGGTGCAGTTTGATAAACGTTTTCGGGCCCACCTCCATGGGGATGAAATTGAACTTTTAGATACGGCTGTCACTGACTCTGCTGCCTAGGGGATCCCAGTCACAGGCTTTGGGGATCCCCAGTCCGGTATAATCTGTTGAGCTTATTTCGGTTGTGGGATCCTCAATGACGATGCGACCTTGTGCGTTGATTACTGGGATTACGGGGCAGGATGGCTCCTATTTGGCGGAGTTACTGTTGAGTAAGGGCTATGAAGTCCACGGTATTATTCGTCGGGCGAGTACTTTTAACACAGATCGCATCGAGCATATCTATGTAGATTCTCATGACCCCAATGCCAATTTGTTTTTGCATTACGGTGATCTTACGGATGGTACAACTCTGCGCCGGATTGTAGAGCAGGTGCAGCCCACGGAGGTTTACAACTTAGGGGCCCAGTCCCATGTGCGGGTGAGTTTTGATGCTCCTGAGTACACGGTGGATAGTGTTGGGGTGGGGACACTGCGCATCCTTGAGGCTATCCGGGATTACGTCAAGCGCACCGGGATCCCAGTCCGGTTTTATCAGGCGGGGTCTTCGGAGATGTTTGGATTGGTGCAAGAGGTGCCCCAGCGGGAGACGACGCCCTTTTATCCCCGCAGTCCCTATGCCTGTGCTAAGGTTTATGCCTATTGGCAGACAGTCAACTACCGCGAAGCCTATAATCTGTTTGCTTGTAACGGCATTTTGTTTAACCATGAGAGTCCCCGGCGGGGGGAAACTTTTGTCACCCGCAAAATTACCCGTGCAGTCACCCGAATTTTGGTCGGCAAACAGGAGAAACTCTATCTCGGTAACTTGGATGCTAAGCGGGATTGGGGCTATGCCAAGGATTATGTGGAGGGGATGTGGATGATGCTGCAACAGCCTACCCCCGATGATTTTGTGCTGGCGACGGGGGAAACCCACACGGTGCGGGAGTTTGTGGAGCGTTCCTGCCGCTGCGCCGGGATCCCGATTATCTGGCGGGGCACAGGAGACCAAGAGCAGGGCCTCGATGCCAATACGGGTCGGGTTCTGATTGAGATTGACCCCCGTTACTATCGTCCTACGGAAGTGGACTTGCTCTTGGGGGATCCGGCTAAAGCTCAGGCAGTTTTGGGATGGCGGCCGACTGTCTCTTTTCCCGAGTTGGTAGAACTGATGATGGCTGCTGATCTGCAAGCCCTGGGCTACGAACCCAAGGATCATCTCCATCTCCAGTTTCCTCTCAATGGCGACAGGGCTTTCATTCGCCTGACAGCCGCTCTTCATGACCAGTAGGTAAGCTATAATGACGTGGCATTGCTGGTGTAGCTCAGTTGGTAGAGCAACTGACTTGTAATCAGTAGGTCGTCGGTTCAAATCCGTCCACCAGCTTCGCCCTCACCAGACTCCCTTCCCAGAGCAGGAGAGAGAAATAGAGAAATAAACTAATCTTCCAGATGCCAAGCTTGGGGTTCGGGATCCAAAATTCGGGGTGGGCGGACAATCACCAAGAGCGTTCCCCAAATTTTGGTGTTAGGCGGCTGAGCAAACCATTGGATTGTCAGATGCCCCGTCCCATCCTCCGCAAACAAATATCGATCCGGCTGCCAGGTTCGGGATCCCCGGTCAATCACCAGCAATACTTCTTCTGCCGCTGTCGTGTCATGATTGTGGGGTAAATAGTCTGTGGTGGTCAAGACCGCGAGGGGATCGGTGGCCGTTTGCAGAACCACCCAACCTGGTAGGGCAACCCAGGCCCCTTCTCCCGCAAAATGAATCAGATGAAAGCTGCCGCTAGGACTAAAAAGGGGGATCCCTTGCCAGACTGCGGGATCCAGGGGAAGGTGTCCTGCCACCGGTACCACTCGCGGACATTCCTGTTCCGACTCCAGACGATACCAGGGTAGGCGCGGCGGTTGCACAGCAGGAGTCGAGGTCGCCTCCATCAGGAGTGCTTCTAACTGAGCGCGGGCGGAATCACTAAAAGCAAAGCGCAAACCCTTGGCAATGTAGCGCGTGCGGAGGGTGGGATCCTCTTGCTGTCGGGCCAAGCGCCAACACTCCCAAGCCAAAGCATCTCCTGGATGATCCCCAAATTCAGAAGGGGGATGACGTAGCTGCTTAAACTGTTGCATGGCTTTGGCAAGCTCTCTGGCCACCTCGCTATTGCCTGCTTTGTGCACCAACCAACTGGCAGCAGCGACTCGTTCCGGCTGATTGAGGACTCGCAGTTCATAAAGGCTGTCACTACCTCGCTGGGCAAAATGGGTCAAAACATCGGAGCTTGCATTCCCGTGCTCCAGGGTTGCATACACCTGCGCCGCGACAATAATTTGATTTTGCTGGATAGGTTCAAAACCAGTCTGCTCAAAAATCACCTGGGGAGTATAGCCTAGTTTTTGCAGTTGCTGGCAGGCTCGTCCCCAACTGACCCAGTTTCCTTTTTTTTGGCGGAGGTATTGCAACAGGTCTGCAGCAGAGGAAGGCAGGTCTGGGATCACGTGAACAAAAAGGGGCAAACATCACAACGCTACTCTAGCAGGACTGGGGATCCCCGTGAAGACTACAAGACTTACCCAAAAGTCTCGACACTCTCCCACCTGAAGGTGTGAGGGTTCTTGATTCATTGAGACGGTTTGCTCGGAACGCTCTGGGCAATTACCGGGTCAAAATCTACAGCTGCAATCAATCCAATAATCAAAAGAGTTTAATATTTATTAAACAAGGACATCCCCATAAACACCATTCGTGACCTGCTGACCCGTGACCTGAGCCGCAAGATCGAGGAGGTCATCCAAGTTGATCAAGCGGATGAGCATTCTGTTTATGCCGAAATCTCGGAATACGTCGCCACAGACAGTATTCGTGAGCAGCACTACGATTGACTCAAAGCCATCGCCGAGGCACCTGCCGATCCCCACGAAAGTATTGGCGTTTGAGTGTCCGGTTTCTTTGGTTCTGGCAAAAGCTCATTCGCCAAAAATCTCGGTTACGCCTTGGAGAACTGCACCGTCCTTGACAAGAAATTTACTGATTTGTTTGTGGCTCAAGTCGCTGATCCTCGTCTTGAACCGCTTTTGAAAAACTACATCCAACGGGTGCCTACGGGAGTGATACTATTTGAGACCGCCAAGGAGACCGATACCCGAAAAGTAACGCAAAGAACTGCCGATTCTCTGTGGGGTAAGGATTGTAGCCATTCGATTCCGGGGTAAAAACCGTACCACTCTAGCCAGCAGGGGATCCCTGGGTGAACTGAGTCATCAGCTTTTGGATGACGGGGGAGAGGGACTGAAGTAAGGGAAAGAAGATCACCGCACTACCCGCCACAATGATGATGGTGCGAGAAACACTCAAGTTGTCGCGGCTGAGTTGAAAGCAGCGCTTATCCCACCACCTCACCTCAGCCTCCAACCGTTCCAAGATGGCTTGGTTTTCTGCCTCCTTAGCCTCCACCCTCTGGGTCAAGATGGCTATTGCCTGAGTGTTGGCTTCCACCTTCTGGCTGATCACCTCCACCAACCGCTCAATCCGATCAAGTCTGTCCTCTGACACCACCCCACCTCATCCAGTCCGGCTGAGGGAGTACCACCCAGCCCCAGAAACGGGATCCCTCAGTGGGTAGCGCATGGCGTGGTACGGGGGGAAACTCACTCACGAGGGCCCCCACCCTGGTTACGGATGAGGAACCGGATCTCCCCAAGGAGCACCTCAAAGCGCTGATCCGTTTCCGCTTGACGTTGCTGTATTTCCACCTGTCTCCGTTGCAGCTCCCGGACTTCCTGCCTGACTTCGAGGACAACCTCAGCCAACCGCCCCGTGAGCGACTGCAAAGCCAACTGGGAATCCGCTACCTGGGTGACCGTATCCGCCACCTTGGTCACCGCCTCCGCTAGCTGCCCAAACCGTGTCCTAATCTCCTCATCCGTCATGGCGGGATCCCTCAGACTTTGATCCGATCTTCCCCTCTCTCCTGGCTTGGTCTACCAAACCCTTCGCCACAGTCTCTAGCAGGTTGGACACAGAACGATTCTCAGCCACGGCTAAACGCTCTAAGTCGCTTTTCAGATCCTCATCAAGGTAGAAAACTACTCTCGGCTTTTTGGTAGACACAGTCTTCCGTGCAACACCTGGAACCATTGTTACCTCCAAATGGACGTTTTAACGCCATTCTAGTCCTAAGTCACCCACACTTAATACACACACTAGAAAAGTTCTTATCCTCTGGCAATGCCAGAGGATGCTTGGGGGATCCTGATACTGGGTAGCCACGGGATCCCCTGTGCCGCCGTACTGTGAACACTGTAAACATCTTGTAAACAGCCATGAGTTGCACTATCTCCGCCCGGATCCCAGATGCCCTCTATGAGCTTACAAGCCGCCGCAAAGTCCCTGGCGATAACAGTCTCTGAACCATTCCACACATAAGGACGTGAAACCCTCAGCCCGTTTGGGTGTCACCTGACTAGCTGACACATTCAACCCCCTAAAGTGGCTTGTATTTCGCCTTCACCGTAGAGGATGCCAGTCCCTTAGAACGCTGTTGATGCCGAGTGAAGCGGTGAAACAGTCCCAACCGTTGGGGTTTGTATTTGAGTAAGACTGTTGGGGGGATCCCCGAAAGCCTTGCTCAATAAGCTATCCAAACGAATCGGAGCGAAAGGATTTGAACCTTCGACCCCCACTACCCCAAAGT
>Ga0272446_1002683_pt1 | contig 23721 bp, 13 predicted proteins | sample YNPCB0061_FD_194587 | JGI IMG/M metagenome (GOLD analysis project Ga0272446, IMG submission 194587) | Hot spring microbial mat communities from Yellowstone National Park, WY, United States - YNP-CB-006-1 | ecosystem: Environmental > Aquatic > Thermal springs > Hot (42-90C) > Sediment | place... | reverse complement strand
CGAAAAGTATTCCCAAACGCTTTCGCCGATGGGATACAGGGCGTTGTAGTTCGCCCGGTACGCCTTACACCGTACAAAGTAGCAGCTTGACTTATTTGTCTATACTTTTACGAACTATAGGACGCAGGAGAACACATATCGGGCAAGCCTGAATGTGATAAGCCCGAATGTTTTTGACCAGAACGCATACACCACAGTACACCAGATGGCGCACGGCTCACCACATCAACTCGAACCGTTAGAAACGCTGGAATTGTCGCACTACCACGTCCACATTGCCGATGTGCCCTTTGTTGTGGTGGATGTGGAAACAACCGGACACAGCGGCAAAGACCACCGCGTGATGGAGATTGCCTGTGTGGTCGTGCGCGACGGGGAAATTCTTGATGAATTCACTTCGCTCGTCAATCCGCGTCAGCACATCCCCTCAAGCATTAGTGCCATTACGGGCATTACGGACGCTATGGTGTGGAACGCTCCCGAAGCGCACGAGGTCTTCCGGCACGTGCGCCGCCTCATGCAGCAGCCGTATGGCGTATTTGTGGCACACAATGTGAGTTTTGACTGGTCGTTTGTCTCGCAGTCGTTTTCGAGAGCGGGATTGCCAGAAATAGATATGCCACGGGTTTGCACCTACAAACTCAGCAAACGCTTGTTCCCAAAGCAACAAAAACTCAATCTTGGTGCGGTTGCCGAACATCTGCATATTCCCCTTGCACACCGCCACCGCGCTTTTGGTGATGCCTCTGCTACGGCGCAGATACTCATACGGCTTATCGCCATGCTTCAAGAGCAGCATGGCGTGGAAACGCTGAATGACCTCCTTGCATTCCAAAACAAGCGAATGCAGCATTTTAAGGCTGTACCGCGCTCCATTGAACGCCTCCATAACACGCTCAAAGACCTGCCCGACGCGCCGGGCGTGTATTACTTTCGCAGCCAGAACGACGAACTGCTGTACATCGGCAAAGCAAAATCCCTTACGAACCGCGTCCATTCGTACTTTCAGCCCGGAGCACAACACACGCCCAAAATAGCGGAATTGGTCAAGCAAGTGCGCGACGTGCAATGGCAAACGACTGGCACGGAACTCTCCGCATTGCTGCTGGAGTCCAAAGAAATCAAAGCCCACCAACCCCGCTACAACACTGCTATCAAGCGGTACAGACGCTATCCGTTTTTGCGGCTTGGTGGCAACAGCACCACCAACGCGAACGGTGAAGCAATGCCGTCGTCGGACGATACAACGCCGCTTGCCAGTGCCGCAGACCCGTTTCCACGGTTGAGCATCTGCTTTGAAGTGGCAGCGGACGGTGCGGAGTATTTTGGTCCGTTCGGCAGTCGTGGAGCGGCTGAGGCAGTGCTGGAAACGATACATCGAAGTTTTCGTCTGCGGAAATGTGTTGAAGACCTCGCGCCCAATCCAGCATATTCACCGTGTTTGTATCACCAGATTGGTCGCTGTGGCGCGCCCTGTGCCGCGCTGCAAACACCGGAAGAATACGCCCGCGAAGTAGAGCGGGTGCGGAAATTTTTAAGTGGCGAGCGCGAAGGAATTATTGCTGTGCTGCGTCAAGCTATGCAGGAAAGCTCCGAGCAACTTGCCTTCGAGGACGCGGCGTTGAAGCGTAATCAACTCAAAGAGGTGGAGCGGATTTTTTTCCGGCAGCAGCAAATCTCCAGTTCGATAAACGACAATAATGTTATTCTCGTTCTCCCAACCGCCGAACGCCATAAAAAAGCGGAGGTGTTTTTTATTCGTCATGGGCGATTGCAGTTCCAACGGTTGGTAACAAAAAAACTGCCCATTCGAGAGCTTCAGCGACACATTGAAGCGGTGTACTTTGACGGCAGCACCAAGCCGCCATACTGCCGCAAAGAGGAAATTGACGAAATTCGCATTATTGCCAGTTGGATATACCAGCACCGTGCCGATGGGCTGTTTGTCTATACCAACAACTTGCAAGCCCAGCAAATTCTGGATGCCCTGACCGATACCCTGTACAAAGCACTCATACCGCCTGAAACACGCATACCGTTTGAAGAGCCTGCCTAACCCACGCAATAGTTACGCGGCGCAACCGCCTTCAACCACCGCGAACGTTCCCCTCGACTACCGCGATTTCCTCTGCCGTCAAACCATACAACTCGTACACCAGCGCATCTATGGCGCGGTCGGTCGCGGCAAGCGTCGTTTTCAGATGCTCGGCTTCTGCTTTTTTCTGCTCGAAATAACTTAGGAGTTCCTCTTGGTCGTTCAAGGATAATTTCTGTGCTTTCCCCGATTTCACAAGGGGTTGCAACCCCTTGTTGATTTCCGCTTCCAACTCCGCCCACGTGAGCGCGTCCCACTCCTGAAGTTTTGTGCTGGCTTTGGTTATGCCCGTTTTCGTGAGAAGCAGCGTCAGTACGCGCTTGCGGAGGTCGGCGAGAGTTTTCTTTGTCGCTATCATTGTTTCCACGCGCGCGGTCAATACCTCAGCGTTGGTAATCGGTGGAATGGGAAGTTGCACCAAATATTGATAAATAAACCGAAGATAGCCACCGCGCACCGAAGCTGACAAATGTTCATAAAAAAACGTAATTGCACGTGAGTTTAGAATGCCCATTAAAGCCTTGTCATTAACTGGCAAGATATATGCGGTATTTACACAGTAAAAATCCTGTTCATCATACATAAAATTCCCTCGTTGTGCAATGTCAGGTAGCAGCATTTTTGGCTTTTCAAATTCCTCATAATACTCACACGCCCGCAGTTCCCACCAATAATCGCCTTTGTCAGACCGTTTTCGGGCAGCATCAGCAAAAGATGCAAGATGTTTGCAAAGTGCCGGATATACGCTTTGCAGCCATTCCCAAGCATCTACTTCATTGTTTTGCTGGTATTGCTGCCGCGTCCAGCCTTTTGGAAAAAGAATCAAGTACGATTCTGCTTCCGGCGTTGCATACCGCTTCACATCTCGCCCCGCAAGGAACGGCTTCAGCACGTCGGCACTGCGTGGGTCTTCCGCTATCAAGCGGGCGCGGGTGGCGGCATCTACCACAAATGCTTCGTTTAAGCCTGTTTTGATGCCGTAGTAAATTTTCCCTTGCACATACTCGCCAAGCGGCGTACCTGCTGCACGGAGTTTCGCCAGAACATCGCTCACCGCCTTGCTTGCCAGCGACCACCCTTCATCTTGTAATTGCGCCACACTCACAGCAAACCGTGTGCGCTCTACTTCCGCCGCAAGGCTCTCAAAATCGAGCGTTGTGATGGTTGCTGCTCTGAACTCTTCTCGCGGTGCGCCTTTGCGAATACGTAACACACAGGGGTATGCAATAGCATCCTCAAACACGGGTAAATCACCAAAATCAACGATTTCCTCCAGCGATTGCGTTTTTATCCAGCGTCGAAGCGGTTCGCCGTAGCTTGCCCGCATCCACTTATTTGCAACGATGATGCTGTACAAACCGCCATTTTTCAAGAGATTCACGCTGCGCTCGATGAAGTACGCATACAAATCCGCGCTTCCGTGAGCAACAGTGTAGTTTTTGGTGAGAAAAGCCTTCACTGTTTCCGGCAGGAGTTCCTGCCGCACATACGGCGGATTCCCCACAATCACATCAAAGCCGCCTTGCTGCATGACTTCAGGAAACGCCGCCTGCCAATCAAACGCCGCCGCACCAGCCACATTCGGGTCGTCCACGAGCGAGTTCCCGCAGCGAATCGTGTGGTCAAGCGAGGTGAGTTCCTTCGAGCGGTCTGCGGTTTTGAGCCAGAGCGAAAGCCGCGTGATTTCTACGCTTTCGGGGTTCACATCCACGCCGTAGATGTTGTTTTGCAGGATGTCTTTTTGAAGGTCGCCGGTGGTGGTTTGCCCAAGTTGCAACCGCGCCAATTCAGCGTTCACGCGCTGTCCTTCGGCATAAAGAAAATCAAACACTTGATTCAAAAACGCACCGCTTCCGCAGGCAGGGTCGCAGACCTTGATGGCAGCCAACTTCTCGCGGTATGCCGTCCATGCGTTAATGTGGGCTTCAATGGTGTTGTTGTAGGTCAGCATGTTGCGCTTGTTGCGTTTGATGCTTTGCCAATCTGCATCGGTTATAGGGGGAAGCGTCTCGAAGCCACATTCTGCCTTGCGCTCTTCCAAATACCCGCCAAGGGTTTCCTGCACGATGTAGCGCGTGATGTATTCGGGCGTGTAGAAAATACCGTCTTTTTTGCGCTTGCCGACAGTATCTTTTGCAAGGGGTTGCAACCCCTTGTTCACTTCAATGCTGGCTTTTAGTTCTTCAATATCTGTGATGGACTGCTCGAAAATATGCCCCAGAATGTTCACGTTCAGGTCGCTGTCGAAGTCGTACTTTTCCAGCGCGATGATATGCTCCAGCACACTGTCTTTGATAACAAGCGCGTCCAATTCTGCATCGTCCGCAAACAGCCCGCCGTTGAACTTATTGATGCGCTCTTCGGGATAGCCTTCGTTGATAGCAGCAAACAAGCCGCGCACTCTGTCCCAAATTTTCGTATCGCTGCGGTTGAATTTGTCGCGTTTCACATCGTCCAGCAGCCGCCGAAATGTGCGGCGCGGGATGATTTCCTTGTCTTCCGCAAAGCACACAAAAATCACGCGGTCGAGTAGCTTTTGCGTTTTGTTCAGCACAAGAAGTTCCGGTGCGGTTGGGTTCGCCGCGCACAGGTGCTTAAAAAGGTCATTGCGGGCTTGTTTGTATTCGGCGTAAAACTCTTTGGTGATGCGGTCTTCTTCCTTCACTCGTGCCGCAAAGAGTTCTTCGGTGCGTGATGTTGTCTCGTTTTTCGCTAATGGTAAAAGATTGTCGCGGTGCATGAGAAAAAGCAACCGTTTCATTTCCTGCGGTTCGGTAAGGCGCGAAAGTTCAAAGCGTTCGTATTTGGCTTGGTCGGTGTGGTGATACAAGCGGAGTTCAAGGTAATTCGAGACAATCACCCATTTGCACGTGCCACCCGCTTTGGGTGCATAGCTGAATGCTTGCTCGACGGGGCTGCGCTTGTCGTTTTGACGCTTTTGCGGTTTGTCGAGGTCGTGCGAGGCATCTTTGAGTTCGATAACGGCGTGAACGCGGGAAATAGTCTCGTTTTCTTCGATAGCAAAAAAGCCAAGAACGCCGTCCGGCACAGAACTATCGGCGTGGGAGGTGTGATGTTTGGTGAGTGTCCATGCGCCCGAAGCACGGTTATCACTAAAGCCAAGAATGTCCCTGAAAACGTGCGCGAGAAATTGCCCGTCGAGTTCGGTTTCTTTGGCGGCAAGGACGCTGCGGTTGTCAATCATGCGTTTCCACTCCGCAGCACGCTCTAACGCGCTTTTTGGCGGTTCGGGAAAGGATTCGAGGTGTTTGTGCAGTAATTTTGGTGAAAAAAGCGGTGTGTGTGCACAGAACTGGACGTTAAAAGTTTGCATAGCAGAGGCATTGCTGATGTGCAGGTTTAGGATAATTGCGTACTGCGCCTTATTTGCATGTTCTGTTGATACGCTTTCGGTGAAACTCCCTCATGTTTTTTGAACGTTGAGCAAAAATAGCTCACGCTGTTAAAGCCCGCCTGAAAACAAGCCTCTACAACGCTTATTCGCGGGTTACGCAATAATTCTTTTGCCAAGCGCAGACGCTCTTGAATGAGAAACTCTATCGGTGAAATACCGAACTCTTGCTTAAAACAGCGAAAAAAATGTGGCTGGCTCATGTAGGCTATGCAGCTTAACTGTTCTACGCTTATCGGCTCGGTAATATGCTGGCGAATATATTCGACCACTGCCGCAAAGCGGTGGCTTGTCGAGTATGTTCTGTAATTGCCTAAGATAAGATTGCGTGCTTGCGTTTGCATCAGCCTAATGAGAAGCTCTTGCAGTGCCAGATTTGCTAACACGTCTTTGGCACTGTGTTGCTCTTTGGCGATGAACATGAGCCTGTCAATTGCGCGGGTCATTGCCTGAGAGTTTTGAACGTGGAACTGGGTTGCGTCGAGTGCCCACGTGTCATGCGCTTCGACCTTTGCATGCCGTTCATTGAGCAGGTCTAATGTTTCTTCCACTTTCTGCTTCTCAATAACGAGAGCAATACACTGCGTTGGATTTTCAGGGCTTGCTTCAGGAAAATCAATGACCATTTCTTCGTTATCGGGCAGCACAACCGATTCACCCGGGAGATACTCAAACTCATCTTTTCCTTTGTGCAAACGCATCACTTTTTTTCCCCGCAGCATTGCCGTAAAAGTTAAGTCAGCAAACTGCAAACGAACGTTGGCACTTTGTTGGTGTGTTTCAAAGACATTCAGTTCGCAGTGGTTCATCGAATAGACCGTGCGATGTTCGATGGTTGTTTGGAGGCTATGATATGGGGTCAGACGATGCGTCTGAGGACGAGACGATACGCCTGAGTGGTATAATACCTCAGTGTTCATGGAAATACAAAAATTTTTAGGCAAGCAAAAAGCGGAATTACATCAACCAAGAAGGCACGTTGATTGCATAAACAACCTTGGTTAAACGCTTAAAACACAGGGAGAAAGCTCATTCGAGCGCAAAATACTTAAAGCTTTCGTATTGCCAAATAAAAATAAAGCGCGAATGATAGAATCACGCAATTTTTTGAGAGAATACGATATGAAGAGCCACAATTTTTCGTGTATTTTGCTCTCGCAATCGTTAACACGTCGCGCTCAAGATGTGTTGTGTGTTCAATCCTCTATCTCTTTGTGTGTTATGGCTACTACAGAACTTGAAACCATGCCGACGGTCAAGCACTCGGCGAAAAATCTTGTTGCTCGACCGCAATTCAAAGCGCGGTATGAGAATTTTATTGGCGGCGAATGGCTTGCGCCAAAACGCGGGCAGTACTTTGAAAATATCTCGCCCATAGACGGCAAGCCCTTCACAGAAGTTCCTCGCTCCACCGCCGAAGATATCGAAATCGCTCTTGACGCGGCTCACAAAGCTTTCCCGTCGTGGTCAAAATCGTCTGCGGTGTATCGCAGCAATTTGCTGTTAAAAATTGCCGACCGTATGGAGCAAAACTTAGAATATCTGGCTGCCATTGAAACCGTTGATAACGGCAAACCGATTCGTGAAACAAGAGCGGCTGATTTACCCTTGGCGATTGACCATTTTCGCTATTTTGCAGGCTGCCTTCGCGCCGACGAAAGCACGGTCTCCGAGCATGATGCAAATACGCTCTCGCTGCAAATCCATGAACCTATCGGTGTTGTCGGACAGATTATCCCTTGGAATTTTCCTTTGCTTATGGCGGCGTGGAAACTCGCTCCGGCACTGGCTGCTGGATGCACAGTCGTGTTGAAGCCCGCCGAACAAACTCCTGTTGGTATTCTGTGCTTTATGGAGTTAATTCAAGACCTGCTGCCGCCAGGCGTGGTCAATATCGTCAACGGCTTCGGTGTTGAAGCAGGCAAGCCGCTTGCAAGCTCCCCGCGCATTGCGAAAGTAGCCTTTACGGGCGAAACCACCACGGGACGACTTATCTTGCAATACGCTTCCGAAAATATCATCCCCGTAACTATGGAATTGGGCGGTAAATCGCCGAATATCTTTATGCCAAGCGTTATGGACAAAGACGACGAGTTCTTTGACAAATGCTTGGAAGGCGCGACGATGTTTGCTCTCAATCAGGGCGAAGTCTGCACGTGTCCTTCGCGTATTTTGGTGCATGAATCCATTGCCGATAAGTTTTTGGAGCGCGTCATAGCAAGAGTGCGCAACATCAAAGTCGGGCATCCGCTTGACCCCGAGACAATGATGGGCGCACAGGCATCGAACGACCAATACGAAAAAATTCTTTCCTACATAAAAATTGGCAAGGAAGAAGGCGCGGAGGTGCTTATCGGAGGAGGTCCCTTGCTGCTCAACAGCGGTACAGAAAACGGCTATTACATTCAGCCTACAGTCTTCAAAGGGCACAACAAAATGCGCATTTTCCAAGAAGAAATTTTCGGACCAGTAACGTCTGTAACCACCTTCAGCACAACCGAAGAAGCTCTTGCCATTGCGAACGACACGCTCTACGGCTTGGGCGCAGGCGTGTGGACGCGAGACGCGCACGAAATGTACATGATTCCTCGCGCCATTCAGGCAGGTCGCATTTGGGTTAATTGCTATCATGCGTATCCGGCTCATGCTCCCTTCGGCGGCTATAAAAAATCCGGCTACGGACGCGAAACGCACAAAATGGCACTTAATCAATATCGCCAGACAAAAAATATGCTTATTTCGTACGACAAAAACGCTCTCGGATTTTTCTGACGCAGAGATTTTTCATTCGTCCGAAGTATCAGCGTTTGGCATTGACGCGCGCGCAATACCGTACCGTTTTGTAGGCAAATTTTCTGCTAAAAGCACACTTGTTTTTTCTTTCGTGTGCCGTCTCTTTTCGGTCGAGGGAGGCAGATGATGGCGAGCAAAGCGGTATGTTTATGACACTGCTACGCAGCAGCCTTTTTTACAACCATAAGTTCGTCCGAGCAACAATGTGGACATTCATCACCTGAAAAATCCCATATTGTTGCTCGTTTTTTCTCTCAATGCTATGAATACAACACCGAACATAGAATCTCTTGAACTCCCTGCAAAAACTTCAACGAATCTTGTGCCAAGAGTCCTGTTGACAAAAGCCGCCGAAGAACTGATTGACAAACTTCGAGCAGACAACGGCGAACTAATGTTCCACCAGAGTGGCGGATGCTGCGACGGCTCTCAGCCGATGTGTTACCCTGTGAAAGAGTTTCGTATCGGTTCTAACGATGTTTGCTTGGGAACAATTCACGGGTGTAACTTTTATATGAGCCGCGACCAATTTGAGTACTGGAAACATACGCAACTGACTATTGATGTCGTCAAAGGCAGGGGAGCAAGTTTTTCCTTAGAAATACCCTTCGGGGTACGGTTTATCACGCTTTCTCGCTTGTTTACCGATGAAGAATTAGAGCGTTTGGAGCCGCTTGTTGCTATGCGGGAAGATGACTGAATAGACTTCTTTCAAAAGTGCTTGTTGATAATGCCCTCACCCGCTTTCCGCTTCGCTTCAAGCACCCTCTCCCAGTGGGAGAGGGCAAGGGGTGAGGGTACTTCAATGAAAATACCTTCACCGTTTGCTTAATGTTTTGTGTGATCACCTCCAGAACGTTCAGATAGGAAACGACAACGGCTTCTGGAGAGACATCTCAAGAAGCCGCTGTTGGTGTTTGTATAGTGTCGGATTGTCGGACTGGCGGGATTTGAACCCACGACCCCTACTACCCCAAAGTAGTGCGCTACCGGGCTGCGCTACAGTCCGAAGATTCTTTGCAGCAATGGTCAGTGCGTACTGCCACAAAGAATACAATTCCAAATGTACAGTTTTTTTGAGCAAGAACCAATGTTTTTCGACATGTTCTGGTTCTTTTGCCAGCCTTAGGTTTCAGGTTTCCACAATTTGCGTGCTTACGCCTGCACACACACCTGATTCGGTAATGCCCACCACATAGACATCAATATCCATAGCTCCAATACGAAACACCCGCACGTCGTACAGCAAATCTTCCAGTGTCTGCTGAAGTTCTTGAAAGCGAAGAGCTTCCGCGCGTTCGTCCTCCGACATCCATTCGGCAATGCGTGTTACACCAGAAAAGAGTTGTTCTAACGAGATTTCTTCCACTGGTGTACCAGTTTTATTGCCAGTTTTCATCAGCAACGTCGGAACAGAAATGTCGTGCAAATCGTCCCACACAAAACATGTAAACGGTGCGTCGGTTTCACTTGGAAACAGCAAGCCTGCGCTGGCTTCTTGGAGATGGCTCAATATGCCTTGTGCTGAAGCACTCATAATTGTTGCAACAATGATAAGGTAATGCAGAAAATGATGCACCAAGAGGTTATCTGGTCAAGGTAGTGAACCGTATCTTCATCCCTATTTTCATGCGTATTCGTCAAAGGCTTGTCTCACTTAGCCGGAAATATTCAGCAGTTCCACGTCGAAAATCAGTGTGGCATTGGGCGGAATCACTCTGCCAGCACCGAATGCGCCGTATCCTAAATGCGGCGGGATAATCAGGCGACGTTTGCCGCCTACTTTCATGCTCATCACGCCTTCGTCCCACCCCTGAATCACTTGACCAACGCCGATTGTGAAGGTAAAAGGCTCGTCGCGGTCAACTGAGCTGTCGAATTTTTTGCCGCCGTCGGCAAGCACACCAGTGTAATGCACTGTTACGCGCTGCCCCTGCGTGGGCGAATTTCCTGTGCCTACGTGAATGTCGCCATACTGTAAGCCCGATGTCGTGGTTATTGTATCCATCCGTTGTAACTCCTGAAGTTTTGCAATGTCGCGCACAGGTTTGCGTTGGCAACTTGTGAATATGCCTGCCGCAGCAACCAGCGTGAACGTTACAAAGATAACAATAAAAAAGAATTGAAGAGAGTGCTTAATGGTGTGGAGCATTGTAGAGTGCCGAGCCTTACGCGCTCGCTTGTGTGTTATGATGTGTGAGTTTTGTGATGATTGTGGCGATGCTCAACCGCCGCAGCCACAAACTTGATAAACAGTGGATGCCCCTCCACAGCCCGCGATTGCAATTCCGGATGAAACTGACACCCCACGAACCAAGGATGATTAGGCAGTTCAATCATTTCTACCAATCGTGCGTCGGGCGAAATACCACTCAACACCATGCCGTGCTGCTCAAGCATGTCGCGGAACTCGTTACTGACTTCGTAACGGTGGCGATGGCGTTCGCGGATAATGGGTGTTTTGTAGGCTTCATATGCTTTTGTGCCTTCTTTAAGTACGCACGGATACGAGCCAAGGCGCATCGTGCCGCCTTTGGCAGTAACAGAGCGTTGCTCAGGCAGAAAGTCTATTACGCTGAATTTATTTTTTTTGAATTCCGATGAATTCGCTTGGTTGATGCCACACACATTCCTCGCGTACTCAATCACCGCACACTGCATTCCCAGACAAATCCCGAAAAATGGAATTCCGTGCTGCCGAACGTACTGAATGGCAGTGATTTTGCCTTCGATGCCCCGCGAACCAAACCCCGGACCAACCAAAATACCGTCGAGTCCGCGCAAGGTCTCGGCGACGTTGTCGGCGGTGATTTTTTCCGAATCTATCCACTGGATATGCACGCGAGCGTTGTTTAATGCTCCAGCATGAACGAACGCTTCGGTAATGCTTTTGTAAGCGTCTTGGTGCTGCACATATTTGCCAACAAACCCAAGAGTAACGCTGTGTTTGGGGTTTTTAATTTTTTGTACAAATTTCGTCCATGCCGCGAGATTAGGTCGCACGCTGCGGAAATTCACTTTGCGGCAGACAATATCGTCCAATTTTACTTTGCCCAAAAGCATAGGCACTTCATAGATCGTTTCGGCATCCAACGCTTCGACAACGGCATCTTCATCCACATTGCAAAAGAGCGCGATTTTCGATTTTACATCTTTAGAAAGTTCTTCCTCGCATCGGCAGACTAAAATATCGGGCTGAATACCGTATTCCATTAGCATACGCACCGAGTGTTGCGTGGGTTTGGTTTTGATTTCTCCCGCTGCCTTGATGAACGGTACGTAGGTCAGGTGAATAAAAATCGAATGGGTTTTGCCAAGCTCAAGGTTGAGTTGCCGTGCGGCTTCCAGAAACGGCATGGATTCAATGTCCCCCACCGTACCGCCGAGTTCAATAATCACCACGTCGTACTTTTTGTCGTACACGGTCATGCGGCGTTTGATTTCGTCGGTGATGTGTGGCACTACTTGAACCGTTTTGCCAAGATATTTTCCCTCGCGCTCGCGCTGAATCACCTCAAAATAAATTTGCCCCGTGCTGACGCTGTTGCTGCGCGACATGTTGACGTGGATAAAGCGTTCATAATGCCCCAAATCAAGGTCTGTCTCTGCGCCGTCGTCGGTTACGTACACCTCGCCGTGCTGATACGGATTCATTGTGCCGGGGTCAACGTTGATGTACGGGTCGAACTTCATAATCGTCACGGTATGACCGCGTTCTTTGAGCAACAGCCCCAGCGATGCAGAGGTGATGCCCTTACCCAACGACGACAGCACACCCCCTGTGATAAAAATGTATTTCGTCCGGGTTGATTTTTTTCGTGTTTTCTGTTGTTGTGCCACAGCCGTACATGATTACGAAAGTTTGCAATCCCCATCGTTGAGCCTGTCTTATTGTGTGCATTGTGGATTATCCATTGAACCGCTAACGATGCTGACCACACAAACCTTCAAATTAACAAAAAACCCTTGGATGGAAAAATGTGGGTGAAAAAAAACGCGGCAGGCGCATACAACCCCAGCGCGACGCAACTACTATGCAGCGTTAGATAGTATGGCGCATAGCGCATACCCCGCTGCGGATTGTCGTGGATTGTCGCGATTTTGTCTGTCCTTGCTGCTCACTCAGCAGCATCAACGTCATCAATATTGTCAATGCCCTTAGCTGTATCGGCATGTTCGCGTGTTCCGCCGAATTCGTGTAGCACCGTGCGAATGACTTCCCACGAAAAGCCTTGTCGCTGCAAATACGACACTAACGCTTGGCGGCGTTTTTCTGGTGCAGTGGCTGTTGTTTTCATTTTGGTTGCCGAACGAAGTTTTTTTTGCACAGCCTGTCGGGCTTGGTCAAGATTGAGTTCGTGGGCATCCTGCTCGGCAAACAGCTCCGAACACGTTTGTTCTATCATCGGGTTGCTGATGCCACGATTGGCGAGTTCTTGGCGCAGTTTGGCGGTGCTAACGGCTTTGCGGCGGAGGTAGTCGCGGGCAAATCTGCGGGCATAATCAGCATCGTCCACATAGCCTAAATCCTGCAAAAATTCTACGGCAATCGCTGCTTCTTCTGGCGTGTAGCCTTTTTGGACGAGCTTGGTATGCACTTGGCGTGCCGTGCGGGGTTTGTAGGAAATGTACGCGTAAGCAGCTTGTTTTAACGCTATGTGGCGTTCTTCTGCTTGCAGGGTTTCCACTTCCTGCTTGCTGAGTTCTTTGCCCTTGCGGAGCGCAAAACGTTCGGCAACATCGAGGGAACAGCCAAAGGCAAACGCATCGTTTAAAAACACCGAACACCGAGATTTATTACGCTTTTGAGCCACTACTGCCGTAACAACAAACCGTTCTGATTGCATGGCTTTGAGGATGTTATTGTTGAGTCTCGTTGAGGTCTTGTTCGGCTGCATTGTCATGTTCATCTGCTTGGTCGTGCTGTTGGTCGCTGCCGTAGCGTTCCAGCGTAAACGTTGCGCCTAAATACCGCCTACGAACTTCCTCGTTATCGGCAATATCTTCCGCCGTGCCGGAATAAAACACCTGCCCATCAATCAAAATGTATGCACGGTCGGTAATGGAGAGCGTTTCATGGACATTATGGTCGGTAATAAGCACGCCAATACCGCGCTGTTTGAGCGAACGGACGATGGCAATAATTTCCTCGACGGCAAGTGGGTCAATACCAGCAAACGGCTCGTCAAGCAGGATAAAACGAGGGTTGGTGGCAAGTGCGCGGGCTATTTCGCAGCGTCGGCGTTCGCCGCCGGAGAGCATATAGCCTTTGCTTTTGCGAATACGGGTAATGCTAAAATCCTCCAGCAACTGCTCTAATCGCTCTTTGCGTTCGGAACGGCTGAGGTGTTGGAGTTCTAAAATTGCCATGATATTGTCTTCCACCGACAGTTTCCGAAACACGGATGCCTCCTGTGGAAGATAGGAAATGCCCAAGCGCGAACGTTTGTACATGGGCAGAGCAGTAATAGTTCGCACGGTGCCAGATTCCTCCAAAAATACGTTTCCTTCAGTAGGCTTGACCACACCAACTATCATGTAGAACGAAGTGGTTTTGCCCGCGCCGTTGGGCCCGAGCAAGCCCACCACTTCGCCCTGTGCTACCGATAGCGACACCCCGCGCACCACAGCACGCTTTTTGTATGTTTTGACCAAATGCTCCGTACGAAGCGTGGCAAAACGTTGGGCGTGAGCTTGTGTTTGAGCCGCTGCTTGTGCCGTTCCTTCTTGCAGAGGTGCTTCCATCATAGTACTCTCAAAGTTCGTTCTCCCGATTGTTTTCCTCGTATCATGTAGTGGACAGCGTTGGTCGTGCTGTGTTCATCATGCGATGCTCACTATGCTTACCGCCTGGATACTCCTAAACAACAAATCCGACAGCCCAAAAAGAGGTGGGCGGTCGGATGGCTTAGCAAGCATGTCATCAGCAATGATGTAAATGATTGCAAATGATGTAATGGCGAAAGCTACTGGGTCTTGCGGTGTGCCTACGCAATGTGCCTACCATGAAACGCTGATAGCTTGTGAGCGTTGTGAACAACTTGCTCACAAAAGTACGCAAACGAACTCAATTTACAGCCATGATATTGCTTTGCTGCACGCCTGTCGTGTGGGAATATGAGGCAGAATTGGGATGGGACGAGGTACTTGGCATTGCGCCCACGTCGGCAATATACGGCAGATTCCGTGTGAGCAGGTCTTCTAAGGTTTCTGTTTTTTGCTCGTTGTAGATGTTGGTGTGGAATACGTCCAGACTCACTAACATTGCCATTAACTCTTGTTTTTGCTGTGGTGTGAGTGTTCCAACCACCATGCGGCTGATTCTGCGCATGTACTCGAATGATTCAAACAGGGCTTTGCGTCCTTCATCGGTTATTCTTAGCCGTTTGACACGGCGGTCGTTCAGGTCGGTGAACTCTTCGACAAATCCCGCTTTGATAAGACGGCGCATAATTTCTGTGCCAGTAGTAATCTCGGTGAGGTTTTCTTGGCACATCTCGGATTTTGTAGGGTTTCCCGAACGATGAATTGTTGACAAGAATGTGAATTCATCCAGCGATGATAGCGGCTTGTCTTCCATGACTTTTTTCACATAAAACTTTGCAAATCGCGCCATTCTGCCAATCAAAATGCTAATCCGTGAGTCAATGTTTGGCAGATGTGGGGCGTGTCCTCCGCTCTCTGCGCCCTGTGCCGAGGGAATGTCGTTGGACAGACTAGTCTTCAGTGCAGAAGTGGTGTACGATGATTGAATCTTCTGACCCAGCCACGAATACAGTTCCTCTAAGCGTTTGCGCGGACCGCCTTCTCGACCATTCGCGGACGTTGGGCGGGCGGTTTCAAACTCATCCCACAGCTCAATGAGTTCAATAATGTGTTCGTATTTGCCGTTCATAGGTAGTTTTCAATACAGTTTTGAATAGAATTGCAGTATTTTTTGTTCAATATTGCAATATTTTGAGCCATACTCGTCACTAAGCAAAGGAATTGTTGTCCCCTTATTGCTACAATATATGACGTGTTACGAGCTAAACAATTACAACATCGTAAAATGTTCCTCATAATACCGCAAAATATTGCCTAATTGTACATTTTTTTATTTCTCATGCGTTGCAATGACTATGAATCTTCTGTACCAAAGAAAATTTCGCTGGGTAGTGTCGGGAGTGATGGGACTGTGCTTTGGTACAACCACACTCCATGTACGAGCGCAAAACAGTTCGTCTGTACCTGCTACGAGCACTTCATCTGCCGAACAAACGGCAACGGCTCAGGCAAAAGGCACTTTAGAAGGCACAATTGTTAATGCCACCACCCAAGAACCCGTTGCGGGGGCGAAAGTGGAGCTTGTTGGCAAAAAACTTGGTGCAGTAACAAACCAACAAGGCAAATTCTCGCTCAAAAACATCCCCGCTGGTGTCTATGCGGTCAAAATCTCCTGTTTCGGCTATGAGCCTTTTATCCAATCGGATATTTTTGTCGGCACTGGCAAAGCCTATTCCGTGAGCGTTGAATTGCGCCCCAGTGCTATACAACTGGAAGCCGCCGAAGTGGAAGCCTCGTATTTTCGCAAAAGTTCGGAAACCATCACCAGTACGCAACTGCTGAACTCGGAAGACATTCGACGTGCGCCCGGTGTGCAAGAAGATGTGGTGCGAGCTGTGGCACTGCTGCCCGGCGTGGGCGTGGCAGCCGCAGGGCGCAACGACCTTGCCGTTCGTGGCGGTGCGCCGTTTGAAAACTTGTTTTTGATTGATAATATCGAAGTGCCGAACATTAATCACTTTGGCTCGCAGGGTTCAACCGGCGGACCGCTTTCGATTATCAACATTGATTTTGTGCGCGATGTGAGCTTTTCCACTGGTGGTTTTGGCGCAAAATATGGCGACAGGGTTTCGTCTGTAACGAATCTGACGCTCCGCGAGGGCAGCCAAGAGCGGTTCTCAGGCAAGGCAAATTTGTCTGCCACGGGGTTTGGTGTGTATGGCGAGGGACCTATTGGTACTATGGGGTCGTATTTGCTGGGTGTGCGCCGAAGCTACTTGGACTTGATTTTCCGTGCGGCGGGATTTGGCTTTATTCCTGAATACTGGGACTTTACCAGCAAAGTTAATCTGCGCTTGGACAGCAAAAACTCCCTTTCGTTTATCGCTATTGGTGCGTTGGGAACAGTGATTTTCAACAACGATACCGAAGAATTGCGCCGTGCAAACAGCCGACTGACAGCACCCGCACAGAATCAATATTTTTCAGGTCTCACGTGGAAAACCCTGCTGGGCAATGGTTTTATGAACGTTACGCTGGGGCGCACGTTCACACGCTTCACCACCGAACAAAACCTCTTTAGCCGCGTACCACGTCCGTCAATGTCGGGCATGAATGGTTCAAGTACGAATGGTTCAAGCCGCGACAGTATGGACGTGCAAACACCACTGCTCCGCTGCTTTACCACCGAAGGCGAAACAAGCCTGAGAGCCGATGTGGTGCTGCAAATGACGAATACTCTGGAGCTCAGTTTTGGCAATATTGCCAAGTATGGCTCGCAGATTGATTACGACGTGTTTTTGATTGGGTTTGCGCGTCTTGACCAAAACGGCGTTCCCCGCGAACTCAATATTGACACAACGTTTACCGCTTTTCGCAATGCAACCTACGCCCAAGCAGCATGGGCGGTGAGCGACCAATTTCGCGTAACGGCGGGCTTACGGGCTGATTATTACGACTTCATTCCGAACAATCGTTTTGTGGTGTCCCCGCGCTTGGCACTATCGTATTCGCTCACGCCCACACAAACGCTGAGTCTGAGCGGCGGGCGGTATTTCCAAGCACCCCAGTACATCTGGCTTGTGGGCGACCGTAGTAATGCTCAACAGATGAAGCCCATCCAAGTTGACCAAGCCGTTGTGGGCTATGAATACATTGTTGCTCCAGACTTAAAGGTGCAAGTAGAAGCCTATTACAAAGGCTATGCGAATTATCCCGCACGGACGTTTCGCCCTCAAGCGGTGCTTGCTCCATCGGGCTTTGATGATGTAACGAACGACATCCCTTTTGGCTTAGAGCCACTACAAAGTTCTGGCAACGGGCTTGCCTACGGCGCGGAACTGTTTGTGCAGAAAAAACTGAGCGAAATCCCGCTCTACGGCCTGATTTCCGTGAGCTATAACCGCACGCAATTTCAGGGCTTGGACGGCGTATGGCGTGTGGGCAGTTTCGATTCACCGCTTATTTTCAACGTCTCTGCCGGCTACCGCTTTAACGACGAGTGGGAACTCAGTGGCAAAGTTCGTGCGGCAACGGGCTTGCCAACCACACCGTTTATCACCACTACCGACCGCGCACGAGAAACGCGCTTGCCTGTTGGCACCCTGGATTTTGCCTTCTACAACGAGGGCGAACGCTTGCGCCGTTTTTACGCGCTGGATGTGCGCTTGGACAAACGCTGGTATCTGCCAAATCTACAAGTTGTAACGTACATCGACGTGCAGAACGTAACGGGCAGACGCAATGAAACAAACCGCCGCTATGACCCGAATCGTCAAGACGTTATTACGGTTACGTCCATCGGTGTACTACCAAGTATTGGTGTGACTATTGAGTTTTAGCGTGAGTTTTAGCACGAGTTTAAACCTCCGATGTGAGCGCATCCCACAAACGTCGCGTTGTGCGACCACGTTCGACAGCCCGCTTGATTGCGGGCTGTCGGGTTTTAAAGCCTCCAGTGTTCCTCCAACACACGATTCTCAAACACAATTTTTCCTCCTGCTCTTGTTTGGCAAGGCTTTTTGACGTAGCTTTGTAGCAGATGTTGCTTTGTGGAGTAGGTAAAGCAGTTGATGCAAAACGGCATTTGTAGGTTAACAACCACTTTTCTGCTTTGCTCACAGCCCTCCACAATGATACTCGGAAAAACCTTCATGCACCGCTTCATCACTGCTCTATGCAGTCCCTGACCCGACATAGCATCACATTCTCTAAGGGTATTGTCTCTGTACTCCTTGCGGCAATGCTCCTGCTTCGGGCGGTATTTCCTGCCATGAACAATGAAGAATCGCTGGAAGTTTGGCATCTGATAGAACACTTTCGAGAACATCAAGCCCGCGACCACAGTACGTGGTGGAGTTTTCTCTTTCAGCATTATTCACCGTTTTCTTCGCACGCAACCTCATCCGAACACGCTGCTGAACATAGTGGATTGCCCTTGCATTGTCCTCACCTGCATAATGCCTTGTTTGCAGCCTTGCCTGCTGCCGTTGAATCGCTATCTTGCTGTTCGTTGGTACTTGCGCGGCTCGCATGCTTGACCACAACTTGTATCTTCTCCATTGTGTACACCTCTATTTTCCAGCCCCCAAGATGCTTGTTTGTGTAGCAATAGCCTAACGTGTCTGTTTTTTTTCAGGTAGGCGATACTTTTCAATGCTACCTGAGCATTCAACAGGTGGCAACAGCCCTTTGCCGGTAACTACGCTACAAAACCAATAGACGACAACTTGAGCACGCACTGCAATAAACGCAAATCCCTACGTTAGAGCGACGGCTCCACCGCAGGTAGGCTCGCCCTTCGGGACTTCGCCTAACTGCGGCTTTGCACCATTGCCTCGCCTAAGCCTGCGGCTCGGCTCGCCAACGTCGCAAAGCCGCCGCTCGGTTTGTGCGTGCCGTGTAGTTGTATTATGAACTGCATCCTCTGTACATCACATCATGAACCGTATCATTCTTTTTTCTATTAGCAACAAGCTCGTCGTTGCTTTATGCACGCTGGCACTTATCGCTTGGGGCGCGTATTCCGTAACGCAGTTGCCCATTGATGCCGTGCCAGACATAACGAACAATCAGGTGCAAATCATCACGCGAAGCCCGTCGCTGGGAGCGCAGGAGATAGAGCGACTGATTACCTTCCCTGTGGAGATGGCACTCGCTACTATTCCTGGTCGCGAGGAAATCCGCTCGTTTTCGCGGTTTGGTTTGTCGGTGGTTACTGTCGTTTTTAAGGAACATATTGATATTTACTGGGCACGGCAGCAAGTCGCCGAACGCATCAAAGAAGCAGAAACGCAGATGCCATCGGGCATTGGCAGTCCCGAACTGGCACCCGTAACGACTGGGTTAGGCGAAATTTACCAGTACGTTATCCGAGCAAAAACGGGGTACGAAGAGCGGTACAATGCCATGGAACTCCGCACAATTCAGGACTGGCAGGTGCGTCGCCAATTGCTTGGCACTGAGGGGGTAGCCGACGTGAGTAGTTTCGGCGGCTTGCTCAAGCAGTATGAGGTTGCCTTGAATCCCGACCGTCTGCGTGCCATGAACATCGGCATTCAGGACGTGTTCGTGGCATTGGAGCGCAACAATCAAAACATGGGTGGTGCGTACATCGAAAAGCACCCGCAGGCGTACTTTATTCGCAGCGAAGGTCTGGCACGGAACACAACGGATGTGGAAAACATTGTTGTCAAAACTCCTGCAAGCGGTGTTCCTATTCTTATCCGCGATGTGGCAACAGTGCGACTCGGCTCTGCTACGCGGTATGGCGCGATGACCAGAGTAAGCAAGATTGCCAAGTCCATAAGCAATGCAGACCAACAGGCTGCTCAGGCTCATACTATGGTCAAGAGTGATGGCGAAGTCGTTGGGGCAGTGGTCATGATGCTCAAAGGCGAAAATTCTTCCAAGGTGATTGCGAATGTGAAAGAACGCATCAAACAAATCGAGACGACACTCCCCGAAGGAATAGAAATTGTGCCGTTTTTAGACCGCACTACACTCGTCAAGAGCGCAATTGCAACGGTTGCTACCAATCTTGCCGAAGGTGCGCTCATTGTGGTCGTCGTATTGGTGCTGTTTTTAGGCAATATGCGTGCAGGGTTAGTCGTTGCCTCGACGATTCCGCTTTCGCTCCTGTTTGCTATTGCTATGATGAACGTCTTCGGTGTTTCGGGGAATCTGATGTCGCTCGGCGCGATTGACTTCGGGATTATCGTTGATGGTGCAGTGATTATCGTGGAAGCAACGCTGCACCACCTTCACGAACGACTCCAAGGCGTTTCGGTGACTCTTTCCCAAGCCGAGATGGACTCCGAGGTCTATGAGTCCGCCTCGCGCATCCGCTCCTCTGCCGCGTTTGGCGAGATGATTATTCTTATCGTGTACATACCAATTTTGGCACTTGTGGGAGTGGAGGGCAAAATGTTTCGCCCTATGGCACAGACGGTTGCCTTCGCCATTGTAGGAGCGTTTCTGCTTTCGCTGACGTACGTTCCCATGATGTCCGCGCTCTTGTTGAGCAGGAAGATTTCCCCACGGACAACGTTTTCTGACCAAATAATGAGCCGCTTACAGGCTTGGTACGAGCCGCTATTGCGCCGCGCACTACGGCAAAAAACGCTGGTGTTGTCTATTACTTTGGTCTTGTTTGTCGTTGTAATAGGGCTGTTTGCGCGTCTGGGTGGCGAATTTGTCCCAACGCTTGACGAAGGAGATTTTGCCGTTGAAACCCGCGTCCTGACGGGTTCTTCGCTTTCGCACACCGTAGAAACAACGCTCAAAGCTGCCGAACTACTGACCACTCATTTCCCTGAGGTCAAGCAGGTTGTTGGAAAAATCGGCTCCAGCGAAATTCCCACAGACCCAATGCCGATTGAATCTGCCGACCTCATGGTGATTCTCAAACCGCGCACAGAATGGACAAGTGCAACGACACGCGATGAGCTCGCCAGCAAAATGCAGGAAACCTTAGAAACAATTCCGGGTGTGGAGTTTGGTTTTCAGCAACCCATTCAGATGCGCTTCAACGAACTGATGACGGGCGCACGGCAAGACGTGGTACTCAAACTATACGGCGAAGATTTGGACGTTCTTGCCGAACAAGCTCGTGTTGTCGGTAAGGTGATTGCGAGTTGCGAAGGAGCAACAGATGTGTATGTTGAACGTGTAACAGGGCTGCCGCAAATTATCATCCGTGCCGAGCGCAATGCGTTGGCTCGGTATGGTGTATCGGTAGCAGAAGTCAATGCAACTGTTCGTGCGGCGTTTGCGGGAGCATCAGCAGGCGTGATGTTCGAGAACGAGCGACGGTTTGACCTCGTGGTGCGCTTAGACACCACAAAGCGCAAACGCTTGGAGGATGTGCAGAACTTGCTTATTTCCACACCAACAGGCAACCATGTTCCCCTGCGTGAACTTGCATCGGTGCAAATAGAACTTGGACCGAACCAAATCCAACGCGAAGACGCAAAACGCCGCATTATCGTGGGCTTTAATGTACGCGGGCGCGACGTGGAAAGCCTTGTCGAAGAAGTGCGCGGGAAAATACAAACGCAGGTGAAATTGCCTACGGGCTATTTTGTTACCTATGGCGGCAGTTTCAAGAACCTCGTTCAAGCACGACAACGCCTTGCTGTTGCCGTGCCAGTAGCACTATTGCTCATTTTTACGCTGCTGTACTTCACTTTCGGCTCGGTGAAATACGGACTACTGATTTTTTCCGCAATTCCGCTTTCGGCTATTGGCGGTATTGTGGCACTGTGGATACGTGGAATGCCCTTTTCGATTTCTGCCGGTGTAGGATTTATCGCGCTGTTTGGGGTAGCAGTGCTGAACGGTATTGTGCTGGTGAGTTATATGAACCGCTTGAGCGAAGAACGCTATGGCAAAGGCACAACCAAGAGCCAAAGCGACCTTCACGACATTGTTGTTACAGGAACAGCTGTACGCTTGCGTCCCGTGCTTATGACTGCCGCCGTGGCATCATTGGGGTTTTTGCCGATGGCGATTTCTACTTCCTCAGGCGCAGAAGTCCAGAAACCGCTTGCAACGGTGGTCATCGGGGGGTTAGTTTCCGCAACGCTGCTCACACTCATTGTTTTGCCTGCGCTGTACGTGATAGTAGAAACGTGGTCACAGCAACGAAGCCGCCATTCCGAGAACACTCCACCAAGCCAAAACCGTAGTACAACGCTACCGGGCGTTGTTGTCCTGTTGTTCGTGGTAGTGCCAGTTGCACTGTACGCACAAGAGCCAATCTCGCTTGAGCAAGCAATAGCAACCGCGTTACAGCAAAACCCCACCCTGCAGTCGGGAACTCTTGAACTTGAATTGCAACGTGTGCTTAGGCGTGCGGCAACGGATATAGGCAAGACACAAATGTCGTTTCTGCTTGGGCAGTACAACAGTGTCGCCCAAGACAACAACTTCACTGTTTCCCAGACGATACCCTTTCCTACCGTCCTAACCAGTCAGGCTGCTTTGGGCGATGCACAGATTCGCAGTGCGGAACTGAAGGTTGCTACAATACGCAATGAACTGCTGTTTGCAGTCAAATTGGCGTTTTATCAACTTGCCGTGATAGAAGAGCGAGAACGATTGTTGCAGGAACAAGACAGTATTGTTGCTGCGTTTGCTAACGCTGCTGCAAAACGCTACACAATGGGCGAAACTGGTCAGCTTGAGGCTTCGACTGCCGCTTTGCAAGCCTCTGAAACTGCAGTTTTGCTGGCTCAAGTCCGCGCTGACAGACGAACAGCACAAACACAACTTCAAACACTGCTTGCCACCGATACGCCTGTGCGGATTCTTCCCCCTCAATCGCTCAAACGTTCGTTCCGCGTCCCACCAGATTCAACGGCGTTTGCACAGAATCCCCTCTATGCTCTTCTTCGGCAACACATCGCCGTTGCCCAAGCTGCCCAAGCCGTAGAAGCAGCACGAATACTGCCCGATGTGAATGTGGGATATTTTTCTCAAACGCTTATTGGCACACAAGAAGGAGCGCGTGTTTTTGGTGCAAACGACCGTTTTTCGGGGCTACAGATTGGTGTGTCGGTGCCGCTGTGGTTGCCACCACACCTCGCCAAAATAGAGGCTGCAACGCTTGCTGCCGATGTAGCCCGCAAGAACGCAGAGGCATACCGTCTGCATCTTGCAGGGGAATATGCCAAAGCCGCGCAGCAACTGGCAAAACATCAATCCAGCGTGAACTACTACGAGCAGCACGCGCTGCCACAAGCGGCACTCGTTCTTGCTTCGGCGCAACAATCGTACCAACGCGGCAGCATAGGGTATCTGGAATACTCACAAAGTCTTGCCCGGGTGCTTGCCATAAAAACTCAGTATATGGATGCACTTGCTGCGTACAATCATGCCGTACTGACGCTTGAACTACTTGCTGGCATGGAGCAATAGCGGGCAATAGCGGGCAATACGGGCAATAGCCGCTAAGAGTTTACGAGAATAGACTTCTTTCAAAAGTGCTTGTTGATACCGCCCTCACCCCCTTTCCGCTTCGCTTCAAGCACCCTCTCCCAATGGGAGCTATCCATTACCCATATCTTATGAGTATATTGGCAAATCCAAGCAAAGAGGGCTTTGGAGGAGGAAAAAACAGATGTACAATTATTATTTTTTGTAACTGGTCAGGTAG
>Ga0272446_1002682_pt1 | contig 23722 bp, 19 predicted proteins | sample YNPCB0061_FD_194587 | JGI IMG/M metagenome (GOLD analysis project Ga0272446, IMG submission 194587) | Hot spring microbial mat communities from Yellowstone National Park, WY, United States - YNP-CB-006-1 | ecosystem: Environmental > Aquatic > Thermal springs > Hot (42-90C) > Sediment | place... | reverse complement strand
CGGGCAAAACGGTCAAACTATTTGCCTACAGTGCTGACCAAAGGCGAGGTGCGCTCTGTTTTGCAGCATCTGTCAGGTGTGCATGGACTGGTAATCAGAGTGCTGTATGGCAGTGGGTTGCGCTTGAATGAAGGTCTGAGTTTACGCGTCAAAGATATTGATTTTGCCCAGCGGCAGATTGTGGCACGCGACACCAAAGGTAACGAAAGTCGAGTGACCATGCTGCCCGATAGTTTGATTGAGCCATTGCAAGAGCACCTTGGTAAGGTCAAGCGCCTGCACCAGTTAGATTTAGACCAAGGCTATGGTTCGGTCTACCTACCCTTTGCTCTAGAGCGTAAACACCCCCATGCTGACCGGGCTTGGATTTGGCAGTTTGTGTTTCCTTCGCCAGGGCGATCGCTCGATCCTCGGACTCAAGCCGTGCGACGACATCACCTCTATGAGCAATCGCTTCAGCGATCGCTGAAGCGGGCGGTGTGTGCTGCCAGGATTGATAAGCGAGTTGGTTGCCATACCTTTCGCCATGGTTTTGCGACGCATCTGCTGGAAGATGGCCATGACATCCGCACGGTTCAGGAGTTATATCAATTCTCTAAATACCTGCTAGATATAGAGTATCGACAATCCAATCCCATTGAGTCAGCGATCGCCCTATGGCAGTCCATCCCTGGGGGAGACAGGCAATACTCCGCCTACACCATAACTGGGAGGCTGATGTCGATGTCATTCCGAGCCAGCGGCCTGTTGCTGTCGGCAAAGACAGCGGCTTGACGAGTTCCATCGAGCTGAGGGTTTCCTCACAGAAGTTCTAGGGAAACCCAGGGACATGCCTCTGTGTCTCTGGCGTGTAAGTTGCGGTTAAAATCCTTATTCCTATGGTCGAACCAAAACAGGAGTACCCCGGGCAACCTGACGATATAAAGCTTCGGCATCCTGATTGCGCATCCGCAAGCAGCCATGGGATACCGCCTGTCCAATCAGAGCTTCCTGATAGGTGCCATGGAAGCCGATCTCGGTTTTGCCGTTGTGGGTGAACCCAATCCAATGATTTCCCAGAGGATTGTTAGCTCCAGGGGGGATGACTTCTCCTGTAATGGGATGCCGCCAGGCAGGGTTACGTTGCATCCGGTTGATTTGAAAGGAGCCGGTGGGCGTTTCCCAACCAGCCTGCCCCACTGCCAAGGGATAACGAGCCACGATGGCGGCGTCGCGATAGACCAAAACCTGGCGATCGCCCAAATCAACTACCAACTTTACTGCTGACCGCTGCACTGGTGGATTGGCTACCTGGGAGATTGGTTGGGCGATCGTTGGCCTTAGCTCAGACCGAAGCTCACTCCCTCCAAACCACCCCACCAATGGCTGCAAAAATTGGGGAAATTGGGTCATTTGCGCCAACGAGGTCGTCGTTTGAGTCGCCGAGGAAGAACTTGCAGCAACCCGGGTTGAACGAACACGGCCAATTGAGGTTGTTGCCGAAGGCTTATGCTGGTAAGCCGCTAACATCAGGGCGGCTGTACCCAGACAGAGAAACATCATAGTGTGAGCAATGGTGGTATCTCTGGACATGGCGGCTTGCTAAGAAAATACTTCAGAAGTCTATTGCACGGTCTTGGCAACCGTGCACACAGCTTTGCCTCAGGGGATAACATCGCTATACAAACAAGGCCTGCTGATACCGGTTACAAAAATCACTGGTTGGCCTAAACCCTTGGAGGTCAGGTTAATTTAACTTGATTTAACCGTGGTTTGCGCCACTGGGTACAGTTCCAACGCCCTTTAGAAACAGCCTAGCCCTGTATCATCCTAACATTCGCTGTTTAAGGAGGGCTGGCCATGGTTCAGAAGAAATTCTGGCCGCGTATGTCGCAGTCGCAGTATCCATACTCTTAAGCCCCTCTACCCCATCACTGCATAGTTGCCAGTACCGTCTGGCAGCCTCTTTTTCCCTAACGTAGAAGTAAGGTTGCCGTTTGCAGCAGACCAATCACAAAACCCAGAATGCCGCCCAAATTGACGATCGCCTGAAGTTCACTTTTCACAATGCCGTTGATGGCTTTTTCTAGATCTTGGGGAGAAGTACCCTTCACCCGCTCGATAATCACCTGATCAACATTCAAAATCGGGATCACCTGGGCCACAATGTTAGCCAGATCTCGTTCAAGATAGCGCTCTAAGATTAAGGCTAGTTCCAGGCTGACGACATCCAGAGATGTGGTAACGGCCTCAGAAGTGCGCAGCCGGTTGAGAATCAAAACAGCCAGGTTATCCCAATCCACCGATTTGCCCAATTCTTCCAGCAATTCGGCTCCTTTGTCTTGGAGGTAGCTGCGCACAGTATCTCGCAGCGTCTTCCTGAGTTGTCGCACAGTCGAAACTGGCAAATTTTGCAAAGACAAATTCAGCAGCAATTCCTGCAACCGTTGGCGCACCCCTAGGGAGGTGATCAGTTCTGCTAACCGGGCATTGGAGGCATCTCTTTCGTCCAGGCAATAGGTACGCAGGCGTGTCAGGGCATTGCGTACTCCAAATAAATTGGCAACCACCCAGTAAGTACCACTGGTTTTTTCCCGAAAGCCCTCATCAATTACCTGGATGTTGCGATCGGTCAAAAAGTCAATAATCGCCTGCCGCAACACATCTGGAGGGAGAGCCACTTGCAGCAGCCAATCAGCTAAACGCGTGGCCTGATCCTGACTTAGTTGAAAATCGAGTAATACCTGGTCAAAAATCTGGTTCAGTTGAACTTCAAGAAAGTCCTCTCGACGGGCCAACACCTTGAGCAGGCGTGGCAGAGACTGGCCAAACAGATCATGCAAAATGTTGGCCAGCACCTTAGAGGCTCTGGGGTTACGTTGCGGCTCTAATTGGTCGATCGCCAGTTCTAGCAACCATTTCAAAGCTCCCTGTACCCGTTCGGTTTTCAGTAATCGCCGAGCTAAGCGCTGCATCTCCTCTGGGGTTAGCAGCGACCCCATGATCGTGTCTGACACTCGTTTGGCCAAACGCTCTTGATTTCGGGGAATCAACCCCGGCGTGAATGGCAGCCTGCGCCCCTTGAAATAAATCGCTTGATAGGGGCGAAACAGCATTTTAATGGCGATGTCATTGGTGAAATAACCAATCACACCGCCCACTAAAGGAGGAGCCAGCAATAGCCAGAGGGTTGCAAGATCCAAGTCGTTTGTCTCATTTGCCTAAAACCAACACTCCCATCGTACCCCCGGCAATGGGGTAATGCGTGACGGTGGAAAACCCAACCGCCTTGGCGAGGTTTACCTGCTCAGCCCCGGTAGGAAAGCGCTCCACACTGGGGGCAATGTAAGCATATTCTGCTGTCAGGCCCCGACGAGCAGCAGCCGGCACCACCAAGGTGTCGAGATACCACTGCTGCAGTGCGCGAACCAAAGAATTTTCGCTCCGGTTAAAGTCCAGCACAGCCGCTTTTGCTCCCAGCTTGAGGACACGATACAGTTCCTTGAGCGCTTGGGGGATGTTGGTTACATTGCGCAATCCATAGCCCATCGTCACTGCGTCAAAGGTTGATTCTGCAAAGGGGAGCGCGAGGGCATCGCCTTCCTGCCAAGTGATTTGGGCATTACGCCGGCGGGCGATCGCCAATTGCTCCACAGCAAAATCAATCCCGATAACCCGACCGCTTGGCCCCACGCGATGAAATAGCAGTTCGGCGATATCACCACTACCACAACACACATCCAGGCAAACATCCCCAACTTTGGCCCCACTCCACTTCACGGTCATCCGTTTCCAGATTTTGTGCTGACCCAGGCTCAGCTCGCTGTTGAGTTGGTCGTAAACTGGGGCAATGCGGTTAAATAGGGCGCGAATATCTTCTGGTGGCATGGAACTGAAGCAGTGAAAGAATAAAAATTTGACCCAGCCCTGCTCAAAACCTTTGGCTTCTGCATGGCATGCCGCCCGGTCTAGACTGACAACCCGGCTGCAAGACAAGGGTAAAAGCTGACTTTACCCTGGTTTTGGCCAGCTTAGACCGATGCTTGTTGGCGCTGATAAAGCGAATAATATAACCCTCGGCTGCGCAACAGCTCCGCATGGGTACCCTTCTCAACCAAGACTCCTTTCTCCAGCACCAGAATCATGTCGGCATTTTTGAGCGGGGCGAAGCGGTGGGCAATCATAAAAATAGTGCGATCGCGGGCCACCTTCTGCAAATTTTGCAGCACCTGCTGCTCCGTCTCTGCATCCAGAGCGCTAGTAGCCTCATCCATAATCAGAATAGGGGCTTCAGAAAGAAACAGACGAGAGAGGGCCAATCGTTGCCGTTGCCCACCGGAAAGGGAAGTGCCCCGCTCCCCTACGGGGGTTTCATAGCCATGGGGCAAATCGCTAATAAAATCATGGGCAGCCGCATTGCGTGCCGCTGCGATCGCCGCCTCGGCGCTGACATCCGGATGGCCCAGGGTAATGTTGTCAATCACAGAGCCATTAAAGATATAGTCCTCCTGCAAAACGACCGCGATTTGCTGGCGCAGGGAAGCCAAATCGGCACTCTTGACCTCAAAGCCATCAATCAAAATTCGCCCTGACTCCACGTTATAAAGCCGTTGAATCAGTTTGGATAAGGTACTCTTCCCAGACCCACTGCGACCCACAATGCCCACAAACATGCCTGGCTCTGCCTTAAAGGAAATACCACGCAGAACTGGCTCTTGGTCGGGATAATAACGGAAAAATACTTCCTCAAAGACCACCTCCCCCTTAAGAGGAGGCAAGACCAAACCCGTGCCCGCTTCGGCCTCTGGAGCCGAGTTGAGAATATCCCCAATCCGATCAACAGAGAGCAGCACCTGTTGCAGGTTTTGCCAGAGTTGTACCAGCCGCAGCAGAGGCCCCGTCATCCGCCCTGATAACATTTGAAAGGCAACCAACTGACCCACAGTCAACTTTTGCTCAATCACCAGCTTGGCCCCAAACCAGAGAATCAGCAAATAGGAGAGATTAGTCAAGAAATCCCCAATGTGGCTGCTAATGTTTTGGGTGGTCGAGGCTTTAAACCCCGTGCGGACAAAACGAGCAAACAGCCCCTCCCAGCGATCTCGAGAGACTTTCTCCGCCGCATGGGCCTTGACAGAATGAATCCCCGTGACCGTTTCCACCAGGAAGGATTGGCTATCGGCACTGCGATTAAAGGTTTCGTTCAACCAGTTCCGCAAGATCGGAGTAGAAACCAGGGTCAGAATCGCAAACAGCGGAATGACCGACAGCGCCACAAAAGTCAGGGTCGAGCTGTAGTAGAACATGATGACCAGATAAACCACCGCAAAGATGGCATCCAGCACCACAGTCAAAGCGGTACCCGTGAGAAATTGGCGAATATTCTCCAGTTCTTGTACCCGCGCCACGGTATCCCCTACCCGCCGCGCCTCGAAGTAGGAGAGGGGAAGTCGCATCAAGTGGCGAAATAGCTGAGCCGAAAGGCTGAGATCCAACCGCCGGGCTGTGTGGGTAAAGATAAAGAGACGCAAAATCCCCAGAAAGGCTTCGAAGAAAGCCACACCCAGCAGGGCGATCGCCATCACATCCAGGGTGGGCAGGCTCCCCTGCACCATCACCTTGTCAATCACGACCTGGGTAATGATGGGGGTTGCTAACCCCAAAATTTGAATTGTCAAGGAGGCTAGCAAAACCTCCATCAATAGCCCGCGATACTTTAAGACCGCCGGCAAAAACCAGGAAAGGTTAAATTTTTCTTGTTTCTGAATCAGCTCGACCTGGAGAAGTTGCCCATTCCAGACTGACTCAATGACTTGACGAGGAATGCTTTCACAGGTTTGGCTGGGGTTGAGGGGATCTGCCACAATCAGGCGATCGCCGCGCACGGCATAAACCAGAACCCAGTGAAAGGGAGCCTGGATCCGTCCTGACCGACGACCATTGCCATTACCATTACCCGTGGCATCACTAGCCTCATGCCACTGCATTAAAGCCGGCATCCCTAACTGCCGTAGCCCCAACCAATCAGCTTCCACTGTGCGCAGTTGCAAACCTAGCTTTTCTGCCGCTTCAACCACATCTGCAGGACTTTGGGTGCGTAACTGCCTTTGCACCCATTCCAACTGGGCAGGGGTTTGCAGGTGATTGGCCGCCATTGTCAAGCAAGCCGCGCCAGTATTCACGCCCGGCACAAAAGGGAAGCCGTACACCATCTTGGGCGTACTTTCCGTTTCTGGCTGGTATCGTTTGCGCTGCACCACCCAAAATCGATCTAAATCCGATGATTGGAGTGCTTGCCACAAATCCTTTGACCAGCGCACCACCACCACTTCTCGATCCGCCGCCCGCGCCTTCCAGAAGCCCGGCAACTCTAATAAATCTCCCAACCAGTCGCCCTGATTGAGCACAATTGACTTACCCGATTCTGGCACCAAGCGCACCTTGCCCGAAAGTACCAGAATTTGGCCGCCAGGCTGCTCATCAGTAGACCAAAGCATTTCACCCAAACCGTAGCGCTGAAGCTGCGCCCCATGCTTCACCTTGACCTGCTGTTCAGGGGTTAGCAGACTCAATGGCGGGGCGTCCCAAGGCAAGTTAAGAGTGGGATCGTTGGCAATCATTCAGTCACCTGGAGCTTAACTGTCATCTTTTGCATCTTCTCCGTCAGCCAGCGTTCAAACAGTTCGTTTTGCATCGCTTGGCGTAACTGCGCGTCTTCTAGGGTAGCAGGCAGCACCTGCTCAACCCGAAAAAGCGCCCAAAGGTTTTCGATTTCAACGGGGCCGACAATCGTTCCTAGCTCAGCTGAATCGACCTTAGCCCGCAGGGTATCGGGCATAGTGCCACGGCTCACAGGCCCCATCATGCCGTTGGCGATTCGCTCGTTGCCCTTAGAGTATTCCCGCGCTAAATGCTCAAAGCTCGCACCTTCCTCAATTTGGCTGAGCAATTCCTCTGCCATTTCCTTGGTATCCACCACAATGCGCGACAACACAACGCGGTCAAAAAATAACTTGCGTTCAATAAAGTACTCCTGCAGCCGAGGCTCAGTGACAACTACCTTGAGTTTTTCAAGTTTGAAGCTATTGCTAATCTGCTTGTGAAAGATGTCATAGGTAATCCCATTGCGGGTCAACCATTCCTGAAAAACCTTTTGATCAGTTAGTTGTTGTTGCAAGCGAAAATCGACCACGGCTTGCTCAACCATGGCAGGACTGATATTCAGATCCTCACGAGTGTTAATTTCAGTTTCTAGAACGTATTGCCTTAAGATATCGCCAATAAAAGCCTGAAGCTTTCCAGATGCCTGCAAGTAACGCAAGCACTGGCGCAACGACAACGGTTGATTATCAATCAGAAGCAGGGCTTTTGTGTCTGTAGATTCCATGTCGTACCTAACTCGTAGAGATCAATTCTTAGCCTTTTGTAATCTTGCCGAACTTCTTGAGCGGGTGCACCCATATTTTACGCGGGCTGTTGCAACCCGCAAACGTGGAGGGTACCAGAGAACTATGCTGGGCAGACAACCGAGAGGAATCATTGATTGGGGAATTACCACCATCGCTCTCAACGACGAAAAATTTTAAATTGACGCATTTGCATCTTACCCACGCGATCGCTTTTCTCACCAAGGCTGACTTTGTCCGGCTTTTTCTTAAGTTTTCCAGCAATTTTCAGAGACCGAAGCAGCTAATTGGTTGCTCAGCCAGCGGTTTAGCCATCGCATCACCCCACTCGTCAATCAAAAGCCTGGCAAGGATTAAAATGTTCTAAACTCCGACCGAAAAACCGGAGTTTTATGGCAATATAGATTTTTGTTAGCAGCGACCCCCTCACAACTGATAGGAGTTCTAGACATGGTTTTACAATTAGGCGACACCGTTCCCAACTTTACCCAACAATCGAGCGAAGGCGAAATTAACTTCTACGATTGGGCGGGTGATAGCTGGGTAGTTTTGTTCTCTCACCCAGCAGACTATACCCCAGTGTGTACCACCGAACTTGGCGAAGTCGCACGGTTAAAGCCCGAATTTGACAAGCGTAACGTAAAAGTCATCGCGCTCAGCGTTGATGATGCCGATTCCCATGCTGGCTGGATTGGGGATATCAACGAAACCCAAAACACTACTGTTAATTACCCGATTCTGGCCGATGCTGACAAGAAGGTTTCCGATCTGTACGGCATGATTCACCCTAACGCTAACGACAAAGTGACCGTGCGTACTGTCTTTGTCATCGACCCCCAGAAAAAGCTACGTTTGTCGATCACCTATCCCCCCAGCACCGGACGCAACTTTGAAGAGATCTTGCGGGTGATTGACTCGTTGCAACTAACCGATAACTACGGAGTTGCAACCCCGGTCAACTGGAGAGATGGGGACGATGTGGTGGTAGTTCCCTCGATTCCTACGGAAGAAGCTGTGAAAAAATTTCCTAAAGGGGTGAAAGAAATTAAGCCCTACCTGCGGATGACGCCGCAGCCGAATAAGTAGGTCAGCAAATTGTAGGGACGGGTTTCGCAAATCAGGGGATGGAGCTTGCTCTTCTGTGAGGGACAGCTTCACAGCTTCACGGTATCGCTTTGGTCAGGAAGCCTAGGACAACACCAAGTGTGCAACCACCGATGCTGGGCAGGCTTTCTGACTCGCTGTCACCCTGTTTCTCATGGCGACGGCCATAACAACCCTGAGCTGATTAACAACCCTCAGCAGAAACCTTTCCCTACAGCTTGATTGCATCCTTGTTCCAGTGGCTGTGCGATCGCTAGACTAGCCGGTGCTCAATCGCAAAGCGCAGTAATTCTGATCGATTGGTCGTATCGGTCTTGCGCAACAGGCTGCTGACGTATTTTTCAATGGTGCGGGGGCTGAGATGCAAACGATCTCCAATCTGGATATTAGACACACCTTCGGCTAGTAGCTTCAAGACTTCTTGCTCTCGCTGGGTCAATTGCAGCGATTCGGTTAGGGATGCTCCCTTAGCCTGGGCAGGTAGTACTGACTCCGCCTCTGTTTCTGGAGCCCGCGATCGCAATTCCGATTCCAGCATTTGCAGCCGCTCTAACAAGTTACGAATGACGGCACCCAACTCTTTCAGCTCAAAGGGTTTAGACAAATAAACATCGCAACCACTCTGGTAGCCCCGCACCCGTTCATCGGTTTGGTTTCTGGCCGTCAAAAACACTACCGGCATCAATCGAAATGCCGGACGTTGCCGGATCTGCCGGACTAACTCGTAGCCATCCATCTGAGGCATTGTAATGTCAGTCACCAGCAGATGCGGCCGATAGGTCTCGACTAAGTGCAGTGCCTCCTTACCATTTTCCGCTGAAACTGTAAGGTACCCTGCCGTTTCTAGATAGTCGCTAATCGAGAGTCTCGTGCCAAGGTCGTCATCTGCTACCAGAATGGTCATGGGCATGGAATTACGTCCCTGCAAGCCTGATGCCGATTAAAACCGCAATTGGGCAAATTGATTGCTGAAATCACGCCTTGATATAGACTCGACCCACATTAAGATAGAAGCCTTTCTACAGAAAAGACTTTCCCTCTCAATTCGGGAACCGCTTAAACGCTTTACTATTCAAATTTTTTTACAATGCCCTTTGAGGAGATAAACCTCAAATCCAAGATGGTATTGCTTCTTAGAATAGGTCAACTTTCGTGCACCTGAGAAGAAATCTACAAAAAGCCTAGCAATTCTCATTTTGAAATATTTGTACTGACTTGGGGGTCTGCAACCGCTTTTTTGCTCAATTTCCTGAACGCTAGAAACGGTTCTGGCCATCAAGGGCGATGGTAATCAGACATCTAGGCGAGAAGCATTCTCATACTGAGCATCGCTGCAGATAGCCCTGAGTGATAAGCGACTACGCCTGGGATTCATGGCCTCGACTTGAGCGAGACACCTCCACTTACTCTTCCACCAGTAATTTACAGAAACCTAAAAGAAACCCAAATAGCCCGATCAAAAAGGCAAGGGAACAACTGTAAACTTATATTAAGCTTGTTGAGTGGTTAAAAATCTCTATGTCGTTTCGTCGCCTTCTATCCTTGCTGCTCATTGCAGTCGTGGTTTTATCAATCTGGTTACAACCTTCCCCCGTCTTTGCTTTGGGTGGGCCGCAACCTTCTCTTAATCAACCCGCTCCTGAGTTTACGCTCCCGACCAATACGGGAGATGGAGTGGTTTCTTTAGCAGACTATCGGGGTCAGTGGGTGGTTGTTTACTTCTATCCCAAAGACTTTACCCCCGGTTGCACTCTGGAAGCGCGTAAGTTTCAGCAAGACTTACCTGAATACTTGCAGCGTCATACTCAAGTTTTGGGAATTAGTACCGACTCTGTGGATTCCCATGCAGAGTTTTGTGACTCGGAAGGGCTAAAGTTTCCCCTATTGGCGGATGAAGATGGAGCCGTTAGCAAAGCCTACGGTTCACTGATGGGGGGGATGGCTCTGCGCCACACCTATATTGTGGATCCCGATGGGGTACTACGAGCCATTTTTACTGGGGTGAAGCCAATTGTCCACAGTGCGGAGGTGCTGGCCAAGCTGGATGAGTTGCAGCATGGATAGATGGGTTTTTAGACTTTGGACTTGGGCTTGGAGTTTTCAGGGTATGGATTGAAGCCAACAGCTCAAGAGATTGCTAGCAAACAAACGACCGGCTGGCTTTCTCGCTTCGAGAGATCCGACAGGGGCAACGCAGCTTAGCCAACTGCGCCCCGAGCGACTTGTCTTAAGCGCAGCGCGTCGAAGGGCAATGCTAGAGGGTCCAATCCTTTATTGGTACTAGTCGCTTTACCTCAACCCTTGGGTTTGTCTGGTTGGTTTTATTGCATTAAATCAGGAAAAACCTCCTGTACTGCCGGGTGGATTAGGTGATGGTTTTGCACATTTAATCCCTTTGCTAGGGTGGGATCGAGATCGAGGGCGGCTAGGCCATAGTTGGCCAGCTTCAAGACATAGGGGAAGGTACTATTATTCAACGCTTGAGTCGCTGTCCAGGGAACGGCTCCGGGCATGTTAGGCACGCCATAGTGAACTACTCCCGCCTCAATATAGGTAGGGTTGCTGTGGGAGGTGGGATGTACTGTCTCAATGCAGCCACCCTGATCAACGGCAACATCCACAATCACAGAGCCAGGACGCATTTGCCCTACTAGCTCCCTGGTAACCAAAGTGGGGGCACGTCTGGCCAGTACTAGCACTGCGCCCACGAGCAAATCCGCATCGGGTACAACTGCTTCAATCTGGGCGGTGCTACTGTAGAGCAATTCAACACGAGAGCCAAAAACGCCTTCCAGGTAGGAGAGGCGATCAACATCGATATCCAGAATTTGAACCTGGGCACCCATGCCGACAGCAATGCGGGCAGCCTCTGTTCCTACAACCCCACCGCCTAGGATGACGACACGACCAGGAGCAACGCCGGGTACACCGCCTAGCAAAACACCACGACCTCCCTGCTGCCGCTCTAAGTACCGGGCACCAAATTGGGTGGCGAGCCGCCCGGCAATGATGCTCATAGGGGATAAGAGGGGCAGGCGACGATCGGGTGACTCCACGGTTTCGTAGGCGATCGCAGTAATGCCGGAATCCAACAATCGTTCGGTTAAGGTGCGATCGGCGGCTAGATGGAGATAGGTAAACAACAGTTGTCCCTTTTTGAGAAAGCCGTATTCGAGTGGAAGCGGTTCCTTCACTTTCACAATCAGCTCTTGATCCCAAGCGGTGGCAGCGGTTTGGGCGATCGTGGCTCCAGCCTGGATGTAGTCCGCATCTGCAAAACCAGCACCCGCACCAGCATTGGTCTCAACCCATACTCGGTGCCCCTGCTCGACTAAGCCGCGCACACTGCCTGGACTGAGACCCACGCGAAATTCCTGATCCTTTGTTTCCTTCGGTACCCCAATATCCATCGACACCTCGCTGCAAATTAATGGTGGGATACACCCCTTGTCACCAGGATGCCCCTTTCTTTATGTTTCTAGCTTAAGCTCCCTAGGGTGGCAAAGCTGCCGCTTTCATGCTTAACACTCCGTCGAGTCCGCCAATCACCAGAGACAACTGAGAAGAAATCTTCCTAACTTGAATGAAAAGAGAAGCCGCAGAGGAGTAACGGACGTGTTAAAGTCAAAAGCGATTTCCCTCGACGGTGTTGCCATGTCTCAGCCTGTCAAATTTTCCCTGGCGAATTGTCGAGTCAGTGGTATTCTTTTGCACCCCACCTCGTTGCCTAGTCGTTTTGGCATTGGCAGCATTGGTAACCGAGCGCGACGGTTTATAGACTTTTTAGCCGATACCAGTCAACAAATCTGGCAAGTTTTACCCTTAGGGCCAACGGGGTTTGGCAACTCTCCTTACATGTGCTACTCGGCAATGGCGGGTAACCCGTTGCTAATCAGCCTGGAAGGTATTCGGGATTATGGCTTTTTGCATGACGATGATTTTTACGGTGCGCCTGAGTTTCCAGCCGATCGCGTTGACTATGCTGCCGTAGAGGCTTACAAAATGCCACTCCTGCGGCGAGCGTTTGATAATTTTATGCAGCGGGCCAGTGGAGAGTATCGAGAAGCCTTTGCTACCTTTTGTTACCAAAAAGCTTACTGGCTGGATGATTATGCCCTATTTATGGCATTGAAACAGCATCAAGATAATAAACCCTGGCATCAGTGGGAGCCAGAACTCGCCAGTCGTCAACCTGCGGCCCTAGAGCAGTGGCGATCGCAACTAGCAGAAGAGATTCAATTCCAGAAATACATACAGTTCGAGTTTGCCCGTCAGTGGAGTGAACTCAAGCAATACGCTAATTCCCAGGGCATCTTCATTGTGGGGGATATTCCCATCTACGTGGCCCATGACAGTGCCGATGTCTGGGCACGGCCAGAAAATTTCTCGCTTGATGTCAGAACGAAGGAACCTGCAATGATGGCCGGGGTACCGCCTGACTACTTTAGTGCCACTGGGCAGTTATGGGGTAACCCAACCTATAACTGGGGAAATTTACAGAAGACCCACTTTAAATGGTGGATTGAGCGGTTTCGGGCCTTGCTCGATTATGTCGATTACATTCGCATCGATCACTTTCGAGGATTTGAAGCCTTCTGGGCCGTTCCCAGAGGGCAAACCACTGCCATGAAAGGGTGCTGGGTAAAAGCGCGGGGGCGCGCCTTTTTTGAAACCCTCCGCCAGGAAATGGGTGATTTACCCGTCATGGCAGAGGATTTGGGAGTGATTACGCCAGAAGTTGAAGCCCTCCGCGATCGCTTTGCTTTCCCTGGCATGAAAGTGTTGCATTTTGCCTTTGGGTCTGACCCAGCAAACCCCTTTTTGCCCTTTAACTATGTCCGCAATAGCGTTGTTTACACTGGCACCCATGACAATGACACAACGGTCGGCTGGTTTGAAAAGCTGAATGATTACGAAAAGGGCAATCTGCTGAATTACATTGGCGGCATTGATGAGGCTGGCATTCACTGGGAACTGATTCGCCTGGCCCTGGCATCGATCGCCAATGTGGCGATTGTGCCCCTCCAGGATATTTTGGGCTATGGCAGTGAAGCCCGGATGAACTATCCCAGTGTGGCCGAGGGCAATTGGGAATGGCGTTACCAGGCCGATGCCCTCACGGGGGAAATCAGCGATCGCCTGCGCACTTTAACCAAATTGTTTGGCCGCTTTCCACTCCATCGATGAGGCGAAATCAGGAAGAGCCTGATACATTGAAAAAGGCGAACCTGAGTGAGTGCAAAAACCCCATGGAAAACCTCGAAACGCCCCTGACAACGGCCGCATCCCCCCCCAGCGAGCCTGGGGAGAATCAGCCGCAACCCCCTGTAGCTCCCCCTTCTGGTAGCTATGTCAAACACGCCATGCGAAATATGGTGCGCAAGCGGGGCACCTCCATCAAGCATTTTGTTTTGACCACCGTTGCTCTATTGGGGGTTTTGGTGGGTTTGGCTTATCTCACCCGTTGAGGCCAACCCTGTGCAAGTAGCTGTTTATCTGGAAACTACAGCAACGGTTGTAGCAGCATCAGCCCAAACGCCCACAGAGGCGACCTGGCACCATTGGTTTGAGCAGTGGCTCGCCGTTTTAGCGCCAGATATTTCGCCAATTTACGCCTACGAGGTAGGAGTTCAACTGACTGATGATGCAACGATTCAAACGCTCAACCGTGACTATCGCCAGATCGACGCACCTACTGACGTTTTGGCCTTTGCAGCCCTAGAGTCCGCCCCTCTACCAGTCGAGATTTTAGCTTCAGAGCCTGTTTACCTAGGCGATATTATAATTTCTGTACCAACGGCAACCAAACAGGCGATCGCCCAGGCCCATTCTCTCGTTACCGAACTGGCCTGGCTGGCTGCCCATGGGCTATTGCACCTGCTAGGGTGGGATCATCCAAATGAAGACGAATTGAACCGAATGTTGTCACAACAAGAGGTTTTGCTGAATACGGTTGGTCTAGCCAGCAATAGTCGCTAGAATGCTTCATGAAATACGGTGCGGATTCACTCAAATCCAGTTAGCATTCCCTAGCGTCTTAACCCAACAAAACGACTTTTGGGCTTGGGGACTCTACCCAGCCACCACGCAATTTCGCCCCATTTTCTTTAACCCTTTGACCAAATGTAAAGCGAATTCATCGTTTCGGGGCAGACTGAGAACTGATGCCCTTTTGATCCGTACTTCTTGTGATCTATGCCTCCAAATCTTACGACCTCAACCTCTAGCAATGCCAATGGCAAGGTAGCCACCTCTAAGCCAAATCGCGATCTTTCCTGGCAGGTGGCAGCGAATTTGCTGATTAGCTTTAAGTATGCCTGGACGGGGATTGCCTATGCTTTTCAAACCCAGCGAAATTTTCGCATTCATGTCATTATTGGCAGTCTGGCAATTATTCTGGCATTGGTGCTGAAGCTTGCCCCCGTCGAGATTACGGTCATTGGTTTAACGGTTGGGGCCGTTCTGGCTGCCGAGTTATTAAACACGGCGATTGAGTCTGTGGTGGATCTGACGGTGAAGCAGACTTATCATGAGCTCGCTAAAATTGCCAAGGATTGCTCTGCGGCAGCCGTTCTTGTTTCTGCCCTGGCGGCCATTTTGGTGGCTGGTTTTTTGATGCTACCCAAATTGTGGCTTCTGGTTGTGCCTTTACTCTCCGAATAAAGCAGACCACTAAAATCTGTAGAACATTACTCCGCGCGATCGCCGCTCGATATTATGCTGCTTGTCATTGACAACTATGATAGTTTTACCTACAACTTGGTGCAGTACCTCGGCGAACTCAGTGCTGAATTTCCGGTTGCAGCGGATATTCAAGTTTATCGCAATGATCAAATTACCATTGACCAGGTGCGTGCCCTTAAGCCTGATGCGATTGTGATTTCCCCTGGGCCAGGTCGTCCTGAGGATGCGGGCATCTCGATGCAGCTCATCCAGGCTCTAGGCAAAGACCTGCCAATTTTAGGAGTCTGCCTGGGTCATCAGAGCATTGGCGAAGCATTTGGTGGCAAAATCGTCTCAGCCCCCGTGCTGATGCATGGCAAAGTTTCTGCTGTGCAGCATTCTGGGATAGGGGTTTTTGCGGGTTTAGACAATCCGATGACGGCAACCCGCTATCATAGTTTGGTGATTGAGCGGCAAAGTCTACCAGCGGTTTTAGAAGTCACCGCATGGGCTGAAGACGGCACCATTATGGGAGTACGACATCGTGACTATCCTCATATTCAAGGCGTGCAGTTTCATCCTGAAAGTGTGTTGACGGCCTCTGGTAAGCAGCTATTAAGGAACTTTTTGGTGGCGATCGCCGGTCACAACTAGAAAAATCTAAAGTTGGATGATTTCGGTCATCGGCCACAACCAGGTAAGGCGCTAATGCCAACCTGATCTATTTACTATGCTTCGGTGGGGAGTTTATGAAACGGCGACAACTCATTGGCTATGTCGGTGCCAGCTGTCTGGCTACGGCAACAACGGCGTTATTAGGTCAGCGGGTAGCCGCCCAGGCCGCAGGTGCAGTGACAATCCAGTGGTTAGGGCACACCTGCTTTCTGATAAGCAGTGGCGGCAGAAGAATTTTGATTAATCCATTTCGCAGTCTCGGCTGCACAGCTAAGTATCGTAGCCCCGCTGTTGATTCAGATCTGGTGATGATTAGCAGCCAGTTGTTAGATGAAGGAGCCGTTGAAGTCGTTAAGGGCAACCCTCGTTTGCTGTTTGAACCGGGGGATTATCAAGTCTTTAACCTCCGCATTCGGGGGATTTCGATTGCCCACGATCGCGTTGGGGGTAGGCGCTTTGGCAACAACGTCGCCTGGCAATGGAATCAGGCCGGGATCAACCTGCTCCACATGGGAGGAGCAGCGGCTCCCCTGTCAATCGAGCAGAAAATTCTGGCGGGTCGCCCAGATATCTTGTTCATTCCGGTAGGAGGTGGGCCTAAGGCCTATAATGCCGATGAGGCCAAGCAAGCCATTAGCGTCCTATCACCGCGACTGGTGATCCCTACCCACTATCGCACCCAGGCTGCTGATGCAAACACCTGCGACATCAATGGGCTGGATCCTTTCTTAGAACTGATGCAGGGCACTCCTGTACGGCGAGCGAATAGCGACACGATAACGCTGCGCCCTGCTGACTTGCCTAAAGAGGGAATGGCGATTCAAATTCTAACCTACAGGTTTTAAGCTTGAAGAGCGGGATTGATTGTTTGTCAAAAAAGCGCTCAAAACGGTAGTCAGCATCTACTAGTCGGCGATATTCAAGGCATTGTAATCGCCGACACTTGCTCTGTCGAATCTGTCTTGTGGCCAAGCCATCCATGTCGAGTTGGCAGGAAACTCACGCACACTAACTCTGATCTGGCGAGTGACCGATTGAGCCACCGCAGAGCAGTCAGTATCTGCTGTGCTCTTCAGACTGGCGTTTCCATCGATGCAAACCCTGTTTTCTTTGAATTTTCTTTAACCCAGTCTCCCTTAAAACCACGACACTTTACCCCAAGCACCGTTTAAGGGCTAGGCTTCAATCCTACTGAGGCCATGGAATCAGACCATTGGATTAACGAGAGACGGATGACCCAGTGCTGAGGATGCAAAGTTTCTTTACCTTCTTGTTGAGCGAACAACTTTGCCCAAGTAGGGATTAGTAAGCTAGTACGGGGAGGTAAGCAAAGGAATGCAGACAACTATGCAATTAGGAAGCCTATCTGCGGCGGATATTGCAGGAAAATTTCAGCAGTTGAAACAGCAGTTTCGCGACCGCTGGCAAGCTGTTGAAGAGTTTGACAACGGTGCAGCAGATATTGTGGTGATGCCTTCCCTGAGCTTGGATCAGCGCGAGTTGCAAAAGATTGAAGGCGCTTACCACTATGAAGAACGACTGCTGTTTTCCTTGATTCGTCTGCGCAATCCCCGTACCCGCCTCGTCTACGTTACCTCCCAGCCGCTCCACCCCAGTGTGATTGATTATTACCTGCAACTATTGCCCGGTATCCCCTTTTCCCATGCCCGCGATCGCCTGTTAATGCTCTCGACCTACGACTCTTCGCTCAAATCCCTGAGTCAAAAAGTGCTGGAGCGGCCAAGACTGCTCCATCAAATCCGTTGTGCGGTCAACCACGATCGCGCCTATATGGTCTGCTACAACTCAACCACTGCCGAACGGGAACTAGCAGTGAAACTAGGTATTCCCCTCTATGCAGTTGATCCAGATTTGCTGCGTTGGGGCACCAAGGCGGGTAGTCGTCAGATCTTTGCAGAAGCCGAAGTTCCTCACCCCCCTGGCAGTGAAGAAGTGTGGTCAGTCCCCGATCTGGTTGCAGCAACCGTAGAGTTGTGGGAACGCTGCCCCGATTTACAACGCATGGTCGTGAAACTCAACGAGGGGTTTTCTGGAGAAGGAAACGCCCTGCTAGATTTGCGCCCAATCCGTGATTTTGCTCCGGGGGTTGCGAGTCACCGCGATCGCTGGAATGCTGTGGAAAACAGGCTGACTCAGCTCAATTTTGAGGCCAAAGGAGAAACCTGGGAGAACTTTAGGAGCCGCATCCCCGAATTGGGAGCAATTACAGAGGCCTTTATTGAAGGCAAGGTGAAGCGATCGCCCAGTGTACAAGGACGCATTACCCCCACAGGAGCGGTTGAAATTCTCTCCACCCACGACCAAATCCTGGGTGGGCCTAATGGCCAAATTTACCTGGGTTGTCGCTTCCCCGCCGATGAATCCTACCGATTACGGTTGCAGGCACTGGGGTTAAAAGTCGGCAAAAAATTGGCAGAGAAGGGGGCAATTGAGCGCTTTGGGGTAGATTTTGTCGCCGTCCATCAGCCGAACAATACCAGCCAGCCAGAATGGGATCTGCACGCAATTGAGATCAACCTGCGTAAAGGGGGCACGACCCATCCCTTTATGACTCTCAAATTTTTGACCACTGGCCGCTATGACCTCTCCAGCGGGTTGTTTTATAGCCAGCAGGGGCGGGCTAAGTATTACATCGCTACGGATAACCTCCAGAAAGAAGGGTATCGTGGGCTGTTACCCAATGACCTGATGGATATCATTGCCCTGCATCACCTCCACTTTGACACCAGCACCGAAACTGGGGCGGTGTTCCACCTGATGGGCTGCCTTTCTGAATTCGGCAAATTAGGCATGACCTGCATCGGCAACTCTTTGCAGCAGGCCGAGGGCATCTATCGCCGGTTGGTGAATGCTTTAGATGAAGAAGCGCGTCTAGACGACGAACCAAATGCGAGTAGCTTCGGAAATTTGCCCATTGGCTGGAGCGATCGCTCCTAAAGCCAGGAAGCTGTGCTCCAGCATCTTCATACCAGAATGCTGAGCATTGAGTATAGCCGAAAGGCATTTTACAGCAGTCGCCGCCGTGAGCAACATCGCGATCGTGAGCCAGAAAGCCTACCCACTATCGACGTTTGCGCACTTGGTTTTGTCCTCCGCTTTCTGACCAAAACTATACAAAAATTTGCCTGCTTATTTAACCAAATCGAGATGTCATAAAGACAAAACGAGCCAGAAAAATAGCCGCCAAAATCCAGGTGGCGAGGGGAACTTCTCTCGCTTTACCCTGAAAACTTTTCATAATCGGATAGGCTACTAACCCTGCTGATAAACCCGCCGCGATCGAAAAACCAAGGGGAATAAAGAAAATCGTAAGAAAAGCAGGAATCCCTTCTGCTAGGTCTTGCCAATTAATTTCGCTCACAGCTCCCATCATTAGCACACCAACAATTAACAAAGCCGGAGCCGTTGCAAAACCAGGAATTGCCTCAAACAGAGGCGTAAAGAGCAAAGCAGTGAGAAACAGAGCCGCAGTGACCAGGGCTGTAAAGCCAGTCCGCCCGCCTTCGGTGATACCCGCAGCAGACTCCACATAGGTGGTGACACAAGAAGTTCCTAAAACGGCTCCTGCCGTTGTGGCGATCGCATCAGCAGTAAGTGCCTCATTTGCCCGGGGCAACTGCCCCTTCTCGTCAATAAACCCGGCCTTTGCGCCCACTCCAGCCAGGGTACCAATCGTGTCAAACATATCGACAAATAAAAACACCAATAGCACCGCAATAAGATCAATCAAATTCCCTGCATTAATACCGCCTAACCCGACAAACGCCTGACCAAACAAATGAGTCGGAACTGTCGGTGCGCTGATAATACCCGCTGGGGCCTTCGCTACTCCGAAGACCCAGCCCAATAAGGCCGTACCAATAATGCCCCAAAGCAATGCTCCTCGCACCCGACGTACAACCAGGGCCGCTGTGATAAAAATACCAATCGTTGCTAAAAGCGTGGCAGGTTCTCGAAAGCTACCAAAACCTGTTTTGGTGGCTTCATTGGCAACAACCAGCCCCGCTCCGCCCACATCTGGCACACCCCCCAAGCCAATGTAGGCAAGAAACAAGCCAATCCCCACCGAGGTCGCAACCTTAATCGAACCGGGGACGGCAGTAATCAGATGGCGGCGCACATTGGTGACCGATAGCAGCAGGAAAACCAGGCCTTCAATGAAAACAGCGGCCAGGGCGATCCGCCAGTCAATTTTGAGGCCGATGACAACCGAATAGGCAAAGAAGGCATTGATGCCCATTCCTGGAGCCATTGCAAAGGGGTACTTCCCCAATACTGCCATCAGTAAAGTGCCCAGGGCCGCTGAGACTGCTGTGGCTACAACCAGCTCAGCAAACAAATCCTTAGGAGTATTGAGAAAAATCGCATCGGACAGAATGAGAGGATTCACGACAAGAATGTAGGCCATGGTCATAAAGGTAGTGAACCCAGCCAAAATCTCTGTGCGGAAGTTCGTGCGATAGTCTTCAAACCGGAAGTAGCGCGCCAGGGCACTCTGCCACCCTGAGTAGGGAGGCGGCGCAACCGGCAACGGCTCTGGAGGATAACTCATACATGCAGTCCTTCACCTAGCTGAAGTCATCATCTTGCCGCAAAGTGACTACTCAAAATGCAAGATTGAAAACAATGTGAAAAAACAAGGTGAGAAAAACCAAATAAATGAGTAGGTATCACCAAATGTTGAAGCGTTCGACCATGTACCCTGATGGCCTGACAAAACGACTGAAATCCCTGATACTTCGTGCTTACAGCTAGCGACGAAAGTTGCGCCTAGACCGCCGCAGTCCGCTGCTGCAGACTCGGTATATCAAGGGGGGCATACCCGCAAAGGTGGGCTTGGGTTGCCTCGCTGCGGTTTTAACCACCTGGGAGAAAAGACTTGTCAGTCACCTAACCATTTGCCTTATCTCTCAACACCAGAAAAACCTTCTGCTTGTCACTCACGACACCAAACGACGATTTGCATCCTTCTATACTGTGTGCGACGATACACAGCCATTTTTGCGTATAGGCTCTGCCGTAGAGCTTTGCAGCAGAAGTTGCTGGGTGTGAGATCCTGCTTTCGCATGTTGTGAGGAGTTATGAAGCGTATTGCATCCCCTTTTACCATTCTCGTTGCGGCGATACTGGCTAGCCTGGGTTGGTCGGTAACCGCGATCCGGGCGATCGCCACTGAAACTGAAACCAATCCCTCGGTAATCTTTGTTGATCCGCTCACAGTGCAGCCAGCCACCCCTGATACAGCGGCTGACTCAGAAATCGATCAAGTGACATCCGTTTCGCAGCTTACGGATGTACGGCCAACCGATTGGGCCTTTCAGGCACTGCAATCGCTGGTCGAGCGCTACGGCTGTATTGCTGGGTATCCTGATCGAACCTATCGGGGTAGTCAAGCCATGACGCGCTACGAGTTTGCTGCTGGGCTAAATGCCTGCCTTGACCGGGTCAATGAACTCATTGCCGCCAGTACGACTGACCTGGTAAAACAAGAAGACCTAGAAGCGATCAAAAAATTACAACAAGAGTTTGCGGCAGAGTTAGCAACCCTCCGGGGCCGCGTCGATGCTCTGGAAGCCCGTACCACCACCTTAGAGAAACAACAATTTTCAACCACCACCAAACTTCAGGGGCAGATCTGGTTTAATCTAACGGGTGCCTTTACCAGCAATCGAGGCATACTAGCCGAACGGCTTTCACCAACGGCCAATACCCTAGTTGCACCTAGCCGCAACCCAATTACAGGGCAACCGTCTCGCTTTATCCGCAGAGAACCCCAGATCACGCTGGGTTATTATGCCTTCCTCAACTTCAACACCTCGTTTACGGGTAAAGATCAACTGGTAACTCAACTAGTTGCTGGCAACAGTAGTTCTCCCGCCAACGAGCTGGTTTCTGCCGGTTTCTTTAACTCTTGGGGAACTCCATTTACGGATCAAACGGGTGTCCTAAGTGCCAGCAGCGTGGCAGTCCGTGAGTTTTCCTACTCCTTCCCCGTGGCAGAACAGGTACAGGTTGTGATTGGGCCTCGAATCAATACCTACCGTTACTTTGATGCGAACCGCTTTACCTTCTTCCTGACAGGGGCTGGTAGCTTTAACTCCAGCGGCAGCACCCTCTTCAGCCCAATTGACCGGGGTTCGGGGGCGGTTGCCATCTGGCGAATTAGTCCCCAGTTCCGCTTTACAGCAGCTTATCTGGCAGAAAATACCGAGTTTCTCAACCCAAACTTTGGCTTTAATACCTCGAGTAGCCCCAATGATGGCCTGTTTAATGCCAGTAATGCGATTACTGGGGAATTGACCTTCTCCCCCAGCCGCAACTTTAACCTGCGCCTGATGTATACCCGCTCGAACTTAAAGCCCAATGCTGCTGGCTTTGTCGGCGGTGCAGTTGGCGAGCCACTGCCCTATGGTTTTGCAGATGACGGCCTGGGTGGGCCAATCAATAATGCCAAGGGGGATATGTTTGGGGTCAACTTTGACTGGTTGATCAGCAGTGGTTTTGGCATCTTTGGGCGCTATGGCTATGGCCGTACGGGCATTGATCCGGTGATTCCCGGTCGGGTCGGTGGCAATGTCCGGGTGCAGAGCTTCCAGGTTGGCCTGGGCTTCCCTGATTTAGGTAAGAAAGGCGCACTTGGGGTAGTTTCCTTTCTGGTACCCCATGACTATACCAGTGGTCGGCGTTTCCTCCGCTCTGGCGGGGGGGATGGTGGCACGCAGTATGAGTTAGAGGTTTCCTACTTCTATCCGGTTAACCGCAACCTGGCTCTGGTACCCGCTTTCTATGCCATCTTTAACCCCAATAACTTTGACGCCAACCCTACTGTATTTGTGGGTAATTTGAGAACCCAGTTTAGCTTCTAGGTTTTGGATTGGCAGAGAAATAGACAGCGGTGGGAGTCATTTATCGCTCCGGTGCTTCGCCGGGCAGGGATTCCCTTGTTACTGTCGCTTCCTCTAGTAGGGCGATCGCCAGTGCCAGTGCCACAATCGGAGCCGTTACAGCTCTGAGAATCCGGTTACCGAGGGAAACAGGCTGGTAACCGACCGAGATCGCCCTTTCCACTTCGGCCTTCGTCCAACCACCTTCTGGCCCTATCGCTAACAGGGTCGGGGTAAAATGACCAGCACATGGCTGCGAAAGAATCTGCATCAAGGAAGGATATCTTCCCCTGGCGACGCAGATCAGCTTCAACCCTGCTGGCTCTTGATTTTGCCTCAGATAATTTTCCCAGCTCAGGGGTTCTTCAATCTTTGGTACTATTTGACGTTCGGCTTGCTCCGCTGCTTCCTGGGCGATGCGTCGCCAGCGCGCCAGCTTTTGGGGGCTCGGTTGTAGCAGGGTGCGCTCACTGATAATAGGAGAAATCGTAGCGACCCCTAGCTCCGTGGCCTGACGCACCACCTCATCAAAACCATTGCCCTTCGGCAGGGCAGCCACCAACGTTACGGCTACCGCCAATTCGGTTTGTACCACCACCGCTTCTAGCAATTCTGCTTGCAGATGAGGATGCCCCTGGGCAAGTACCGCCAGCCAAGTGGCTCCTTGGCCATCCATCGCCAGAAAGCGATCGCCCACACCTAACCGCAAAACCCTTGACAGATAGTGTTGCTGAGCCTCTGTTAGGGTCAATTGGCGATCGCGCACCTGCTCTAGAGAAATCACAAGCCGCTGCATTGTAGGGGCCATTATCAACTATCGACAGTCTTATAAAAGAGTAGGAGAGGCTGTTGGCTGTTGGCTTGCTTCAACGCATTCGCCCAAAAGAACTTTACCCTATCTCCAAAAATTGTAGGCTTGCGTCTTCCAGGTGGTCTACCAATTTCAACTAGCGGGGAGCAGAAGCATCTGCCGCAGCATAGCGAAACATT
>Ga0272446_1002681_pt1 | contig 23725 bp, 30 predicted proteins | sample YNPCB0061_FD_194587 | JGI IMG/M metagenome (GOLD analysis project Ga0272446, IMG submission 194587) | Hot spring microbial mat communities from Yellowstone National Park, WY, United States - YNP-CB-006-1 | ecosystem: Environmental > Aquatic > Thermal springs > Hot (42-90C) > Sediment | place... | reverse complement strand
ATCGGCCTGCGAGGACCATCTCCCCGCAACACGCTCGACATCTCCGCCATTCTGGCAGTATCACCGGGATCCCCAGGCCAGAGGCCGATCCCAGGCCATGGGTCCCTTTGTTTGGGTTATAGACCCGGCGTTTTTTCCGTCCTTCGCGGCGGGGACGTCCCAGGTTACGAAGGACCCGGCCCCCCTCATGGCGCAAGACCTCTCCGTGCCGGGACTGGCCGTTCGCACCGACACGGCGACCGCCGAGGAGATCGGGCAGCTGCGCGCGATGGCGGACGCCTGGAGCGCGGCCGGCCGCCAGGGAAGGCCGCTCCTCGTCGCCGGCGCGATCCTGCTGGCCGTCTCGGCCCTGCTCGGGCTGGCCGATCTGGCCTTCGGCGGCCTCGAGCCCCGCGACTGGACCCTCTTCCTCCTCGGCGCCCTCCTGATCGCCCTCCCCGCGCTCCTCCCGCAGGAGCGCGAGCGGCGGCGCGCCTGCGCGCCGCGCCCGAGGCAGGGGAGGTGCGGCGGTGGGAGCTCGTGCGCGGCTCCGCCCACTGGACGATCCCCCACGAGCGCGGCACGATCGTGCTGTCTCCCGCCAGCCCGGGACGCACCCTCTGCCTCGACCTCTGCAGCGTCTCCGACGATCCCCGCCACGAGGAGTGGCTCGCCCGAGGGCGGATCCACCGCGCGGGGCGGCGCTGGACGACGACGCTCGACGGGGAGACGCTCCTCTCCTTCGAGGCCGACGGGGATCGGCTTCCCCAAAACGACGCCGAGGCGCTCGGATTGCGGACGGAGGATTCGATGGAGATCCTCGAGGCCCTCGGCTCGCCGGGCGACGGGGATCTGATCGAACGCGACTTCGCCGAGGTCGATGGGATCGTCCGCGCCAGGATCGCGCCGCCCGGGGACGGCGGCCCGGCCGTGCGATGAGCCAGGTCCCGCCGAACGCCACCCTCGCCCTCCTCTCGAGCCTCGACGCCGGCGCGCCGCGTCTGACGGAACGCTTCGGGCCCATGCGCGGGCGGCGGATCCTGCTCGTCGAGACCGCGAAATTCCCCGACGGGGAAGCCTTCTCCCAAGGCGTCCCCCTGCCGGACGTCCTCCGTGGCGGAGAGGTGCGCCTCTGCGACCTCCGCCAGGAGACCGCGACGACGCTGGAGCGACGCCTGCCTGATCGCGGGCGGCAACACCTTCTTCCTGCTCGCCCACGCCGGCCCGCTCGACGCCGCCCTGCGGCGGCGCGCCCAGTCCGGTCCCCTGACTGTCGTCGGAGAGAGCGCAGGAGCCCTGATCTTCGGGACACACATCGGACACATCGCCCCGATGGACGCCCCCGGCGCGACGCCGGACCTGCCGCCCGACGGCCCCGCGCTCGGATGGATCCCCTGGCGCGTCCTGCCCCATCTGGAGCGTCAAGGCAGGTTCGGCGCGATCGCCGCGGCGATCCTGACGCAGGACGCGGCGCCGGAGACGCTCCTGCCGATCGCCGAGGACACCGTCCGGATCTTTCGCGGGCCCGAACAGGACCCGGAGCGGGGACGCGCGCCCTAGACGCCGGCGCGCGGACGAGGATCAGGAGAAGGGGTTGGCCCCACGCGGCGGCGCCGACGGCGGCGGGGCCTCGGCCGGCAGATCCGCCCCCTCGCGCTCAAGCGCGGCCACCACCCCGTCGAGCAGGTCGCGCAGACGGCGCGCCCGCTCCAGGCCGACCTGGTCGCGCCGGAGGTCGAGATCCCCCCAGATCGAGATCTGCTCCATCGAGGTCTCCACTGTCAGGCCGCCGAGTTCGACGGACAGGGCTTCATGGAAGGGGTTGCGCACGACACTCATGGCGTGTTCCTCGGCGGGGGCCCGGATCGGACCGTGGGGACAGGCATCTCCATCGCCCGCGCCCGCGCGGGGCCGGCGACGGCGGGGAAGACGCGCAGGCCTGTGCGGGCCTCGAGCGCGTCCAAGGAGATGATCTCGTAGGTCTCCGACGCCGCGTTCGGCGACCACCAGACAGCGGCGCCGCCGGAGCGCGGATCGAAGACGGCCTTGAAGAGGTGGGAGGGCACGAGCACCCGCCCGCCCACGAAGGCGGGACGCTCCTCAAGCGCCGCGATCCCCGTCAGCACGTAGAGCGTGCCGGCGCGCTGGGCTTGCCCGCGCGTCGCCGATTCGATCCGCGCCCAGAGGCCGCGATTATGGCTCGGGACCTGGGGGACTATGTTGGCGAGCGAGAAGGACTCGAACTGGGCCAGCGGCGTCGGCATGTCGGCCGCCGGCGCGAGATGTCCCCGATCGAAGCCCGATCGCGCGTAGTCGGACAGCTCCGCCCGCTCCTCCCCCGCCAGCCGCGGCTCCGCCCGGAACGTGTTCTCCCGCGCCACCGCCCGCGCCTGCGCCAGCGCGGCCGCGTCCAGGCGCTGGGCGCTCCAGATCGGCACGCGCGCGACGCCCGAGTGCAGCACCTCGAAGGCCTCGTAGCACAGCAGGCGCGCCTGGCGCTCGAGGCCGGGACGCAGGATCTCGGGACGCTGGCCCGACGGATGCAGCGCTGCGCACCCTTCTGCGGCAGGCGCCGGAGCATGGACAGAGGGCGCCGGCGGCGCGGATGCGGGACGCAGTTCCGGCCACAGCCCGTCCGCCAGGGCCAGGGCGCCGATCAGCGCCCCGCCCGCCAGGGTCGATGCGAGGCGGATCCAGCTCCGCCGCGGCAGGCCCCTCATGCCGCCCTCCGGCGGGCGGACGGCCTCTCCACAAACATCCCGCACGACGCCCGCACGTCGAAGCCGACCCGCGGCACCTGCCGGATCGACGGACCCGCCAGCCCCTCGGCCAGGGCTCGGAAGCGCATGTCCAGCGCCTCCTGGCCAGGCTCCGCCGCCCCCGTCGAAGCCGGCGGGTTGAAGCGCACCTGGTTGAACGACGCCCGCAGGCCCGCCGCGCGCACCGCCCCGAGCACCGCCGCCACTTCGGCCTCGGAATCGTTCTCCCCCGCGATCAGCGCCCAGTGGATCATCACCTCGCCCCCCGTGCGCCCCTGCCACGCCGCCAGCGCCGCACGCAGCGCGCCTCCCAAAGCCCGCCGTCGCCCGCGGGGCGCACGAAGTTGACGGACAGGTCGTCCGCCGACGCGTTCTCGGTCCAGCCGTCCATGGGGGGCTCCCTTCTGTTCCGGAAGGAGATGGGGGCAGGGCTCAGGCCTCGGCAGAGGGGGCCGGCCCCGCGTCCGCGGCCGGGCCCACCGGCCCGCGCGCCACGAGGCGGCGCGCCCGCTGGACGAGCGTCGGGATCTCCGCCGGCTTGACCAGGCCGTCCTGCGCGCCGGCCGCCAGGCACTCCTGCACCCCCTGGGCCGTCGAATCCGCCGTCAGGAAGAGCGCCGGCGCCGTCCCCCCCCCCGCCCGGAAGGCGCGCCGCAGATCCACGCCGCTGCCGTCGCCGATCTGCTTGTCGAGGACGATGGCGGCGTAGGCGCGCTGGGAGAGGGCGATGCGCGCGATCGCCGCGTCCGCCGCCTTGTCCACGGCATCTCCCGCCTTCAGGAGGCCCTGGCAGTAGGGCATCAGCGTCGTCGGCATGTCCTCGACGACCAGGATCGCAGGGGCTGGGTCTGGGGCATGGCCGTCTCCAGATAGGCGCCCGCGGCGGCCCGGAACGCCCGATGAAGGCCAGGGACGCCTTGGCGTTCATCCCGCGGAAGGCCACGCAGGCGCACACGCCCCAACCTTCCCGTGACCACAACGCCCCGCCCGCACCATCTCGGATCCCATGCGTCGCCCCCTGGCCTTCCTGCTTCTCCTTCTCGCGCTCCTTCTGCCTGCCGCGGCGGGGGCAGCCGACTGGGGCGCCGTCGGGCTCGGCCCCACTGCGGACGGCGGACTGGCGGCGCGGATCGACCTCCGGCCGGGCTGGAAGATCGTCGCCGCCATCGAGCAGGTCGCCACCCCCCCGACCTCCGCCGAGATCGCCGGGCGCGCGCTGCACCTCGCCTGGCCCGCCCCCGCTCGCATCGCCGCCTTCGGCCTCCAAGGCGTCGGCTGGGAAGGCACCGTCCCGCTCGGGATCGGCGGCGCCGACCGCCGCGACGGACGCCTCCTCCTGCGCGTCGTCGTCTGCGAGACCGCCTGCATCCCCGTCGAGGCGGCCTGGGAGATCGTCGCCGGACGCCCCGTCGCTCCCGCCTCCCCCGAGGCCCGTCTCCTTGCCCGCGCCGAGGGGCCCGCCGTCCCCGCGCCCGCCGACGGCCTGCGCCTCCTCGCCCGCCCCGACGGCCTCCTCCTCGTCGGCGACGTCGCGGACGCCGCCCTGCGCGGCGCCGGCGACGCGGGCCTCCGCCCCCCCGAGCCGATCCCCGAGGGCCTGCTCTTCCGTGGCGCCGCGGCGGAAGGACCGGTCTTCGCCTGGACCTGGGGCCCCGAGCGCGCCGGCCCCCTCGCCCCGCCCGTCCAGATCGGAACGCCCTGGCTCGCCCTCGGCCTCGCCTTCCTCGGCGGGATCGTCCTCACAGCCATGCCCTGCGTCCTGCCTCTCCTCTTCGTCAAGGCCGCCGCGCTGGGCCGCGGCGGCGGCAGCCGCGCCGGCCTGCTGGCCGCGGCGGGGGGCATCGTCGCCGCCTTCGCCGCCGTCGGCGCCGCCCTCGGCGCCGCCGCCGCCCTCGGGCGACCGGTGGGATGGGGAAGCCTCTTCCAGGAGCCCCCCGCCCTCGCCGCCATCGCCGGGATCGTCCTCCTCGGCGCCCTCTGGATGGGACCCCTCCCTCCGCCCGCCACCCCGGCCTGGGCGGGACGCCTCGCCGCGCGCCTGCCCGGCGGGCGCTGGGGCGACGCCGGCGGCGGGGCGCTCCTCGCCGTCCTCGCGCTGCCCTGCACCGCCCCCTTCCTCGGCGCCGCCGCCGGCCTCGCCTTCGCCGGCCCGCCTTGGCACGTCCCCCTCGTCTTCCTCGCCGCCGGCGCGGGCCTCGCCCTCCCCTGGGCCCTCGTCGGCCTGCTGCCGCCCCTGGCCCGCCTCCTGCCGCGCCCGGGCCGCTGGATGGCCTGGGCCAAGACGCTGGCCGGGGGCTCCCTCGCCGCCCTCGCGGCCTGGCTCCTCTCCGTCCTCGCCGCCGCCGCCGGCTGGACCGCCGCGCTCGCCGCCGGCGGGATCCTCGCCCTCGGCGCCCTCGCCGCCACCCGCCGCCCCGACGCCGGCCTCGCCGCCCTGCCCGCCGCCGCCCTCGCCGCAGCCCTCCTCGCCGCCCCGCCCCCCCCGCCCGCCCCGCCGCCCGGCTGGGCCCGGTTCGCCGCCGAGACGATGGCCCGCGCCGAGGCGGCGGGCGACGTCGTCCTCGTCGAGGTGACCGCCGCCTGGTGCATCACCTGCCGCGTCAACCGCGCCGTCGCCCTCCAGGGCCTCGACCTCTCCGGCGTGCGGGCGCTCCAGGCCGACATGACCGGCCCAAATCCCGAAGCCCGCGCCCTCCTCGCCCGCCACGGCCGCGCCGGGCTGCCCTTCGTCCTCGTCCTCGGACCGGGGATTCCCGACGGCCGCGTGCTTCCCGAGCTGCTCACCCCCGGCGCGGTCCGCGAGGCCCTCGCCGAGGCCGCCGCCGCGCCCGCAGGGGCGGGCGATCGCTTCTGAGCGGATCGCCCCCGCGTTCATCCCGCGTCCACGCGCGCAGCCCCGCCCTTCCTTAGATGGCCCATGCCGGCACGTCTTCGCCGGAGCAGGAGATCCGTCCGTGCCCCTTCTCCCACCCCCGGCCAGGAACCCCGCGATCGCCCCCGATCGCCGCTGGGCGCGACGGGAGGTGTTTGCGCGGCATTTTACGGGTTCTTCGCGCAAAAGCGCCACGTCGGGATCCAGGAGGACCCCGATGCCCATCCCAACACCCCCCCTCGCCCGCCTCGCCGACGACCTCGACGTCGCCGCCGCCCACGCCGCCGTCGGCCCCGCGGGCGCGGTCGCCGCGCTCTTCGAGATCGCGCGCATCGACGCCGCCGCCGCCGCCCGCGCCGCTGAGATCGGCACCTGGCTCTTCGGCGCCGAGGAAGGCCCCTTCGGACGGCCCGACGCCTTCGAGGCCCTGATGGCGCTGGCCGGCGTCCTCGCCGCCGACGCCCCCCGCGAGGCCGCGGCCATCGGCGCCGGCGCCGCCCCGGGCGGACGCCTCGCCGGCCTCCTCGCCCGCCCCGCCCCCGCCTTCTCCGATCCCGCCCTCGCCTGGACGCTCCACGCCCTGCGCCTCGAGCAGGCCGAGGCCGAGGCGGTCGCCGCGAGGGAGGCCGTCGAGGCCGCCTTCGATCCCTGCCCCGCCGCGCTCGCCGCCCTCGCCGACGCCCTCGAGGACGGCGGGATCAGCCCCGACCACGCGCGCGCCCAGGCCCTTGCCCTGCGCGCCGAGGCCGCTGCGGGGCGTCCCTGCGCCAGGCCCGACCTGGCCGAGGCCGCCCGCCTCGCCGCGCTCGAGCTCGCTGCGATGGAGGCCGCCCTGGCCGCCGCCGCCGAACGCCAGGAGGCCGCCCTCAGGGCCCTGCCTCCCCTCGACCTCGAAGGCATCGGACGCCTCCACGCGCGCGCGATCGCCGAGGCCGAGGCCTGGCTCGCCCGCGGCGGCGACCAGGCGATCCTGCTGAAGGCCCTCCTCGATTCCTTCCCCGCCCCCGACCACGACGCCGCCGGCGCCCTCTCGCCTCGCCTGCGCGCCCTCCTCGAGGCCGCACCGGCCCTCGCCGCCGGCCAAGGACGCGTCGTGGTGCTGGCGGCCCGCCGCAAGGCGGCCTGAGGCCTGGACGGGGACACGCGGAGGCCCGACCTCGACGCCCATGGACGCCCCCTCCCTCTCGACCCGCCTGCGCGGCTGGATCCTTGCCGCGATCCTCTCCACGGCCGTGGCCGCCGCCGCCGCCTGGGGACTCCTCGCCCTCGGCCGCGCCCTGGCCGGCCCCGCCCTCGTCGACCAGGTCTGGCAGGAGCAGCTGCGCGCCCTCGCCACCCCCCCCGTCGCCGGCGGCCCCGCCATGCTCACGCCCGAGGAGGCCTCGCGCCTCTGGCGCCGGCGCGCCGGCCTGCCCACGGAGGAGCCGGGCCTGCGCGCCCGGGTGCTCGAGCAGGCGCTGGCCACCACCAGCACCCTCGGCGCCGCGGCGCGCGTGCATGGAACCCTGCCCTTCGCCCTCGTCGGCGGCGTCCTCGCCATCACCGGCGCGGCGCTGTGGCTGCGCACCGGCCCCATCGCCCGGATCCGATCGGGCCGTCAAGCACCGGAGCGCCGCTCCCGCCGCCAGCGCGAAGCGGACGACGCGGCAGCGATCCTCGACGCCCTCGAGCCGCCGAAGCGCCGCTGACCACCCGGCGCCCCTGGACGCGCCGCGCCAGAAGGCCCATCCCCGGAGACGGCCCGCCGACGGGCCGCCGCCCAGGAGATCCGCCATGCCCATCCTGCCCGCCGCGGCGCTGGCCCTCGCCGCCGCCCTCGCTCTCCCCGCCGCCGCCCAGGGCCCGGGTGACCTGCCCGGGTCCCCGTCAGGCCCCCTCCTCCAGGACCGCTCCAACGGACAGCCGCGCGGCGCCGAGACCCCGTGGTTCCACGACCGCCCGATCGAGGCACCCCTCGCCCCAGGGGAGCGCCGCACCGGCCTGACCCTCCAGCAGCGCGACCGCGCCGTCGCGGCGACCCGGACCCGCTGGCCCGACGCCCGCGTCGACGCCCGCCCCGAGGCCGGCGGCGCCTGGACCGTCGAGCACGCCCTGGCCCCGTCCGGCCGCTGATCCCACCTTCTCCCTAGCCGCCATCGACGGCACGGAGAGGACCGATGCGACGCATCGCCACCACGGAGGATGCCGGGCACGTCTAGGGACCATCCCTAGACGGAGACATCGCCCGTGTTCCACCTCATCGACCGCGCCGGCCGACGCCAGGCGTTCGCCACCCTCGACGCCCTCGCCGAAGCCGTCGGCAACCGCGCCTGGGTCGGCCCCGACTTCGACCCCGACCGTCCCGACGCCCCCGCCCGGATCCGCTGGCGGGCGCTCGACGACCATGATCTCGGAGTCGAGGACGAGCGCCTCGACGCGGCCTTCGCCGCGCGCGCCGAGGCATGGCGCCGCCGCTGGCGCCGGCTTCTTGCCGAGATCCCCTTCCGCGCCGCCCCCGTGCCCTTCACCGGCCGCCGCGGCGGCTGGGTCGGCTTCCGCCGGCCCCGCACCACCGCCGAGATCGCGGCCAACGCCGCCGCCCTCGACGACGGGATCCCTGTCCGCGGGCGCCGTCGGAACCTGCCCAGCGCCTGGGACGATCTCCCCCGGCAGGTCCAGCGCTCCTGGAAGGCCCACCGCCGGACCCGCTGGCGCGCCTGATCCCCACGGGCAGAAAGGGGCGGCGCATCGGAGAATCGCGCGCGAGGACGGCACATGCGCCCCAGACGGCCCTATGTCTTGAAGCAGACCGCCAAGCCCTCCAGCGACCTCAGGGGAACGCACGGCGGATCCGCATCAAGGAGGGCCCGATGGCCAAGACCGACGACGCGCCGGCCACCCAGACGACGGCGGTCGCCCGCGACCGCTTCCTCGACGCGCTCGGCGCCGCGCTCGAGAACCGCGCGAACACGCCCCCCTCCTTCGACGAGATCGCCCAGGCGGCCGGAATCACCGCCTCCCGGGCCCGCCTCTTCCCGCGCCGGCAGGATCCGATCACGAGCTACATCGCCCGCCAGACAGAGGCCCACGAGATCTTCGTCGGCGCCGCCCGCCAGCGCCTCGGCCAGGGGCCGCGCGCGGAGGCCGCCGCCCACCTCGTCGCCGCCCGCGTGCCCGCCGACGGCGACCACCCCATGCTCGCGGCCATGCTCGCCGCCGCCCAGTCTCCCGAGCGCCTGGCCCCGGTGGTCAGCCACTACGGACGGCGCATGGAGCGCCTCGCCGCCGATCCGGACGGCGATCTCCTCGTTGCCGCGACCCTGGTGGCCGACGCGCTGTGGTTCCTCGACGCCTTCGGGGTCCCCGCCCTGGCGGCCGAGCGCCGCCAGGCGGTGCTGGCGCGGCTCCTGCGCGAGATCCGCCAGGGCTGACCCGAGGGCCGGATCCGCGCCCGGACGGGCGGATCGGGGGGATGGGGCCCATCTCTGGTCCCCATCCGGTCGTCCCTCCCCAGGCAGAGCCCAGGCCCCCCTCCGTCTCCTCCGCCGCCGGTACGGCGCCGCGAAGCTGGAATACGCCCTCCTGGCCCTCCTCCTCGGTGGCGCCGCTGTCGGAGGCCTCGCGGTCTTCGGCCCCATCGCGGGACGCCTCCTCGGCGTCGCGGAGCGCCCCGGAGGGCCCATCCGCCCAGGATGGTGCCTCCCCTCGAGCTCCTCGACCAGCCGCTGTTCGCCTGGCAGACCTCGGGCGAGGGCTTCCGCGCCAGCCCAGGCGCACCCGAGGACCGGCCCCTCGAACTCGTCAACGTCGACACCGGGCCGAGCGGCCCCATCGGCGGCCTCGCCGTCGGTCCCACGCCCTTCTCCCTCGTCGCCACCGACTGCGCCGGCCCCTCGGCCCCATGCGCACCTGCTTCGCCACCGTCCGCTACACCCCCCTCAAAACGGCAGCGCACGCCGGGGCGGCCATTCCGGGAGCCGGGCCCGTCCTGCCCCTCTGGGGCGAGGCGGAGGGCTTCCTCCCCGCCCTCGCCTGGTCGGGCGGATCCCCCTTCCTCGTCGTCCGGACCGCAGGGCCGGAAAGCCTCTCCGCCGCGCGCGCCTTCACGCTGACCAACGCCGGCGCCCTGGCCGGGATCCCGGCCACGCCCGCCGTCTCGGGCGCCGGCGCCGGCGTCGCCTTCTCCTTCTCCTTGCTCTCGCACACCTGCGGCGGATCCCTCGCCGTCGGCGGGACCTGCACGGCCAGCGTGCGCGCGACCGACACCGACAACGTCGTCGCGGCCACCGAGACGCTCGGCGGCCCCGCGATCCAGGCCCTCTCGGGCAGCGCGGCGGGCGGCGCCCCGGCGTTCTCCTTCGTTCTTGAGAGATCCTTCTTCGAGACCTTCTCCGTTACCAGCGGCAGCGGCGACAACGAGAGCACTCAGACCAACGGACATCTCGTGGGCATCTTCCGGATCGCCAGCGTCGGCACCTCCCCAGGGCAGATCCAGGGCGGACCCTCGGTCTCCAGCGGCCAGGCCTGCGTCGCCGGCACCTGCCCCGCCGGAACCACGGCCCTGACGACCAGCACGCTCGCCGTCGGCCAGTCCTGCACCTTCCGGATCCGGGGCAACGATCTGGGCCAGGCTGTCTGCGGCCAGGGCGTCTCCGAGCCGTTCTCCCTCGCGATCTCCACGAGCGCGGGGATCCGGAGCCTCTCGGGCACGCTCAGCGGCAGCAACGGACAGTGCGGCCAGGGCGCGCCTGGAGAGCAGCCGTAGCGCCTGCCGCGCCGGGATCAGGTGCTTGCGAAGAGTGGCCCGGCGCCCGCCGCCGCCACGGGATGCCCGGAAGCCGCCCAGCCGTCAGGGGTCAGCATCCGCCCCCGCGGCGTGCGGCTGAGCAGGCCGCGCGCCATCAGGTACGGCTCGACGCTGCCCTCGAGGATCTCCGGATCGTCGCCGGTCGCCGCCGCCAGGGTCTGGATCCCGGTCGGCCCGCCGCGGAAGGGACCGCCCAGGGTCGCAAGGTAGCGCCGGTCGGTCGCATCGAGGCCGCTCGGATCGACGCCGAGGTCGTCGAGCGCCTCGCCAACGAAGGCCGGGGTGAGGCGCGCCGTCCCCGTCGCATGGGCGAAGTCGCGCACCCGGCGCAGCAGGCGCTTGGCCACCCGAGGCGTGCCGCGGCCACGCTCTGCGACCGTGCGCCAGGCCTCCGGGGTCCCCGTCATCCCGAGCAGGGCGGCGGAGCGTTCCACGATCGCGGCGAGGTCGGCGATGCCGTAGTACTCGAGCCGCAGCGCGATGCCGAAGCGATCGAGCATCGGCCGGGGCAGCATCCCCGGGCGCGTCGTCGCGGCGACGAGGGTGAAGCGCGGCAGGGGCAGGCGCACGGAGCGCGCCTGCGCGCCCTCGCCCACCATCAGGTCCAGGCGGCAGTCCTCCATCGCGGTGTAGAGCAGCTCGGTGGCCACCTTCGGCAGGCGATGGACCTCGTCGATGAAGACCACCGTCCGCTCCTCCATCGACGTCAGCACCGCCGCCAGGTCGCCCGCCCGCGCGATCGCAGGCCCCGACACGGGCACGAAGCCCCAACCCATCTCCTCGGCCACGACATGCGCGAGCGTGGTCTTGCCGAGCCCAGGCGGCCCGGAGAAGAGCACATGGTCGAGCGCCTCGCCCCGCGCCTTCGCCGCGGCCACGTAGGTCGCCAGGTGCCGCGTCGCCTCGGGCTGTCCAACGAACTCCGAGAGGCTGCGCGGGCGCTGCGCCGGGTCGGCGTCGCGCTCCTCCGGCCCCGCGGCCGCGGGATCGACCAGCTTGCGGATCTCGGGCGGCGTCTCCTCGGCGGGGGCGGCGGCGCGGCGCTTGGGCATCGGGCTCTCTCGGTCTCGCGGGGGCTCTGGCGTTGGTCAGGAGATGGGCGCGCTCAGCGCCCCGGCGCGCGACCCTGCCCGTCCAGCGCGCAGGCGGCGCCCCGAGGCGCGAGGCGCAGCAGGCGGGCGTCCGCCGCGTCGGCCAGCAGATAGACGCAGCCAGCCGCGTCCGTGCGGACGTCGCGGATCCGGCCCCAGCCCGGCAGCAGACGGGCGACCTCGCGCCGGCCTTCCGGAGCGATCACCGCCACCGCCCGCCCCGCCAGACCACCAGCCAGAAGCATCCCCTCCCAGACCCCAGCGGCGGGCCCCCGCAGGACCGCCAGGCCGGACGGCGCGAAGCGCTCCTCCTCCCAGGAGAAGACCGGCTCCGTCATCCCCTCGAGCGGGCCGCGCACGCCGATCCGCCGGCCCGTGCCGTATTCGCCGCTCCGGGAGACGAGCGGCCAGCCGTAGTTGGCTCCCGAGACGATCAGGTTCAGCTCGTCCCCGCCCTGCGGCCCGTGCTCGGTCGACCAGAGCGCGCCAGTGTGCGGGTCGCGCGCCAGCCCCTGGGGATTGCGGTGCCCCATCGACCAGGCCGCCGGATCCCAGCCGGCCACGCCCGCCCCGCGCGGGGATCCGTCCCAGCCCACATGCAAGACCCGCCCTGCCGTCGCCCTTGGCGCCTGCGACCACTCCCGCGTGCCCCGATCGCCCAGCGCCACGAAGAGCCCGTCCCCGCCGTCCGGGGCCAAGCGCCCGGCGAAATGCACGCCCCCCTCCTCCGCTCCGGGGAAGGCGTGCAGCAGGGTCCGCACCTCGCGCAGATCCGTCCCCACGAGCCGACCGGCGACGACGGCCGGGGCGACCGTCCCGTCGGGACGCCGCGCGGCAAGGGAGAGCGCGACACGGATCCCCTCCGCCTCCGGCGACGCCAAGACATCGAGCAGTCCGCCCTAGCCACCCACCACCGCCGCGGGCACGCCCGAGACCGGACGCAAGGCCCCGTCCGCCGAACGCCGCCAGAGCCGCCCGCCGCGCTCGGAGACGAGCGCCTCGCCGCCGGGCAGGATCGCCAGCGCCCAAGGCGCGTCGAGCCCCGTGGCCAGCGTGCGGACCCCCCAGCGCGCGCCGCCGGGACCCGGCGCCGACGCCGGCGGCTCCTCCGAGGCGCGGTCCATGCGCGGGGCCTGCCACCAGAGCACGCCCAGGCCAAGCAGCAGGCCGCCGGCCACGCCGAGGACCGAGAGGACGAGCAGGCGGAGGAGGCGGCGCATCGGGAATTCTTTGGACGGCTGGAGCGCTCCACACGAAGAGTGGGCCCGGTCCTCCCCCAAGGACCGGGCCCCGACGGCGGCCGATGCGGCGCCGTCCTTCGTCGCCAGGCCGCGGAGGCTCCCCTGAAAAGACCTCCGCGCGGCGGTGGCGGGACCCTGTCGCTTCCCCGGCGGTCTCGCGCCCCAGGTCATTGGGGGCTCCGGGGGACCGACTGCGGCCCCGTGGAAGGGGAAGTGGGCCGTCCCGGATCCTCGCCCAGACACCCGACGAACACGGGAACCGTGCCCGCGCGGAAACGAGCGGGGACAGGGCCGCCCGGCGGACCCAGATGCCTCCTATGCTGCGATATGCCGCCGGCCCGATCGCCATCGTGATGCTCTTCGCCCTCGGCCTCGCGATGGTCGGGCTCGGGGTCGACATCCGACTTGTCGAACGCGAGGTGCCGGCGCGCGACCCGCGCCTCGAGGGCCCCGAGCGCATCGAGATCCCGGCCGGAGGGACCGCGACGGCGCGCCTGCGCCTCTCCGCGGAGAGCGCGGGGCCGACGCCGCGGATCGCGTTGCAAGCCCCCCCCCCGGCGTCTCGGCCGAGGCGGATGCGGCCGCCTGCCCGCCCGCGCTGGCCCGCGGGCAGTCCTGCGAGATCGCGCTCGCGCTGCGCCCCGAGCGCGAGGGGATCTTCCTCGTGCGTGCGTCGGCCGGTCCCGCCCGGCACGAGATCGCCCTCGTCGCGGAGCCTCCCGGGGGGCTCGTCCTCGAGATCGCCGATCTCGAGGCGCTCGGTCTGCGGCGCGGGATCCGTCCCTCGCCTTGGCTGCAGGGCCGCCTGCGCAACCGTGGCGAGGCCGCGGTGGAGACGGAGGGGCGGCTGATCCTCGCGGGACCCGGCGCGGAGGCGTTCCAGATCGCCACCGACGACGGCGCCCCGCCTTGCGCCGGCACGCTCGCGCCGGGAGCCTCCTGCGCCTTCCGTCTGCGCAGCGTCTTCCAAGGGCCTGGCATCGCCGAGGCGGCGCTGCTCGTCGAGGCGGCCAACCGTCCTGTCCTGCCGCTGCGCTCCGACAGCCCCGAGGCTCCGGCGATGATCGAGGTCTCCGATCCCCGCGCCCGGCCCGGGCAGGTCGACCTCGAAGAGACGCTGACGCCCTGGACGGCGCGCTCGGGCGCTCGGCGGACCTTCGAGGTGCGCAACCTCGGGGGGACGGCGTCGGCGGATCTGCGGGGCCGGATCCTGCTGCGCGGGGACGCCCCGCTCGTCCTCGTGGAGAACGCCTGCCTCGGCCCCCTGGCCCCTGGGGCATCCTGCTGCCTAGTCGTGGAGACCCGGCCTGTCTCCCCCGGCCCCTTCGCCGGGTGAGATCGTCGTGCTGCCCGCCAACCCCGACGCCCCCTTCGGCGACCTGCGCACCGAAGGCGCCGCGCGGACGGTGCGCGGGACGGCCGAGGGGCTGCCGGTGGCCCTGCTCTCCCCCGACGGATCGCCAGCGGCGCGGATCGGCGTCGTCGGACGTCCCTCCACCTTCCGCCTCGAGAACCGCGGCCGCGCCGGCGTCGGGCCGATCCGACCCGACGGCGAGGGGTTCGCCGTCGTCCACGACTGCCCGACGGCCCTGGCGCCGGGCCAGGCGTGCCGCATCGAGGCCACCCCCGAGCGGACCGGCGCCCACCGCCTCCGCCTCGGCCCCGGGCTGCCGGCCTGGGATCTCCTCGCACCGCTCTGAAGGATCTCCCCATGTCCAGACCCCTCTCCGCCGCCCGCCTCTAGGACGCGGGGCGGATCCTGCTCGACCTGCTGCGCATGCGCCGCCGCCTGGCCCTGATGGCCGGACGGGGGATGCTCCGTCTCGAGCGCATCGGCTGGGAGAGCCCCGCCGCGCCGCTCGAGCGCCTCATCGCTACCGAGGCGGTCCACGAGATCCAGGGATGGGGCGACCTGCGCCGTCGGCTCGATCCCCGCGACCGCCGCTGCTGGGCCTACCTCCATCCGGCGCTGCCCAACGAGCCGCTCGTCTTCACCGAGGTGGCCCTCACCCGGGGCCTGGCCGACAGCGTCCAGGCGATCCTCTCCCCAGCCCGCCAGGGCCAGGCCCCCGACAGCGCGATCTTCTACTCCATCAGCGCCTGCCAGCCGGGCCTGCGCGGGATCGGGCTCGGCGATCCGCTGATCCAGGACGCGGCCGCGGCGCTAGCGCGCGAGGGAATCGCCCAGGTCGGCACCCTCTCGCCCATGCCGGGCTTCCGCCGTTGGCTCGCCGAGCGCGCCGGCGCGGACGGCCTGCCCAGGTCCGAGGTTCTCGACGCTCTCCTCGACATCCTGCCACCGCAGGCGGATCCAGCCCGCGCGCAAGCCGCCACCGCGATTCGGCGCGCCGGCGCGCGCTGCCTCCTCGAAGGCGAGGGCGGGCACCCACCGGCCGATCCGGTCGCGCGCTTCCACCTCGGCAACGGCGCCGAGGCCTGGCGGCTCAACCCCTTCGCCGACCTCTCCGCCAACGGCCGGCGCCAGTCCTTCGGGCTGATGGTCAAAAGGCACTATCGGGTTGTCTCACGCAGCCACCAGGGCTGGTGAGGCGACCGACTTCTGGATCGCCTTGCGGCGACCGGATGACCTCGCCACGACCGGCCGCGCCCCACCGAAGTAGGGGTTGGCGTCTCGCGGGTCGGCGGGGCAGCCCCTCGCCCCGGGGCGGCCCGGGCGCAAGGCCCGGACCCGTCGCTCGGAGAAGGCGCGCACGACCTCCCCGAGGACCGCATCCTTCCGCTGGAACACGGAACCGATAGGCGACGCACGGCGCCGCCCGATGTTCCGCGCCGCATTGCAGTCGGCGTGCAGGGTGTGGCCGCACCAGAGGCACCGGAAGCGGGCCTGCGATGGGCGGTTCAGCTTGTCCACGTAGCCGCAGGCCGAGCAGGCCTGCGACGTGTAGGCGGGATTGACCTCCACGGCGGCGACCCCGAAGCGATCATTCAGGTCGGCCAGCTTCGCCCGGATCACCGACCGTCCGCAGTTCTGGACGATGGCGTTCATCCGCCGGGAGAGGGCGGGGTTGCGGAAGTCGAGCCGCTCCATCACCAGGGCCGCCGGCCGCTTCGCGGCCACCAGGCGGTTCAGCACCCGCCCGACCTCGGTGCGGAGGAAGCCCCGCAGGGCGGCGACCGCCTCCCGGTAGCGGCGGCTGTCGCGGGGCCTGCCGCCCGAACGCCGGACATGGCGGGCGATGGAGGCGATCCGGACGTCGTAGGCCCGCAGGCGCCGGAGCCAGTCCCGCCCCAGCAGGTCGCCTTCGTCGGTGGCGAAGAGAGTGGAGAGGCCGAAGTCCAGCGCCAGCACCTCCCGCTCCGGGCGGTAGGCGGCGCGGCTCGCGGCGCAGGCCGCCGAGACGTCGGTGACCACGCCGAACGTCAGGCGGCCCGTGTCGCGGTCCTCCGTGACAAGCACGCCGTTGGAGACCTTTCCAGAGCGGACCCGCCGCCGGTGATGGTCATGGGCCAGCAGCGGCATCGAGATGGGGCGCCCGCGCTCCAAGGTCGCCAGGCGCACCCACCACCCCACCCGTCCCTGCTGGTCGGCCTTGATCGGGGCGGCGAGGGTGGCGGCCCGATGGTCGAGCCGCATGGAGAGGCGCGACAGGTCGGGGCGGCGATGGCGCCCCATGACCTGGCGCATGAGGGAGCGGGCCAGCCGCCGAACATGGTCGGGGATCACCTCCCCGCTGGCGCCCATTGCCACGTCCCGGCGGGCGAACCACGCCCGCGCCCGGTTGAGGACGTGGAGCATGTGCTTCACGTCGGGCGGAAGCGTGCTGCCGCTCACCGCCGCGCGGAACTCGCTGGCGCGGTTCGACAGCCACGACTCCAACTGCCCGACCACCTGCCAGCGGCACATCTGGACCCGGTTGGCCGCGCCGATGACGGCGGCATAGGTCGTCTTGTCTCGATCATGTCGCTTATCGAACCGGCCCGTCTCGAAGAACAGACGCCATTGCTCCCGTCCGAGCAGGACGGCGCCGCGTCGGTAGGCCGCGAGCAGGTCGCGCACCCGCGCCTCCTTGCCCGCCGTCATGGTCGACGGCAGCAGGTCGCAGCGCATCACCGGCGATGGTCCGCCCTGCGGGCAGGAGTTTGACTGCGTCAAGACACGTTCGCAGCGGTCATTTGGGAAGACTACATCCAGCAATCAGGTGAGACAACCCGATAGTTCCGACTACCGCTACGACCGGGACCGGATCCGCGCCCGCCAGGCGGATCACCACGGGAGCCACGCCGCGGGCCGCGTCGGACCTGCTGCGCGCCGACGCCAGGAGGCCTTGAGGCCGCCGGCGGCGACTGCCATCTCCCTCCCCACGAGGAACCCCCGATGTTCGGTCGCCTGCTCGGCAAGCCCGTCGCGGTCCCCAACGGCCCCGCCCCCGCGGCCGCCCCCGCGCCTGCGGCCGCCGCCCAGGCCCCCGTCGTCTTCGGCGACCGCCGCAGCAAGCGCAGCGCCCTCTTCGGCGCACGTCCCCCCCTGCCCAAGGCGGCGCCGCCCGCGCCTGCCGTCGCTCCATCCGCCCCATCCGCCACGCCAGCGGCGGCGGCGTCCGCCGCGCCGCCGGCCGCAGCCGTCCGTCCCCCGCCCGCCGCCGCCCCGGAGGAGGAGCCGGCGCGCCCGGCCACGGCCGCGGCGCAGGCGGCGGCCGATCTCGGCGCGATCGAGGCGCTCCACGCGATCGCGCCGCATCTGCGGGGACAGCCCCCCCACGAGATCTACCGCGTCTACCAGGAGGCCCGACGCACCGCCGGGCGCACCTGGTCGGCGATGATGCGCGACCTCGGGATCACCGACGACAGCCCGCAGGATGTCAAGCGCCGCGCCGCCCAGGACGCGCGCGACCATCCCCGATACGGCGACTACATGGGCGCGCGCGCCCTGCGCGACGCGGCCGTGCTGGCGATGGCGGCCGACCAGAAGACTTACGCGGGCCTCATCGGCCAGAACCCCAACGCCAAGATCGGCTTCGAGGCGGATCTGCGCGTCGCCCTCGGCCAGACCGGCGTGCGGCAGGCCGAGCAGAAGGCGCGCGCGGCGCTCGCCGAGCGCTACGGCAGCGCGGGGCGGCCGCAACTCGGCGCCGACGACGACGATCCGACCCGCCTCAAGCCCCGCTTCGGCCGGGTGGCGGATCTCCGCGAGATCCAGGACGGCAAGGGCGTGGTCGGCACCATCGTGCAGGACCGCGGCCTCGGCCCCTTCGACTTCGTCGCCTTCGGCCGGCCCTGCGACTTCCTCAAGCGCCTCAAGGACGCCAAGGTCAAGGTGCTCGGCAACCCCGACGAGCGCGACCCGTCGCGCTTCCGGATCTACTTCGCCTTCCCCCTCGAGAAGGGACCCCGCGAGGCCGATGCGCGCTGACCTCCCCCGTCCTCCCGGACGCCTGGTGGTCTTCGCCTACGGCTCGCTCGCCTGGAACCCCGGCTTCCCCGTCGTACGGCGCCTGCGCGCGCGCCTGCGCGGCTGGCACCGGCGTCCGTGCATTTGGTCGCATTACCACCGCGGCACCCCCGAGCGCCCCGGCCTCGTGCTGGGACTCTGCCGGGGCGGGGCCTGCGTGGGCCTCGCCCTCGAGGTCCGCGCGGGGGACGAGGACGCCGTCTGCCGCTACCTCGCCGAGCGGGAGATGCGCGGCGACGCCTACGACGCCCGCCTCCTGCCCGTCGAGACCAGCGAGGGACGCCTCCCCGCGCTCGCCTTCGTCGCCCGACGGCCTGCGCCCCCGCTGCCGCCCGAGGAGGTCGCGCGCATCGCCGCCGCCGCCCGGGGCGAGAGCGGCCCCAACGCCGTCTATCTGCAGGAGACCTGGCGGGCACTGCGGGAGATCGGAGTCAAGGACCCCCACCTCCGGAACGTCATGCCCCATCTGCCGCCAGCCTGAACCGGCCCCGGTTCAGAAGCCGTCGCGCTCGAGACGCTTCTGCTCGGCCTTGCGGGCGCGGGCGACGGCAGCCGCGTGCTCGCGCCGGCGCTTCGCGCTCGGCGGCTCGTAGAACTGGCGCTGGCGGACCTCCTTCAGGAGGCCCTCCTTCAGCAGCTTGCGCTTGAGCGCGCGCAGCGCCTCGTCCACCTTGTTGTCGCGCACCTCGACACGCATCCGACCCTCCGGTCCAGTCCGTTTTCAGGGGAAGAAACATGATCTAGGTCCGTCCGCCCCCGAGGGAAGGCCCTTCCGGAAGGGAGAACTTCCGGGTCAGGCGGGGAGGCGCGTCAGGCGCAGCACGCGCTCGTAGAGGTCAAAGGAGCGGACGCAGAGATCGGCCAGGTCCTGGGGCAGCAGGTCCAGGACCTCCATCGGAGTCGCCTCGGCCTCGATCCCGTCGCGCGGCAGCGCATAGGTCGGCCCCATCGCGACGTCGCGCCCGATCTCGCCCGCCTGCGCCGCCTTCTGCGCCAGCGTCCAGGCGACGACATGCTGCAGCCGCGCCGTCACCCGCAGCGCCTCCACCCGCGCCTTCATCGCGCCGACCAGGTCGTTGGACGGCTGCTGGGCGAGGGTCCGCTCGGCATGGGCCTTGGCGGCGAGGAGCAGCGCCATCGCCTCCTTGTGGATCTTGCGCATCGGCATGGACACGGCGGACATCGGATCCTCTCCTCCGTTGGACTTCTCCGAAAATTCTAGGCAACTTCGACGGAGGATTCCTGAAGGGGGGATGAACGCCCCCGGATCAGCCCGACAGGCACCCGTCCGGACCCAGCCGGGCCGTCCAGATCACCGGCCCTGGGCGGGCCGCGGCGTCCGCCAGGCCGTCCACGCACTCCAGCAGCGCCCCGATCTCGCCCGCCAGCGCGAGGCACCCGTGGGCGGTCCCCCCCGAGACCTCGATCTCGGGCGGCAGGCCCCGCCGGACCGCGAGCGCCACGGAGGCACCCGCCAGGGCAAAATCCGCCGCCCGCCGCCGCAGCGCATGGCCCAGCAGCGCCGCCAGATCCGCCCGCGCGCGGCGGCAGCCGCCCTCGCCCCGACGCAGGACCATCGCGGACGACGCCGCGAGCAGGACCATAGGCAGCAGGATCGAGAGGAGGGCGGACATCCGCTGAAGCCAAGGCCGATCAGATTTCCTGCTGGCCGCGCATCAGCTCGGTCAGCACCACCCGCTCGGCGCCGAAGGCCTCCCGGATCGCCGGCACCGCCCGGTTCGGATCGCAGGCCCCGCACATGAAGGCGTCGATGGCCGCATAGCCCGCCTCCGGCCAGGAGTGGATCGAGAGGTGGCTCTCGGCGAGCACCAGCACCCCCGAGACGCCGCCGTTGGGCTCGAAGACGTGGAAGTGCCCGTGCAGCACGGTCGCCCCCGCCGCCGCCGCGCCCGCGCGCAGCGCCGCCTCGATGCGCGCCGGATCGTCGAGGCCCTCGGCCCCGTAGAGGTCGATGAGCAGGTGGGTGCCGGCGTAGCGGCGTCCCTGGCGTTCGACGAACCAGTCCTTGCGGTCCTCCATGGCGGCCTCCTCAGACGACATGCAGCGCCGGCGGCGCGAATCCGTTGAACCCGACGGCGGCGTAGGTCCAGGTGTAGGCCCCGGCCCCGCGCAGCAGGACGCGATCGCCCTCCGAGAGCGTCTCGGGCAGGCGGTAGCGGCCCGGGCGGTAGAGGACGTCGACGCCGTCGCAGGTCGGCCCCGCCAATGCCGTCTCCACCCGCGGCGCTCCGTCGCCGTCGCGCGACGTCTCGAGCGCGTAGGCGATGGCCTCGCCCTCCGTCTCCGCCAGCCCCTGGAACCGCCCCGCGTCGAGATAGACCCAGCGCGCGCCCTCCGGCTCGCGCCGGTCGGCCAGCACCACCGAGGCCGCGAAGACGCCCGCGGGCCCCGCGACGGCCCGGCCGGGCTCGATCATCAGCCGCGGCCAGTCGTTGCCGAAGTGCCGCCGGCAGGCGTCGAAGGCCGCCTCCGCGAAGGCCTCCGGCGTCGGCACACCCTCGCCGAGGTCGATCGGGAAGCCCCCGCCCAGGTTGAGCAGGCGCATCGGCAGTCCCTCGGCGCGCAGCGCCGTGAAGACCCGAGCGACCCGGTCGATCGCCGCCGCATAGGCCGCCGGATCGGTCTGCTGCGAGCCCACGTGGAAGGAGATCCCCTCCGCCGAGAGGCCGAGCGCGTCGGCCAGGCGCAGCAGGCGCGCGGCCTCGTCGGGCGTCGTGCCGAACTTGCCCGCCAGCGGCCACGCCGCCCCGGCGTTCTCGACGGCGACGCGCACATAGACGCCCCGCCCCGGCGCCAGGCGCGCGATCTTGCGCAGATCCGCCTCCGTGTCGGCCGCATAGAGCGGCACGCCCGCGGCGTGCGCACGCGCGACGGCGTCCGCCGACTTCACGGTGTTGCCGAAGGAGATGCGCTCCGGGACGGCGCCGGCGGCGAGGCAGGCCTCGATCTCGGGCCAAGACGCCGCGTCGAAGCCCGAGCCCAGGCCCGCCAGGCGCGCGAGGAGCGCCGGCGCCGGGTTGGCCTTCACCGCGTAGTGGATGAGGGCCTCGGGGAAGGCCTGCGCGAGGCCCCGCCACGCCGCCTCGGCGGCGTCGAGGTCGAGCACGACGCAGGGGGTCTGCGGACGGGTCTCCAGGAACGCGCGGATCTTCGGCGTCATCGCCATGGCCTCCATCGGTCGGGAGGAGGCCGGCCCGGCCTCCGGGAGTGGAACAGGACAAGCAGGCGGGCCATCCGGCCCTCCCACCCGTGCGCTGTGGCATGCCTCCCGGCAGCGGCCCAAGGCGTCGGTGTGTGGAGAAGCCATATGGGCCTTCCACCCGGGCGCGCAAGCGCGCGGGGACGAAAAGATCGGGATTATCACCCAAACAAAGGTCGGGCGGGCGGAGATCGCCCTCGTCGGCCGATCTCGCGGCGATTCGGCTGACATCTCCGCCATTCTGGCAGTATCACCGGGATCCCCAGGCCAGAGGCCGATCTCAGGCCATGGTTCCCTTTGTTTGGGGCATAGACCCGACAGAAAATCGGATGCCGCCTTCATAACAGATCCGGATCGGGATCTGCGACGCTCTCCAGATCCTCCCAGACAGGGAAGCGAGCTGGACCCATCTCATCTGCGCGTTCCCCGCAGGAAGGCCCGATCCCATGGACGCCCGACGCTACGGCCTCGAGATCCCCGCCCCCCGGCCCGCCGCGCGCCGCTGGCCCGACGCCGCGCCGCGCCGCCCTCTCTGGTGCTCGGTCGATCTGCGCGACGGCAACCAGGCGCTGCCCGATCCGATGGGGGTCGCGGCCAAGCTGCGGCTCTTCGACGCGCTCGTGGGGATGGGCTTCGCCGAGATCGAGGTCGGCTTCCCCGCCGCCTCCCAGGCCGACTTCGACTTCCTGCGCGTCCTCGTCGAGGAGGACCGCGTGCCCGCCCGCGTGCGGATCCAGGTGCTGTGCCAGATGCGCCCCGATCTGCTCGCGCGCACCGAGGAGGCGCTCCGGGGCGCGCGGGCGGCGATCCTGCACATCTACAACTCCACCTCGCGCCTGCAGCGCCAGGTCGTCTTCGGCCATGACCGCGAGGCCAACATCGCAATGGCCGCCGAAGGCGCCCGCCTAGCCCGCGCGATCCGCGACCGGCTCGAAGCCGGCGGCGGCGACGTCCTGCTTCAATACTCCCCCGAGAGCCTCACGGGTACCGAGCCCGAGCATGCGCTCGCCACCTGCGCGGCCGTCCTCGACGTCTGGCATCCCACCCCGGCGCGCAAGGCCGTCATCAATCTGCCCTCGACGGTGGAGCATCACCTGCCCAACGAGTTCGCCGACCTCGTCGAGTGGATGGGGGATAGGCTGCCCCGGCGGGATTCCGTCGTGCTCTCCGTCCATCCTCATAATGATCGGGGGACGGCAGTGGCCGCGGCCGAGCTCGCGGTGCTCGCCGGCGCGGAGCGGGTGGAGGGGACGCTCTTCGGCAACGGCGAGCGCGCGGGCAACGTCTGCCTCCTCACCTGCGCGGGCAACCTGCTGGTCCGCGGGATCAATCCCGGCCTCGACCTCTCCCGCCTGCCCGCCCTCGTCGAGGCCTACGAGGGGGCGACGGGGATGTCGGTCCATCCTCGCCATCCCTACGCCGGGGCGCTCGTGCATACCGCCTTCTCCGGATCCCACCAGGACGCGATCCACAAGGGGCTCGACGCCCAAGGGCGGCGCAACGACGGGCGCTGGGCCGTCCCTTACCTCCCCATCGACCCCGCCGACCTCGGGCTTTCCTACGAGGCCGTGATCCGCGTCAACAGCCAGTCCGGCAAGGGCGGCGTGGCATGGGTGCTGAAGGCCGACCGGGGCCTCGACCTTCCCAAGGCCTTCCAGGCCGCCTTCGCCCGCCATGTCCAGGCCTGGACCGACCGGGAGGGGCGGGAGATGCGCCCCGAGGAGATCGGAGCCCTCTTCGACGCCCGCCACCGGTCCCCCGATCCCTGGGCGCTGCTCGACCACGGCCTCCTGCCCGCCGGCGCGCGGGGCCGGCGGCGGCTGTGGGCGAAGATGCGCGGAGACGACGGCGTCGAGACCCTGGAGGGGGAGGGGACGGGCCCCATCGACGCCCTCCTCGACGCCCTGGCGCGACGCGCCGGGATGCCCCTCGAGGTCGTGGCCTTCCACGAGCACGCGATCGGGCGCGGGACGGACGCGGAGGCGGCCGCCTACGTCGGCCTGCGCTCCGGCGACCGCCTGGCCTGGGGAGCGGGGATCGACCGCGACGTCCTCGATGCCGGTCTGCAGGCGGCGGTGGCCGCCATGAACGGCCTCCTCGCGGAGGGGGCGGCGTGATCCGGGACGCGCCCGCGGCGGCAGAGGGCGGGGTCATGCATCGCGCCAAGGGTCTCCGCCGGCGCGCGCCCTCCACGCCTCCTCCCGCAGCCCATCCCGCTGATCCGATCAGAACGGGACGCATGCTATCGCAGGACGGCGACGCAAAAGACGTCTGGGCGGACCTCATCGACCTCCATGAGGACTTGCCTCGTGCCCTTCCCGCCCTTATCTCGCGACAGTCCTCCCTCTTCCTGCGCCTGAAAAAGAG
>Ga0272446_1002680_pt1 | contig 23736 bp, 21 predicted proteins | sample YNPCB0061_FD_194587 | JGI IMG/M metagenome (GOLD analysis project Ga0272446, IMG submission 194587) | Hot spring microbial mat communities from Yellowstone National Park, WY, United States - YNP-CB-006-1 | ecosystem: Environmental > Aquatic > Thermal springs > Hot (42-90C) > Sediment | place... | reverse complement strand
CAGGTTCAGGGACTGAATCTGTTTCGCAAAACCACGAGTTACCCGTCAGTTACCCGCCAACACAAATGAAGAGGGCTCGCATCTCTGCAAGCCCTTGTTTTTCCAGCGTTTGTTCTGGCGTCCCCACGGGGATTCGAACCCCGGTTACCGCCGTGAAAGGGCGATGTCCTAGGCCTCTAGACGATAGGGACATATGAGGCCGAAAGCCCGGTTACCCGTGCTTTCTCGATTCCTGGTGGAGGTAAGCGGGATCGAACCGCTGACCTCTTGCATGCCATGCAAGCGCTCTCCCAGCTGAGCTATACCCCCACACGAGAGTCGCGCATTCTATTGACGCTTCTCCGCCTTGTAAAGGGGGGGAAATCATCCTGGCATGCGATGCACTATAGTCCCGCCATGCGCATTGCCCTGATCACCCCATATCTGCCCAAGGTACGCAACGGCAACGCCCATACGGCGTTGCGCTGGCGTACCTTTCTGCGCCGGGCAGGGCACCGGGTGGATATGGCGCTGGAGTGGAACGGCGCCCCCGCCCAGGCCATGATCGCCCTGCATGCGCGGCGCAGCCATGCGGCCATAGCCCGTTTTGCCCAGGCCCATCCGGAGCGGCCGTTGATACTGGTGTTGACGGGCACGGACCTTTATCGGGATATCCGATTCGACGCGGATGCCCAGCATTCATTGAAACTGGCCCATACCCTGGTGGTGTTGCAGGCCGAGGGGGTGGCTGAGTTGCCGGAGGCCTACCACGCCAAGACGCGGGTGATCTATCAATCGGCCCCCAGCCTGGTGCCGCTATCCAGGCCAACCCGCCATTTCAGTGTGGGCGTGGTGGCCCACCTGCGTGATGAGAAGGATCCCTTACGAGTCGCCGTGGCCTTGCGGCACCTGCCCGCATCCAGTCGCATCCTGGCCTGGCATGTGGGCGGCGAACTGCAAGCCGGCCTGGCCTTGCAGGCGGAGGCCCTGGACCGGCTGGAACCCCGCTGGAAGTGGCTGGGCAGTCGGCCTCACGGCGAAACCCGCCAACGCATCGCCCGCAGTCACCTGCTGGTGGTGCCTTCCCGCATGGAGGGGGGTGCTAACGTGATCTGCGAGGCGGTCACGGCAGCCACGCCCGTGCTGGCATCGGACGTGCCGGGTAACGTGGGCATGCTGGGCCGGGACTATGGGGGGTATTTCCCGGTGGGGGACGACCAGGCGTTGGCGGCGTTGCTGCACCGGTCCGAAACGGATGCGGATTTTTACGCGCGCCTGGCCGCCCAGTGTGCCCTGCGAGCACCCCTGTTCGCGCCTGCACGGGAAGCGGCCGCCGTACTGGGCCTGCTGCCATGAAGCTCACCCTCCTGGCGGTGGGGGACAAAATGCCCGCTTGGGCAGAGACCGCCACGGCGGACTATCTCAAGCGCCTGCCCCGGGAGGCGCGCATGACCCTGGTGACGGTGAAGCCCGAAAAACGCGCGGGCCAGTCCGCCGAGGCCATCAGGGCTTTGGAGGCGGCCCGCCTGATGGAAAAAATTCCCGCCGGCAGCCGCCTGGTGGCGCTGGATGAGCATGGCCGGCAGGTCAACACCCGGGAACTGGCGGACCTGCTGGCGCGCTGGATGGAAGCGGGCAAGGACACGGTGCTGGTGATTGGTGGGGCCGATGGCCTGGCCGCCGATCTGCTGGCCAGGGCGGAAACCCGGTTGGCCTTGTCCCGCCTGACCCTGCCTCACGCCCTGGCCCGGGTGCTGGTGGCGGAACAGGTCTATCGCGCCGTGAGCCTGCTGCACAATCATCCCTACCACAGGGATTGAGTCCGATGGCTTCATGCCCCGTGCTCCACGCGCGCCTTGGGCGCTGCCCACGTAAGTCGAGAAATCCGGCCGCAAAATAGCGGACAATGGAAAAGAAACCATGACCCGCAATCTCTACCTTGCCTCCCAAAGTCCACGCCGGCTGGAGTTGCTGCGCCAGGTGGGCCTGAACCCCATGGTCCTGCCCCTGCGTTCCAGCCCGGACCGCTTCGATGTGGACGAAACCCCTCTCCCGGGGGAACCCGGCATCGACTACGTGTTGCGCTTGGCGCGCCTGAAGGCGGAGGCGGGTATTGCCGCCCAGCAGGCACGCCATCTACCCCTTTGGCCCATCCTGGCAGCCGATACCACCGTGACCCTGGATGGGCGGATACTGGGCAAGCCGGCCAACGCGGCGGAGGCCGCAGCCATGCTGCGCCTCTACTCCGGCCGCACCCACACGGTTCTCACCGCAGTGGCGGCGGCCCATCAGGGTCAGGTCAGGGTGGTCCTGAACGAGAGCCTGGTGACCTTCAAGGTCTTGTCCGAGGAGGAAATCGCTGCTTATGTCGCCAGCGGCGAGCCTTTCGACAAGGCGGGCGGCTACGGCATCCAAGGCCGCGCGGCCCTGTTCATCGCATACCTGGCCGGCAGCTATTCCGGCGTCATGGGCTTGCCGCTGCACGAAACGGCCTTATTGCTGCGGGAGGTGGGCTTCGAGGTACTGTGATGGGGAGTGGGAAGCGGGCAGTGGGGCATGGGCCTGGAGGGCTGCGTTTCCCACTTCCCACTATCCATTCGCCACGAATGCCATGAGTGAAGAAATCCTGATCAATGTCACGCCCCAGGAAACCCGTGTGGCGGTGATCTACCTGGGCGCGGTCCAGGAACTGCACATTGAGCGCAGCAACCAGCGGGGTCTGGTGGGCAACGTCTACCTGGGTAAAGTGAGCCGGGTGTTGCCGGGCATGCAGTCGGCCTTCATAGACATCGGCCTGGACCGGGCGGCGTTCCTGCATGTGGGTGACATCGTCGAAGCCCGCTGCGACCACTGCCCGCGTCCCATCGAAAAGGTCCTGCACGAGGGCCAGAGCATCCTGGTGCAGGTCATCAAGGATCCCATCGGCGCCAAGGGGGCGCGCCTATCCACCCAGATCAGCATGGCGGGCCGCTTCTTGGTCTACCTGCCCCAGGAGACCCGCATCGGCATCTCCCAGAAGATCGAGGACGAGGCGGAGCGGGAGTTGCTACGGGAGCGGCTGAACCGGCTACTGCCGGAAAACGGCAGGGGGGGCTTCATCATCCGCACCATGGCCAACATGGCGGAGGAAGCCGAACTGGCGGCGGACGTGGAGTATCTGCACACCCTGTGGGAGGCCATCCAGGCCCGCTCCGAGAATACGACCGCCCCGGCGGCCATTTATCAGGAGCTGGATCTGGCCCACCGGGTACTGCGGGATTTCGCCTCCGCCGAGACGGATCGTATCCTGGTCGACTCCCGGGAGACCTATCTGCGCATGAAAGGGTTCGCCGAGGAGTTCACCCGCAACGTGGCGGACAAGGTGAGCCATTACGTGGCGGAACGGCCCCTGTTCGACCTGTATGGCGTGGAGGACGAGATCGAGCGGGCCCTGGGCCGGCGCGTGGATTTGAAGTCAGGCGGCTACCTGATCATCGACCAGACCGAGGCGCTCACCACCATCGACGTGAACACGGGGGGCTTCGTCTCCGGCCGCAGCTTCGACGAGACCATCTTCAAGACCAATCTGGAGGCGGCCCAGGCCATTGCCCGCCAGCTGCGGCTGCGCAACCTGGGGGGCATCATCATCCTGGATTTCATCGACATGGACAGCGCGGAACACAAGGAGGCCGTCCTGGCGGAGCTGACCAAGGCCCTGTCCCGGGATCGCACCCGCATGACCATCAACGGCTTCACCTCCCTGGGCCTGGTGGAAATGACCCGCAAGCGGACTCGGGAGAGCCTGAGCCATGTGCTGTGCGAGGCCTGCCCCACGTGCCAGGGCCGGGGCCAGATCAAGACGGCTCAGACCACCTGCTATGAAATCCTGCGGGGACTGCTGCGGGAGGCGCGTCAGTTCAACGCGAGGGAATTCCGGGTCATGGCGTCCCAGGCCGTAATCGATCTGTTCCTGGACGAGGAGTCCCAAAGCCTGGCCCAGCTGTCGGATTTCATCGGCAAACCCATCTCGCTCCAGGTGGAAAGCCTGTTTACCCAGGAGCAATACGACATCATCCTGCTCTAGATCGCTTGCCCACCCCCGCCAAGCGGGCGGTCAGGACTCGGCGACGGCCGGGGTGCCCAGTTGTTCCAGGGGGCGCACTGGCAGGCCGGTGAGCATGGAGAACTCCTTGACGATGCCTTCGATGGCTTCCATCTGGTGCCGCAGCTTGATGATCTCGTTGTTGACCAGCGCACTGCGTTCCTGCAGGGAACCCAGGTTGGCGTGCACCTTGTTGAGATTTTCCAGACGGCGTTCCAGCTGGACCTTGTGTTCGTGGATGCGGGCCACGATGGGGTCCAGGGTGAGGCGCAACCACGTCTCCGTTTCGATCTCTACTTGCTTGAAGACGATGCGGGCCTGGGCCACCAGGGCGATATAGAACTTTTTGATCATGAAGCGCTTTTCCAACATGATGTTGAGCGGATCGGCGCAGAACTCCTCGGTGCTCATCATCAGTTCGTCCAGGCGACCACGATAGCGGCTCAGGTTCAAAACGGGCGGATCCGCCTCCTCCAGGCCATGGACTTCGTGGAAGCGCTGGTAGGCCGTGTTCAGCAACTGGGCGATATTGGCGCATTGCCTGCTGGCGAAATCGAATTCCGCTGCCATGCGCTGGATCAGGGTCTGCATGCCTTTGATCAGGCCGGCGGTGGTCCAGCTGCCGCTGATGTCCAGCATGGACTCCTCGATGATTTTTTCCAGGCGTGCTTCCTCCAGGTGGGAAAGGAGTTCCTGTCCCTGATCGCCGATGAGCTTGCGCGTGACGTTGAAGTTGCGCATGGTCACTTCGTAGTTCTGCTTGTCCGCCAGCATCTTTTCCCGCAGCTGGCCGATGATCTGCTGGTTCTTGCCGGACAGGGCCTGCAGGTCATGCAGGCTCTGCTGGGCGGCCATGATGCGCTTGTAGGCCGTCTCCCGGGCCTCGTTGATGAGGGGGCCCATCTCGCGCATGACGGATTCCCGCATGATCTTTTCCCGGGAAGGAATGATCTCCCGGGCCAACAGCACTTCCAGCGTTTGGATGCCGGAACGTTTGAGCAGATCGTCATCGCCGCGCACCTTGCCCACCAGGGCCTTCTGGGCGGAAACGGCCAGCACGCTGGACGGGGAAATGCTCAGTTGGGAGGCGGTGGATTCGATCTGGCGCTGGATGGTGCGGCCGATTTCCTCCGCCGTCTTGAGGTCGTCCCAGAGCATGTCGATTTTGTTCAGCACCGCGTAGTGCTGGCCGGCATGCTTGGAAACCAGCTTGGTCCATATCTCGTAATCGGATTGGGTCACGCCCGTGTCCGTGGCCAGCAGGAACAGCAGGGCATGGGCATTGGGGATGGCGGAGAGGGTGAGTTCCGGTTCCGCTCCCATGGCGTTCAGACCCGGGGTGTCCAGGATGGCGAGTCCGGACTCCAGCAGGGGATGTGGGTAGTTGATCATGGCGTAGCGCCAGGCGGGGATTTCCACCCGGTCCTGGTCCTTCACCATGTAGGACAGGTTGGGATCGTTGTCGTCCCACAGGCCAAGGGCCCGGGCCTCCACCTTGAACACCACCTTGGTTTCCGCCAGTTTGCGCAGGGCGGTGGTCATGGCGTTGGGATCGCTCACATCCAGCTTGACGGTGCTCCATTCCACCGGCAGGCGCTTCAGGGCGGTGATGCTGTCATCCCGGAAGCGGGTCTCGATGGGCAACAGGCGGATGTAAGGCTCGGTACCCGGGTCGTAATAGATCTCCGTGGGGCACATGGTGGTGCGGCCCGCGTCGGAGGGCAGCAGGCGCTGCTTGAAATCGGAAAAGAACAGGGCGTTGATGAGTTCCGTCTTGCCCCGGCTGAATTCCGCCACGAAGGCCAGCACCAGGCGGTCCCGCTTCAGGTTCTCCGTCAGGTCGAAGATGCGCATCAGCAGTTCGGGCTCGAACTCCGTGTAGTGCTCTATCCATTCCTTGAAGTCGCCGATGACCTTTACCAAGCGATCACGCCGGTTCTTAAACCGGGAAATCCCGCTTTCCAGCCCGAAATTCATGACTGCTCTCCCACCATGGCCGTCGTCATCAGTCGCGACAATACATTCGTTACATCCTCCACCGGCAATTGGACCTCAACAAGCTTCCGGCGTGATTTTGCACCGCGCAGGATTTTAACCTCCCGGCGTGGCACGCCAAGTGCGCCGGCGACGAAATTCACCAAAGCCTCGTTGGCGGCACCTTCCACCGCCCTGGCCGGGATGCGGACCTTCATGGCATCCCCATGCAGGCCGACGATCTCCGCCCGGGATGCGCCGGGCTGGACATGAATGCTGATTACCGTGCCGACGGTGCCGGCGTGCAGACAGGGTATCACCACACCAGGCCGCGGGCCGCGCGTTCCAGCGCCGCCACGGGAACGATCAGGATCAGTTGGATGACGATGAGGGCCGCGATGGGCGCCACGTCGATACCGCCCAGGGGCGGCATGATTTTCTGGAAGGGCGCCAGCACGGGACGTGCCAGGGCATAGAACACCGGCGCGTGGGGTGAGAACGGGTTCACCCAGGACAGGATGGCCTGCAGGATGATGAGGCCCATGAGGACATAGAGGACCAGTCGCACCGTGGCGGCCAGGCCCAGGAGCAGAAAACCGGGCAGGACCGGGAGGCCTGCCGCGGTGAAGGGATAGCTCATCAGCCAGTGCAGGACCAGTACCAGCAGGAACTCCGTGCAGAAGAGCAGCAGCAGGCTGGCCCAATCCAGACCAAAAAGCCCGGGGATCAGCCGGCGCAGGGGGCGCACAGCGAAATCCGTCACCTTCATCAGGAACTGGGAGAAAGGGTTATGGGCGGGCACCCGGGCCCATTGCGTCCAGAAGCGCAGAAAGAAGGCGCAGGCCAGCAGATCCAGGCCGGTACGCAGCAAAAACTGGAGGGCATCCAGCAGCATCAGATATTCCCCAGAAGGTCGCCCATTTCCCGGGCACGATCGGCTGCCGCCCGGGCCGCCCGGCGGATCGCCTCCCGTACACCGCCCTCCATCAGGGCCTGGATGCCCCGTTCCGTGGTGCCGCCCTTGGAGGTGACCCGGGCCCGCAGTTCGGCCAGGGGGGCGGTGTCCCGCATGGCCAGGGTGGACGCCCCCAGGAAGGTTTGCAGCGCCAACTGGCGGGCGGTTTCCGCGGGCAGGCCCAGGTCGATGCCTGCCTGCTCCAGGGACTCGATGAAAAAAAAGACATAGGCGGGGCCGCTGCCGGAAATGGCGGTCACTGCATCGATCTGGGCTTCATCCTCCACCCAGACCACTGTTCCCACGGCCTCCATGACCTGACTGGCCCAGTCCCGCTGCTCCGGGCTCACGCCGGGCCGTGCGAACAGACCCGTGGCCCCCTCACCCACCATGGCGGGGGTGTTGGGCATGGCCCGGGCCACGGCGGCATGGCCCCGGAGCCAGCGGCTGATGTCCGCCGCCCGGGCGCCCGCGGCCACGGACAGCACCAACTGCCGTGCTTCCAGGGGCGGCAGGGGGGCGAGCACCTCCTTGAGTTGCTGAGGTTTCACCGCCAGGACGATGACGTCGGCTTTCAGGCAGTCAGCGGCGCTTGCCTCCACGCCGACGCCAAACTCCCGGACCAGCCAGGCCCGGCGTTCGGCGATGGGCTCGGCCAATATGATGTCCGTGGCCTGGAAACCCTTGCGCAACAGTCCACCCACGATGGCGGCCGCCATGTTGCCGCCGCCGATGAACCCTAATTTCATGCGTCTACTTCCTTTGTGTATTGACGTGCCCCGAAGATGGCCGTGCCCACCCGGACCAGGGTCGAACCTTCGGCGATGGCCGTATCCAGATCAGCGGACATCCCCATGGAGAGTGTATCCACATCCAGCCCGGCGCGACGGGCCCGGGCCAGCAGATCCGCCAATGTCCTGAAACGGGCACGCCATACCTCCGGGTTGGGCGAGGGCTCGGGGATGGTCATGAAACCCCGCAATTTCAGGGCTGGCAGGGCTGCCACCGTCCAGGCCAGCTCCAGGGCCGAATCAGGGGGGGCGCCATGCTTGCTGGCTTCCCCGCTGACATTGACCTGAATGCAGACCTGCAGGGGAGGCAGATGGTCCGGTCTCTGCTCCGACAGGCGGCGGGCGATCTTTTCCCGCTCGATGCCGTGGACCCAGGCGAAGTGTTCCGCCACGGGGCGGGTTTTGTTGCTCTGCAACGGGCCGATGAAGTGCCACTCGATGGGCAGATCGGCCAGTTCATCCATTTTGTCCAGGGCTTCCTGGACATAACTCTCGCCGAAGCGGCGTTGACCGGCGGCCCAGGCTTCGCGGATGGCCGACGCGGGAAAGGTCTTGCTAACTGCCAGGAGTGTCGCGCAGGATGCACCCCTGCCGGCCTGCCTGCATGCCTCCGAGATGCGGTTTTGGCAAGCTTGCAAGGCGGCGGCGATTGCGCCCATAATGGGCCGAACTCCCTAGGAAAATCACGTAACTCAGGGAATTATAATGGAAATTTCCGAGCTTCTTGCTTTCTCAGTCAAGAACAAGGCATCCGATCTGCACCTCTCCGCGGGACTGCCACCCATGATCCGGGTCCATGGCGATATCCGCCGCATCAATGTCCCGGCCCTCTCCAACCAGGAAGTGCGCGCCATGGTGTACGACATCATGAGCGACGCGCAGCGCAAGGTGTACGAAGAGTTCCTGGAGGTGGACTTTTCTTTCGAACTCAGGGACGTGGCCCGTTTCCGGGTCAACGCCTTCAACCAGGAGCGGGGCGCCGGCGCGGTGTTCCGGACCATTCCCAGCGTGGTGCTGACCCTGGAGGAGCTGGAGGCGCCGAAGATCTTCAAGGAGATTGCCGAGAATCCCCGGGGCCTGGTCATCGTCACCGGCCCAACGGGCTCGGGCAAGTCCACCACCCTGGCGGCTATGGTGGACTACGTCAACGAGAACCAGTTCAGCCATATCCTCACCATCGAGGACCCCATCGAATTCGTGCACAAGAGCAAGAAGTGCCTGATCAACCAGCGGGAGGTGGGGCCCCATACCCACGGTTTCGCCCAGGCCCTGCGCTCCGCCTTGCGGGAAGACCCGGACGTGATCCTGGTGGGCGAGATGCGGGACCTGGAAACCATCCGCCTGGCCCTGACGGCGGCTGAGACCGGGCACCTGGTGTTCGCCACGCTGCACACATCCTCAGCGGCCAAGACCATCGACCGGGTGGTGGACGTGTTCCCCGCAGCGGAAAAGGAAATGGTGCGGTCCATGCTGTCCGAGTCGATCCGGGCGGTCATCTCCCAGACCCTGCTGAAGCGCAAGGACGGCACCGGCCGGGTGGCGGTGCACGAAATCATGATCGGCACGCCGGCCATCCGCAACCTGATCCGGGAAAACAAGATCGCCCAGATGTATTCCTCCATCCAGACGGGCCAGAACATGGGCATGCAGACCCTAGATCAGGGGTTGGCCGAATTGGTGCGGCGCAATGTGATCTCGAGCCAGGAGGCCCGAACCGTGGCCGTCAACAAAGACATGTTCTGATCGAGGTCCCCATGAGCACCCTGGCCCAGGTTCACGAATGGCTGCGCTTCATGGTCATGCGCAAGGCCTCCGATCTGTTCCTGACGGCCGGCTTTCCGCCGGCCATCAAGTTGAACGGCAAGGTCTCGCCCATCTCCAAACAGACCCTCACGCCCACGGACACCACCCTGTTGGCCAAGGCCCTGATGAGCGAGCGCCAGCAGAAGGAGTTCGAAGAGACCCACGAGTGCAACTTTGCCATCCATGTGGAGGAAGTGGGGCGTTTCCGCGTGAACATCTTCCAGCAGCAAGGTCGCACCGGCGTGGTACTGCGCCATATCAATACCCAGATTCCCAAGTTGGAAGACCTGAATCTGCCGATGAACCTCAAGGACATCACCATGATGCCCCGGGGGCTGATCATCGTCTGCGGCGCCACCGGCTCCGGCAAGTCCACCACTCTGGCCGCCATGGTGGGATACCGCAACCAGAATGCCCAGGAACACATCGTCTCGGTGGAGGACCCCATCGAATACGTGCATACCCATGGCCGGAGCATCATCACCCAGCGGGAAGTGGGCATGGATACGGAAAGTTGGGAAGCCGCCCTGAAGAACACCCTGCGCCAGGCACCGGATGTGATCATGATCGGCGAGATCCGGGATCGGGAAACCATGCAGTACGCCATGGCCTATGCGGAGACGGGCCACCTTTGCCTTTCCACCATCCACGCCAACAACGCCAACCAGACCCTGGATCGCATCCTCAGCTTTTTCCCCAAGGATCGGCGCGAGCAGCTGCTGCTGGATTTGTCCCTCAACCTCCGCGCCATCATTTCCCAGCGCCTGCTGCCCAGGCTGGATGGCAAGGGCCGGGTGCCGGCGGTGGAGATCATGCTCAACTCACCGCTGATTTCCGACCTGATCCTCCAGGGCCGTCTGGACGAGATCAAGGATGTGATGCGCCGCTCCAGGGACCTGGGCATGCAGACCTTCGATCAAGCCCTGTTCGACCTCTTCACGCGGGGCGTCGTCAGCGCCGAGGATGCCCTGCGCAATGCCGATTCCTTCAACGATCTGCGCCTGCGCATCAAACTGCACATCAAGGGCGAAGGCGGTGAAGCGCCCGCATCGGGCCTGGAGCACGTGGACCTCATCTGAGTGTCCCCAGGGCCGGGCCCAGCCCGCCCCATGGGGGGGCGCGTAAACTCGGGGCGGCCCTTCGTTTGCTTGAGAGGGCCACACGGCATGGAGCGTGGGGTTTACAACTGCTTGTCCAGGTAGGCGCTCACCGCCTCAAGCAAGGCCGCGTCCTGCCCCTCGAAAAAATGGTCCGCATTGGGCAGTTGTTGCTGGGCGGAACCGGGCTGTTTGAGGTGGGAAGCGCGCGTCTTGGCGTTTTTCAGTACCACCGGCAGATCGTTTTGACCATACAGATCCAGCACGGGTAATTTCAATTTACTCCAGTCTTCCGCACCGGGTGAGGACAGCGCCACCCAGGTCCTGATGGCCGGGTCCGGCATGCCACTCAGGTAGCGGTAGCTCATGGGGCAGCCCAGGCTGTGGGAAACGATGGCGATGCGCCCATAGCCCTTCTGCTTGAGGAAATCCGTGGCCTTGGCCAGACGGGCCGCCGCCGCATCGAAGGTGGGCGCGTAGTCTTCGGACTTGGCCTCCGCCGCCAGCACAGGGAACTGGATGGAGAGGGTGGTGTAGCCCCGATCCGCGAGGCTTTGGCGCAGCATGCCGATGAGGCCCCAGTCCGGGTGCACGCCGATACCGTGTCCCAGGATGACCGCCCCCTTGGCGTTGGCGGCCTCGGTATACAGACCCAGGAATTTGTGGCCGCCGGGCCCATCCAGCCAGACGGGGTCGCCCACCAGCACCGCCGGCAGGATTTCATCCGCCCATTTCTTCTCCCGGGCGTAATCGCTGGCCCCGGCCTGGGCGGTCACCAGCGCCGCCACCATCAAGGCTATCAAGCGGTTAAAAAGTCGCATCGCTATCACTCCTCTCGTGGGGTGGGCCTATTGTTGTCTCAGGCAAACCAAACGCTATAGGCCATCCGTACCGCCAGCAGATAAAGCAGGCCGGCGAAGATCCTTTTCAGCCGGGCCACCGGCAGGCGGTGGGCCAGCTTCGCGCCCAAAGGCGCGGTGAATCCGCTGCCGACGGCAATGGCCAGGAAGGCGGGCAGATAGACGAAGCCCAGGCACCAGGCCGGCAGTCCGGCCGCCGCCTGCCCGGACAGGGCATAGCCCGCCATGCCCGCCACCGCGATAGGCAGGCCGATGGCCGCCGAGGTGCCGATGGCCCGGTGCAGGCTCACGTTGCACCAAGTCTGGAAGGGCACCGACAGGGTGCCGCCGCCGATGCCCACCCAGCTGGAAACCAGGCCGATGACGCCGCCCGCCAGGGTCATGCCCGCCGGGCCGGGCAGCGTCCGGCTGGGCTTGGGCCTGAAGCCCAACAGCATCTGCGTCGCGGCATAGAGCAGGAAAAGGACGAAAAAGAGCCTGAGGCCCAGATCCGGCAACAGCACCGCCATGGCCCCGCCCATCAAGGTGCCCAACAGGATGCCCGGGGTGATGCGGCGCACCAGTTGCCAGTCCACCGCGCCATGGGCGTGGTGGGCCCGCAGGCTGGAGAGGGAGGTAGGGATGATGACCGCCAGGGAGGTACCCAGGGCCAGGTGGATGTTGTAGTCCGCAGGGAAACCCTGTTGTGCATAGGCCCAGCTGAGCGCGGGCACCATCACCAGGCCACCCCCCACACCCAGCAGACCGGCGATCACGCCGGTGACCAGGCCCAGGGCCAGATAGGCCAGCAGCCACGCCACCCGTTTAGCCCAGTTTCTTCAGAATGAAGCGCCATTCCTCCGGGTCCACCGGCGTGATGGACAGGCGGTTGCCCTTGGCCAGGATGCGCATGTTCGCCAATTCGGGATACTGGCGCAGTTCGCTGATGGGCATGAGCCGGGTTTTCTTCTTGAATTTCACTTCCACATTGAACCAGCGGGGGCTCTCCCGGGTGGCCTTGGGATCGAAGTACTTGCCACCCGCCTCGAACTGGGTCTCGTCCGGGTAGGCCGCAGCGGAGACCTCCGCCAGGCCGGCGATGCCCGGCTCGTCACAGGAGGAGTGATAGAACAGCACCTGATCCCCGACCTTCATCTGGTCGCGCATGAAATTTCGCGCCTGGTAGTTGCGCACGCCGAACCAAGGCACGGCGCCGTCCCGCTCCAGGTCGTCGATGCTGTATTCGGAGGGCTCCGACTTCATCAGCCAATATCTCATTCATATTCCCCTGAAAAAAAGGCCGGCGCATAATCCGACAAAATCGCTCAACAATTCAAGGAGCCAGCCATGGGCGCTTCGAACATGACCGAACTGAACCTGGGGGCCATCGTCAACGCCGTGCAGACCAATTGTCACATTTCCGATGCCCAATTCGCCGGCGATCTGACCCTATGCACTTTCCTGCTGAAAATGCGCGAACTCTACCGCTGGGAAAACGACTTGCCCTTCACCCGGGAGATGCCCACAGCCGCCATCGGCGACTGGATGAACGAGCGGGAGAAACTCTGGGAGGGCGTGGAAACGGCAGACTACGTGCCCCTGCCCTTGCCCGGAGGCGAGGCAGACCCTTTCGAGGTGGAGGTCATCAATCGCACCCTGGCACCGGCCGGTTTTGTCTACTCGGGCGGCTATGGCCGGGGCTGCAAGCCCCACTTCTTCCTCGCCCAGCTTAGCCGCCGGGAGGTGCGTCATGGTTTTCAGGTCTTCGTTTCCGATTGCGAATATGCCCGGGATCTGGATGCCCCTCCGGGGATGATGCTGGACGACACGATCTTCGTGCGCACCGAGGCCCTGGGCCGCTGGCTGTGGGAGCGCTATGAGGAGTGGACCTGGAACAAGCGCAACGTCGCTTTGGGTCGGGCCCTGGAGCGCTACGACTTCGCTGCGGACCCGGAACGTGCCCTGGAGGTCATGACCGGGGTGGAGACGGAATTCGTGATCCTGCACGAGATCGGTGAGGCCCGTGCCGGGGCGGAACTGGGTGAGCCCTGGTCGGCCCTGCTGGCGGACCTGATGCGCAGTCGGGCGGAAATCATGGCCCGGGCGGTGCGGGACCTGTACGCCGACTGTTTGTCCACCCTGCCGGGCCTGCTGGAACGGTGCGAGCCCGCGGCCATTCATTTCCATTTTGCCAACTTCGTCGGCATGCGCCGCAAGCTATTCCCGGAATTGGCGGAAGCCTATGAGGTTTGGGTGCGGGAGGGCGACCTGAGGCCCCTGCGTCAACGCGTGGAGTCAGGCCGCCAGCGCTGGCTGGATACAGCCATGGCCATGCTGGACCTGCATCAGAGGCGGGGCGACGCCGCCGGTCAGGCCATCGAGGCCCTGCTGCAATAGGGTCCCGTTCAGGAGGACTTGATCAGGGTGCCCACGCCCTGGTCGGTCATGATCTCCAGCAGCAGGGCGTGCTCCACCCGGCCGTCGATGATGTGCACGTTGGGCACGCCGCTCCTGGCGGCGTCCAGGGCGGAGCTGATCTTGGGCAGCATGCCGCCGGACAGGGTGCCGTCCGCCACCAGTTCGTCGATCTTGCGGGGGGTCAGGCCGGTGAGGAGCTTGCCGTCCTTGTCCAGCACGCCGGGCGTGTTGGTGAGCAGCACCAGCTTCTCCGCCTTGAGCACCTCCGCCAGCTTGCCCGCCACCACGTCGGCGTTGATGTTGTAGGTCTCGCCTTCCTCGCCCACGCCGATGGGGGCGATGACGGGGATGAAGTCGCCGGAATCCAGGAAGGCGATGAGGGAGGGGTCGATTTTGGTGATCTCCCCCACCTGGCCGATGTCGATGACATCACCAGGCTTTTCCTTGGATTCCATCATCAGCTTTCTGGCGCGGATGAAGCGGCCATCCACGCCGGTCAGACCCACGGCCTTGCCTCCCGCCTGGTTGATCAGGTTGACGATGTCCTTGTTCACCTGACCCCCCAGCACCATCTCCACCACGTCCATGGTCTCGGCGTCGGTCACCCGCATGCCCTGGACGAATTCCCCCTTCTTGCCCACCCGCTTGAGCAGGTCCTCGATCTGGGGACCGCCGCCGTGCACCACCACCGGATTCAGGCCCACCAGCTTGAGCAGGACCACGTCCCGGGCGAAGGCCGCCTGGAGCTTGGGGTCCGTCATGGCATTGCCGCCGTACTTGACGACCACGGTCTTGTCCCAGAAACGCTGGATGTAAGGCAGGGCCTCGGCGATGACATGGGCCTTGGTGAGGGGGGGGAGATCGGCAACGGGCATGATGGGCTTTCAGAGGGTAAACGGCTGAATTTTACCGTTGCGACGGGCCGCAAAAGAAAGGGCGGCATCCGCCGCCCCTCCTCGAACCCTCTTGCTACTGGATGGTGAGTTTCCGTGCCGTGGTGGTGGCCTTCTTGGGCAGCACCAATTCCAGTACCCCGTCCTTGAACGTGGCGCTGGCATTGGCTTCATCCACTTCCCGGTCCAGACCGAAGCTGCGGTAAACCTTGCCGTAGTAGCGCTCACTACGCAGAACTTTTTCGCCTTCCTTTTCTTCGCTGTCCTTCTTCACCTCGGCGGAAATCGAAACCGTATTGCCGTCGATGGTGACGTGGATGTCCTCTTTTTTCACGCCGGGCATCTCGGCATGGACGGTATAGGCTTTATCGCCTTCCTTCATATCTATGCGGATGGACTGCATATCAGGCACTTCCTTCGGCCAGCGCATGGGCCTCAGCCAATAACCCTTCATCAGGTCGTCGAAAAGATCATCCATCGCAAACGGATCACGTCTGACGATATTGCTCATCTCAACCTCCTTTCTTTTCGGCCCCCTTCGGAGGGGCCTTCCACCACCAGTATGGGACATGATCGGCCACATTCAAGACCCTTCAAGACAAACATATCTCGTTAATTCATCAACAAAAATTGACTTGCGGGGGCAGGTGGACGCCCCTAAATTGCACCCTGCCGGGACCAAGGGCCGACCTCCGCGGCAGCGACCGCAAGGACCCTCGTAGCGGCAACAAAACCTTGACCCATCACCGAGAGGACACGACCATGAAACGCAAACAACAAACCGCCCTGACCCTGGCCCTGGGGTCCGCTCTGGCCGCCAGCCTGGCCGCCACACCCGCCACCGCCGACAACCCCTTCGGCACACAGTCCATGGGCAAGGGCTACATGGTGGCCACCATGGATGGCAAATGCGGCGGTGCCGCCAAGGCCAAGGATGGTAAGTGCGGCGGTACCAAGGGCGATGCCATGAAGGCCGAGGAAGGCAAGACCAGCGCGGAAAAGACCAAGACCAAGGCCAAGGCCAAAGACGGCAAATGCGGCGAAGGCAAGTGCGGCGGTGCCAAGGCCAAGGACGGCAAGTGCGGCGAAGGCAAGTGCGGTGGTAAGAAATAACCCGTGATCCGGCCATGACCCACCCGCGCCCAATCCAAGGCGCGGGACTCGGCTTCCGGCGCGACCTGATCCCCGATCTCAAGGCCGCGCTGGCAGTCGGTCTCCCGCCGGCCATCGAATTCTTCGAGCTGGCGCCCGAGAACTGGATCGACCAGGGGGGGCGCCATGCCCGGGACCTGCGGGCCTTCACCGAGCAGCGGCCCTTCGTCTGCCACGGTCTCTCTCTGTCTCTGGGGGGGATGACGCCACTGGATCAGGTGCTGCTGCAAAAGATCAAGGCCTTCATGGCCGAGCACGGCATCGCTTTATATACGGAGCACCTGTCCTACTGCTCGGACCACGGCCATCTCTACGACCTCATGCCCATTCCGGCCACCTGGGAAGCGGTGAAGTACGTGGCAGGCCGCATCCGCCAGGCCCAGGACATCTTGGGCCAGCGCATCGCCATCGAGAACGCCAGCTATTACGTGGCCGCTCCCATCAACGAGATGAGCGAGCCGGAATTCATCAACGCCGTGCTGAAGGAGGCCGACTGCTGGCTGCACCTGGACGTGAACAACGTCTATGTGAACAGTGTCAATTTCGGTTTCGACCCCGTGGCCTACCTGAAGCAGATGCCCGCTGAACGCATCGTCTACATGCACATGGCGGGTCACTACCAGGAAGCCCCCGACCTGATCATCGATACCCACGGCGCCGGGGTCATCGACCCCGTGTGGCAACTGCTGGATACCGCCTATGGCCTGGTGGGGGTCCACCCCACCTGCCTGGAGCGGGACTTCAACATTCCACCCCTGGCCGAATTGCTGCCCGAGGTGGAGCGCATCCGCGCAAGCCAGCAGGCCTGCAAACCCAAGTTCCGGGCGGTTGCCTGATGGAATTCCAGCACTACCAGCGCGTCTTCACCGCCCGCATCCGCGACCCTGGGGCCCATCCCCGCCCGCCGGGCGCGACGGCCCGGCGCATGAAGGTGTACGAGCAGCTGCTTTACAACAACCTGGAAGGCTTCCTGCTGGCCTGCTTTCCCGTAAGCCGCCGGATCCTGGGGGCGCGGCGCTGGAAGCGGCTGGTACAGGCTTTTCTCCGGGAACATGCCAGTCATGCCCCTTATTTCCGCCAGATTCCCGAGGAATTCCTGAAATATCTCCAGGACGAATGGGATCGGCCGGCGGATTTCCCCCCTTTCCTGCCGGAACTGGCCCATTACGAATGGGTGGAACTGGAGCTGGATACCTCGAACCGGGACAAGGACCTGCCCGCCCATGACCCCGAGGGAGACCTCCTGGCCGGGCGCCCCCTGCTCAACCCCGTGCTGCAGGTCCTGGCCTACCGCTGGCCGGTGCATCGCCTGTCCCCCCGCTTCAGGCCCGACGAACCGCCCCCGCAGCCCACCTTCCTAGTGGCTTGGCGGGATGGCGATCTGGCCGTCCGCTTCAGCCTGCTCACCCCCGCCACGGCTCGTTTCCTCACCCTCCTCCAGGACCATCCGGGGCTGACCGGCAGGGAGTCCCTGCGCCGTCTGGCCTCCGAACTGAAGCACTCAAACCCCGCCGCCTTTGAAGCATTCGGCCACCATCTGCTGCAAGACTGGAGGGCCGAGGGCATCGTGCTCGGCGTTCGGCGATAAGTCCCTGACCGGAAAGCACTGCTGGCGCCGATGTTGGCGATGCCTTGCCCTTCGCGATAAAATTCCCGCCCTTTGTCTAAACCAACGAACGAAAAGGCGCCCCCAAGCCGCCGCCTAGCGGTGTCTATCCCCCCCGGGGGAACAAGAGTACTTGGGCCGGCCCTGCGTATTCTTGAGAGATCGCGATGGATGACCGTCAGAGCCGCCTGTGCGGCACGCTCTACAGCCCGGATTTCGAGCAGGACAGCTGCGGCTTTGGCCTCATCGCCCAGCTGGACAACCAACCCTCCCACAAGTTGGTGCAGAACGCCATTTCTTCCCTGGCCTGCATGACCCACCGGGGCGCGGTGGCGGCGGACGGCAAATCCGGTGACGGCTGCGGCCTGCTGTTCAAGATGCCGGAGGGCTTCCTGCGCACCGTGGCCACGGAGGCAGGCATCCCCCTGGCCCCCCGCTTTGCCGCCGGCCTGGTGTTCCTGAACCAGGACAAGGCCTTGGCCCAGCGCGCCCGGGACCTGCTGAATCGGGAACTCCAGGCCGAGGGGCTGGAGCCCGCCGGCTTCCGTCAGGTGCCCACCGACAACGCCGCCCTCGGGGAATACGCCCTCAAGAGCCTGCCGGTCATCGAGCAGCTGTTCGTCAACTGCCCTGAAGACATCGAGTCCGACATCTTCGAGCGCAAGCTCTACATCGCCCGCCGCAAGGTGGAGAAGGCGGTCGCCGGCGACGACCCCACTTTCTACATACCCACCCTGTCCGGCCGGGTCATTGCCTACAAGGGCCTGGTCATGCCGTCCTGGCTGCCGGTGTTCTACCCGGACCTGAACGATGCGCGCTTCGAGTCCGCCCTGGCGGTGTTCCATCAGCGCTTCTCCACCAACACCTGGCCCGAGTGGCGCCTGGCCCAGCCCTTCCGCTACCTGGCCCACAACGGTGAGATCAACACCATCCAGGGCAATCGCAACTGGTCCCGCGCCCGGGAGCGGAAGTTCCAGAGCCCCCTCATCCCCAACATGGAGGACGTGCGGCCCATGGTGAACTTCAACGGCTCCGACTCCATGAGCTTCGACAATATGCTGGAAGGCCTGCTCATGGGCGGCGCCGGCCTGTTCCGCGCCATGCGCATGATGGTGCCGCCGGCCTGGCAGAACGTCACCAGCATGGACCCGGATCTTCGCGCCTTCTACGAATACAACTCCATGCACATGGAGCCCTGGGACGGTCCCGCCGGCATCGTCATGACCGACGGCCGCTACGGCGTGTGCATGCTGGACCGCAACGGCCTGCGGCCTGCCCGCTGGGTGGTGACCAGGGACCGCTTCGTCACCATCGCCTCGGAAGTGGGCGTGTGGGACTACGGCGGACCGGAGAACATCGTCGCCAAGGGCCGCGTGCGCCCGGGCCAGATGGTGGCCGCCGACCTGGAGACGGGCCGGTTTCTGCTGCCCGAGGACATCGACAACCAGCTCAAGTCCGCCAAGCCCTACCGGGAGTGGATGCGTACCTATGGCGACCGGGTGGAACTGGGCCCGGAGCAGGATGCCCACGTGACCCCCATGGACGCCGCCTCCGTGGCCACCCACCAGAAGCTGTTCAACGTCAGCTTCGAGGAGCTGGACCAGGTGATCCGGGTGCTGGCCGAGGACGGCCAGGAGGCCGTGGGCTCCATGGGGGATGACACCCCCATGGCGGTGCTGTCCCAGAAGGTGCGTTCCCCCTTTGATTACCTGCGTCAGCAGTTCGCCCAGGTAACCAATCCCCCCATCGACCCCATCCGCGAGGCCATCGTCATGTCCCTGCACACGGTGCTGGGACGGGAGTTGAACCTGTTCGAGGAGACGCCGGAACATGCCTACCGCATGGAGCTGAACTCCCCGGTGCTGTCCTATGACGCCTTCACGGTGGTGACCAGCAGCCAGGACCCTGCCTACGCCTCCGTCCGTTTCGACCTCAATTACGACCCCGCCGGGACCGATCTGAAGGCCGCCCTGGAAAGGCTGGCCGCCGATGCCGTGGCGGCGGTGAGGGACGGCAAGGTCATCGTCGTGCTGTCGGACCGGGACATCGACAAGACCAAACTGCCCATCCCCGCCCTGTTCGCCACCGGCGCCGTGCACCATGCCCTCATCGCGGCGGGCCTGCGTTGCGACGCCAACCTGGTGGTCCTCACCGGTGCCGCCCGGGACCCCCACCAGATCGCCGCCCTCATCGGCTATGGCGCCACCGCCGTGTGCCCCTATCTGGCCTACCAGTCCATCCTGGAGATGGTGCGGAGCGGCGAGATCAAGCTCTCCGCCACTCAGGCCCTGTCCAACTACCGCAAGGGCATCGACAAGGGCCTCATGAAGGTCATGTCCAAGATGGGCATCTCCGCCATCGCCAGCTACCGGGGCGCCCAGCTCTTCGAGGTGGTGGGCATGCACGAGGAGGTGGTGGATATGTGCCTGAAGGGTTCCGTATCCCGGGTGTCTGGCGCCAGCTTCGCCGATTTCGAGGCGGACCAGAAAAAACTGGCCCGGGCTGCCTTCAACCCCCTCAAGGCCCTTCCCGCCGGCGGACTGCTGAAGTTCATGCACGGCGAGGAGTACCACGCCTACAACCCGGACGTGGTCCAGGCCCTGCAGAAGGCCGTGCAGACCGGCTCCTACGAGGCCTACAAGGAATACGCCAAGCACGTGAACAACCGCCCCGTGGCCATGTTCCGGGACCTGATGAAGCTGAAGCTGGCGGACCAACCCTTGTCCGTGGACGAGGTGGAGCCCGTGGAGGCCATCCTCAAGCGCTTCGACTCCGCCGGCATGTCCCTGGGGGCCCTGTCCCCCGAGGCCCACGAGGCCCTGGCGGAAGGCATGAACCGCATCGGCGGCCGCTCCAACTCCGGCGAGGGTGGTGAGGACCCGGCCCGCTACGGCACCATCAAGATGTCCAAGATCAAGCAGGTGGCCTCGGGCCGCTTCGGCGTCACCGCCCACTATCTGGTGAACGCCGAGGTGCTGCAGATCAAGATCGCCCAGGGCGCCAAACCCGGCGAGGGCGGCCAACTGCCCGGCAAGAAGGTGGAGCCCCACATCGCCAGGCTGCGCTGCACCAAGCCCGGCATCTCCCTGATCTCGCCGCCGCCTCACCACGACATCTATTCCATCGAGGACCTGGCCCAACTCATCTTCGACCTGAAGCAGGTGAACCCCCAGGCCCTGGTGTCGGTGAAACTGGTGGCCGAGCCCGGCGTGGGCACCATCGCCGCCGGCGTGGCCAAGGCCTATGCCGACCTCATCACCATCTCCGGCTATGACGGCGGCACCGGCGCCTCGCCGTTGACCAGCGTGAAGTACGCCGGCACCCCTTGGGAGCTGGGCCTCACCGAGGCCCAGCAGGTGCTGCGTGCCAACGGCCTGCGGGGCCGGGTGCGGGTGCAGACCGACGGCGGCCTGAAGACCGGTCTGGACGTGGTCAAGGCCGCCATCCTGGGGGCCGAGTCCTTCGGCTTCGGCACGGCCCCCATGATCGCCCTGGGCTGCAAGTATCTGCGCATCTGCCACCTGAACAACTGCGCCACCGGCGTGGCCACCCAGGATGCCCGCCTGCGCAAGCAGTTCTTCATCGGCCTGCCGGACATGGTCATCAACTACTTCACCTTCGTGGCCCGGGAAACCCGGGAGTGGATGGCCGCCCTGGGCATTGCCCGCTTCGAGGACCTCATCGGCCGCACCGACCTGCTGGAGCTGCTGCCCGGCGAGACCGACAAGCAGTCCAGACTCAAGCTGGACGTGCTCCTCTCCCAGGGGGGCATCGACAGCGCCGAGCCGCGCTTCTGCGTGGAAGAGCGCAATCCCTCCTTCGACAAGGGCGAGCTGGCGGAGCAGATGGTCAGGGACGCCTTGGAGGGCATCAAGACCAAGACGCCCCAGCGTCTGGAATACACCGTGCGCAACGTCCACCGCTCCATCGGCGCCCGCCTGTCCGGCGAGATCGCCCGGATCCACGGCGCCGAGGGCCTGCCCGCCGACTGCCTGCACATCAAGCTCAAGGGTTCCGCCGGCCAGAGTTTCGGCGTATGGAACCACAAGGGCCTCACCCTGGAGATCGAGGGCGACGCCAACGACTACGTGGGCAAGGGCATGTCCGGCGGCCGGCTCATCGTCTACCCGCCCCGGGCGTCCAGCTTCGAGTCCCACCAGGCCAGCATCATCGGCAATACCTGCCTGTATGGCGCCACCGGCGGCGAGCTGTTCGCCGCGGGCATGGCGGGCGAGCGCTTCGGCGTGCGCAACTCCGGCGCCCTGGCGGTGGTGGAAGGTGTGGGCGACCACTGCTGCGAATACATGACCGGCGGCTGCGTCATCGTCCTTGGCAACATGGGCCTGAACGTGGGCGCCGGCATGACCGGCGGCTTTGCCCTGCTCTACGACGACGGCGAAGGCGGCCATCTGGCCGACAGGATCAACAACGAGCTGGTGGACATCAACCGCATCAACGACGAGAAGACCGCCGAGCATCGGGCCTTCCTGCGGGAAAAACTGGAGAAGCACCTGCTCTATACCCACTCCGCCCGGGCCAGGTGGATGCTGGAGCACTTCGACGATGTGGTGAACCGGTTCTGGCTGGTGAAGCCCAAGGCCATGACCCTGGACAGCTTGCTGAAGGATTGAGCCATGTCTGACGTATTCCAGTTTCTGAACATCCCGCGCCGGGACGGCGACAAGACCCCGGCGGAAGTCCGCAAGCACCAGTTCAAGGAAATCTACGCCCCCTTCGCCGCCGACCAGGCCCGGGAACAGGCCGGTCGCTGCCTGGCCTGCGGCAATCCCTATTGCGAGTGGAAATGCCCGGTGCACAACTACATCCCCAACTGGCTCAAGCTGGTGGATGAAGGCCGTCTGTTCGAGGCCGCCGAGCTGTGCCACCAGACCAACTCCCTGCCCGAGATCTGCGGCCGGGTCTGCCCCCAGGACCGCCTGTGCGAAGGCGCTTGCACCCTCAACCAGGTGAGCGCCGGGGCCGTCACCATCGGCCAAGTGGAGAAGTACATCAGCGACACCGCCTTCGCCCAGGGCTGGCGCCCGGACATGAGCAAGGTGGTGGCCACGGGCAAGCGGGTGGCCATCGTCGGCGCCGGCCCCGCCGGTCTGGGCTGCGCCGACGTGCTGGCCCGCAATGGCGTGCAGGCCGTGGTGTTCGACCGCTATCCGGAAATCGGCGGCCTGCTCACCTTCGGCATCCCCGAGTTCAAGATGGAAAAGACCGTCATGACCCGGCGCCGGGCCATTTTCGAGGGCATGGGCATCGAGTTCCGCCTGAACACCGAAGTGGGCAAAGATGTGGCCATGGCGGACCTGCTCAACGAGTTCGACGCCGTGTTCCTGGGCATGGGCACCTACACCTACATGCAGGCCGGCATCCCCGGCGAGGACCTGCCCGGCGTCATGCCCGCGCTGCCTTTCCTCATCTCCAACGTGAACCACTGCCTGAACATCCCCCAGGACGAATTCATCGACATGAAGGGTCTCAGGGTGGTGGTGCTAGGGGGCGGCGACACCGCCATGGACTGCAACCGCACCTCCATCCGCCAGGGCGCCGCTTCCGTCACCTGCGCCTACCGCCGGGACGAGGCCAACATGCCCGGATCCAAGCGGGAAGTGGCCAATGCCAAGGAAGAGGGCGTGCAGTTCCTGTGGAACCGCCAGCCCGTGGAGGTCATCGGCAACGGCAAGGTGGAAGGCATCAAGCTGGTCACCACCGAGCTGGGCGCCCCCGACGCCCGGGGCCGCCGCACCCCCGTGGTGATCGAAGGCTCCGAGGAGATCATCCCCTGCGACCGGGTGGTGGTGGCCTTCGGCTTCCGTCCCAATCCCCAGCCCTGGTTCGCAGACCTGGGCATCACCACGGACCCGGCCGGGCGGGTGGTGGCCAAGGGCCACAAGCATGCCTACCAGACGGCCAATGCCAAGGTGTTTGCCGGTGGCGACATGGTGCGGGGTTCAGATCTGGTGGTGACGGCCGTGTACGAGGGGCGGGAAGCGGCCAAGGGCATGCTGGAGTACCTGGGCGTTTGGTAAACGTCCGTCCTAAGGAAGTGCTGAATAACTCCCCTCCCCCTCGGGGGGAGGGGTGGGGGAGAGGGAGCGTATCCGAGAAAAATCAATCAGTTACCCTCTCCCCACCCCCT
>Ga0272446_1002679_pt1 | contig 23738 bp, 23 predicted proteins | sample YNPCB0061_FD_194587 | JGI IMG/M metagenome (GOLD analysis project Ga0272446, IMG submission 194587) | Hot spring microbial mat communities from Yellowstone National Park, WY, United States - YNP-CB-006-1 | ecosystem: Environmental > Aquatic > Thermal springs > Hot (42-90C) > Sediment | place... | reverse complement strand
GGCGTCGGCACCGGCCAGAAGCTGGTCAAGCAGCGCGTCGGCGATTACGGGCGGTTTGCGTCGCGGCATGCGGGGTCTCCTTCCATCCCACTATGCCCGCCCCACACGAAATTACCGACAGTCCCGGTCCGGTGCGCCGATCGGCCACATCTCCTCGCGCGCGCCATTTGGCGATGGTCTTCGGGTTTACGCCGTGGCGCCGGGCCAGAGCCCTCAGGCTCTCTTGACTATGCTGGATCGCGCGACGGACCGCCTCTGTCGTGCGGGCGCAGCCGTGAAGAACCTGGCCCATAGCGCATCCCTCCATGCCGGGGAGAAGACTGCACCATCAAAGCCTGGGACCAAACATCTAGTGACCAGCGTGGCTCCCGGAGAAATCAGGCGCCGCGATGCCCGACGCCGCCAACGCCTCCGCCAGCCCCGCCTTCAGGCGTTCCAGCCCCGCCGGGTCCCGCGCCTCGGCGCGCGCCACCAGCACGGCCTGGGTGTTGGAGGCGCGCAGCAGCCACCAGCCATCCGGCGTCGTCACCCGAACGCCGTCCACGTCGCTGAACGTCGCTCCGGCCGCGGCGAGGCGCGCCTTCACCTCTTCCACCACCGCGAATTTGCGCGCCTCCGGGCAGTCGAAGCGCAGCTCCGGGGTGTTGACGAAGTGCGGCAGGGCCTTGCGCGCCTCCGACAGCGGGGTGTCCATCCGCGCGACGATGCCAAGCAGCCGCACCCCCGCGTAGATGCCGTCGTCGAAGCCGTACCAGCGGTCGGCGAAGAACACGTGCCCCGACATCTCGCCGGCGAGCGGCGCGCCGGTCTCGGCCATCTTCGCCTTCACCAGGGAGTGGCCGGTCTTCCACATCAGGGGCCGGCCGCCGGCGCGCGCGATCTCGTCGAACAGCCCCTGGCTCGCCTTGACGTCGGCGATGATGGTGGCGCCCGGATAAGCCTTCAACACGTCGCGCGCCAGGATCGCCAGGATCTGGTCGCCGAACAGGATCTCGCCCTCGTCGTCCACCACGCCGAGGCGGTCGGCGTCGCCGTCGAAGGCGATGCCGAGGTCGGCCTTCAGGTGCCGCACTTCCGCGATCAGCTGCGCCAGGTTCTTCGGCACCGTGGGGTCGGGGTGGTGGGCCGGGAAGGTGCCGTCCACCACCGCGTTCAGCACGATGTGCTCGCCGGGGAGCTTCGCGACCAGCCGCGTCACGATCTCGGCGCCCGAGCCGTTGCCCGGGTCCCACACCACGGTCAGGTGGCGGTTGCCGCCGTCCCAGTCCTCGGCCAGGCGCTCGATGTAGGGGCCGCTGATGTCGAGGCGTCGTTCGCTGCCGGCCGCCTCCGGCACCACCTCGCCCTCGGCCGCCATGCGCCCGATCTCCTGGATGTCACGCCCGAAGAAGGGCTTGTTCGCCAGCACCATCTTGAAGCCGTTGTGGTCGGGCGGGTTGTGGCTGCCGGTGACCATGATGCCGCCATCGGCGGGCAGGGTGCGGGCGGCGTAGTACAGCATGGGTGTCGGGCCGCAGCCGATGCGGATCACCTCCATCCCCGAGGCCTTGAGGCCGGCGACGAGGGAGGCTTCCAGCGCCGGCGAGGACAGCCGCCCGTCGTAGCCGACGGCGACGCTGCGGCCGCCCTTGCGGGCGACGACGCTGCCGAAGCACCGGCCGATCGCGAAGGCGTCGGCCTCGGACAGGGTTTTTCCGACGACGCCGCGGATGTCGTATTCGCGCAAGCAGGTCGGGTCGAAGCGGTGAGAGAAGGCCATCGGGTCACTCCGTTCTCAGGGCCGGCCGATCGAGCGGTACTCGAAGCCTGCCGCGCGCATCGCCGCCGGGTCCCAGACGTTGCGCAGGTCCAGCACCACGCGGCCGGCCATCACGGACGCGAGCCGCTCGGGCGAGAGGGCGCGGAACTCGTTCCACTCCGTCAGCAGCACGAGCGCATCGGCGCCGGTCGCGGCCTCCAGCGCGCTGCCGGCATAGCGCGTCGCCGCCGGCAGCATCTGCCGCGCATGGCCGGCGCCCTGCGGGTCATAGGCCACCACCTCGGCGCCGTCGGCGACGAGGCGCGGCAGGATGACAAGGCTCGGCGCCTCGCGCATGTCGTCGGTCTCCGGCTTGAAGGTGAGGCCGAGCACCGCGATCCGCCTGCCGGCGACGCTGCCGCCGCAGGCGTCGAGGATGCGGTCGGCCATCGCGGCCTTGCGCGCCTCGTTCACCGCGATGGTGGTCTCGACCAGGCGGATCGGCGCGCCGGCGTCCTGCGCGGTGCGGGCGAGCGCCAGCGTATCCTTCGGGAAGCAGGAACCGCCATAGCCCGGGCCTGGGTGGAGGAACTTGCGGCCGATCCGCCCGTCGAGCCCCATGCCGCGGGCGACGTCGTGCACGTCGGCGCCGAGCCTCTCGCACAGGTCGGCGATCTCGTTGATGAAGGTGATCTTGGTGGCGAGGAAGGCGTTGGCGGCGTATTTGATGAGTTCCGCCGTCGCCAGGCTGGTGGCGAGGACCGGCGTCTCGATCAGGTAGAGCGGGCGATAGAGGCGCTTCAGCACGGCGAGCGCGCGCTCGCTCTCGGCGCCGATCACCACGCGGTCCGGGCGCATGAAGTCGCCGATGGCGCTGCCCTCGCGCAGGAACTCGGGGTTGGAGGCGACCTCGATCGGCAGGTCGGGGCGGGTGCGGCGCACGATCTCCTGCACCCGCCGCCCGGTGCCGACCGGCACGGTGGATTTGGTGACGATCACCGCCGGCTGCGACAGGGCGCGCGCCGCCTGCTCCGCGGCGGCGAAGACGTAGCTGAGGTCGGCGTGCCCGTCGCCGCGGCGGGACGGCGTGCCGACGGCGAGGAACACCGCATCCGCCCCCGCCACCGCCGCCGCGAGATCGGTGGTGAAGGACAGCCGCCGGTCGGCGACGTTCTCGGCGACGAGGCGGTCGAGGCCGGGCTCGTAGATCGGCATGCGGCCGGCGAGGAGCGCCTCGATCTTCGCCGGATCGCTGTCCATCACCGCGACCTCGTGACCGAACTCGGCGAAGCAGGCGCCGGAGACGAGGCCGACATAGCCGGCGCCGATCATGGTGATGCGCATGGGGTCACATGCTCCCGGCGAGCGCGTCGCGCAAGCTGCGGGCCGCGGATTCGGTTTTCACGGGGTGGTAGATGAGCGCGCCGGCGGAGGGGGTGCAGCGGAAGGCGTTGAAGGCGCGGCCGTCGGTCACCTTGCGCCCGATGGCGCGGCGGGCGACGGCGTTCAGCGTCGTGGCCGTGAAGCCGCGCGCCGCGGCCAGCGTCGGCAGCACCGCCTCGGCATGGCCGGCCCAGCCATGGCGATAGGCGGCGTCGAGCGCGTCGAGGAGCGCGGCGCTGGCGCGGACCAGGCAGATGAGGCCGTGCTGCTGCGCGGCCTCCGGCCGCGCATCGCCGGGCGGGATGACGAGGCCGGGCCAGTGGAACCAGCGCGGGTTGGCGGCGCGGCTTTCGGGGCGGAGCGGCAGCAGCAGGTCGGCGGTGCTGGCCGCGTCGAGCGCGGCGAGCGGCGCGCAGCCGCCAGGCAGGAACACGTCGTACTCGATCAGCCAGTAGCGCGCGTGGCCGGGGCGCGCGCGGCGCAGCGCCAGCAGCGCCAGGTCGGCGTTGCCGGGCACGATGCGGCGGGAGGCGGATTTCGCGCCGTGCTCGGGGCGGTAGAGGTCGTCCGGCGACAGCACCAGCGCGGCGTCGAGGCCCGCGCCACGCACCGCCCTGCCCAGCGGTTCGGTCAGCAGCAGCACGGCGTCGGCGCCGGTCGCGCGCACATCGTCGAAGCGGGCGAGGGTGGTGTCGCACAGGCGGTGGCTGAGCAGCGCCATGCAGCAGGGGTCGGGCGCCATCGTCTCACGCGCCGGCGGCGAGCGCGTCGCGCACCGCCTCTGTCTTCACCGGGTGGTAGATCTCGGCGCCGGGCTCGTGCTGTGCGCCGCGCACGCGGAAGCTGCGCTTGGTCACGATGTCGCGGCCGAACAGGCGGCGGCCGAGGGCGCGCATCGTCTCGACGGACAGGCCGTTGCGCCGCGCGATGGTCGGCAGAAGCGCCTCCGGATGGCCGGACCAGCCCTCGCGGTGGGCGGACTCGAGCGCGGCGAGCAGCCGGCCCGACAGCCGCTCGATGCATTGCATCGCGTGGCAGGGCGGGTTGTCGGCCAGCCAGGCCGCGGCCTCGGGCGGGTGGCGGAACCAAGTCCAGTGGTGCCAGTTCGAGTCGGGCCTGCGCGGGTTCGGCGCGAAGGGAACCAGGTAGTCGGCCTCCGTTGCGACATCGAGGGCGGCGAGCATCCTGCCCGCCTTCGGCAGCCACACGTCGTATTCCACCAGCCAGTAGAAGCCGTGGCCCGGGCGGCGGCGCCACACCGCGAGCAGCGCGAGGTCGGTGTTGTGCGAGGGCGGCTTGCCGCTGTTCGCCTTCGCCTCGTAGGCGGGGAAATAGACATCCTGCGGCGACAGGATCTCGACGCCAGGCAGGCCGAGCAGCGACGCGGCGCGGCCGAGCGGCTCGGTCAGCGCCAGCACCAGCGAGAACCCGTCCGGCAGGGACGCCGCGAACTCCTCATGCCGCGCGAGGGTGGTGTCGCACAGCCGGTGGCTGAGCAGGACGACGCAGCTGCGGGCGGCGGCCATGGTCAGGCGTAGCGCGGCAGGAAGGCCCGCACCGCGGGCGCGAGGTCCGGCCGGCGCAGCGCGAAGGCGATCTGCGCCTCGAGCCACCCGGCCTTGTCGCCGCAGTCGAACCGCCGCCCCTCGTAGCGGACGCCATGGAAGGGCTGAAGGCCGATCAGCCTCGCCATGGAATCGGTCAGCTGGATCTCGCCGCCCGCGCCCTTTTCCATGCGGGACAGGAAGCCCATCACCTCCGGCATCAGGATGTAGCGGCCGATGATGGTGAGGTTGGAAGGCGCCTTCTCCACCGGCGGCTTCTCGACCAGGCCCTTGACCGAGACCAGCCGCCCCATGTCCCGCTCCACGTCCAGCACGCCGTAGCGGTGGACGCGCTCGCGCGGCACCTCCTCGATCGCGACCACATTGCCGCCGGTCTCGCGGTAGGCGTCGGCGAGCTGCGCCATGCAGGGTATCTCGCACAGCAGCAGGTCGTCGGGCAGCAGGATGGCGAAGGGATCCTCGCCGACGAAGGAGCGCGCGCACCAGATGGCGTGGCCGAGGCCCAGCGGCACCTGCTGGCGGACGGTGACGAGCGAGCCCGGCTCGACCGAGGTGCCCTTGAGCGCCGCGAGCTCGGCCTGCTTGTTGCGGGCTTCCAGCGTGCGTTCCAGCTCATAGGCGATGTCGAAATGCTCGACCAGCGCCACCTTGCCGCGGCCGGTGATGAAGCAGAACTGCTCGATGCCGGCGGCCCGCGCCTCCTCCACCGCGTACTGGATCAGCGGCTTGTCCACCACCGGCAGCATCTCCTTCGCCATCGCCTTGGTGGCCGGCAGGAAGCGGGTGCCGAGGCCGGCGACGGGCAGCACGGCCTTGCGAAGAGGCTTGAGGGGCACAGGCGGACTCCGGAACTGGCGCCCCGCACTATGCCGCCCAGGGTTGGCAGCGCCAAGGCGGGGCGGGTCTGGCGCGCGGGGCTGCCGGGGCGGCCGCGCGCGAAACCGGGTATCAGCGGCCGAGCAGCACGTCCCGCGCCTCGTTCAGCCGGGCGGCGAGCCAGTCGGAACCGCCGGCATCCGGGTGCGCGGCCAGCATCAGCCGGCGGTGGGCGGCGCGTATCTCGGCCTCGGTGGCGCCGGGCTTGAGGCCGAGGATCGCCAGCGCCTCCTCCCGCGTCATCGGGCCGGAGCGGGGGGGCGGCGGGGCGTCGGCCTCGCGCCAGGCGGGTTCCACGCGGTCGAGCCAGGCTTCGACCAGCGGCACGCTCTCGGCATCCTCGGCGCGGCAATCGGCAAGCAGGTCGAGCAGCTCCGGCAGGTCGAGCGAGCCCATCGCGCGCCCCGCGTAGCGGCCGCGCTTCACCTGCCCCGCCATGGTCTGGCTGTCATGGTCGAGCCACATGGAGAGCGTCGCCGTCTCGACGGTGCTGGCGCCGCCGGGGCTGGCGCGGTCGCCGCGGGCGAAGCTGCGGGCGGCCCGCCAGGAGCGATACGCCCGCAGCAGGATCGGCCCGAACAGGAACAGCGACCACAGCGCCTGGAAGCCGCGGCCGCTCAGCAGCAAGAGCGCCAGCAGCCCGGCGCCGAGGATGGCGGCGAGCACCGCCAGCGCCACCTTCGCCTGCTCGACCGTGGCGTTGGCGAAGGCGCGCGCACCGAGCAGCAGCAGCACGAGCGCGAGGCCGCCGAGCGCGATCCAGGTCACCGCCCCGCCCCCCTCGGCGCGGGGAGCTGGCCGGCGATGCGGACCGCCGCCTGGCCCGGCAGCCGCGCCAGCGCGGGCCGGCCACCGGCGGCGAACACGGCGACCGCGCGCAGCAGGTCGCGCAGCGCGTCGGGGGAGTTCGCGTCGAACGGCGCGTAGGCGCCGCCCGAGAGCTGCGCGAGCTGCCGGAAGGCGTTGGCGGCGACGGGGTCCTGGCCCTCCTGGAAGACGAAGACGGGCGTGCCGCGCAACCCGAGCTCGCCCGCCGCGTGGCAGAGCGCGTCCACATCCTCCTCCATGGCGTCGCCGACGAACACCAGCGCGGCGACGCGCTTCGCCTTCGTCTCGGCCAGGGTGTGGCGCAGCAGGCGCAGGATCTGCGTCTGGCCGCCGAGGCAAGAGACGCCCGACATGCGCCGCGCCAGTTCCATCGCGTCGGTCAGGAACGGGGTGGCGGCGAATTCCTGGAAGCCGCGGTAGTAGGCGAGGCTGACGGCCAAGCCTCCGATGTCGCGGGTAGCGAGGAACATCTCGCCCTGCACCTGGCAGGCGCGGTCCCACATCGGCTGGCGGGAGGCGGTGGCGTCCATGCCGAACACCAGCCGCGCCGGTTCTCCGGCGGGCCTCGCCGCCGGCATGCGTTCCAGACGCTTGAGGAAGTCGGCGACCGCGCCGGACGCTCCCGGTTTCGTGGGCAGGGCCATGCCTGCCTATGTAGGGGCGATCCGCTCAGCCTGCCATGAGGCGGAGGAGAGCCGCGGAGGCGAGGCGGGAGGCGGCGCCATCCGCCCGGCTGGTCAGTGCCACCGGCACGCGCAGCCCGAGCAGGATGCCGGCGCTCTCCGCCCCGCCGAGATAGGCAAGCTGCTTCGCCAGCATGTTCCCCGATTCGAGGTCGGGGCAGAGCAGGATGTCGGCCTGGCCCGCGACGGGGCTGACGATGCCCTTGGCGCGCGCGGCCTCGGGGCTCACCGCGTTGTCGAAGGCGAGCGGCCCGTCCAGCACGCCGCCCGTGACCTGCCCGCGGTCGGCCATCTTGCACAGCGCCGCCGCGTCGAGGGTGGAGGGGATGTCGGGTGTCACGGTCTCGACCGCCGACAGCACCGCGACCCGCGGCAGCGGGATGCCGATGGCGTGGGCGAGGCCGATGGCGTTCCGCGCGATGTCGGCCTTGGCCTTGAGGTCCGGGTTGATGTTCACCGCCGCGTCGGTGATCAGCAGCAGCCGCGGATAGAGGGGGGCGGCCAGCACGAAGCAGTGGCTGACGCGGCGGCCGGTCCGCAGCCCCGCCTCGCGGGCGAGGGCCGCCTGCAGCAGCTCGTCGGTGTGCAGGCTGCCCTTCATCAGCGCGCCGCAGCGGCCTTCGCTGACGAGGCGGACGGCGGCCTCGGCGGCGGCGTGGCTGTGCTCGGTCGGGGTGAGCGGGATGCCGGAGATGTCGGCGCCGGCCGCGGCGGCGGCGGCGCGGATGCGGGCCTCCGGCCCGACGAGATGCGGCAGGATCAGCCCGGCCTCGGCGGCGGCGAGCGCGCCCTTCAGGCTTTCCGCGTCCACCGGATGCACGATGGCGGTCGGCACCGGCGGGCGGCCCAAGCAGCGGGCGAGCAGCGGCGGCAGGAGATGCGCGGGGCCGGGGGCCGCTTCCGTGAGCGTGGCCTCGGCGGGGGGGCGGACCTCGACCTCGCCGGTCAGCACCGGGCCCGCCGGGCCCTCGATGCGGGCGGCGAGGCGGGCGGTGCCGGCGGCCTGGTCCACGGAAAGGACCGAGAGGCGCAGCGTCAGCGCCTCGCCTTCGGCGGCCGGGGCGTGGTGGCGGAGGGCCTCGGCGACGATCACGCTGCCGGGGCCTGGCAGCCGGGTGGCGATGGCCTCGGCAAGCCAGGCGCGGGCGGCCAGCGCCGCGCCGCCGGCGCCGAAGCGGGCGGCGAAGGGGGCAAGGTCGGCGAGCGACAGCCGGCGTGTGAGGTCGGCGGCCATGCCGGGCGCGAGCTCGGCGAGCGGGATGCTGCGGTGCATCGTCATGGGCGGAGGCTGCGCCGGGCGGGGGGCGGGGTGCAAGCCCGCGCGCGTTACGACCGCCAGCGCCGGTGCATCCACAGCCACTGGCCGGGGTGTTCGCGGATCCAGCCCTCGATGACCGCGTTGATCGCGGCGGTGGCGGCGGGGATGTCCACGCGGCCCTCGGCGTCGCGGGGCAGCGGGATCTCCTCGGTCAGTTCCAGTTCGAAGCGGCCGCCCTCCAGCCGGATGCAGCGGGTGCCGTGCACCGGGCAATCGAAGCGGGCGGCGAGTTCCGCCAGAAGCGGGTTGGTCGAAACCTCGCTGCCGAAGAAGGGCACCTTCGGGCCGCGGCCGAAGCGCTGGTCCACCAGCATGCCGACATGCGCGCCGCGTTCCAGCGCGCGGACGAGGCGCAGCGGCGCGGTCATCCCCGCCGGGATCATCTCGCCCATCGTGTCGCGGCGACGTGCGACGATGTCGGCGGCGATGCGGCGGTTGTTCGGCGTGCGGTAGAGCACCGCGGCCTCCAGCCCATGCGCGCGGGCGGCGAGCGCCGGCAGCTCCCAGTTGCCGAGATGGGCGGCGAAGATCAGCGCCGGCCTGCCGTCGTCGCGCAGCCGGTCGAACACCGCCGCCGTGCCGGGGGAGAAGGTCACGCGGCCCTTGCCCGGCGCGGCGCGGCCGTAGTCCCAGATGGCGTCGAGATGCGGGTATTCGCAGGCGGTGCGGCCGAGATTGTCCCACGCGGCGCGGAGGATGGCGGCGCGCTCGGCCTCGCTCTTCTCCGGGAAGGCGCGGGCGATGTTGTCGCGGGCGATGCGGTGGGCCGGGAAGAGCGGGCCGAGGCTGCGGGCGAACCAGGCGCCGAGCGCCGCCGAACGGTCGGGGCCGAGCGCGCGCAGCAGCCCGAAGCCGCCGCGCACCGCGAGCGCCAGCGCCTCGTCGGCCAGGCGCAGCAGGCGGAGCTTGAGGTGCAGCAGGCTGAGGCGCATCGGGGCGGGGCTGTAGGCCGGATGCGGCGCGGGCGGAAGCCCGCCCGCCGCTACAGCGTGACGACGATCTTGCCGAACACGTCCCGGTTCTCGAGCCGCGCGAGCCCTTCGCCGAAGCGCTCGAGCGGCACCACCGTGTCCAGCACCGGGCGGATGCCCGTGGCCATCTTGGCGTAGCCGTCGGCGATGTTGCGCAGCGAGGCGCCGAAGGAACCGAAGATGCGGAGCTGCCGCTGGAACAGCATCATCAGGTTCGTCTCGGCCGAGACGCCCGAGGTGCTGCCGCAGGTGACGAGCCGCCCGCCCATGCGGAGAGACAGCAGGCTGCCCGCCCAGGTGGCGGCGCCGACATGCTCGAACACCACGTCCACGCCCCGCTTCCCCGTCACGCGGCGGGCGACCGACGAGAAGTTCTTCGTCGTGTAGTTCACCACATGGTCGGCGCCGAGTTCCAGCGCGCGCGCGCATTTCTCGTCCGAGCCGGCGGTCGCGATGACGGTGCAGCCGATCGCCTTGGCCATGCGGATCGCGACCGTGCCGATGCCGGAGCCGGCGGCGTGGACCAGGATGGTCTCGCCAGGTTCCAGCCTGGCGTTGTCGAACAGCATGTGCTCGACGGTCGAGAAGGTGATCGGGCCGCAGGCGGCCTCTTCCCAGGGCAGGCCGTCGGGCACGCGCACCAGCAGGCGTTCCGGCATCACCACCCAGTCGCGGCAGAAGCCGTCGAGGTGGAAGCCCATCACGCCCTGCACGTTCTCGCACAGATTGTCCTGGCCGGCCTTGCAGGCCCGGCACTCGCCGCAGGTCTGCGCGCCATAGGGGGCGGCCCGGTCGCCGGGCTTCCAGGCCGTCACGCCCTCGCCCACCGCCGCCACCTCGCCCACCGCCTCGGCGCCGACCACGAGCGGCAGGCTGCGCTGCGCGAAGGCCATGCCGCGATGGCCCCACACGTCTATGTGGTTGAGTGCGACGGCCTTGATGCGCAGCAGCACCTGGCCGGGGCCTGGCGCGGCGGGGTCGGGGATGTCCTCGAGCCGCAGGTCGCGGTCCCCGTGCAGGCGAAGGGCGCGCATCACGCCGCCTCGCCCAGCACGAGGCACACGTTCTGGCCGCCGAAGCCGAAGGAGTTGGACAGCACATGCCGCACCCGCGCCGGGCGCGCGGCGTTCGGCACCACGTCGAGGCCGATGGTCGGATCCGGCTCGTCGTGGTTGATGGTGGGGGGCAGCACCTGGTGGCGGATGGTGAGCAGCGAGAAGACCGCCTCGATCGCGCCGGCGGCCGACAGCGTGTGGCCGATCATGGACTTGTTGGAGGAGATCGGCGGCGGCCTGTCCCCGAACACGGCGCGCATGCCGAGCGCCTCCATCTTGTCGTTCTCCGGCGTGCCGGTGCCATGGGCGTTGACGTAGTCGATGTCGGCGGGCGAGAGCCCGGCATCGGCGATGGCGTTGCGCATCGCGCCGATGATCGCGCTGCCGTCGGGGTTGGAGCGGGTGCGGTGGAAGGAATCCGCCCGCTCCCCGCAGCCCAGCACGAAGCCGAGGATGGTGGCGCCGCGGGCGCGCGCCGAGCCCTCGTCCTCCAGCACCAGCGCCGCCGCCCCCTCGCTCATCACGAAGCCGTCGCGGGATTTCTCGAACGGGCGCGCCGCCTTCTCCGGCTCGTCATTGCGGGTGGAGAGGGCGGAGAGAAGCGAGAAGCGGATCAGCGCCTCCGGATGCACCGAGCCGTCGGCGCCGATGGCGAGCGCCGCGCGTGCCTCGCCGCGCTGGATCGCCTCGACGCCGAGCTGGATCGAGGAGGCGCCGGTGGCGCAGGCGGTGGTGAGGGAGATCGGCGCGCCGCGGGTGCCGAAGCGGGCGGCAAGACGCTCGCCGATGCCGCCGAAGCAGAACAGGTCGTGGATGAAGGGGCGCGAGAGGGCGGCGAGCGTGATCTCGCGGTAGGCGCCGTTGCCGTTGGTCGCGCGCGTCAGCTCGAGGCGCTGCGGCCACTCGGTCTCGACGGGCGGCATGCCGAGGAACAGCGGGCCCGGGAAGGCGCCTGGCGCGCCGAGGCCGGCAGAGACGAGCGCCTCCTCGGCGGCCAGCACGGCCATGCGCTCGACGCGCTCGGGCGAGGGAAGGGCCGCGCCCGGCCTGTCCTCCGGCAAATCCACGCAGCCGGCGATGGTGGTGCGGAGATGGTCCACCGGGAAGCGAGAGATGCGGCGTATGCCCGAGCGGCCGGCGGTCAGCGCCGCCCAGTTGGCGGCAACCCCGAAGCCGAGCGGGCTGACGATGCCGATGCCGGTGACGGCGACGCGCGGGCGGCTCATCGCGTGTCCTCCGCGGGGGTCAGCAGGGCAAGCGCCTCGCCCCGCCAGTGGCCGATGCCGGTGACGAGCACCGCGGCGGGGGCGGCGTTCCCGGCATCCGCCGGGTCGCAGGGGGCGAAGATCGCGCCGCGCGACAGCGCCAGCGCGCCGAGCGCGACATTGGCCGGGAAGGCCGCTTCCATCCCGTGGCCCCAGAGAGAGGCCGGGGTTCGGAGGGCGGCGGGGGCCAGCGCCGCGAGGAAGCCGCGCTCCTCCGCCCAGGGCACGCCCGCGCCGGAGGCGCCGGAGATGACGGCGAGCGGCCCCGCCGGCGCGCCGGCGGCCATGCCCCGCCACAGCGCCTCGGTCGCCGCGCGGATCGCGCCCGGTTCGGCGCGGCGGGAGGCGTCGGTGGCGACCGCGGCGATGCGGGCAAGCGGCGCGGCACCCCGGGCGCGGGCGTGGTCCGCCGCCTCGATCACCAGGAAGGCGTTGACGCAGCCGAGCACCATGCCGCCGCCCTGGCGCGCGGAGACGGGCGCGTAGGCGCCGCGCCACAGCCCGCCGCCCGCGCCGTAGAGCAGCAGCATGTCCCACCGCGCGCCGAGGAAGGCGCCGCCGACCAGGAACACCTCGCCGCGGCCCTCGGCCAGCCGGGCGCAGGCGATGCGGATGGCGTCGGCGGCCGCGCTTTCCTCGCCCATGAAGGTGCGGGACGAGCCCGTCACGCCATGCACGATGGAGATGTTGCCGGCGAGAAGATTGGACAGCTGGGCGAGGAACAGGGTGGGGCGCAGCCCGGTCTGCAGCCGTTCGTTCAGCACGCGGCCGGCCTCTTCGGGCGGCAGGCGGGCGATCTCGGCGGCCACCGCCTCGTCCAGCGCGATGTCGCGCTCGCCGCCGCCGGCCGCGACGATCATGTGCATGTCGGAGACGAGGCCGCGGGCGCCCGCGGCATCGATCGCAAGGCCTGCGGCATAGGTGCCGGCGCGCTGCCAGGGCTCCATCTGCCGCTGGTCGCTCTTCTTCGGGATCTGTTTGTCGAGTTCCAGCGACAGCGCGGGGTGCACCGGGAAGGGGGCGAAGCCGGTCTCGTTCACCAGCGGCTGCGGGCTGCCGGTCAACACCGTCCAATGGGCGTCGGCGCCCTCGCCCAGGGAGGTGACGAGGCCGATGCCGGTGATCCAGGCGTCGCGCGGGCTCATGCGGGCAGGCTCAGGCCGATGGCGGCGGCGCGCTGCCGCATCGCGGCCTCGAGGTCGGGCGCGGGGAAGGGCATGGTGCGCAGCGTGAGCTCGGCGTCGCAGATGCGCTTGGCCCCGGACTCGATGCGCGCGGTGGCGACGGCGTAGCCCGAACCGTCATGGATGCGCGTGGCCGAGACCGACAGCGGCGCGCCCGGCCCGACGAAGGCGCGGAACTTCGCCTCCTTCACCGCCGCCAGGAAGGGCATGCGAGAAAAGCCGTTCAGCGCCAGGATCAGCCAGCCGGCCGTCTGCGCCATGGTCTCGACCAGCAGCACGCCCGGCATCAGCGGGTGGCCGGGGAAATGCCCCTCGAACACCGGGGACGTGTCGGGGGTGGTGGATTCGACGCGGATCTCCTCGCCGGAAAGCGACACCACGCGGTCCACCATCAGGAAGTGTTCGAGGCGCACGGCGGCGCGGCGCTCAGCCCTGGCCCTTGGCGGCGACCAGTTCCTCGATGCGCGCGGCCAGGTTCTTCATCACGAAATACTGCTCGGCCGGGGCCTTGCCGGCGTTCACCTCCTGCGTCCACTGCTCGACCGGCACCTTGATGCCGAATTCCTTGTCGATCGCGAAGACGATGTCGAGGAAGTCCAGGCTGTCGATGCCGAGGTCGTTGATCACGTGGCTGTCGGGCGAGATGTCCTCCCGCTTCACCTCGCTGTTCTCCGCGATGATGTCGGCGATACGGTCGAACGCGGAGCTCATGGCTGTCTCCTGGCGAGGCGGGAATGGAGTGGGCGCGGGGGCGCGCATCGGCCGGGCGTGATGCCCGGAACGAGCCGGGATGTCCAGGGGTGGAGGGAAATCCCGCCCCGGCACGCAGGGTTGGTGTGGCGGCTGCGTGCCGGGGCGGTCAAAAGCGGGGCAACAACCGCTCCAGATAGTCCAGCTCCGGCTTCGGCCGCTCCCGCTCCGAGGCGCGGCGGCGGATTTCCTGCTGCAGCTCGCGCGAGCGCAGGCGCTCCGCTTCCTCGGGCACGCGCACGTCGCCGCCGGTGTCGGCGCCGCCGGCCTGTTCGCGGCTGCGGCGGCCGAGCGGGTCGCGGCCCTGGCCGAGCGCCTGCATCTGGTCCTGGCCCTCGCCGCCCTGCTCGCCGCCCTCCGCGAGCCCCATGCCTTCGCCCTCGCCGTCCTCCTCGCCGGGCTCGCCGGGCTGGTCGCCCATCTGGCGGCGCATGGCCTGGGCCATCTGGCGGCCGCCCTCGGTCAGTTCGCGGATGGCGCGGCCCTGCGCGGCGCGGGCGTCGCGGCCCTGGCCGAGCGCCTCCTGCGCCTCGCGCATCGCTTGGTCGGCGCGGCCGAGCGGTCCCGGGATCTCGCCGGTCAGGTCGCCGAACTGCTGCATCACCTCGCCCAAGGCCCGGCGGAGGGCGCGCTGGCGGGCGACGTCGCGCTCTGCCTCGGCGCGGTCGGCGGCGCGTTCCTGCTCGTGGCGCTGGGCGAGCGGGCTGTTGGGCAGGCGGTTCTGCGGCGGGGCGCGGCGTTCCTCGGCGCGGCGGCGTTCCTCGGCCTCGGCGCGCTGATGGGCGCGGTCGAGCAGCTCCGCCTGGCGGCGCACCATGTCGCCGACGGCGCCCATCTGCTGCTGGCCGCGCTCGCGGCGCTCCCGGCGCTCGCGCGGTTCGGCGCGGGCGACGCGGCCTTCCTCCAGCGCCTCGAGCATCCGCTCGAGCTCCTCCATCTCCCGCTGCGCGTCCTCGACGCGGCCCTGGCGCGCGGCCTCGCGCATCCGTTCGGTGCGGCGGTTCAGGTCGCGCTGGTCCATCAGCCGGTTGGCCGGGTCGAAGGGCAGCGCCTCGGCGTTCTCCTGCCGCAGCCGCTCGGCCATCGCTTCGAGGTGGCGGCGGATGGCGTCGCGGAGGTCCTGGATGCGGCGTTCGAGCTCGGCGCGGGCCTCGGCGTCGGGCGGGGTGCGCTCGGCCTCGGCCAGCGCCTCGCGCAGCGCCTCGCGCGCCTCGGCGAGCGCCCGGGCGGTGCGGGTGTCGCGGCCCTCCTCCAGCGCGATCGCCGTCTCCCACAGCATCTGCTGCACCTCCTCCACCGCCTCCGGGCGCGGGTCGCGCGCGATGCGGGCGCGGGCGGCGCGCAGGGCGAGGAAGGTGCGGGCGTCGTCCTCGAAGGCCGACGGGTCGCTGGTGATGCGGTCGAGCTCGGCACGGGGGCGGGCGCGATCCTCCGGCGTGACGGACATCTGCCGGCGCAGCGCAACCAGGGCCTGGGCGACGGGGTGGCGGAACTCGCGCTCCGGCAGGGTGGCGGTCATGGTCGCCGAGCGGCCTTCCTGGCCGGCGCCGTCGCGGGCGACGAGGGTGATCTCGACCGGCAGCCCGGCCCAGGGGTGGGCGGAGAGGTCGGGCTGGGCGGTGCCCCGAGCCTCGCGGGGGGCGGCGGCGGGCAGGGTGATGTCCACGACCAGCGGCGCGGCGGCGGGGCGGGGCTGCAGCCGGAGTTCGGCGCGCAGCGACACGACGCCCCAATCGTCCCGCGCCTGCCAGGGCAGCCGCAGCGTCAGGCCGCGCGGGGCGCGCTCGGGCTCGGCGGTGAAGGCGGCGCTGGGCGGCAGGTCCGGGCGGACGGCGATCTCCCAACGCAGCACCTCGGCGCCGGCGCGGCGGACGGAGAGGGTGCGGTCGGCATCCAGCAGCGCCTCGGCGCCCCAGGCCCCGGGGCCGAGCGGGCGGAAGCCCTCGCCGTCCCCGGCGCCATGCAGCGCAGGCTCGCCGCCGAGGCCGCCGGAGAGGGCGAGGGTGAGGCGGCTGCCGGCGGGGACGGTGGCGCTGCCGCCCTCGGGAGAGAGGAAGACCGGCGCGGCGCCGGTATAGGCAGGCGGCGTGACCCAGGCCTCGACGCGCAGCGCCGGGACCTGGGGGAGAGCGACGGCGAAGGAGGGGGTGACGGCGCGGGCGATGCGCTCCGGCGCCTCGGCGCCGGCAATGACGAGGCCGGCGAGGACGGACAGCACCACGGCCGCGCGGAAGGCCCGGCGGTCGCGGCGCGGCAGGCCCGGGCTCGGCGGGGCGAGGCGGAGGTTGGCGAGTTGGGCGGCGGCACGGGCCTGGTGGGCGCGCCACAGCGCCAGCGCCACCGGGTCGGTGGTGGCGGGGCGGTCCTCGATGGCCGAGATCGGGCGGTGCTTCAGGCCGGAATCGCGTTCGAGGCGGCGCGCGGCCTCGGCGCGGCCGGGGCGCGGCAGGCGGCGGAAGCCGCGCCAGGCGGCGAAGGCGATGAGCGCCGCGACGGCGGCGAGCAGCGCGGCATGGGCCGCCCCGGGCAGCAGCTGCGGCAGGCCGAGCAGCGCCGCCGCCAGGAACACCCCGGCCACCCCGAGCGGCGGCCAAAGCGCGGGCCAGATCGCCTCCCACCAGAGCGTGAGCCGGGCGAGGGCGAGCCGGAGCTTCATGCCGTCAGCCTCCGAGCCAGTCGGGGATGCGCTGGCCGCGGAACAGATCGGCCTCGCTCTGCCGCTCGCGGATCACCGCCATGCGCGCGCCCTCCACCAGCACCTGCGCCGCCAGCGGCCGGGCGTTGTAGGTGGAGGACATCACCGAGCCATAGGCGCCGGCGTCGCAGAACAGCACGAGGTCGCCCTCGGCGAAGGCGGGCAGCAGGCGGCCGCGGGCGAAGGTGTCGCCCGTCTCGCAGACCGGGCCGACGAGGTCGGCCGGTGCGGTCGGCGCGGTGAGGCGCGCGGGCGAGACGGGCAGCACGCCGTGCCAGGCGTCATAGAGGGCGGGGCGCAAGAGGTCGTTCATCGCCGCGTCCAGCACCACGAAGCGTCGCGCGCCGGTGCGCTTCTCCAGGATGACGGAGGCGAGCAGGAAGCCGGCGGGGCCGGCGATCCAGCGTCCGGGCTCGACCATCACCGGCAGGCCGAGCTTGCCGACGGTCGCGGCGATGGCGCCGGCGAGCGCCTCGGGCGGGGGCGCGATCTCGTCGCGGTAGGTGATGCCGAGGCCGCCGCCGCAGTCTATGCGCTCCATCGGCAGGCCGCGCCCGAGCAGCTCGCGCGCGAGGTCCGCCAGCCGCGCATAGGCCGCGCGATAGGCCGCCATTCCGCTGGTGATCTGGCTGCCGATATGGGTCGCGAGCCCGACGGGGCGGATGCCGGGCATGCCCGCCATGCGGGCGTAGAGGGCCGCGGCGTCCGACATCGCGATGCCGAACTTGTTCTCGGCCTTGCCGGTGGTGACCTTGGCGTGGGTGCGGGCGTCCACGTCCGGGTTCACGCGCAGCGCCACGGGCGCCACATGGCCGGTGGCGGCGGCGGTCTCGGAGATCATCGCGATCTCCTCGGCCGATTCCGCGTTGATCTGGAACACGCCTGCGGCAAGTGCCGCGGCGAGTTCGGCGCGCGTCTTGCCCACCCCGGAATAGACGATGCGGGAGGCGGGGATGCCGGCGGCCTCGGCGGCGCGAAGCTCGCCGATCGAGACGACATCCGCCCCCGCCCCTTCGGCCGCCAGCACGCGCAGCACGGCCAGCGTGTCGTTCGCCTTGGCGGCGTAGTGGATGGCGGCGGAAAGGCCCGCGCCGGCCAGCGCGGCGGCGAGCGCGCGATAGCGGCGGCGCAGCGTGCCGGCGGAGATGACCCAGCTCGGCGTGCCGTGCAACGCGGCGATGCGGGCGAGCGGCACCTCCTCCACCAGCAGGCCGGAGGCCGGGTCGAGCGACAGGGCCGGGCGGCCGGCGATCAGCTCCGCGAAACTCGGGTCATGCGCCGCATCGGGCGCGGGGTGGGGTTCGGCCATCGCTGGCAGAATGGGGCCGCCGCGCTGCCGCGCCAAGAACCGTAACATGGGCGGCGCGGCGCGCGGACGGGGCGGCTGCCGAAAGGGGCGGCAGCCTGCCTTGTTTGCGCCGCGGGGGCGTGGCAAGCGCGCGCCGCCTGCCCTGAAGGAAGCGTTTCCGTGGACATCCCGTTCCTGCGCCGCGCCTATGCCTGGATGCTGCGCGCGGCCGCCCACCCGAAGGCGCGCGGCATCCTGTTCGGCGTGTCGGTGGCGGAAGCCTCGGTGTTCCCGATCCCGCAGGAGGTGATGCTGGTGCCTATGGTGGCGGCGCAGCCGGCGATCTGGTGGCGCGTCGGGCTGATCGCGACGGCGGGCAGCGTGATCGGCGGGCTGATCGGCTACCTGATCGGCTGGGGGCTGTACGAGGCGGTGGCGGTCCACATCATCGAGTTCTACCGGCTGCACGCGGCCGAGGCGCGGTTCCGCGACCTTTACGAGCATTATGGGTGGCTGGTGGTGGCGATCGCGGCGGTGACGCCCATTCCCTACAAGATGGCGACCATCGCGTCAGGCATGGTGCTGATGCCCTTGTTGCCCTTCCTGCTGGTGTGCCTGCTGGCGCGCGGCCTCCGGCACCTGGCGGTGGCGTGGATCGCGGCGAGATTTGGCCCGCCGATCCTGGCCATGGTGGAGAAGCGGCTGGCGCTGTGGACTCTGATCGGGCTGGTGGTGCTGGTGGGCGGGTTCCTGTTCCTGAAGGTGCTGTAGGGGCGTGGCGCGCCCTGAGGGACTCGAACCCCCAACCAACCGGGTAGAAGCCGGTTGCTCTGTCCAGTTGAGCTAAGGGCGCCGCCGTCGAGTATGGCCCCGCGCCGCGCGCCCAGGAACCCTCAATGCGTCCAGTTCTCGGCCCGGCCGTAGCGGAAGTTGTCCGCGTAGGATTTTGGCTTCAGCGCCACGGGCTTCGGCTCCTCCACCTCCCACGCATGGCCCTGGGCTTCGGCCCAGGCGATCGCGGCCTCCTTGGTCGGGAAGCGGAGGCGCACCTGCTTCGCCGTGTCGCCGGAGCCGGGCCAGCCCATCAGGTGGTCCAGCCGCTCGGCCTCGCTCGGCGCGAACTCCGCCACCCAGCCGCGGCTGCCCGCGCGGCCGGACTGCATGGCCGACTTGGGGGGGACGAAGATGCGGACGAGGCGCTTGGTCATCTACCCTCTCGCTTCGCTTTCGGGGCGGCGGGATTCGAACCCACGACCTCCTGTACCCAAAACAGGCGCGCTACCAGGCTGCGCCACACCCCGTTGGCGCCGGACCCTAGAGCAGATCGCACAAGGCTGGAACCAGCGCTGTGCGTGAAGATGCTCGTGAAAAACGCCTGAAGCGCGCCGCGCGCGGGGCAAGGCGCGTCAGCGCGGCGCGGTGCCGAAGATCGGGTGCAGCACGCGGTCGCCGGGGCGGAGGTTCAGCCGCTCGGCGGTGCCGGCGGCCAGTTCCAGCGTGGCGCGCACCGGGCCCTGGCTGGAAATGGTGGCGAGGCTGAGCGGCACGGTGCGCTCGGCGATGCGGTGGATGCGGCCATCGGCGGCGATGAACACCATGTCGAGCGACACCAGCGTGTTGCGCATCCACATGGTGGACTCGCGAGGGGCGCCCCAGTCGAACAGCATGCCCTCGTCGGGCTTCACCTCGGTGCGGAACATCAGGCCGATCATCTGCTGCTCGGGCGAGAGCGCCATTTCCACGGTGAAGCGGTGCTCCCTGCCGTCGCGCGTCACGATCACCAGCGGCTCGGTCGGCAGGCGGGGCTGCGGGCCGTCCTGCGCGGCGGCGGCCAGCGGCGCGAGGGCGAGGAGGGCGAGCAAAGGGCGGCGCAGCATGGCGGCAGCATAGGGCCTGCGGCGGCAGCGGGGTAGCGGGCGCGGGCCGATGCCTCGCTCAGCGCAGCTCCGGCACCCGCTTCGCGACCGAGGCCAGCGGCCCGCGCGGCGGCCGCGCCATCGGCAGTTCCGGCTCCGCCGCCACCTCCCACCGGGCCTCCACCGACGCCTGCAGCACCGGGTGCCGGTCATATTGGTGGACGATGGCGCTGACGCGGCCCCCGGGGCCGCGGATCAGCCCGCCGGGGTCCAGCGACAGCGCCGCCGGGTCCGTCATCCCGATCGTCGCGATGCGGCCGTGGTTGGGCAGCACCGCCGCGCCGCCGAGGAGCCGCCAATGCGCGATCAGGTTCACCGCCGCCTGGTCGGCGCCGAAGGCCGCCGGCACGGCGCTGCGCGGCACCGCCATCAGCAGCATCATCTGGCGGATCAGCCGCAGCATGTCGTCGCGGGGCCCGAGGATGGTGCCGGAGCAGACGCAAGGCGCGCCCGCGACGCTGCGTGCCACCCCCGCCCCGGCCAGCGCGGCGATCCAGCGCAGATTCGCGCCATGTTCGGCGAGCGTGCGCGGCTCCGCCTCGATCGTGAACTCCACGCCCGCGGGCGGCGGCGCGAAGGGATCGGCCTGGAACACCACATCCCGCACGTCGGAGAGCAGGATCGTTCCGGCATCCTGATACAGCGCCTCGATCGCCTGCAGCGCGTCGAGGAAGCGGGCGGAGCCGGGATGCGGGGCGTAGCCGGGCGGGACGGCCGGCAGGAGGCAATCCACGCTGAAGCGTTCGAGCAGCGGCCCGAGCGCCTCCGGCCGGTCGGTCAGGATGGCCGCAGGCCCGTCATGCACCGACCGAAGCGAGGCGACGAAGGCCTTCACCTGCCGCGGCCCGTAGCCGGACGCCGCGCCGAGCACGAGCGTCGCGCCGCCGCGGCGGGCGGGGTGGCCGCGCCGCGGCGCGGGGCGCGACCCGTCGAGCCCGGCCGCCAGCCAGGACAGGAAGGCCGAGCGCGCCAACCCTAGCGCCCGCGCGCCGCCTGGCCGATCGCGGCGGCGAAGGCGCGGGCGTCGGCGGGCGGCGCATCGCGCGCCACCGTCGTCACCTGCACCTTGACGAAGCGGTTCTGCGCGCCGCCGACGCAGAGCATCTGCCGCACCGGGTTGCGCCCGAGCATCCCGTCGAGATCGGCGCAGGAAAAGGCCGGCCCGCCCGGCACCGGCAGGCGGAAGCGCTCGATCTCGGTGAAGCGGCGGCCCGTGCGCTCGGGCGGCAGCGACGTCAGTTCGCGCACCGAGGCCTCGAACTCCGCACGCTGCGCGGCGCTGTCCGGGTCGGCCGGCACGCTGCGCTGCCCGAGGTCGTAGAGCGCCACGGTCGCGGCGGCGGCGCGGTCGCCCGTCGCGTAGTCCACGCTGATGCCGCGCCCGGGGTGGCGGCGTTCCAGGTCGGCATGGCTGCCGCGGGTGAAGCCTGCGGTGGTGGCGGGCAGGGCGGCGGCGGCGCGGGCGAGATCGGGGCGCGCGGCGCCAAGCGCGGCGGGCTCGGCCCCGCCGCCGGTCGCCGGGACATCCCCGGGCGGGGCGGCGACACAGGCGGCGAGCAGCAGGGCAAGCGGCAGAAGCCGCAAGGTGGTCATGGCGTTCGGTCCTCCCTCACGCATGTGCACCGCCCCCGTCGGGCGGGCGGCCTTGCTGCCGGGGCTATGCGGCGAAACCGGGGCGAGGGGAAGCCCCGCCCGCTACTCGGCCGGGTGCCGCGCCGGGGCCGCCGCACCCCGCCGCGCCCGCAGCACCAGATCCACGACGAATGCGACGATCGCGCTGAACACCACGACCTGCAGCAGCGACGCGCCCACCCAGAGCCAGGGCGGGAACACCCCGGGCAGCGCCAGATAGCCGAGCGGCAGCAGCAGATAGGCGTAGGCGTCGGGCACCGCGTGGGTCACCTGCTCGGTGCCCTCGACGATCATCTTCAGCGCGACATACAGGATCACCAGCAGCCCGAGCCAGGCGATCCAGCGGTGGCGGTCGAGCAGCCGGGCGATCAGGCTGGCCGCGACGCCCATCAGCACCACCGAGATGGCCAGCCCGATGATCAGCACCCACAGGTGGTCCTTCGCCGCGCCGGCCACCGCCAGCACGTTGTCGAGGCTCATGGAGATGTCGGCGATCAGGATCTGCGTCACCGCCTGCCGCAGCGTCTTGCGCGGGGGTGCGCCTGCCTCGCCGCCCTGGGCCTCGGCCCCGGCGATCGCGGCCTCGGCCTCTTCGCCGCCGCCGTGGCGCAGCTCGCGGTACATCTTCCAGCACACCCACAGCAGCAGCACCCCGCCCGCGAGCGTGATGCCGACGATCGCCAGCAGCTGCGTCGTCGCCGCGGCGAAGCTGATGCGCATGATGGTGGCGGCGGCGATGCCCCAGATGATCGCCTTCCGCCGCAGCTCCGGCGGCAGCCCCGCCGCCGCCAGGCCGATGACGATGGCGTTGTCGCCCGCGAGCACGATGTCGATGAACAGCACCTGCCCGAGAGCGATCAGCTCCGGCATCAGCGGCGTGAGGAAATCCATGCGCGGACGCACCTTCCGGCGAGCGGTGTTCTTGCCGCCCCGGATACGCCTGCGTCCCGGCCCCCGCAACACCGCATGGATTACAGAACCGCCATGTCCGGCCGCAGGCGTGACAGCCTGCCTGCGGCGCGGCATGACGGCGCCTGCCGCACCGCCCGGAGCCCGCGCATGATCCCCCGCTATTCCCGCCCCGAGATGGTCGCCGTGTGGAGCGCGGAGACGCGCTTTTCCATCTGGTTCGAGATCGAGGCGCTGGCCGCCGAGGCGATGGCCCAACTCGGAACCATCCCCGCCGAGGCCGCGCGCGTGATCCGCGAGCGCGGCGCCCCGCGCATCGCGGGCATGTCGGGCCGCGATCTCGAGCGCATCGAGGAGATCGAGCGCGAGACGCGCCACGACGTGATCGCCTTCCTCACCTGGCTGTCGGAAGGCATCGGGCCGGAGGCGCGCTTCCTGCACCAGGGGCTGACGAGTTCCGACGTGCTCGACACCTGCCTTGCCGTGCAGCTTTCGCGCGCCGCCGATTTGCTGATCGCCGGCGTGGACCGGCTGCTCGCCGCGCTGAAGGCGCGCGCGATGGAGCACAAGTTCACGCCGACCATCGGCCGCAGCCACGGCATCCACGCCGAGCCGACCACCTTCGGCCTGAAGCTCGCCGGCCATTACGCGGAGTTCGCGCGCAACCGCGCCCGCCTCGTCGCGGCGCGGGCCGAGATCGCCACCTGCGCCATCTCGGGCGCCGTCGGCACCTTCGCCGCCGTGGACCCGCGCGTGGAGGCGCATGTGGCGAAGCACCTCGGCCTCGCGCCCGAGCCGGTCTCGACCCAGGTGATCCCGCGCGACCGCCACGCCGCCTTCTTCGCGGCGCTGGCCGTGGTGGCGTCGGGCATCGAGCGGCTGGCGGTGGAAGTGCGCCACCTGCAGCGCAGCGAGGTGCGCGAGGCGGAGGAGTATTTCCACCCGGGGCAGAAGGGCTCGTCCGCCATGCCCCACAAGCGCAACCCGGTGCTGAGCGAGAACCTGACCGGGCTGGCGCGGCTGGTGCGCGGCTACGCGGTGCCGGCGCTGGAGAACGTGGCGCTTTGGCACGAGCGCGACATCAGCCATTCGAGCGTCGAGCGGGTGATCGCGCCGGACGCGACGGTGACGCTCGACTTCGCGCTGCACCGCGCGGCCGGCATGATCGAGAGGCTGACCGTGTATCCCGAGCGGATGCAGGCGAACCTCGACAGCCTGGGCGGCGTCGTCCACAGCCAGAAGGTGCTGCTGGCGCTGACGCAGGCGGGGATGAGCCGGGAGGCCGCCTATGCCGCCGTGCAACGCGCGGCGATGGCGACCTGGACGGCGCTCGGGCAGCCCGGCGGGCGGGATTTCCGCAGCAACCTGCTGGCCGATGCGGAGGTGGCGGGGCGGCTGACGCCTGCGGCGCTGGACGCGGCGATGGACCCGAAGCGGGATTTCGCCAGCGTCGAGACGATCTTCGCCCGCGTGTTCGGGGGATAGCTCCTGCACCCAAACCGCTTGCACCGACGCGGTGCGATCTGATCCGCCGTCCTTGTTGGCGGGGAGCGTCGCATGTCGCGGTTCGACGTGAGCGAGGCGGAGTGACGGATCATCGAGCCTTTGCTGCCGGGTGCCGATGGTCGGCGGATGGGCCGGCCGCGGGTGGATGACCGGCGGGTGCTGAACGCGATCTTCTT
>Ga0272446_1002678_pt1 | contig 23739 bp, 24 predicted proteins | sample YNPCB0061_FD_194587 | JGI IMG/M metagenome (GOLD analysis project Ga0272446, IMG submission 194587) | Hot spring microbial mat communities from Yellowstone National Park, WY, United States - YNP-CB-006-1 | ecosystem: Environmental > Aquatic > Thermal springs > Hot (42-90C) > Sediment | place... | reverse complement strand
ATCATAACACGCTCCGAATCCGTCCACGTTCCCCCTCCCACATGCACCAAGTGTTCGTTAGGAGAATACTTTTGGCGCTCGCGAAACGCTAAAATTGCAGCCTCCCAATTCTTATACGCGGCCCTCCCGCCCACGTACAACCAATAAGGCTCAGATACAGTATGCGGAACAGGCTTGATGCTTTCGGGTGTTAAACTAATGCCGTGATGGATAACAAAAATTTTGTTTAAGGGTACTTGCAGAATTTCGATTAAATCCTCTTTGGTACACTCAGAAACGACAATGATCGCCGCGGCGCGTTGTGCGAGAATCTGTTTATTCCGTGGTGTTGTTTTGGCATCCGATAAACCTTCAGGATATCGTTCATGGGTCATGTCATGAACTGTCAAAACAAAGGGATTATCTTTTATATGTCGTAAAAAATAAAGGTTGTAGTAAGTGGGATGAAAGACATCCCAATTCTTGGTTTTCATTTTCCGTTGGGAAATGAGCTGATTCCAGATGTTAAGGAGATGACTCTTTCCCTTAAACGATACACCTCCAAGCCAACCCTGAAAACGTTCAGGGAATCTTTCCAGTAGATATCGATTGGTCGTCCTACGGAACGTAGTATCGGTTTCAATACCGAATACGCTCAAACCCAATATCAATTCGGCAAAGTACCGAGACACTCCTCCCTCACGCTGGTAACTAAAAACCTGATGGTCAAAGAGTACCCTCACGGTTTAAGTCCTAGCGTTCGAAAAACTTTCGTCAAACGGCCCTGCCAACGTTCAAAGAAGGAGCCGTAAAAAATCTGTTGAAATGTCTTTTCATCTGCTTCTCGTGTTCTTGAAATTTCAAAGGGATGAACGATGTCGCCCAAAGGCTCCCATGGACGATTGGCCTTTTTTGCATCGATATCGTGAGTGTTTGTCGAGTAAACTCCAAACCCAATGTTTGATACCAAGTTAAAATTTGGATAGACGACTAAGCCTCCCGAGTTCCAAATTGTAAAAAGCCATTGATAGTCCCACGTGTTGACCTTTCCAGTGTATACAGCATCGAAGATTCTTTCCCAATAGCGGCGTTCACGATGTGACTGCCAAAAACCAGTATTGACAGCTCGCTTTTTGAACTCGGGCCAGTGCGAGATGGTAACATCATACTGTTTCCAAGCGCGCGCCCAACTCGCCCACCCCCATATGTGGGAATACTTAGAAAAGTAATAAGAGGCTTGGTTGTTCGCTTTTACCAAGCATGAACCGCTAATCTGCATAACACGGTCATCCATTCGAAAACGTTCCAGAAGCTCATCCGTGAAGTGAAAAAAATCTTGTGAAGGTAGGCAATCGTCTTCTAAAATAATTCCTTCGGACTCCTGAGAAAAAAACCACGAAAGGGCCTCGGGTATCGCAACTTTCAACCCCAAGTTAACAGAATGAAAAAGCGTTTTGACTTGGCACGGCCAATCGACTTCTTGGAAAATTCGCCGGGTAGCTTCACATGCCTCCGTCTCTCCAGGTTGATGCGCTCGCGGACCATCCGCAGCCACATACAACCGTAAAGGCCGAGCCAGCCGTATCGCCTCAAAAACCTTCCGAGTGGTTTCCGGACGACGGAACACGAGGACTAAAACAGCGCTGTTCATGGTTTAATTGTTCAATTTTATCTGATGGTGGTTTTTAATTTTTCCAAAGACCCCAACGCCGAAAGCGTTTGAGAATCATGTCCTTTATCAAACGAACCTCAGTCTTTTCTAAATGAACCATATAATACAATTCCTGTAGGCGTGGTAAATCATTGTGCTTTTGAATGTAGTCGTACAAAGTTAAGAGGCCGTCTTTTTTTTCAAGTGGCAGGTGCCAAATGCTAACAGGATTGAACTTATAGTTTGTCGATATAAGATTAAAACCATTTGAAGTCCAGTATCGATTGAGGTAGGGATTGATGGGCCGTACCGTTATTTTTCCAGAATTAACCAATCGATCGGCTGCGATGGAAAGAACGACCTCATCGCTTTGGTCTCGTTTCGGGGTGAACATTTTCAGTTGTGAAGTCATCGAATCAAAAATGCGTGAACATTCTTCAGTAAAAGTTTTCAACACGGTCTGTTCGCCAAAAACAGATTCTCCACCATAATGAATTGGATTTTGACTTTCAACTAGTAAATCGTTTTGAAGATTTCGAATTTCAGTTCGAAAAGGGTGATGAAAGCGATGTTGGGTGTCAAAAAGAAAAAGGCCAGTTTGAGCTTCCTATATTAAATCTTTAATGGAAGATACAAAGAAGGCATCAACATCTAACAACAATGATTTTCCTTGATGCTCTGCCAGCCATTCTAATGCATTCAGCTTGTAATACGCCATGCGCCACGGATACGTTTCAGGCAACATGTAGCGTTGCCACGGAACTACTTTCACTTCTGCGCCAATACTACTGAAACGCTGTTCATCGTCTCCGATAGAAACATTCGTTAAAAGGTAACGCTTAGAATCGGGGTGAAATCTGGCGGCTGACCAAAGTGATACTCAGCTATTACGTAAATAAACTTCTCTTAATGAGATCCTCGCATCCCCTTTTACATTAGGAGCAGTGCGGATATCAGGCAAAAAACAAAGTGCGTTAGCGATTATCATCTAAGAATTACCACGCATAAAATAAAGCATTATTGAAATGAATTTTATAATCGGGTCTTAGAAATTTTAGGAAAAGGTAAAATTTGATACAATCAAGCATGCGATCAACCCATTAAAAAAATACGGGGTTCTTACTTTCATCCATAAAATGCAAAAGCCTCTTCACCTTTTCTTGCGCATTCAACTTGACCGCAACAAAGGTAAAACGACAACACGCCCAAAAAAGTTTCAACATCTGCTACCTGTAAAGATAATACAACTTATTACAAAAAAATTTATAAACGCTCCATTAAAATTTGTAGTAAATATTCTCCATAACCACTCTTCCGAAGTGGCTCTGCTAGTTTTTCAAGCTCTTCAAGCGTTCATTTGCGCAAGCCGTCCATACAAGTGGACTACCAAGATAGCCCGAGTTTTTTCAGTTAAAGCCCTTCCGAGCAACTTCGGATCAAGGTTGTAATCTTCCAACGAGGGTTCAACTAAAATAGGCACCAAGCCCGCCTGTAAAACAGCCAAGATGGTGGCAATGTAAGTATTTGAGGGAACCAAAACCTCACTTCCAGTTGGAAGCTCCAAAGCCCTTAAGCTAAGTACCAAGGCATCCAAACCATTTGCAACACCAACGCAGTACTCGGTTTTGCAGTAACTCGCCCACTCATTTTCAAAGTGTGCAACTTCTTCACCGAGAATATACCATCCGTTTGTCATAACGGTTTTGAACGCTTGTTCAAAATCTTCAAAAAAGAGGACATTAAGTTTGGCAAGGTTTTCGTATTCAATCATGGTCTCTATTGTAGGGTTCATGAATGTAATCTTCGGAGTTATAAGGCTCACTAGCTAGAACCAAAAGCACACCATCCTTACTAAAATTTTCCATCACGTGCCAATCTTCTGGCGGAACCAAGAGCATCTTTCGAGGCGAGTCCAACCTAATTCGTTCTTGATGAAGGCCATCATCACTCAAAACCTCACAAGAACCGTGAACGCAGATAAAGGCTTGATAGGTTTTTTTATGACGATGTCCACCACGACGTCCGGCAACTTGATAAATATAATAAACCCGCTTTATGTCAAACGGCACTTCCTTTTCAACTACAGTCAAAATTCCGCGGGGATCCTCAAATGTAGGTAATTCAAGAAGCTTTATCATGTTTTCTTAGTTCTAAAAATGTATCCCATGCTTCGTGAATTTGGAATGTTGTAATGGTCGATGGATGGGAAAGAGGCGACTAATTCATAAACCGGTTCAAAAAATTTCAATAACCAGTCCTCGTTAAAAAACCAAGCAGGATAACTTGCCTCATAGATTTCTTTGGGTACGGTCTGAACGGTGATGCGATTAGCTCCTGCCCAAATCGCCGTTCTATCCAAAACAATCGTTGACGGTTGAGCCGAAATAATTGCCCTTAACACCCGATCAGGTCGCTCAACATACTGAAGCGAACTCGACAACAGCACTGCTCCCAAGCGCGGATCCTGAAGCGCCTGCTCTAAATTGTTGGAAAATTCTAAGCCCTGCTCCCATTTGTACATGGAAGCCTTTTTGACATAGAGGTCTTGCTCAACTACGCGCCACAAAATGGGATAATCGGGAAGTAAGCCCTGAAACATCCTCAAAGATGAACCAAAGGCACCGCCGAAATCAACTACAAGGTTTTTTTCACGATTTAGGCCAAGGAGTAAACCAGCCAGCACCGGCCACCGAATTTCTCTTTCCGTTAGAATGAAGGAATCTCGTTCGGCTACCGCTTTTCCTTCCAGGACTGCAAGAGCCGCCGTCAAACACTTTTCGGCTATTTCATCGACGTCATAGCCCCTACATCGCTGACGAGCTGCTTCCCAATTTGGATAGTCCCCTTGCCAAGGACCATGTTTTTCCCAGTAAGTTGCATCTTGGGGAAACAGTTTTCGGTATATTCGTTTTAACAGGTACTTCATCGTTTGTCCCTTGCTTTGATAAGGATCTTTTGCGAGCGCCAGCTTTCTTTTTAAGGTAGAGTTTTTGCTGATTTTATCAGGCAGTGAAAAATCATAAGCAAAAAATTTTTGTTGTTGGTATCGCTCATCTTCGCATCAGTGCGTCCCACTGTAATCAAGACCAGTATTGCTCACCAAGGTTCTTGGTGGGTACAATGTCAAACGGTGTTTTACAAAAGCTAAGACATACCACCGAACTGCCCACGAATTGTTTTTTCAGTGAATTTGATCACTCAGCATTTGTCGGTAGGGTTAATATCCCCCTAAATCAAAGACTTTTTGTTCATTTTTTCGAACAATTTGGTCGTAAAGGAGCAAGCCATCGGTCTCTAACTCTTCCCAGGCGCGCCGCCACGTGCCCCACCCCCAGCAGTCGGCTCCACGAACAAAGAATATTTCCTACCCCCATCAAAACCCGGATAAACATAAGCATGAATACTTGCAACTTCTGTGTGAGTGGCATATTTCTCTAGAGCCTCGTGCATATAGCACAAAAAATCAGTTGAAAGCTCCAAGTCGTCCTCAAGAACGATGATGCGCTCATGTGTCCTAAAAATTTCTGAGACCCCATTGAGAATGTTGTGCGCAAGCTTAAAGTTGTAAGGTCGTAAAATTATTGTGAATTCTGTAAAATGGTTGGCATAACGTTTAGCAACTTCTTCAACGGCAATGTTTTCAGGTGTGCGGAAGCGTCCTCGAGGATGATCAAGAAAAACCGTAACACTTGACTCTTTGGCCTCAGGATTCCTAATAAAACTTTGGAACAATATGTCTAAGTGGTGTGGCCGATTAAAAGCAAAGATAGCGATTGGAGCGTATTTCATTTTTAAAAATTAATTTGATTTTAGTTTTATCATCCTTAAAAAAATATTTTGGACTACTAGTACTTTAAACTCTTAGAAAGACCTTTTATTTTTTGTTTCCAAAAGGACGCTGTCAGTTCTGGTAAGTTCCAACGTTGTTGAGGAATTTTGGTATAAAAGTCATTTAACCTATCTTCACTTAAAAATTGGACATCGCTCCAATCTTTGATGATGTACCACGGTAAATGGGGCCACTCCTGGGTCAATCGGCTCTCGAGGACTATTGGGACAGTCTTAAGATATAATGCCTCCCAAACACGGTGGGTATCAAGACCATTACCACTCGGTGCAGCCACAAATTGATACTCGCTCAACCGCTCTCGATAAACGCGACTGTTAACTCTTGACAGGTAATCAGCTGAGGGACACTCCTGCAGGGCTTTCAGCGCAGAAGCGCGCTCTTGTGGATTATTACAGACCGCAAAACCGTAAAGTATTCTTGACTTTTTATGCTTATTTCTCTCACGCAACTCCTGACGCAATCGGTAAAAGTCTGAAATAATGCCGTAGTTATGGAGCCGTCGATTTTCTAAACCAATAGGAATTGGAATAATTCGTGGATGAAAAATGGAACAATTTTGAGCAAACCAAAAAACTTCTTTGTTGGAATTCCGTTCCCACCAATCTTTGGCCAACTCATCCGGCCCCCAATCATCATTATGACTTAAAAGATTAAAATCAATGGTAAGCTGGTCATTCCTTTCAATTAAATGATGCAGAACACATCCATGAATATAAACAACCTTCCCAGTTAAGGATATGTGTTTTAATTTTGGAAGATCTTTTTCTGATTCAACACAAAAATCGGCGAACGAACGAAACGTGTCGCCGCTTATAAAAAATTTGCTTATTGGCCTTAATTTAAAAAAGGTGTAAAATTTTTGAAATAGTTCCTGCTCGAATCGGAAGAGAATGTTTTGTAATTGATAATTCGACGAGTATGAGATTTGATTCAAATTTTTAAGAAACATCGATGATTAACTCTTATTTCCCTCCCGCTCTTTAGGACTTCGACTCTTTTTGGGCACAAATTGCTGAGCTAAATCAATCACGTCTTCAAAAAGTTTTTTAAAGCTGCACCATTCCCACCTGGTAGAATGCAAATATTTATCCATTTCACTCAAGACGTCATTAGCAAGTTTTTCTCTATTTTGAACATTTTCTTTAGTTAAACGCAAGAATGTGCCCTCAGCTTGCTTTAAATCATTATTAGTGTCTCCTAAATAAAACGTTAAGCAACCCGCCCGTTGACTTTGAAACAGCTTTTCAGAAAAATAGCCAAATTCCATCGTATTCTCGACAGCTAGTCGATATTTGTATTTAAGACTTGTTTCATATTCATATTCTGAAGGTCCACGATAATTAGGTAACGGCCAACGGTCACTACTATAAATGTCAAGCTCGATTCCCCAGGATATTAGCTTTTTAGCAAGTCTCACCCTGTCAGGATAAGGTGCGCCAAACCAAACAAATTTATCCAAGCGTTTTTCCCAAGTCTCAATATGGGGTTCTTTCCAAATTTGAGGCAAATATAACCTTTTAAACTCTTTACCTGGAGCCACGGCGAGTGTCCTTTTGGGATCTGCGGAACGGTAATAGGGCGCTGATTTATAACGAGGTTCGCCAATAAGTAACAGGTTCGGAGTTTTCAATCTTCTTTCTAAGTAATATTTCAAAGAACGCATATAGCCAAAAGGAAACTTATTCGACACAACATTGGCTTTGAATACATAAAAATCGCCTTTTCCATTATCCTCTTCCCAACGAACTCCCCATTCATCCAAAATTTCCTGGACAGTTCGTCCTTGATAATCGGCAGGAAAGTGATGATAACGCAAATTCATGCATGGGGAAGTAATTTCCTTGATATGAAGCCAGTATGCCATAAATATTCCCTCTCAAATTTTTATTGAATAGATTTAGACTTTAAAACTTTTCTACGATTTACCAAGTAGCCAAACCCCTGAAAGATCTTCCTTTAGGTAATAGTCACTTAAATAATCGTTTAACAGATCCTTAGCCAGCAAAAACTCCTCTAACTTTAAATTAACTAGCGGTTGAATTTCTAAGCTTGTCGCCTCGCTAAGGCGCAAGAACCATGACCGCCAAAAGTCAAGATGCATCAATTTGCGCTTAATACGGCGCGGTCCCCAAGAAATTTCAATGAAATGAGCTGCCTTTAAATCTTTAAGGATTTCTGGCACCAGGTCAACAAAATTTGAGTTATCAAGAGCTATTTTTTTAAAAGGATCCTTTTGATTGATTAAGGCTAAAATCGGGCGGTCGTCCTTTTTTAAAATTTTCCCCCACTCGGGGTTACAATAATTCTGAATTAAATTTTGAATTTGGAAACTTAAACTACGCCACTCAGCAGTTCTAGGACGATTAATAGGATTATTCTGCCACGGATGCCACATGTGCACCAGTCGATATTGATCGGCACTAAGCCAAATAAGCCTTGCTCCTGCCTGAAGGAGACGGCCAACCCAATCGCTATCTTCTAAACCCCAAAATTCCATTCTTTCATCCAAGCCATGTAATTTTTCAAACCAACTTCGATGGATAACTTGAAATACACCATAACTTCGGTGACGTATACCTTTCATCCAGGATTGTCGTGGAGATTGCAGCCAAATAGACTCTAAGAAATAGACATTTGGGACCACGAGGTTGGAAGAGATATCTTCTAAAACAGGATCTAGTAAAACCATGTCAACGTCAACGATACAAAGCCAATCCGATGAGCTATGACGTACTCCGTTGTTAATCGCGTGGGCACGATTCCAAGGAAGTCCTTGAGTGTATGAATGGACGACTGAAATATTTTCAGTGACGCATAAATGTTCTAATTCATCGAAGTTAGGTCGGGTGGTCCCGTAGTTCGAAACATAAAAATTCATTTCTACTTTATTCGATAAATGCGAAGTTCTAAAACTTTTAACAAGCTGAGTAACACGCAATAGCTCTCGATTACGAAACGGTATTATAATATCAAAACGACAAGACACTTCGAAACCTCATTAAAATTTAATCAACTGAAATATAACGATACTTCTCATAAAAAATTGTTTTTGGATTCCACGATTGAGTTTTCCAGCCAAACCAATATAACGGGGCAATAATAGGTAAACTTTTTTTAGAAAAAAAAGCGCCCCACCAGGCAAAAGAACTATTTGAAATGATTCCCCCTTCGCATAGGGTCATTAACGCAAGATCTTCGAAAGGATTCAAAGTTGATATGGTTTTGAAAGGTAAAAATTCAAATTGTTCAGTGGCCCAATCAGGATCATCTCCCACAATAAAAAAGTGAAAATGTTCGAATGGTTTAAAGAATTGAAGTGATTTTTCATAATATCCAAATGGCAGCATCACCTCTGAATTACCATCAACTTTAAAATTTGCATAATCAGTTCTTCTAATGTGGACAAAAATGGGTTTTTGACTACCTATATTTGATAGCAATTTATTTGGTCTAGAATAATAATGGCCCCGCAACCTAAATTTTAATTTATTTTCATCAAAATATTGTGGACCTTGAAAGTAGCCACCAATCAGAGTTATCGGCAAAAGTCCTTTTTGATAAACGAGCTCGCCCTTTTTATTTTCCAAATAGCTGCTAAAAATATTGGTTTTAACGAAAACATGAATGATGAGAGGATATAAAAGAAAATCTACAATATTGATGAACAGACGGCTTTCGGTTGAAACAATGCGCCGAAAACCAGAAAATTTTTTATGAATCCCCTTTAATTGAGTTGCAATAAGCCACTCGCTCGGTTTTCGAATCGACTCAATAAAAGCCAATTGAAATAGCAAATTACCAATTCGACCACCAGGAGCAAAAAATAAAATCATCGTTCAACACAGACCAATTATTTTTTTTATTACTGTCGTGACCATTCCTTTTAATTTCATCAATTCATGAATCCAATAATCCCCAAAAATAAATTTTCCTTTATAGTAATTAGGTAAAAATACCTTTGTGCCAACTTGAAAATGAAGGCCATGAAAATATATCTTTCGGCCGTCTCTTTTTCCAAACCATTTTTTCGCAGTCTTATCGTACCATAAAGACTTAATTCGTTTACATGGGTTGTAATCGAAACCCTCTGACTCCTGAAAAGCATAATCAAATATACCGTTTTGATACTCAAATGATAAATCAAGGGTAGGAACTTTTTTTGAAAAAAAACCTAATAAATGCATGTCGCTGACATACTGATGTTTTAAGAAAAAAGGTGTATTTCCGTGGTAAAAAATATCCTTAAGCTGACTAAAACTTTCCGGATTGGAATAACTCTCAAAAATATGGCCAATAAATTGGCTAAATACCTCTTGATTGCGAAACAAAGTAAATGCTGGCCCGATTTCTTTCGTCGTTGCCAAGTCAACTTTTTTAGCATCAAGAATTGTGCTTAGATTTTCAAATACCAAAACATCAGAATCTAAACAGGCCATTTGACCTTCTAGTTGATGAGAATTTATCCAATCATAGACAACCATCCATCGTTGATAACAAAAAAGTTCAAATTCTTTTGAATTAGGCGACAAATGAACATAAACCGTCTCAAATGATTTCGCCGTTTCCCAATAGCTCTTGATTGGATACCACTCGATCTTATTTTTTAAGATGTTTTGATTAGTTTCATCGCCAAGAAGGATAACCCGATCATTGGGCATGACACTGACAACTTGAGCTATGGCATATTTGAGATAGAAAGGATTTCCTCGATGAACGAAAAAAATCGTCATTACCAAAATTTCCGATAAGATACTCGATCACGCGGAATTTTAAAAATTTGCTTTAATACACGCTTGAAAAATGACTTTTTTCTTACTCCAATTCCATATCGTAAAATATCATGCTCTACTTTCCAATAAGGATGAACGTTATTAGGATGAATGAGGGGAAATCTCATTTCTTTGATAGTCGCCTGCGCCCTTGGGTCATTCTTGTTGTTCGTGTGTGTTCCATCTCCACTAAATCCCTTATTTTGAATTAGGTTAACTGAGGGAATAATCGCTAGTCCCCACTCGATAATCATTGCTGCAAGCCATTGATAATCCCAAATGTCTGGTACCCGATCGTGATAGATTTTCTCGCACATGTCATAAAACACATTATAATGATCCTCGTGGTTAAATAGACCAATCAAATCTCCGCGACGTTTCAACTCTGGCCATGATTTTAAATTTCGATCATACTTTTTCCAAGCTCGTCTCCACGTAGCCCATCCCCAAATCAGGGGGAACCGTGAAAAAGTATAGGAGTAACCGTTAAAGTCCGCCTCCGCAGTTAAGGGACTAGCATCTCCACTGATGCACATAATACGCTCATCCTCGGCATAACGATTTAAGAGTTCCTCAGTGAAGCTAAAAAAATCATGAGAAGGAAAAATATCATCTTCAAGGATTATACCTTGCTCAACATGTTCAAAAAACCATGTGATAGCCGAGTCCACTGCTCTGCCACAGCCAAGATTCTCTTCACGAATTAACAACCGTTCTGAAGGCACAGTAGAACGAGCTATGGCACGGCACTGATTGACTTTTTCGACATCATTCGGTCGATGGGCACGGGGACCATCAATCGCAATATAAATCTCATGTTCAAAATTTTTGAGCGACTCTATCTGCTCTCGAGACAAGTCGGGTCGATTAAACCACAAGAGCAAAATAGGCGTTTTCATCAACTACTCTTATTTTTAAAAGGCTTCAATAGCGTTTTAAATTTTTGGTAACTTAAACTCATCAAATAATAGACACGCGCCCTTTGCTTTGAGCACCAATTGATTTTGTCTTTTTCAATCACCAGAGATTTAAGTTCTCTATAAATCTGCAAAAATCGTAGTCTCGCACTCTCTGAACCAAAATTTTTTTCAAATTGGTGTTGAGTGGACGAGTTTTTCCAATCCTCAAGAACCCTAAAATCCCTACTTGCCCAATCTAAAATTTCTTTCTCATTGCCTGTTATGCCTAAATGATACCGTTGATTGCGTTCCGCCATCAAATAACCGTCGAGACATAAAATAGGAACCTTTAATAACCCTGCTTTTACCTGAATATTGGAACTCCCTTCCCAGTTGCGATAAGCTCCCCAAATTAGGTCAGCATGTTTAAGAATAAGATTGAAAACTCCCTCTGAGCTTAACCGACCTTTTCGAAGGAACATATTTTTTGGGGAAAGCTCTTCAAGCCGCGCAAGCCCCTTTTCATCATGAACCTCACCTAAAATAGCCACCACCCACTTTTGTGGAGACAGCCTTTGAGCCACCTCGGCCAACAGCTCCAAGTTTTTAAATCCATTCATCACTCCCACACAAAGCAAAATTTTCCTACCGTCTGCAAATTGCAAGACATCGTTTACTAAAGGATCATCCTCTTGTGCTAAGGACACATCGGTAAAATCAGGCATCCAAAAAATTTTGGACCGTGGTTTTATGTTTTGAGGTAATTGTTCAAGGGCCTCGGCCACCCCTTCATCAAGGATCCCCAACACTAAATTTTCATCATTAAGGAATGAGTACTTTCGCCAAGCTAAGGGGTTAATTACCCCCTGACTACGAAATCCCCACGTGTTCATCCAAATCGAACCGATGCCCCTCGGACACAACGCTAACCTTAGCTCCGGTTTTAGCCAAAAGGGTATCACGTCATCCCAATAGCTAAAAAAAAGAGGACCTTCGGGGAAAGTCTCTTGAATCTTCTTCCAAAAATAGGGACGCCTGAAATGTATTCCTAATCGCTCCGATTGGGCAAGAAGTTGACGAGCTCTTAGAATAGTTGATTCAGATTGACCAATCCATTCACGCAAGAGGGTATCGTAGGATAGATGATGGCCGTTGTCGCGGAAGGTGATGATCAAACTGGACCTCTCTCAAAAGAGGTAAATTTCATCGTTCAATTCAGAAAAAATTTGGTTATACGGGTCAATTTTATAAAGCTGAGCTCGATTTCCAGTTCGGGCAGCGGCAAAAATGGCATATGACGTAAACGGACTTATGATAACGTCGCACTCCCCTAAAATGAGCCAGTCGATGATGGGAAAAGCCTTTTTTCTTACTTTTTTTTCTGCAAAATGGTCAGAAATTGAAAGTTTTCTAAAGTTAAGTTTTGGCGAATGAGGGAAATAGTCTTTTATTTTATTAGTTATTTTTGTTACGAATTTTTGGAATAAGTTAGGTTTTTTTTCACTATAAGTTCCACCTGTTAATATCTCCTCTAAATTTGAGGAGTAAACGGCTCCTATTTTTTCAAGAGAATGTTTCAACTTTATTGTAAACTCAGAATAATCAGCAGAAACAAAAATGTTAGGTCTTTCATTATTTTTTATAAACTCAGTCAGCTTTTGCAAAACTTTGTTTAGAAATTCTACAAATTGTTCGTTACGTTTTTGAGATGAGTATTCTTTCACATCGATGAAACTTCGATATTGTACACCAATAAAACGATGATTGCTATCATCGAATCTAATTTTTTGCTGAGCACAAACATCAGATTTTTTCGTTAACCAAATCTTCCTAAATTTGAATAGTAATAAGGTTGTTAACTGAGCAATAACCTGCATTTTATTAGTGGTGTTAAGACCAAGCAATTCAAAAAAATTTTTATAATTAGAGTTTATTAAAAGCGCATTGTGGGGAGAGGTGCTCTCCGCATACCAAATCACTGGATTTGTCGTGGGAACATCGTCTATTTTTTGATGACGCAGAATATTCCAAAATTCCTCTGACCAGTTATCCGGTCTAAAAGGAGGAATAAAAAGACAGGCTGTTTTTGCGAGTTCTCGAGACTGAGGATAATCCTGCGGTAACCAAGAAAACTGAAATGGTGATAGAATAAAATAATGCAAAAACTCATCGGCCATGAAGAAGAATCTTCTTGTGAGAAGACAAAAAAGAAAGGATCCCACTAGGCCGCGGATTTTATTCCCCCAACCTGTATGGTCAATTGGTTGGTAAAAGAGAGCCCTTCCCTCATTGAGCCATTGAAGGGCATTCTTTTCATAATATGATTTAAGTTCTTGGTACATGCCACCCCAGAAGGTGCTTAATCACGCGTTTGATTTTTTTGGTGAGCGTTTCGGGTTTTGGTTTATGAATTTTAACGTGTGACTCTAAAACTTTTCGATCAAGATCGACTGCAACCGCTCGAGTAGGCGGAAAAACATACGGAGGCTTGAGACTACCATACGATAGGTTGGCACCAGGAAAATCAGGGCTTATTGTGTGGGTCGCATCAGCATCAAAACCAATGTTGACCACTAAATTTTGAGAGGGAATGATGGACACCTGCCCTTCCCGCCACAAAGAATAAGTCCATTGGTAATCCCAAGCCTCGATTTGTCCATCTCCCGCCCTTTTAATGTGGTCAAACCACCAATCTTGAAGATAATTTTCAAAAAAAAACATTTTTAAGAACAGAATAAATCGTTTTATCATCGTCCTTAACAGAAACACTGTAGGAATTCCATGCTCGGCGCCAGGTTCCCCATCCCCAAATGTGATTTAATCGCGAATAATAAAAACTAAAGTCACCATTACCTTGGGTTAATAAACAATTTCCGCTAACAGAACCGACTCTCTGATCATCACTAAAATAATTTAATTGAAACTCCCTAAAGGGCCAGAAATCATCACAGGGAACACCGTCGTCTTCGAGTATCACTCCATGGTCAACGTGATAAAAAAACTCAGTGATGGCGGTCGGCCCCCCTAGTCGGCACCCCAAATTGGACTCATGAAATCATGAAATATTCGCACAACTTTTTTTGCGTGCACCCCCTCTTGAGCTAGCTGTCGAACTAAAGCGACACGCTCAACATCATCAGGTCGATTTGATCGTGGACCATCTACTGAAAAATTAAGCTCGTCGGGAATAATACTTCGCTATTGCCTCCAATACTTTTTGCGTGGTTTACGGCCGATTGAAGGCAACAAGCAGAACGGGAACCTTCATGTTAAAGCTCCTCGGTACAATTCAATCATTCTTTCGGTAATCAATTTGATGTCAAAAAGGGTCTCAACTCGTCTCCTGGCCATGATTCCCATGTGCACTCTTTTTTCTGAGTTTGTTAATAATTCGAAAAGAGCATTTTCCCAAGCGTCTAGGTCATTGACATCCACAAGCAACCCTGTCACTTGATGCTCGATGATATCGCTTAACCCACCAACGTTGGAGGCAATCACGCCTACGCCGCAAGCCTGAGCTTCAAGCGCCATTAAGGGGAAATTATCCTCGCGGGACGGAACGACGAATACATCACAAGCCGAAAAAGCGAGGGTTTTTAATGGCCCATCTTGGACATAACCAGTCGAAAAAACTTTCAGACCTGTTTCATCTCTCCAATGTTTCGTGTTTCCTTGACCAATTAAGAGAAGGTTTAAGTTTTTATCGTTTAAATTTTTTATTCTCTTGATCACACTTAAGAAAATGTCGCCGCCCTTTCTCCAGTCATCCAGCTCAAATGCCCCAAACCCCACAATCACATCGTTTTCTTCAAAACCTAAGGCCTTTTTGGCCAAAGACCTGGGAGGAGGACGAAAAATTTCCAAATCTAGCCCTAGGGGAACGGTCTGAACACTGTATTTTCCTAAAAAGGAATGTTGAGCCTGCTGGGCAATCCAGCGGCTAGGACAATGCACAACAGGTTGTAATTTTTCGAAAACCTTCTGCTTTAACCTCCATTCCATCCTCGTGTTGTCCCAACGAATTGAAGGATAGGTATCGAGAAAAGGGCAATTTCCGCAACCCGTTTGAAACCTTTGGCAACCGCGGGTATAAGAGCAGTGTCCCGTGTAAGTCCACTCATCGTGAAGCGTTATAACTACCTTCTTACCTTTTAGCATTTCGGGTAAATGTCGGTAGTTGAGATAACCCGTGTGTAAATTGTGGAGGTGAACAATATCTGCTTGATGAAAAACATTAAATGAATGAAGGGAAACTTTTGGTAGAAACGCATAGTTAAGGGCAAAAAAATTTGAAATCTTATCACCGATCCAAGCTAATTTGTATTTTTGGGGAAAAATGTCAACTCTCTCATCTCGGCTATATTTTTTTCCTACTAAAAGATTCGATTCCACCCCAGCTTCCAAGAGACCCCGGTGAATACGATAAGCCGCCAAGGCTGCCCCACCGTGAATATCTGATTGATTGATGTGAAGAACATTGATACTAGCTTTCATGATTAATTTTTAATGTGATTAAGTTACGAATCAGCACAATTTTCCGTCGTAACCATTGTAGATTTAATAATTGGAACTTTTGCAATTTTTCAATATTCGAAAGCAAGCGCTTACATTCGATTGCGGCCATTTTCCAATTGGGGAAAATTAAGAAAGGGGGAGGGTCACCATTGTAATTAAATGTTTGATTAAACTCATCTAAAGTTGAAACAATGACAGGTATACAACCTGATAGTATTGCGTCATAAAGGCGAAAGCAATCCAAATTTACTTGTCCACGACCATTAGGAACAAAAATTGCTTGATCATAAATTTGTACCATTAGATCAGGTGATAGAGATCCATCGGTCACTTGCTTTCCCGTAGGCATGTGAGTTGAAAACTCCTTTAACATTTTTTCTTGGTCCTGCTTTATATTTCCGATAAAAGCCCATGGCAAGGTCTTTTCTGTTATTAGACGCACACTTCTAAAAAATGGTGGCTCTTTAAAAGAATTCGCCATGAATCCAAGCGGAAGCTGAATTTTTTCAAATGATGGCCGGTAAAAACGACCATGACTATATTGTTTAAGATATAAAAATTTTTGCCTTCCTAAGAACCAATTTTGAGCTTTTCCGTCTTCGTCACTACAATGAATAACGATTTTGGGATTGACCATTTCGACCGCTAATTTCGCCTCATCATAATTTAGCTTTTGCGAGTTAAACGCAATGGCACAAGTTTTATTTTCAACCCTGGTAATATCAGCCACGTTTTTCCAAAAAACAAAGTGACACTGAGCAACTCCACTAAATAAATCTCTAATAAAATCTTTTTCCCAACCTAATGCCTCATGATAAAATACTGTGATCGGTTGTGAAGTTATTTTTCCAAGCAGTTCTTGATGAAGGGATGAATCATATTTAACCAGTGCATGAGACCCCGTTGGAATCAAAACCTTTGCCTTAGCGAGAGCCCAACGAGGATTTGCCTCAATCGAAAATTTAGCTGCTAAGGATGGCCGCGGAAATTTTATTTTCCAAAATATAAGCGGCAAAAACAAACCTAGACGCCACCTCATCGAACAACAGGTTCGATAGTAATCATCGTAAGCTTTAGAGGACCAAAAACCATCGTGCAAAATCATTGATGCTTTAGGATTTGGGATAGCCGAATAAGTTGTTGCAGAGGCTAATTTGAGTAGCGCACGGATATAAGTTATTAGAATGCACTCTTTTTTCTTTTTTGCTTTTATAAATGTGCTTAATATATCTTGCACCTTGAAATATCGTAAAAAAACTGAAGTTCGCCTCAATGAAAATCCTGTTGCCCACCCCAATCCATTTCAAAGTTTCACCAGAAGAATCAACCCAAGGTGCACCCCAATAATCATAAGGCAATCGAAAATAATCATTTAAGTCTGTTTTGTAAAGAAAAGCATCAGGTTCAAAAACCAAAATCCATTTATAGTTTCTAAATAAAAGGTAAAAATAACTACTGATGTTAAGTTGATTATAATACCAAAAGTTATTTAACCAATCTTTAATGAAAAGAAATTTAGCAGTTGGAAATCGGGTTTTGTAATAATTTGCATCAAGACCTTTTGGGAGAAGGAAAAAAAGTGCGCTCCTTTGGGAGCCCTAAGGAAACAAGATTCGATGTTTTTTTCCTGCTCTTCGGAAAATTTTAATAAGTGGTGAGGAATGATGATCGCTAATAATTCCATGTTTCAATGCTCTCTTATTCCAGTTAGTAAGCGACGATTTTATCCGCAAACAAACGCTGCTTAATCAGCGAAAACTCCGTTAAGAGATTTTTGAATTGCTCATCATTAGCTGTCTTATTGATAGACCAAAGAGTCTGAGTTTCGGGTTTACGGAACTTTTCTTGTAGATCGATGTGATTTCCTTTTAGATTTTCAGGCAAACCAATGATTTTCGTGCCATTAAGAACCGCCATCCCCCAATACCATAGGTCATCATTAAGGGGACAAATTTTTTGAAACATTCTAATATTGTTAACTTCAGCATGAAAACAATTAGGGGGATATAAGGTGCCCCACCCTGAGAGGGGAACAATCCGATGCGAGATTATTGTTTTCGACGCTAATTCTGTTGGACGCTTCCATCTTGAAAAATTCTGAATTTCATCTGAATAAATTTTAATTAAGTCATTGCCAAAAGAAATAATAGCTTGAGGATGCCTTAAATGGGTGTAATACAAATAAAAGAGAGTGTTTTTATCATAATAGAGGTCATCATCAACCGTAACATAGGTTTTCTTTGGATCGCTTAGGAGAGCTGGTACCATTTTTGTATACGCTTTCAAGTCCTCGGTTTCCAAGAATTTTATACTATATTTTTCAAAACGACGATAATGTCTAGGAAGTAGTTTAAGATCTTTAGGACTTAACCAAATTAAAATTTCTTGAGCCGAGACACTTTGCGTCAGAAGTGAGTCGATTGCGAACTCAAGGATATCAAACCGTTCCGCAAAAGAAGTTAAAGTTATTGTTACTGGAATTTCTCTTTTGCGCTGATACCAAGTATGTCTCATGGCGTTGATCATCAAGGATTTAGGAAACGAAAACTTCAGATAAGAAGATGCTCCAATTTTTTCAAAATTTATTAACCAATTAAATAAGCGTATCCATTGACGTTTACTTTTTAAATTCTTTGATAATTTCTCTGAAAGATCTATTTGAAGAGATTTTTGAAGTAAAATATTCTTTAAAATGCTTGCTATAAAGTTGATAGTTTTCGTTAAAATTACTTTAGCTAAAAAAAGCCAACGATTTTTTATGAAAATACTTTCTTTAGTAATTTGTTTATATATTTTTATTTCTTGGTAATAAATTTTGCTGCCAGAACTTATTCCTCCGAAATAAAATTTAGTAAAAATAAATGGAACAGGATAAAGCTTGACATCATTATTAATTGCTTTTAAAAGAAATAATATGTCCGAAATAACTTTAAATGCGGTACTATATAGCCCGTAACGAAAGTGCAAGTTTCGATGAATGAGAGTAGCTGGATGAAAGAAATTTTCAAGTATTTGAGACTTATTTACAGTAATGTTTGGCACAGCAGAGTAAATTAAGGTACTGTTTTTGTAACAGGCAGCTATTCCAAAAATTACTCCTTCATCAAAATTATTATTAATAAACTTTGAAAACTCACTAATAAAACCGGGCATCATCTCATCTCCGGCATTAACCATGAGAATCCATTCTCCGGTTGACAATAAAATGCCTTTATTCATCGCCTCGTAAATCCCAGAGTCGGGTTCACTAATCCAAATGATGTTATTCGGCAAAGATTGAAGTTTTTTGATTGTGCCATCAGTTGAACCGCCATCAATGATTAAATATTCTATCTCATCATTCAAATGAGGAACAATCGAGGCCAACGTTTTGTCTAATTCAGCGCCTGGATTTTTACAAACTGTAATGATTGAAAGTGTGGGCATTAGTCCTCCAATAGAAATTTACTTAACTCATCTGAATTTTAAGTGTTTTAAAGTAACTTAAAGACAAGTCATTGTATTTCTTTTAAAACGAAAGATTGTCTTGATCGGTCAAAATAAAGTTCTGGAGTGTTGATCGATAGAATCATTTTTTCATATTTATTTTTAAACTACTTAATCTTTCTAAAAAATTTTGTATTTAGCATTTTTTTAGAAATAAAAAATGTTTGAATTCTTTAAGTTCAATGTGACCTAAATTTTTTAATTCCAGGTCAATAAGATTTTCAGCTTCAGAATGATATTCCTCCATCTGAATTAGGGAAGTATTTTCTTTTCTCATTCGGAATCCTCGATGAGGGCATTAGTAACATATAACTTCTCATGTCTAGAAAATTTTTACCCTAAATCAAAATCTCCTGCCAATTTTAATTCTGGATTGATGCCACCCACTTTATCCCATAAACTCCGCCGCCATAAGGTAGATTCTTGTTGAACATATTTGTAATCTTTCTATAAAAAATCAAATCTGTTCCATTTTCTTGAGGGAGAAGCATGGACACATTGCCCCTTTTCATCGAATAAAAAAAAGTGTTAACCCCAGTTAACCAATTAATTTGATTAAATCTACTAAATATTTCTCCAACTACAAAAAGTAATTTCGGATGGTAAAGATCATCACTATTTAACCATCCCATTATTTCTCCGCTTGACTTAGAAAAACCTTTTTGGAGAGCATCATATATTCCTTCATCTTTTTCTGATATCCAAAAAGAAATAAACTTTTCGTACTTTTTAATGATGTCAACAGAATCATCAGTAGATCCACCATCTATTATAATATATTCTAAATTGGGATACTGTTGGTCAATAACAGATTTTATTGTTTCTTCTAAGAAATGACTCAAATTATAGTTTACAGTAACGATAGAAATTTTGGGGAAATTCGTCATGATTATTTAATCAAAATCTTAAAAAGTTTTATTTGATAGCTTCTACATAACCTGAATCAGGTTTGTAAATACTTCCATCGGGTTCAGTATCTAAATTAAACGATGTCCAATTTTTGACATAGCTTGTATAAGCATCTCTGATAACGACGTTGGTGAAATTAAGTTCTTCTAAAATTTTGGAAATATTATAGGTATCATATATCCCTTGATGAACTTCACCGCTTAGCCTAAAACGACCAACCTGTAAAGCAAAATATTCTTCACCCAAGAGTTTTTTAAGTTTTTCTTCGCGCCTTATTACTTCCTGAGCTTTTTTATCCTTCTTAGCGATCAAAAAGAAGTTCCTTAAGGAATTTAAAATTTTCACTGATATTCTTTTAAGAAGTTTAAGCATTTTAATGAAACTTAATTTTTTATTTAATATAGTTTTATTTTGTAAATCAACATTTTGTTTTTCATCACTAGTTTTTATCGAATCAAGATAAATTCTTTTTCCTTCTTCGATTAGTTGTTTCGCAACTGTCCCACATCATTCGATTACAAATTTCGCATTAGGAAAATGGTCTCTAAAAAAATACTTAAGCATTTCTCCACCTGAATAATTCCGCGTAGATTGATCAATTAGTTCGATGATTATCCAATCGTAATCGTGCTGCTTTTTGCTATCAATTGCTCTTCCATCGAAAGCCAAACTTTTCTAACATTTGAAAGAAGTAACAATGAAAACTCGCCTACGGTAGAAACTTTATTGTTAGGAATCAAGTCCATAGTGGAAAAAAAATGACGATAATGACGATTTTCTAAAAGAGCATCATAAAACGAGGTGCTTTCTGTTTAACAAATACTTGAATGAGAAGGGAACAATTCAACTTTTTCGTTTGAAACAAATTTCCAGAAATCATCAGACCAATTATCAGGTCTTAACGGAGGTGATAGCTCTTTTAAATTTTTTATATACCTTTTCGCAACAGGATAGTCCTGAGCTAGCCAGGAAAACTGGAACGGAGACAAGAAAAAATTATGTAAAAATTCATCTGCCATGAATAAAAATCGATGTGACAATAAACAAAAGACAAAAGATCCAACTAGCCCCCTAATTTTATTTCCAAATCCTGTATTATCTCTTGGTTGATAGAAGAGCACTCGCCCTTGATTTAGCCAGTCTAATGCATGAGATTCATCGTAATTTTTAATTTTATTCACGCTTTAATACCCAACAAGTTTTTAATTTTTCTTTTGATGACTTTAGTAAATTTTTCAGGTTTTGGTTTTTCAATCCTATAGTGCGACGCGAGTTCCTTAAAATCAAGCTGAACGTTAGTTGTTCTTGTTCGTGGTAATTGATAGGGTGGTTTTAAACTGCCAAACCGTAAATTAAAGCCTGGGCAAGTATCATCTTGGGTATGTGTTGCCTCTTCATCAAAACCAATGTTCACTACTAAGTTTTGAACAGGCGTTACACAGACCTGACCCTCTTTCCACAGCGTAAATGTCCATTGATAATCCCAAGTTGCAATGTCACCCCTTGCTGCCATTGAAATGTGATTTAACCACCACTCTTGAATATATTGGTGCATTGGGAATAAGCTAGATAATACGTTGCGGATGGTTGTCTCTGTTTCGTCGACGCTAACTGAATACGTTCGCCATGCACGCCGCCAAGATCCCCATCCCCAAACATGATTGAGATGACTAAAGTAGAAACTTGAATCTGGATTATCAATTGAAATTAAACAATTACCGTTAATGTGACCTATTCGGGTATCATCATGAAAATAGGTTAAGCCGAATTCCATAAAATCCCAAAAATCCTGACAAGGAACACAATCGTCTTCTAATATCACTCCATAATCAACATTTTCAAAAAACTTTGTGACTGCCGTAGGTACTCCTAAGCGACAACCAAGGTTTTTCTCGTGAAAGAAAGGTATGACTTTTTTTGCATGAATGCCCTCTTTGGCCAGTTCGCGAACCCTCTGAACTTTTTCTAGTTCTCCAATCTTCCCCTCTCTCGGACCGTCAACCGCAACGTAGAGTTCATCCGGAAAATACGACGCAATCGCCTCAAGCACCTTTTGCGTTTTATATGGTCGATTAAAAGCGACGAGCAAAACGGGGATTTTCATGCAAGGCCTTTTTTATACAGCTCAATAATTTTCTGTGAAATGTTACTGATTTCAAAATTACGCTCAATTCTTTTGCGTGCTGATGCTCCCATATTGGTTCTTTTTACCGAGTCGTCAACTAATTCTTGAATAGCTTTTCTAAAAGTTGTTAAATCATCTGGTTCAGCAAAAATTCCCGTAACATTTTCTTCGATAATATCAATTAAACCGCCTACTCGTGAAGCAACCACAGGAACCCCACAAGCTTGAGCTTCTAACGCCATTAAGGGGAAATTATCCTCGCGGGACGGAACCACAAAAATGTCACAAGCTGAGTAAAATAGTGTTTTCAAAGGGCCGTCATGAATATAACCAGTTGAAAAAACTTCTATATCATCCTAAAGCATTCTTAATGGTATAAAGTTTAACCTTCACCTAGAGGTGTATCCATTATCATATATCATAAATGGATTCAATTATTTTATTGTAAAGAGTTAGATAAAATGTACAATTTTTATCTTTACTAAAACTTTTACAAAAGACAATGAATAAAAATTGCTCATTGGCTTTTTCACGAACTAACTGAGTATTCTGAACTAGGATGCTGGGGAGTTTATGAACCAAGAACAGATTTTCACCACTGCTTTGATGATTTAGAAGCCTAGAGAAATTCACAAGATCGAGTTTAATCGTAAAAAAGACAGCTCGATACCAAAATTGGTTTCAACCGTGGAAACATTTTCAGTTATAAGTCGGTTCCTGAGGGCATCTTCGGAGATTTCTCGACCTGCGATGATGTCAGGAAATCTTGGAGGCATCTTAGATTTTTCCAGTACTAATGCTATCTTCACGCCAAGGTTCCACAAGTTGATACTGGAATCGGAATTATCCGGAAAGTTAAAACTCCTTGGGAAGGTGTTGTCCCAGGTTTTACTTTTACTCGTGGAAGCTCTTGGGTTGCAATCAGCTCGCATTATACCTGCCAGGCAGGTAGGAAAGCTAATTGGGATAAGCGTCAATTGACTCTGGTGTCTTTAAAGCTGAATGTGGAACAAAAACTCCAGAAGCAAGTTCTTTCTCAATTCTTCCAATTGGGCATTGATGAGACTGCCGTTCTTCGCAATCTCCCATCCATTACCTTATTCGTTGACCTCAAAAAGATTAAGGTTGTGCTCGTCAGCGAAGGAACTGGATCGTTATCGGGCTGATTCCGGATTCTTTGGCTACCCTTTAAACGGTACGGTTCTCTGGCGGCAAGACCTTCCGCAAATTAGAGTTTCTAAAGTTGATGCTGTACTTCATCTATCACCTCCTCAGGTGACATCGATGTTGACAGAGAGGAGTCATTTAATCCCCCATCAATAATTAAATACTCGATATCGTGATCTATTTGAGGTAAAACTGAAGCCATAGTTTTTTCTACACCTTTAAGGTTATTTTTGCAGACAGTAATAAATGTTATTAATTTTTTTGTTGTTTGATGTTTTTTTGTCTACCATAATCATGACGCCTTAATTACTAAGTTATTTTTTAATAAACTTTAAACCAAACTTTTATTACTGATTTAAAAACACTTTCACTAACAAAAGCCAAAACCC
>Ga0272446_1002677_pt1 | contig 23741 bp, 25 predicted proteins | sample YNPCB0061_FD_194587 | JGI IMG/M metagenome (GOLD analysis project Ga0272446, IMG submission 194587) | Hot spring microbial mat communities from Yellowstone National Park, WY, United States - YNP-CB-006-1 | ecosystem: Environmental > Aquatic > Thermal springs > Hot (42-90C) > Sediment | place... | reverse complement strand
AGAGTTTGCCCGGGATTTTATCTTCCCCATGTTCCGGGCCAATGCCCTCTACGAAGGGGCCTATCTTTTAGGCACTTCCATTGCCCGGCCGCTCATTGCCAAGGCCCAGGTTGACGTGGCCCGGCGCACCGGGGCGGACGCGGTGAGCCACGGCGCCACCGGCAAGGGCAACGATCAGGTGCGCTTTGAGCTGACCTATATGGCTTTGGCGCCGGACCTGAAGATCATCGCGCCCTGGCGGGAGTGGGACCTGGCGGGCCGGGCCGAATGCGTCGCGTATGCCAAAAAGCACGGGATTCCGGTGCCGGTAACCCAGGAGAAGCCCTACTCCAGCGACCGCAACCTCTTGCATATCAGTTTTGAAGGGGGTATCCTGGAAGACCCCTGGGCCGAACCGCCGGCGGAGATGTTCGTCCTCACCAAGGCACCGGAGGAGGCGCCGGCTGAGCCTCATTATGTGGAGATAGACTTTGAGGCCGGGGACCCGGTGGCCGTGGACGGCCAGCGGCTGAGCCCCTTCCAGCTCCTGGATTACCTGAACCGGTTGGGCGGGGAGCATGGCATCGGCCGGGTGGACCTGGTGGAAAACCGCTACGTCGGCCTGAAATCCCGGGGCGTCTATGAAACCCCGGGCGGCACCATCCTCCGGGCCGCGCACCAGGCGGTGGAATCCCTGACCCTGGACCGGGAGGTCATGCACCTGCGGGACAGCCTCATTCCCCGCTACGCTGAACTGGTCTATTATGGCTATTGGTTTGCCCCCGAGCGCTATGCCCTGCAGGCCCTCATCGACGAGGCCCAAAAACCCGTCACCGGCACGGCCAGGCTCAAGCTCTATAAAGGCAATGTCACGGTGGTGGGCCGCAAAGCCCCCAAGTCGCTGTATCGTCCCGATCTGGTGACCTTTGAGGCCGGCGGCGACTACCAGCAGGCGGACGCCACGGGGTTCATCCGGCTCAATGCCCTGCGGTTAAAGATTCGCGCCAAGCTGGCCGAGAGTTGAAAGCTGCATCAGGCAGCCAATCACCGGAAAGTACTTTATGTCTGAGATCAAGGACAAACCTTGGCAGGGCCGTTTCCGCGGCGCCACCGACCGATTGGTGGAGGAGTTTACCTCCTCCCTGCACTTTGATCGACGGCTCTATCAGCATGATATTACCGGCTCCCAGGCCCATGCCCGGATGTTGGGGAAGCAGGGAATTCTGACCCAGGCTGAAGTAGAGGCCATTGTCCAGGGCCTGGAGACAGTGCGGGAGGAGATTGACCGGGGCGAATTTGTCTTTGCGGCGGCCGATGAGGACATCCACATGGCGGTGGAGCGGCGCCTGACCGCCCTCATCGGCGACGTGGGCCGCAAGCTCCACACCGCCCGCAGCCGCAATGATCAGGTGGCCCTGGATGTGCGCCTCTACCTGCGGGAGCAGGTGCAGGCGCTGCTGGCCGCGCTCACCGACCTGCGGCGGGCCGGGGCTCAGTTGGCCCGGAAATATTTCGGGGTGATCATGCCGGGCTACACCCATCTGCAGCGGGCCCAGCCCGTGCTCTTCAGCCACCACCTGCTGGCCTACGACGAAATGTGGCGGCGGGATCAGGGGCGGCTGCAGGACGCCCTTAAGCGCCTGAACGTCCTACCCCTGGGGGCCGCAGCCCTGGCCGGGACTACCTTCCCCATCGATCCAGCCTATACGGCCGAGCTCCTGGAATTTCCGGCCGTCCAGAGAAACAGCCTGGACGCCGTCGGTGACCGGGATTTCGTGGTGGAGTTTGCCGCCGCGGCCAGCCTCATTATGGTGCACCTAAGCCGCCTGGCCGAAGAGCTGATCCTCTGGTCCACGGCGGAATTCAGCTTCATTGAGATTGCTGATGCCTACTGCACCGGCTCTTCCATCATGCCCCAGAAGAAAAATCCCGATGTGGCGGAATTGATCCGGGGCAAGAGCGGCCGGGTCATCGGCCACCTCATGGGGCTCCTGGTAACGCTGAAAGGGCTGCCGCTGGCCTATAACCGGGACCTGCAGGAAGATAAGGAGGCCCTTTTTGATATAGTTGACACCGTGCTCCCCTGCGTCCGGCTCATGGCCGGGGTCCTGGAACATCTGGAGCTGCAGGAGGAGAACATCTCGGCAGCACTGCGGGGCGGCTTCCTGACCGCCACGGATATGGCCGACTACCTGGTGACCAAAGGGGTACCCTTCCGGACGGCCCATGCCCAGGTGGGGCAGACGGTGGGCTATGCTGAAAGCCAGGGGAAGGAGTTGGCCGAACTGAGCCTGGAAGAGATCCGCCAGTTCGCGCCGGTGGCCGAAGCCGACCTGTTTGGCTGGCTCACGGTGGAGCAATCGGTCCAGCGGCGCACCTCCCCCGGCGGCACGGCGCCGGAGCGGGTGGCCGAGGCGCTGCGGCGGGTGGAGGAGGAGCTGGGGATTACGGAATAGAGATTGTGGGGGAGGGGGCAGGGGGTGCGCCCCCCTCGCCCTCTCACTAAGGTGAATAATGGACGATTACGGCAGGATGTTGGAGTTTTTCGGGGAGCAACCGGTGGGGCGGGTCCTGGATGCGCCCTGCGGTTCGGGAGAGTTGTTCCGGCGGCTGCTGGCCCGAGGGTTTTCTGACATCGTGGGGCTGGATGTGGATGCGGCGGGCTGGGACGCCTCCCTGCCGGTGCTCTTTATTCCCTATGATCTGAACGAGCCGCTGCCGTTGGAGAAGGAAAGTTTTGATTATGTCTTCTGCCGGGAGGGCTTGGAGCATCTGGAGCGCCCCTGGCCCTTTGTGGCGGAGGTGGCCCGGGTGTTGAAGGAGGGGGGGCGGTTGATCCTGAGCACCCCAAATATTCTGTCCCTGGATCCCCGGCTGCATTTCCTGCGGCACGGCGCCTTCATCCATTTCAAGGAGCTGCGCTTTGACTGGGAGGATTTGCGGGCGCAGGGGTATCAGGGGCACATCAGTCCCATCTACCCCTGGCAGCTGTTTTTCTTCCTGGAGAAATACGGTTTGGCGGTGACCGGGGTGGTGGGGGACGTGTATCCCCGGGAGAGGCATTGGTATAAACGGCTGCTCAAAGGAGCGCTGGAGCGATGGGTGGTGAAACACAAGGAAAACCGCTCCCTGGGTTGGACCCCGGCGGCCAGGGAGCTTCTCCAGAGCTCCTCTCTGATTGTGGGGGCGCAGAAGCGCAGCTAGGGGTGCAACGATGAGGCGACATCTGCGGTGGCTGGGTCTGGTCCTGCTGCTGCTGGCTTGCTGCGGCTGCGGCAAAAAGATGGCCCCCATCCCGCCCGATTCCCTGGTGCCGGGGGAGGTGCGGGATTTCACGGTGCGGCAGGATGGCCAGGCCCTGCGGTTGACCTGGCTGCTGCCTCGGGTCAACATCGACAACCAGCCCCTCACCGATATCCAGGGGTTTCGCATCCTGCGACAGCAGGCGAGTCTGGCGGCAACGGGCGGCTGCCCGTTGGACTTGCAGCCGCTGGCGGTGATTGATCTGAGCTTCCCGCAGATGGGCGAAGTGTCCGGCGAGGCGGTAAGCTACCGGGATGAGAAGTTGGAGCCGGGGCAGCGCTATTATTATCAGGTGGTGGGCTTCGCCCGGGGCGGCCAGCCCGGGGCGCCTTCGGCCATCCTCTCCCATGCCTGGGATAGCTTGCCGCAGGCGCCCGCGGCCCTGCAAGCTCAGGCTGGGGATCGCCAGGTGCAGTTGTCCTGGCCGCCCGTCCACCGGTTGGCTGACGGTCGGCCTTTTCCCGGTCAGCCGACGTATCATGTCTATCGACAGGCCCCGGACAGCGGATGGGTCCTGGTGAATCAAGACCCGCTGACCGACAGCAGATTCCTTGATATCGGCGTGGCGAATGATATAACTTACCGTTATCTGGTGCGGGCGGTCCGCAAGATCGGCGGCGACCCGCTGGAAAGCCTGGATTCGCCGCGGCAGACAGCCAAGCCCGTGGACCTGACGCCGCCGGCGCCGGTGGTCAACCTGGTGGCGGTGCCCACGGACCGGGGCATCGAACTGCGGTGGGAGCCGGGCCGGGAACCGGATCTGGCCGGTTACCTGGTCTTCCGGCGCTCCCTGGCCGAACCGCAGTTTCAGCAAGTTACGTCCCAATTACTGACCAAGCCGTATTTTGTCGATGCCGCGGCCAACCGGGGGGTGATCTATTTCTATTATGTGATCGCCGTGGACAACTCCCGCCAGGCCAACCGGAGCCTGCCGTCGGAGACGGTCTCGGCCAGCCGCTAAGGAAGGCGGGCAATTATTCCGGAGTAATTGCCATTACTTATATAGGTCACCCGCGAACCATGAAAATAAGATGCAATACATCAGAGCCCCGAGCGTCAGCGAGGGGTTGTCACTATGAACCACTCCCGCAGGGTCGTGGCTGGGTAGTGGTCAAGCGCACCTAGAAGGCGGGAGGCGCGGCGCTCTCCTGCCCTGCGAGGAGGGTTCCTGAATTTGACTAACCGCTCACTTTTTGGGAATTGCCATTCCTTCTAGAGGTCGCCTGCGAACCTTGAAAAAGCCTTGCTTCTCTCAACTCCAGGCATCGCCCCCCGCCAACGGGGGGCGATGGACCACTCGCTGACGCTCGTGGCTCGGATAAGAGCCATCTCCCTGCAAGCATGTGGCAACACAGTCCTGGTAGCTCAAAAAAGGCAACGTCGGGCACGGAGGCCCGCCCCACTGAATAACAAGATTTTTTCCAGAGACCGGAAACCAGAAACTGGAAACCGGAAACCATCTCGAAACTCGAAACTGAGAGCTCTTTGGGGGACTCAGAGAAAAATCCAGCACCGGAAAGCAATCATGCATCACTTCCATTATGTCAACGGCGAATTATACTGCGAAGAGGTGCCGGTGGCGGCCATTGCCCAGCAGGTGGGAACGCCGTTTTATCTCTACAGCAGCGCCACCCTGACCCATCATTTCCGGGTCTTTGATCAGGCTTTTGCCGACACGCCGCACCTGATCTGTTATGCCGTCAAGGCCAACTCCAATCTGGCCATTCTGCGACTGTTTATCAACCAGGGGAGCGGAGTGGACATCGTCTCCGGCGGCGAACTCTACCGGGCTTTGCAGGCCGGGGTCGATCCCGGCAAAGTCGTCTATTCCGGCGTCGGCAAGCGGCCCGATGAAATCCGCTTTGCCCTGGAACAGGGCATCTTGATGTTTAACATCGAATCGGCCCAGGAACTGGTGGCTATTAATCAGATTGCCGGAGAACTGGGGAAGTGCGCCCGCATTGCGCTGCGGGTCAATCCCGACGTGGACCCGCAGACGCACCCCTATATCTCCACCGGCCTGAAGCAGAATAAATTCGGCATCAATATCGAGAAATCACTGACGGCCTACCGCACGGCCCGGGACTTGGCCAACCTGGAGATTGTTGGGGTCGCCTGCCATATCGGCTCGCAATTGACCCAGTTGTCGCCTTTCATCGAAACCTTGGGGCGCTTAAAGGAACTCATCGGCCGCCTGCGGGAGGTGGGCATAGCCATCCGCTATCTGGACATCGGCGGTGGCCTGGGCATTCAATATCATCAGGAGACGCCGCCCCATCCGTTGGAATACGGTCAAGGGATTCAACGAGAATTGGCCGGCTTGGATTGTACGTTGATCCTGGAGCCGGGGCGGGTGCTGGTGGGCAACGCCGGCATCCTGGTGACCAAGGTCCTGTACACCAAAGAGGGCGAGGAGAAGTTCTTTATCATCGTGGATGCCGGGATGAACGATCTCTCCCGGCCCAGTCTCTATGGCTCCTATCACGGCGTCCAGCCGGTGGTGGCAGGGCCCCGGCGGGAGGTGAAGGCCTCGCTGGTGGGGCCTATCTGCGAATCTGGCGATTTTCTCGCCAAGGACCGGCTCCTGCCGGAATTCCAGGCTGGAGAATTGGTGGCAGTCATGAGCGCCGGCGCCTATGGCTTTTCCATGAGCTCCAACTATAATTCCCGGCCCCGGGTGCCGGAAATTTTGGTGCATAAAAATGAGTTTTATGTTATCAGGGAACGAGAAACCTACGAAACCCTGATTCGCGGAGAGCAGATTCCGAGCTTTTTGCAATGCAAGACCGCCTGATTTTTTGGAAGATGCAGGGCAGCGGCAATGATTTTATCCTCATCGACCACCGCCAACCCTGCCTGACTGAAGCTGCGCAGCGTCAGCTGGTGCCCAAGCTCTGCGCCCCGAAGTTCGGCATCGGCGCCGATGGCCTGATTCTGATCGAGCCGTCGCGTCGGGCCGATTTCCGCTGGCGCTTTTACAACGCCGACGGCTCCGAAGCCGAGATGTGTGGCAACGGCGGCCGCTGCGCCGCCCGTTTTGCCTTTCTGCAGGGCATTGCCCCGGCACACCTGACCTTTGAGACCTTGGCCGGAATTATCCAGGCGGAGGTCAAAGGCCGCCGGGTGAAACTGGGTTTGAGCCAGCCCCACAGTCTGCAGTTGCATCTGGAGATTCCCGTGGGGTCGGAGATCTGGCACGGCCATTTTATCAACACCGGCGTGCCCCATGTGGTTATCCCGGTGGCAGACCTGGCCGTGGTGCCGGTGGCGGAAGTCGGCCGGGCTATCCGGTTTCATCCGCTGTTTCAGCCGGCGGGCACGAACGTCAATTTTATCAGTATGCTTGGGTCGCAAGAGATTGCCATCCGGACCTATGAGAGGGGAGTGGAGGCTGAAACCCTGGCCTGCGGCACCGGCTCGGTGGCTGCGGCGCTGATTGCCGCGGCGCTGCACAACCTTTCTGCTCCCTTGACGGTGCACCCCAAAAGCGGAGAGACTTTAACTATTTATTTTTCTCAGGAGCACGGTAGTTTTGAGGCGGTTTTCCTGGAGGGTGAGGCTGTTGTGGTCTTCCAGGGCGAAGTGTGGTTGGATGAACTGTGGTAAGGAGGAATTGGCATGATCCAAGGAGCAATTGTGGCCATCGTCACCCCCTTTAAGAATGGCCGGGTGGACGAAGACAAGTACCGGGAGCTCATCGAGTTCCAGATTGCAAATGGCACCCACGGCATCGTTCCCTGCGGTACTACGGGGGAATCGGCTACCCTGTCCCACACCGAACATAAACGGGTGGTGGAGATCTGCCTGGACCAGGTGAAAAAACGGGTGCCCGTCATTGCCGGCACCGGCTCCAACAATACCGCCGAAGCCTTGGAACTGACCAAACATGCCGAAGCCGCCGGCGCCGATGCTGCCCTGATGATCACGCCATACTACAACAAACCCACCCAGGAAGGGATTTATCAGCATTTCAAGGTCATTGCCGAAAGTACCAAGATCCCCATCATTGTCTATAATGTGCCGGGGCGGACGGCCCTGAACCTGCTGCCCGAGACGGTGGCCCGGTTGGCCCAATTGCCCAACATCATCGGCATCAAAGAGGCCACCGGCGATCTCAATCAGGGCGCCAAGGTCATCCGGCTCTGCCCGCCGGAGTTCATTGTCCTCTCCGGCGACGACTTCACCGCCTTTCCCCTCATGTGCATCGGCGGCCGGGGGGTTATTTCGGTGATCTCCAACGTGGTGCCCCAGGATATGGCAGCCATGTGCAACGCCTTTCTGGCCGGCGATTATGCCCAGGCCAGGGCCCTGCACTATAAGATGTTCCCGCTCATGGAGGCCATGTTTTTCGAGACCAATCCGGTGCCGGCCAAGACGGCCCTGAAGCTGCTGGGCAGAATCAACGGCGAGGTGCGCCTGCCGCTCTGTCCCATGTCGCCGGCCAATGAGGAACGGCTCCGCCAGGTGATGGTCCAATACGGGCTGCTGTAAGGCCCCGTTGCCGGCTCGCGCTCCTGCCCGAGATGTATCAGAGGTGACCCATGATTAAAGCCATAGTCGCCGGGGCGGCCGGCCGCATGGGCGGCCGCATTATTCATATGTTGGAGGGAGCCCAGGACATCACCCTGGCCGCGGCCTGCGAACAGGCCGGCCATCCTGCCGTGGGGCAGGATGTGGGAGAGGTGGTGGGGCTGCCCAAAAAGAACATTGTTGTGGCCGGGGAGCTGGCCCAAGTCCTGGACCAGGGTGAGGTCCTCATTGATTTCACCAACCCCGAGGCCACCCTGAATAATCTGCGCCAGGCCGCCGCGGCCGGCAAGGCCGTAGTCATCGGTACCACCGGCCTCAGTGCCGCCCAGCAGGCCGAAGTCAAGGCCCTGGCGGCCCAAACCCGGATTGTCCTGGCCCCCAACATGAGCGTCGGCGTCAACCTGATGTTTAAAGTGGTGGCGGACATCGCCCGGGTACTCAGCGCGGGCTATGATGTGGAGATCGTCGAAGCGCATCACCGCCTGAAGAAGGACGCGCCCAGCGGCACCGCCGTGAAACTGGCCCAGGTCATCGCCCAGGCCCTGGAGCGGAATCTGGACGAAGTGGCGGTGTACGAACGCAAGGGCATGATCGGCCAGCGTACCGACGCCGAGATCGGCATCCAGACGGTCCGGGCCGGGGATATTGTCGGGGAACATACCGTTATCTTCGGCGGCATCGGCGAACGCCTGGAGATCATCCACCGGGCCCACAACCGGGACAACTTCGCCCGGGGCGCGGTCCGGGCCGCCTGCTGGATCGTGGCCCAACCGCCGGGACTCTATGACATGCAGGATGTTCTCGGACTGAAATAGGGGGCAGGGGCCAGGGGTCAGGGGCCAGGGGCCAGAAAATTCATTTAGTGGGGTGGGCCTCCGTGCCCGTCCAGGTTAGCCCCAGGCGACAACCTTTATTATCATGGTTCGCGGATAACTTGTATCAGTAACGGCCGTTATTTCGGCTTACGGACTACATTTTTGTGCGGCGCGAGTGACCGTTGGGCCACGGCCCTGAGCAGACAGGACTCCTGGTAGGAAAAGAAAGCTCGATCATGCGGTTTGTCCGATTTTGGCATCACGATCAGGTCGTTTACGGTATCCTGGACAACGAAGAAATTCAGCCCCTGGCGGGGCCTCCCTTTGCCGACCGCCGTCCCGCCGGCCAGCGGCTGCCGCTGGCGGCCGTCACCCTGCTGGCGCCGTGCGAGCCTAGCAAGATCATTGCCCTGGGGCTGAACTACCGGGATCATGCCGCGGAGATGCGCATGGCCCTGCCCGACGAGCCCCTCATCTTCATGAAGCCCGCCACCAGCGTCATCGGGCCGGAGGCGGCCATTATTATGCCCCGTCAATCCCGGCGGGTGGATTATGAGGCGGAGCTGGCGGTGGTCATCGGCCGGGTGGCCAGAAAGGTGGCGGTGGCCGAAGCCGATGAATATATCTGGGGCTATACCTGTTTGAATGATGTGACCGCCCGGGACCTGCAGAAAAAAGATGGCCAGTTTACCCGATCCAAAAGCTTTGATACTTTTGCGCCCTTGGGCCCCTGGATCGAGACGAGCCTGCCTGAACCAGAAATGGTGACAGTGGAGGCCTATGTAAATGGGGTTCGGCGGCAGCACAGCCATATTGGCAACCTGATGTTCGGCGTGGCCACTCTGGTTAGCTTTATCTCGCACATCATGACCCTTCTGCCCGGCGATGTCATCGCCACCGGCACCCCCTCGGGTGTTGGCCCCCTCCATCCCGGCGATGTGGTGGAGATTCGGGTTGGTGGCATCGGCAGTTTAAGCAATCCTGTGATCAGCGATGAAGATTCTGGTAATCCTGGCCCATCCGAATCCGGCCAGCTTTAATGCGGCCATTGCCCAGACCGTGGTCCAGACCCTGACGGCTGACGGTCATGAGGTCAGGTTTCACGATCTTTATAGTGAAGGGTTCGATCCGGTCCTGCCGGTGGCGGAAATGTGCAAGGATGCAGTCCTGCCGCCGCTGGTGGCCCAACATATCGCTGATCTGGTCAATGCTGATGGTATTGTCATTGTTCATCCCTCCTGGTGGGGCCAGCCGCCGGCCATCCTCAAGGGTTGGCTCGATCGGGTGTTGCGTCAGGATGTCGCCTATCGCCTCCCCGGCCCCGATGGCGCCGGCATCCCCCAGGGCCTGCTCCAGGCTCAAACTGCGGTGGTATTTACCACCTCCAACACGCCGCCCCTCCGGGAGATCGACCTCTACGGCGACCCCCTGCAAAACATCTGGGAGAATTGCGTCTTTCGGGTCTGCGGCGTCAATAGCTTTCTGAGGAAAAATTTTGCCATCATCGCCGCCAGTACTCCGGAGCAGCGGCAGCAGTGGCTGGTCGAAGTGGCCAAGATGGTGCGAGGTATCTTCCCGGCCGCCAAAACTTAGGAAAGGGATAAGGTAGTATGCCTGTGATTGAATTTGCCGACCGTTTGCAACAATTGCCTCCTTATCTTTTTAAAGAGATTGACCGGGTCAAGGAAGAGGTCCGGGCCCGCGGCGTCGATATCATCGACCTGGGCGTGGGCGACCCTGATCTGCCCACCCCTGATTTTATCATTGCCGCCCTGCAGCGGGCGGTCCAGGACCCCAGCACCCACCGCTATCCGTCCTATTCCGGCATGAACGACTTCCGGGAAGCCGTAGCGCGCTGGTATGCACGCCGTTTCGGCGTCACGTTGGACCCGGAACGTGAGGTGGTGACCCTCATCGGCTCCAAGGAAGGGATTGCCCACCTGCCTTTGGCCTTCAACAACCCCGGCGACCTGAATCTGGCCACCAGTCCGGCCTATCCGGTCTACCACATCGGCACCCTGTTTGCCGGGGGCCGGACCCATTTCGTGCCGCTGTTGGCGGAAAACCATTTCCTGCCGGATTTGACGCAGATATCGCCGGAGGTGGCCCGCCAGGCCAAGCTGTTCTTCTTCAACTATCCCAACAACCCCACTGCGGCCGTGGCTGACCCAGACTTTTTTGCCCGGGTGGTGGCCTTCTGCCGGGAGTATAACATCATCGCGGTGCATGACGCCGCCTACACCGAGATGGCCTATGACGGCTATCGGCCGCCCAGCTTCCTGGAGACCCCCGGCGCCAAAGAACTGGGGATCGAATTTCACTCCCTCTCCAAGACCTACAACATGACCGGCTGGCGTCTGGGTTTTGCTGTGGGGCAGGCCCAGGTCATCGAGGGTTTGGGCAAGATCAAGAGCAATATTGACTCCGGCGCCTTCAATGCCATCCAGTATGCGGGGATTGCCGCCCTGGATTCGGACCAGGCCGCCGTGGTGGAAAACTGCCGCATCCTGCAGGAGCGCCGGGATATCCTGGTGGCCGGCCTGAAAAAATTGGGCTACCGGGTTACGGCCCCCAAGGCCACTTTTTACGTCTGGCTGCCCACCCCCACCGGTCTGAGTTCGGCCCAGTTCACCTCCCTCCTCCTGGAACAGGCCGGTATCGTCACCACGCCGGGCAATGGCTTCGGCGCGCCGGGCGAAGGCTATGTCCGCTTGGCCCTTACCGTCCCGGCGGCCCGGATCGAGGAGGCCCTGGCCCGTCTGGCGCGGCTGGGTTAGGCAGTCCATAAATCTGCCGATGGCTGGCAACCGGCGGGGCCGGTCCCGGTCGGCAGCCCAAAGAAAGGTTATTATGACAACATCCCTGGAACAGGCCCAACTCCTGATGCCGGCGGTCCAAAAGCTGGCGGATGCGGCCTTTGACCCCTTAACGGCCCAGTATCCCTCCCTGGCACTCCTCATGGCCCAGGTGCCGCGCAGCCGTTGGCAATTCTTCTTCATTACCACCGGCATCGGCGTGAGCCTCCTGCTGGCGCCGGTCCTGGTGGCCCCGGCAGATCAGGATCAGGTCTGCGACACCGTGGATGCGGCCCTGGCCGCCTGGCACCCTCAAGGGCATGATGCCCTGGGGGATTTTTTGAAATTCATCAAAGATCGGATGGACCAGGATGTGGAGTTGCCAGCCGCCATCGGCTCGTGGCTGGTATGGAATCTGAAACAGGCGCAGCCTTCTGAGGAAGAGCTGACCTTGGCCTGGCCCCTGGGACTCTTCTTTTTACACAGCTTCAAGGATTGGTGGGACTTAAAGGCGGACGAGGCCCAGACGCACTAGCAGATTGCTGGCAATTGCTTTTTCTGGGGGCCAGGAGGCAGAGCTCCGCCCCCTGCCCCACTCACCCTGTCCCAAACCCCAACTTCGCCCGTTGGCTGCACCCTTAAAGCATGACTGCTGCCGCCGCACACTTCAGCCCCAAACCTGGCTGGCACACCGCCTACATCGGCCTGGGTGCCAACCTGCAGGATCCGGTGGCTCAGTTAAACGAAGCCTGTCGTCGGCTGGCGCAGCTGCCCGGTGTGGTTATCGTACAAGTTTCTTCTTATTACGCCACGCCGCCGGCAGGGGTTGAAGACCAGCCCTGGTTTGTCAACGCCGTGGCGGCCATCCGGACCACCTTAACCGCAGATGACCTCCTGACGGCCCTCCTGCAGATAGAGGCAGACATGGGACGGGTGCGGCGCCGGCGTTGGGGGCCGCGTCTTGTCGATCTGGATATTTTGTTGTATGATGATGCTGTTATTCACACTGACCGGCTTCAGGTCCCTCATCCGGAAATGGCCTCCCGCGGCTTTGTGCTTGTGCCCCTGGCGGAAATTGCCCCCGAGGCCTGTCACCCGGTGCTGCAACGAACCGTGAAACAACTGCTGGCACTGTTGCCCGCCGAGGCAAAGGTGGCCAACAGACTTTGAGGTTGCCGTGGTCCGCTTGGTTCTGTTAGCCCTTACCGGCTATCTGGGCTATAAAGTCCTGCAAAAAGTGCTGCCCTGGTTGTGGCGGCCGCAGATTCTGCGGCAGCGCCCCCAGCCCGAGGTGCAAGCCGATGAGTTGGTACAAGATCCGGTCTGCAAGGTCTTCATCCCCCGACGCAACGCCTTGCTGGCCCGGAAAGATGGCCAGGATTATTTCTTCTGTTCTGAGGGCTGCCGGAAAAAATTCCTCAAGAATACTTAACCATATCGCCAAACAGTCGGTGCCGAGGAGATGCCCATGAAATTTTTTATTGATTCTGCCAATCTGGACGAAATTCAAAAAGCCCATGACCTGGGCCTGGTTGACGGCGTTACCACCAACCCATCGCTCAGTGCCCAGGCCGGCCTGAAGGATATGGCCGCCTTTCATGACCAGATCCGCAAGATCTGTGAGTTGGTCCAGGCCCCGGTCAGTGCAGAGGTGGTAACCACCACGGCCGCGGAGATGATCGCCGAAGCCCGGACCCTGGCCAAAATCCATGAACACGTGGTGGTCAAGATTCCTATGACGCCGGACGGTCTCAAGGCCACCCATACTTTGTCCCGGGAAGGTGTCCGGGTCAACGTCACCCTGATCTTTCAGCCCCTCCAGGCCATGCTGGCCGCCAAGGCCGGGGCTGCGTATGTCAGTCCGTTCATTGGCCGCCTGGACGACATCTCCCAAACCGGCATGGATCTGGTGGAGCAGATCATGGCCATCTTCAATAACTATGGCTATGAGACGGAAGTGATCGTGGCCAGCATCCGCCATCCCCTGCATGTTTTGCAGGCGGCCCTGGCCGGCGCCGACATCGCCACCATCCCGTATAAGGTCATCCTGCAGCTCATCAATCATCCCCTGACGGACATCGGCTTGGCCAAGTTCCTGGAAGATTGGAAAAAAGCCCAAAAATCCTGATATGGACTCCCGACCGGCCCCTTTCTGGAATCTGCCCAATGCGCTGACAATCCTGCGGATCGTGGCCATCCCGGTCCTCATTGTCCTGATGTCTTTTCCCGGCCGGCTGGCCAGTTTTCTGGCTGCGCTCGCCTTCCTGACCGCCGGCATGACCGATCTGTTGGACGGCTTTCTGGCCCGGCGTCAACGTCTGGTGACCCGGGCCGGCAAGTTCATGGACCCATTGGCCGATAAACTGCTGGTGTCGGCGGCGCTCATCATGCTCATCCCCCTGGGCCGGGTAGAGGCCTGGCTGGTCTTTGTGATTATCGGCCGGGAGATTGCCGTTACCGGTCTGCGGGCTATTGCCGCGGCCGAGGGGCAGGTGATTGCCGCCGACCGCTGGGGCAAACTGAAGACCATTCTGCAGATGTCGGCCCTCTTTGCCCTGATCCTGCACTACCCCTATGCAGGCCTGGCCTTCCAACAGATCGGCACCGTTCTGCTTTACATCGCCGCCGTTATTACGGTGGCCTCCGGCTTCAGCTACTACTTTACCTTTTTCCACCCCACCTCATCGACGCCGGCCTGAGCTACCGTCGGTTGTGACCGGGGCGCGAGACCGGGTGGGCAGCCGTCTCCTTTAAGGAGAAGAGGAGAATCCTGCTTTGCAGGTGGGCAGCCGGCTAAAGTGGTAATTGCCATGACCTGGCGGTCACTTGCGAACCATGAAAATAAATAAAGGTGCTTGCCTCTGGCTGACTGGGGCGGGCGCGCCCCGCCCCAGTAAATAATAAGGTTTTTTCCAGAAACCGGAAACCGGAAACCAGAAACCTTCTCGGAACTCGGGACTCGAAACTTTATTTTCTTGGCAGACCTACAGCTATGCCCCAGGCTTTGACAAATCCTCCGATGGTACCGGTTCCAGCGGATGAAACCCTGGAGCCGTTCGGGCAAGGCCGGCTCTGGGTGCTGCAGAAGAAAGCCGGCTACCGCTTCTCATTGGACGCCGTGCTTCTGGCCGGCCTGGCCGAACTGCGGCCCGGCGACCGGGTCGTGGATTTGGGCACCGGCTGCGGCATCATCTCCCTGATCCTGGCCTGCCGGTTTCCCCAGGCCACCCTGGTAGGCGTGGAAAGTCAGGCTTCGTTGGCTGACCTGGCCAGGCGCAACGTGCAATTAAATGGGTTGGGCGAGCGCATTACGATCCTGACGGCCGCCATGCAAGACCTGCCTGGCCATCTTCCCCCCGCCGCTTGCGAGGTGGTAGTCAGCAATCCCCCTTATCGTCCCCTGGGGACCGGTCGCCTCAACCCCCGGACCGAAAAGGCCATTGCCCGCCATGAACTGCAGGGCTCACTGGCCGCGGTGGCCCAGGCAGCCCGGTATCTGCTGCCGGACAAGGGCCGTCTGCTGCTGATCTACCCGGCCTGGCGCACCGTCCATCTCATCAGTCTGCTGCGGGCCCAGCGGCTGGAACCCAAAACCCTGCGTTTTATCTACTCCCGGGCCGGCGAGCCCGCCTGTCTGGTCTGGGTGGAAGCCCGACACGGCGGCCGGGAAGAAGCGCACGTCCTGCCGCCTTTGGTGATCTATGAGGCGCCGCCGCGCTATACTGCCGAAATGGCGGCACTCTTAGACTTCGGGGCACCGGACTGATGCCCTTTCTGGAAATCCTTGCCAGTCAAGGCGGTTTTCTGTTACAATGATGCCACATTGCCAATCCAGGCCAGGGGGTGGGTCATGTTATTTCATCATTTCACCGCACCGGTCAATCAGAATCAGCCCAACGATCTGGAGAAGAAAAAAGGCCGCATCTTGATCATTGATCAAGATGACGTGACCTGCGATTTTCTCTCTGCGGTCATCAAACTCATCGGTTTTGAATGTGAGATGGTCAAAGACGTGGAGCAGGCCTTGGAACTGCTGGAAAAGTCGGTCTTTGACCTGCTCATCACCGATTGGCACCTGCCCAAGACCCGGGAATTCCTGCAGACCAGTTTGGAAAAAAACCCCAACTTGCAGACGATCCTGATGGTCAAGCAGCGGCAGGTTTTCTTTGAGGCGATGCACCTGCCGGGTGCCACCATCATTCAGAAACCCTTTAATTTTGACGACATTGTCCAGAAGATTCACCAGGCCTTTCACCTCCGCAATCTGCAGCAGATGGAAACCCAGATCCAGCGGCTGCGCCAAGAAATTTTTCGCCTTTAGCTCTGCCCTTCCTGCTGCCGTGGCTCTCCCAACTGCCCCAAGAAAGCGATTGCCTGCCTTATGTTAGCCCGGGTTACCAGCGGTGCCCTCCGGGGAGTGGAAGGTTTTTTGGTGGAGGTGGAGGTCGACATTGCCGCCGGCCTGTCGGCCTTTACCACGGTCGGTCTGCCCGAGGCGGCGGTAAAAGAAAGCAAGGATCGGGTGAAGGCTGCCATCAAGAACTCGGGTTACCGTTTCCCGAACACTCGCATCACCATCAATCTGGCTCCGGCGGATGTGCGCAAGGAAGGGACCGGCTTTGATCTGCCCATTGCCCTGGGGCTCCTGGCGGCCCAGGGACTGGCGCCCCAGGACACCCTGGCCCGTTTTCTGGTGTACGGCGAGCTTTCTTTGGATGGCCGTCTCAAGGCCAGCCGGGGGGTGCTGCCCATTGCTCTGGCCTGCCGGCAGGCCGGCCTGGAAGGTCTGATTATTCCCAAAGAGAATGCCCGGGAGGCCGCGGTGGTCCAGGACCTGCCGGTCTATGCCGTGCAAAGCCTGCCCGAGGTCGTGGAGTTTCTGCGGGGCAGCGTGGCTTTGACCCCGGAACCGCCGCCGGCGGTGGATCTGTTGGCCCAGGGCGGCGATGAGGTGGATTTTGCCGAGGTCCGGGGACAGGAACAGGTGAAACGGGCCTTGGTGATTGCCGCCGCGGGGGGCCATAACGTGTTGATGCTGGGCCCGCCGGGTGCCGGCAAGACCATGTTGGCCCGCCGCCTGCCCGGCATCCTGCCGCCGTTGACCTTTGCCGAGGCCCTGGAGACTTCGAAGATCTACAGTATCATGGGTCTCCTGCCGCCCGGTCAGGCCCTGTTGACCACCCGGCCTTTCCGGCCGCCGCACCATACAGTCTCGGATGCCGGGCTGATCGGCGGCGGCCGCATCCCCCGCCCCGGGGAGGTCAGTCTGGCCCACAACGGCGTCCTCTTCCTGGATGAACTGCCGGAATTCAAGCGCCAAGTCCTGGAGGTATTGCGCCAACCCCTGGAAGAAGGCTACGTTACCATCTCCCGGGCCAGCAGTTCCTTAACCTATCCGGCCCGCTTTATGTTGGTGGCCGCCATGAATCCCTGCCCCTGTGGCTTTTTGGGCGACCCGAAACACGTCTGCCACTGCACGCCCACGCAGATCCGGACGTATCAGAACCGCATTTCCGGGCCGCTCCTGGATCGCATTGACCTGCAGATAACCGTGCCGGCCGTGCCGTTTAGGGATCTGGCTGCGGATCCCGACGGCGATACCTCGGCCCGGTTGCAGCAGCAGGTGATGGCGGCCCGGGCCATCCAGACCCGGCGGTTGGCCGGCAGCTCAGCGCATTGCAACGCCCAGATGCCGCCCCGCCTGGTGAAAAAATACTGCCACCTGCAGCCGGAACCTCGCCAATTACTGGAACGGGCTATGGACCGCCTGGGCCTCTCCGCCCGGGCCTATAACCGGATCCTGAAGATTGCCCGGACCATTGCTGACCTGGAGGGGGAAGCGGAGATCAAGACGCCCCATCTGGCCGAAGCCATCCAATATCGCAGTCTGGACCGGAAGTTGTCTTAGCAGGAAGGCGGGCCCGCCAGAGCAGGGAAGCGGCTGCTGGCGGCCAGCCCCGCAGCCGAAGGGCCAGTCTCAGGGCAAGATCAATAAATCAGCGGCAAAGCCACGCGAAGGATATTGCATGTCAGCGCTTATTATGGAACCACCCCCACGGCAGTATGTTGTCTTTCCCCTGGTCGTCCACTGGCAGCCGTGGTTTGCAACGCTCGCGGTTTACCTGCCGGACCTGCGAGCCGGCCTTGTCAGCGGCGCGCCGTCGGCAGCCTGGCGCTCACTCCTGCAGCCGCCGCGGCAGCAGGTCTGGCAAGCCTTTACCAAGCATTTCCAGCCGGGGGAATTGAGTCAGTGGCAGGCCTATTTGCACTATCTCAGCGCCCAGGAAGATCAGGATGAGCAGGACCTGCGGGCGGCCATCCGCGGCACCCTGGCGCCGGTGGTGCCGCCGGAACTTGATCGGCAGGCCCTCTGGAGCCTGGCTTATCAATTGGAAGAGACCCTGGCCGAAAAGGCCGCCGGTTTACAGCGCCTCGCTGCCCAGGAAAAAGCGTTGGGGCAGTTGTTGGGAGAAGCCGAGCCCGGCGATCAGGAGATCCTGCCGGTGGATGTGGCCTTTAGTCCGGCGCTGACCCGGGGGCCGGCGGACCTGTCCCTGGCCAGGCTGCGCCTGCATTTTTGGCAAAAAATCCTGGAGCCCTATCTGGAGGCACCTTGGACGCCGGTAGTCCTGGAAACGGCGGCTGGAGAGAGTTCCCCCCGCTGTCTCTGGGAGTCCGCCCAAGCCGAAGGGCAGGAGGTCTGGCAGGCCCACTGGCAGCTGCCGGCGTGGCAGCCGCAGCCGGACAGCGCCGGCCAGGCAATGGACCTTCTGGAATTGGGGGTGGTTTTCAGGAAAACCCTGGCTGGCTGGCTGCAGGGCCTCATGACCTCAGCGTCTGAAGCAGACCGGTGGCGGGCAAAAATGGACCGCCTGGTGGCAGCGCGCTTGTGGCCAACGGCAGCCCCGCACCAGGCGCCGCCGATCCGTCTGGAGGTATTCAGTCGACCGCCAGGAAAGGCAGATGAATTATCGCTGCCCTCGCCTATGGTGTTTCTGTCTCCGGGAGACTGACCTCAGCCTGTCGGGGCAAGGCCTTTTTGGGCTTGACGGCGGAGATCTTCCCGGCCGCAATCTCCCGCAAGGCCACGACGATCTCCTTGTTCTTGACCCGTTCTGTCAGGAGCACTGGTGCCCCTTTATAAAGCTGGCGAACCCGCTTGGCCGCCAGATGCACCAACTCAAAGCGATTTTCCACATGTTTCAGGCAATCTTCGATGGTTACCCGTGCCATGTTCTGCCTCCGTTTTTTATCGCCGGCGCCGCCGGTTGAGCGGCGGTCAGGATGGCCGGGGCGGCGTCGCCAGGCTTTGGCGGGCCGGCCAGGGGCAGGCCCCCGGAATACCTGCGGCCCGGCGCCGCATTTGCCATTTTCATTTTAACTCACAACTGGCGGCCTCGCCGGCACACCCGGCCGGTTGATTTTGCTCGCCGATATTTTCTAAAATCTGGCGCATTTCTTCATAGGTGTATTGGTAGCCACACACCGTGCAGCGGATCTTGATACCTCGTCAGGTTGAGCAGATCTGGATCTGCCCGGTCTGACAGTGCCGACATCTCATGTCACTCTTGTCCTCCTAAAAATACTTTGATAATTGCGGTAAACTCGGATCAACCTGCCGGGCTTGCCGCAGCAGGGCGTTGAGATAAAGCCAGGCAAAGCTTATGAGGAATTCGGGACCGTATTTGGCGGCGCCGCCGGCTTCATAGGCCAGTTCAAGTCGGTCGTTCTCCCGGCTGACCCTGAGGACCAAATCAGGGAGGACCGGCCAGCTTATCGTCCAACCCTGATTGCCGGTCTGACAGGCACCGGTGGCCAGCCGCCAGGTGGCCGCCGCGGCGACCTCAGGGGTGAGGCAGAGCAGGACTTCTTGCCGCCCCTGCAGGGTGAAGCGCTGCAGCCCGCGTCCAAGCTCAGCCTCGAGGGCCGTCAGGGTCAGCCAGGCATCGCCCGGTGTCTGCAGGTGCAGCGGCAGGCTGCCCCGGCCATAGCGGGCCAGTAGGGCGACGTAGTCCCAGGCAAAAACGTAAGCATCTTCCGTGGGCAGAGCAAGACTGGGCCGGCTGTAAAAAACCCGCAAGTCGGTGCCGAATTCCGGGTCGACATTGTAGAAAAAAAAGAGTTCCAGCGGCCGGCAAGGCCGCCGCCGCAGACCCCAGCGGATGGTGTCATAGGGCCGTTCGGGCACCAGGTCGGCTCCCAGGCACGCGGCCAACTGCGTCGGCGGCAGGTCAACCAGGCCGTCCAGGTCCTGGCGGTATTTCTTGCGGATATAAGCTCGCAGTTGCCCTTCCCAGCCCCAGCCGCTGGGGAACTGGCCTAAAGTGACCAGGTCATACGGGAAGCCGGAGGTCACCCCGCTGCCTTGCTGGCCAATTTTTTGCTGAATTTTTCAGCATTAATGATGAAGCGCTCGTGGTGGGCTTCGCCGATCTTCTCTTTTTCGTCAAAGGCTTCCAACTTGAAACTCAATTTTTTGCCGTCCACCTCCACCAGTTCGGTAACCACCCGGACTTCCATGCCCAACGGCGTGGGGGCAGTGTGTTTCAGGCTGATACCGATACCGACGGATTGTTCCCCGGGTTGGAGATGTTTGGCCATGAGATCGGCGCTGACACCTTCCATTAAACCCACCAGAAAGGGCGTCGCAAAGGCGTCGGGAAGATCGGGATAGAATTTGCGGGCCGAATGCTCCGGCCCGGTCTTGAACCGCAATTCGTGTGTCATTCCAGGTTTAAAAGGCGATTCCACAGCATTTTCCTCCCGCGCCCAAATCCCCGGCAAAAAACTTACCGGCTTTGGGCCTGAGCATGGCCGGCGCCGTCGGTCAGACCACCGGAAATACCTTCACCTGCCCCACCTGCTCACCCCGCCCCAACCGGCGGCCCAGGGCTTCGGCCTCAGCTAAGACCTCCGGCCGGCCGAGAATGGCACCCTTCTCATCCACCTCACGCACCAGGATTTCCGCAGCATAGCGGACATTGATGGCGTCAAAAAAATAATAGGTGGCCAGGCGGGCCCCCACAAAGACGTGTTTGCCTTTGGTGGCCGCCGTAGCCAGAAGCACGCCCTGCCGATGCCCCCCCGGAAAATCCTGTTTCAGGACATAGCGGCGGGCCCAAAAGGCCTGGGTCCGGTCGATCATGGCCTTGGCCTGGGCCGTCAGGCCATAAAAAAAAATGGGAGAGGCCAACACCACCACATCGGCCGCCAGCAGTTTGGGATAGAGGGTGAGCATGTCGTCTTTGATGGGGCACGCGCCGGTATGAAAACACTTATAAATCTCCAGACAGGGGGAGATTTTCAGCTGCCGCAGAGCCACCTTTTCCACCTCGCCACCGGCTTCCTGGGCGCCGCGCAACAGGGTGTCCAAAAGGATCTCCGTATTGCCGCCGACCCGGGGACTGCCCCAAATACCCAAAATTTGCATGTCACACTCCTTGAGGCCTCGCCGCACTTGCGTACCATGATAATGGTAAAAGATCAGCAGGCTTTTGTCAAGTTTTTAACATTTGACAATTTATTGATATTATTTAATAAATTATCTAAGGAATTCCTTTCGCCGGAACGATTTCTGAATTTCAGTCCGGCAGCATAGTAAGTACTGATCGCGCGGCCTCCGGGTAGGCGAGCAAAGTGGCGGCGCAGCCAAGTCCACGGCGGCGATGCCATTGACAACCGGCGGGCCGATACTTACTGAAAGGTCAGAAATTAATTTTGGCAGGGAGGATATGAACATGATTTTGTATATTCCCAAAGGCGAGCAGGATGAGATCAGCAAAATTCTCCAGGAAGAAAACGTCGCTTTTGAAATCAGCGAGGTGGCTTCGATCCGGGAGATGGAAACGGGGAGTTATGAGATGTTGACCATCCAGGCCAATGTGGCGGAGGTGGAGGTGCCGGCCTTGTATCGCTCCAGCGAAGGTGATGTGCGGGCTTTTCGTCTGCCGTCGGGGCGGCTGATTCTCACCGATCTGGAGGGTAATCTGGAGCGGCTCGAAACGCCGCCATCTACCAGATAAGGCGGTGGCGGCTGCCGGAGGGCGGGCGCAACCCGCCCTCTGGGTTTAAGACCGTTTTAAAATGCGAAGGTCACATTCAGGCCGCCATAGACATGATTCTGTTGGGCGTCCCAGGAGCCCCAACGCAGGAGCTGGGTTGAGTCGCCGCCGAGCCCATACCAGAAGCCGACCTTCGGGGCAATGGTGACGTATTGATGGACGGGAATGGTGAGAGTGGCATAGAGCTGCCCTGCCAGGGGGCCGGCAAAGGCCTTGGTGCCGGCCGGATCTGAGAAGGGTTTGGCCGGAAAGGCGGCCCAATCCCGAGAGAATAAGAAGACGAAATTGTTACCCAGTTCCAGTTTGGCTTGATACCAGGGGAGATCAAAGACCCGGGAGAGGCCCACCGTGAGCCAGGTACCGGGGTAGTGCATGACCTCGCTGTTGCCCGTGAGGGACAGTTTGGCGAGGCCGAAATCCGCGGCCAGCCCATAGTAAATCTCAAAGGAGTCCCCCTGGGGATAGAGCGTGGAGTCGTAGGCGTAATAAATGCCCCCCAGATTGATGGTCAGGGTCTTGATGAGATCGCCTTGATAGATATCCCGGGTATAGCCGAAGGTGAAATCCGTCTCATTCCATTTCGCCCCCGTTCTGGTGGTAATGGCGGCCGGGGCGTTTTCGCTGGTATCGAAATTGCCCCAGATGTTGATGGAAAAGCCTTTGTAGCCAACTGTCAGAGAAGGCTGCAAGACCGCGCTCTGGCGGCTGAGGGCAAAGCCCCGCCAGATATACTGGCTGAAGATATCGACGCCGACGCTGGCCGTAGGTTTGTCGGCGTCGGCGGCCGACGGCTCAGCCGGAGCCGCGGCCGTCTCCTGGGCCGCGCCGGTCTGCCAGCCCATGGCGAGCAGCAGCAGAACCACTCCCCCCAAAATTATAAGATTCCTCAGTTTTCTCCACCTGCCTGACATAGTGAGTCCCCCTTCTTTAGGATAATAGGAAAAATTGTGTCGATCCGAGCGCTGGCTGCGGTCCGGCGGTGCGGCCGCCAGAGATCGGGCGACCGCCGGCCGCCGGTTTTCCCGGGCCAATTCGCAGGAATGGCCGGCCTCAGGATTGCCTTAACAGAGAGCAAATAATATGCCAAAAAAATCTTCTTGATTTTCCTCGATATTTCCCTTGGCAGAATAACAATTTTGCCAAGGGCAGCTGAGACTGGTGACAAAATTGTCAATTTGGTGCTTTCGTTGGCTTGGGGAGGGACAACGTACTTGGTTGGGAGAGGCAAAGGAGCCGGGCTCTCCAGTTCATGCTACATTTTTCAGCAGCTCGCCGGTTCCTCGTTGGCAGCAGGGTGGAGTAATTTCAAGACCGCGGCCATGGCCGGGGATATTGATGTGAAGTGGATGAGGCAGCCGGCTGTGGTATCGCTCGGCTGGCCGATGACCTTGGCGTAGAGCTCTGGCGCGTCCGGGGTGCCCAGGTCGGCGGTGAGGGTCAGGAGGAGGTTGCTGTGTTTGGCCGGCGGTCGGGCCAGGCTGAGGCAGGCCTGATTTTTCCCGAGGGCTGTGAGCTGAGCCGGTTGGGCCTGATCCTCCAGGTGTTTACCGTCCAGCCGGCGGCAGAAGCACGGCAGGGGAGTGGGAAGTGAAGTAATTTCTTCCGCGGCCGGCAGCAGTTGCAGTTCCGGTTGGTCAACGTGGCCCAACAGTTCCCGGCAGGCCAGTGGTTCCCGCATGCCCTTGGCGCTCACCAGGATTTCTTCTCCCAGGATGAGGCCTGGCCCGGCCGCGGCCATGAGGGCCGGGGACACCAGGATCTGGCCGCCCACGGTATAGCTTTCAATCCGGGCGGTGAGGTTGACCGCCCGGCCGACCACGCCATATTTAGTCCGCTTGCGGGAGCCCAGGTTCCCCACCACCACTTCCCCGTGGTGGAGGGCGATGCCCATGGCGATTTCCGGCCAGCCCTGGCTCAGAAGGTGTTGGTTGACCGCGGCCATGGCCCGCTGCATGGCCAGAGCAGTGCGTACGGACCGCAAGGGGGCGTCAGGCCAGGGCACCGGCGCGCCAAAGAGCACCAGGATGGCGTCGCCGATGATTTCGTCGATGGTGCCCCCTTCGGCCTGGATAATATCGATCATCGCGGCAAGATAGTGGTTGAGGATGGCCACCACGACGGTGGGCTCCAGACGTTCCACCATGGCGGTGAAGCCCCGCAGGTCGGTCATGAGGATGGTGACCGGCCTTTTTTCGCCCCCCAATTTCAGGCCTTCGGGCATATCCAGGAGCACCTGGACGATGTCATCGCTGGTATAG
>Ga0272446_1002676_pt1 | contig 23743 bp, 25 predicted proteins | sample YNPCB0061_FD_194587 | JGI IMG/M metagenome (GOLD analysis project Ga0272446, IMG submission 194587) | Hot spring microbial mat communities from Yellowstone National Park, WY, United States - YNP-CB-006-1 | ecosystem: Environmental > Aquatic > Thermal springs > Hot (42-90C) > Sediment | place... | reverse complement strand
ATCGGGTAATGCTGTATGCCGATAACCAATGGCTTCTTCGTAGCGGGTGTGGCCCTTGTCCAGCCTTACGAGGCCCGGCACATGAGTTCGTTTTCGGCTTCGCCAAACAGATCCGGTGCACCTGAACCAGCCACGACGGGCCTATCTTCCGGGGTGGCGCCAACCATGCCCCATCCGCCCGATACCGCCACGGCATTTTCATGTCCGGGGGCGGCGAAAACCCGTCGCCATGAGCATTTATCGTGAAAACAGAATTCAGGAGAAAAGTGGTTCCTGCCTTTTTTCATGGGCAGGGGCGGCGCTCTCCGCCATGAGCATTGATCGGCAAACGACATCGATGTGTGATCAAGCGCTTGCAACATACAGGCTCATCGATCTGAGCCATCCCATCCATGAGGGTATGCCGGTTTACCCCGGCGACGAACCGGTCTCCATCCATCGAAGAGCTACCGTGGTCGCAGAGGGATATGCATTGAGCACCATCCGCTGTTCCACCCATGTGGGCACCCATGTGGATGCCCCCGCCCACATGTTGCCCGATGGCGAGGGTATCGGCTCGATCGATCTTGCCCGATTCTTCGGAAGGGCCTGCATCCTGGACTGTACAACGTGCAGCGGGTACATCGACATGGCCCATCTCGAAGCCCACATCAAGCGGATATCCACATCCGAAATACTCCTCCTGCGGACCGGGTGGGACAGCCGTTGGGGAAATTCATCCTATTTTTCGGGATATCCGGTACTCGACAGGGATGCGGCCACACTTCTGGCCCAAAGTCGGCTTTCGGCAGTCGGCATCGACGCACCATCCTTCGATGCCGCCGAAAACGACGCCTTCCCCGTTCACCACATGCTGCTCGCTGCAGGGAAGATGCTGATCGAAAATCTCACGGGTCTTCGGAACCTCCCCGATGAAGGCTTCCTGCTGGGCGCATTTCCCCTTTCTTTCGGAAAAAACATGGATGGATCACCGGTTCGGGCCGTGGCCTGGATCCAACGAAATAAGGAGGTAACGCCATGAAACGGATCGTTTTCTTGCATCACCGCCTGCTGTGCGCAGCCGCATTTCTGATCTGCGCAACCGTTTTGTCCGCCGCTCTTGCAGCCGATCCACCGAAAGACATGGGCGGATGGGAGAAAGGCGGAAAATACGACAAATATTATGTGCCGAGCCAGAGAGACAGCTTCAAGGGCATCGTCGTCGGTTTCAAGGAAATCGTCCCCCTGCCCGGAATGTCGCCCGGTATCGCCCTTCTCGTCAAGGATACCGACGGAGAGGTGGTCACGGTTCATCTCGGACCCAAATGGTTTGTCACCCCGGAGGCCACCGGCATCCGGAAGGATGACAAGGTCAAGGTCAAAGGCGTCTGGACGGAAATCGACGGAAAAGACGTTTTTATCGCCGGAAAGATTTCGAAAGGGGATTTTTTCGAGTACAAACTCCGGCTGACAAAAGACGGGACTCCTTTCTGGACGTTGAGCCCCGAAGAACTGGCCAAAGAAAAGTCACAAAAGCCCGAATAGGGGACCAGCATCCGGCATGTACAGAAAGCTGATCTTTTCACTCACGGGATTGGCCCTGGTGGCCTTGTGTCTGGTCATCGGTGCCGGTTATGTCGCGTGGGTCACGACCCAGCAGCAGATCCGGCAGGAAACCGAAAAACAGGCGCAATTGTGGGGCAGGGACATCGCCCTTCGGATTTCCGCGGTTGTTCAGGAGCATCATCGACCGTTGGCCTTGCTTTCCGAAATGCGTCCGATCCAACAAGTGCTTCTCGACGTAACGGAAGGAGATTTCGAGGAAGTCAACGCCGTTTTGGACCTGTGCGCCCTTCATCTCGAGGCCGAGGTCTGCTACCTGATGGACCGGGACGGCCTCACCCTTGCCTCGAGCAACCGAAATTCCTCGATCAGCTTCGTCGGCCACAACTACCAGTTTCGACCGTATTTCCAGGAAGCCCTTGCCGGATCGGCCGCAGCCTATCTGGCCAAAGGCGTCACCTCTGAAAGCAGAGGGATCTATTACGCCTACCCGGTTCATCATGCCATTTCCCGGGAGGTGCTCGGCGTTCTGGTCGCCAAGACCGAAGCGCAACGGATCGAGTCCTTCCTGAACGCCATCGACGCGAATCATTTCAATAGGTTTCTTTTGGCCGACCGCCACGGCATCGTCTTTTTGAGCAACGAACCCTCCTGGTTGCTGCACGCGCTTTCGCCGATCCCGGAAACCGAATGGGCGGCCATTCTCGAGTCTCGACAATTCGGCTCCGAACCGCCTCAGGTCATCGACATTCGCTTTCAACCCGACGGTACGGTCCTCACCCCTGACGGCGTTCGGTACATCGCTTCCGAGCATTCCATCCCCGAGCTTCCCGGATGGAAGCTCCTGCAGATGGTTCCCATTCAGCATGCATCCATCTGGAGCCACCCGGCTTCCATGTGGGTCTCGGCATGGATTGCCTCCTTGGTGGTCGCTTTGGTCATGGTGGGGTTGCTCTATGCCTCTTCCCTTGCCATCCTTCGAAAGACGGAAAAAGCCATTGCCCGACTTTCGGAAAGCGAGGCCAAGTTCCGGGAAATCATGGACATGCTTCCGGTGACGGTTTGGGAGACGGACCTTGAGGGAAACCTCGCCTTCATCAATCCGGCAGGCATCGAACTGTTCGGATACACGCCGGAAGAGGCCAGAGAACCCGTCAGCATCTACCAACACATGGCTCCCGAAGAACGTGAACGTGCGAAGGCGCAACGGATCCGCTTGCTGCAGGAAGGTGTTTCGGGCCTGAATCAGTATACCCTGGTGAAGAAAGATGGGACAAGGTTTCCGGCCTTGATCCGCTCTGTATTGAAAACCGCAGGGGGAAAGCCGGCGGGCTTTCGTGGCATGATCGTCGATTTGACGGAAAAGGTTCGGGAAGAGGAAGAAAAGCTGCAGATGCAGCGAATGATGGAAAAATCCCGGCAGCTCGACTACCTTGCAGGCCTTGCCGGAGGAATCGCCCATCACTTCAACAACATGTTGATGGGCATTCTGGGCAATGCCTCCCTTGCGGCCATGGACCTCGCCCCCCAGGATTCCAAGAGGAAAAAGCTTCAGCATATCGAAGACCTGGTCAAACGCGGGGCCAAATTGACCGCCCAACTTCTCGGGTTCGCCCAGGGAGGCAAATACATCGTCGAAGAAACGAACCTGAACCGCCTGGTTCAACACATCTGCAACAACCTACGGCTCTCGGAGAATGCCATCGAATGGGTGATGGCGTTCACCGATGAACCCTGCACCGTCAGAGTCGATCGAAAGCAAATGGAGCAGGTCATCGGAGATGTGCTTCAAAATGCGATCCAGGCCATGCCGAATGGAGGCAAGCTCACGGTTCGAACCCGGGTCGAAACGATCGATCGCACCTTGGCCGATCGCCATGAAGCCCGTGAAGGACGATATTTCGTCATTTCGATCCAAGACACGGGAATCGGAATGGATGAGCCAACCATGGAGCGCATTTTCCAGCCCTTTTTCACCACAAAGGATGTCGGCACAGGCGTTGGTATGAGCCTGGCCTCCGCTTATGGCATTCTGCGCAATCACGGCGGGTGGATCACCGTACAGAGCAAGCTCGGGCAAGGCAGCACGTTTTCTCTGTACCTGCCTTGCGGGGAGGATGTGTTGGACGGTGGAATCGACGTCTTGGAGGTGGCGGAGTCCGGAAAAGGGACTGTGCTGCTGGTCGATGACGACGAGATGATCCTTGAAATCGGCTCGAAGATTCTCGAGCGGTTGGGGTATCAGGTGGTTACGGCTGAAAGCGGACCTCAGGCCATCCAGTTCTACCGAGCCCATGCTCCGGAAATCGACCTGGTGATTTTAGACATAGCGATGCCCGAAATGGATGGAGAGGCCGCCTATGAAGCGCTCAAACGAATCGATCCGGATATCCGGGTGATCGTGGCAAGCGGATACCCCATCGATGGAAAAGCCGCGAGCATCCTGAAAAAAGGAGGAAAGGATTTCATCCAGAAACCTTTCAGCCCCAAGGTCCTCTCCGAAAAAATCAACAAGGCGCTTGGCAGGAAGAACGCCAAGGTGTAGGTGTATCCATCCGACACCATCCCCCTTTGTCAATCGCAGGAGGTCGTCGAAGGCCATTGCCTGGCTCGGTATCGATCGGGGAGGATGGTGCGGATGTCGGCTCACAGAAATGCCCCTATGTCCATTACCATTCAGCCCATCGGAATTATCCGATTTTATACCCGGGAACAGACCTGGCCATGGGAGCCGGGAATGAGCGCATCGGATGTACTGAAACGGCTGGGCATACCGGAAGAGCTGCGGGCCAATGTCTGGCTCGATGGCCGGCGCGTAAGACCGGAAACCCTTTTGAAGGATGGCCAGACGATTCGAATCGTTTCGACCCTGCTAGGAGGCTGAAGGCCACCCATCGCACGCCCCCCCCCGCCTACATCATCGCCACAATCTGATGAACCAGCTTTTCAATCCCGTCAGCCACATCCTTGATGCCAGGCCCCAGCATATAGGCGGGAGTGGTCACCAGCCGGTTCCGTTCGTCCACATGAATCATGTCCACCGTGCAGGTATAGTGTTTGGCGCCCATGGTTTCGATGCCTGCAGCCGTCCCGACATCGGTTCCGATGGTCACCTCGGGTTTCCGGGTCGCCAAAGCGCAAGCCAGCGTAGCCGGCGCAATGCAGATGGCTCCGATGGGTTTGCCGGCCTCGGCCATTTCCAGAAGCAGACGTTTGACCTCCGGCTGAACCGTTGCATCGGGTCCCTTGAAAGCGAAATCACTCAGGTTCTTGGCCGCACCGAACCCCCCCGGCAGAATCAGCGCATCGATGTCCGCAGCCCGTACCTCGGCCAGGTTGCGGATGTTGCCTCGGGCGATCCGGGCCGATTCCACCAACACGTTGCGGTTTTCGGCCATAGGTTGCATCGTCAGATGATTCATCACGTCATGCTGAGGGATATCCGGGGCCATACATACGGCCTCCACGCCTTCGCGATCCAGAAAGAGCAACGTCAGAACGGCTTCATGAATTTCACTGCCGTCATATACCCCGCATCCCGACAAGAGAACGCCGACTTTCTTCATGCTGAGCCTCCTTTCGTTTCCATCCTTCCACGTTTCAGAATTGTCCATCCCCGCTCAGCACATCCATCATGCTGAACACCTGTCCCTTCACCCCTTCTTCCATTTTCCGGTGCAGGAACACCAAGGCATCCATTGTCCCGTCCACATAGACCTCCCTGCCGTTGACGTTGTGGGTGAAGGACAGGGTGACGGTGCCGTCCGGGGAGACGAGCGTATACGTATGCCAGCCGTGACCGCCGATATACGCTTCGGGCACCCCCAGTTGTTCCTTCTGGACGGCGGGATCCCGAATCATGCGAATATCGGCTTCGGTGAACGCGACTCCCATCTGATTGAAATATCCGACCATGGCCCTGGCCGTGCCGCTCGTATCGGCCTTTCCCTTTTGGTGGCTTTCGGTGATGGACAGGCGATACCCGGAAAACACCCCCGGAAACCGTTTGGCCGCATCGGCCATCATGGATTGAAAGGCAACGATCGGTTTGGCCATGTTGGGCGCAATGACCGCGCTGATGGAAGACTTCCGCACGGTTTCGATCAACCGATCCCTATCTCCTCCGGTAGTGCCCATCACGAAATAGAGCTCGTTTTCCGCATAGAAATCGGCGTTGCCGTTCACCGCTGTCGGATGGGTATAATCGACGACAAGAAGCGGGCGAAAGCTCTTCAACCGGTCGATGAGCTCCGCACGATCCGTGGGCCGGACCAAGCGGATCCGAATTCCGGATATGTCCTGAGCATCGGATGCGATCTCGGGACCGGTCAGGGAAAAGGGCACCAGAGAAAAACGGCTGTCTGAAGCCACCCGACGCGCCACGAGCGCGGCCATGTTTCCGGGAAGGCCGTTGACCATGACAGAGATCGGTTTCATGTGTTACCTCCTGAGGGGATCACGTTTCGTTCAACCCATTGGCGGGTGCGTCGTCAAACGATGTTCAAGCCATGACAACGATCGAAGAAAATCGCTCTCGCAAAAGACTTCGATCGACACGTGCCCTACATAATGTTCGAGAAGGCCGCACACCATATCGGCCTGTTCTGCATTCAGGCAATCCAGGGCAAGGTGGTCTCTTTTTCCCTGAACCCCATGCACATGGATCATGTCGATCCGATCGCGGTGGGCCTCAAAAAACGCAGCCGCATCCCGACCGTGAACCAAGAGATGCCCGATATCGAGGCAAATCCCTGTTTGAAACCGATCGGCCAAAGGGATCAGATATTCCGGAGGATCGTCGAGGGTTTCCAGGCAGATCCGCCGAAGGGGAATCCCTGCCGCCGTCTGCAGCATCGAAAGCCCCTTGTCCATCCGAAGCCTCCACATCTCGAGGGGCTCGTTTTCCTTGAGGCCATCGAGATGAAGGACCCAAGCGACCGGATCGAGGGGCATCATTCGACGAACGGCGGTTGTGATGCGCTCGCAGGCAAGCCAAGCTTCGGCCGGATCGGAAGAACCGATCTGGACATCGGTCGGAAGATGCACATTATAGAGTACGTGCGCCTGCTTTCCGATCCGCCGCAGCTGTTCGACGGCTCCCGGATCGGGAAGGCCGGTGATCGGATCGCTTTCGAAGACGAGCAGTTCGATTTCATCGACGATAGGCGCCAGTTTCCGGGCATTTCCCACCCAGTCTTCCGGAAAAATGAAGGATGTCGTCCCCAAGGAAAAGGGGAAACGCTTCTTGAAAGCGGGCATCGAAGACTCGGATCAAGGAAAATGTTGACTTCGAGGCCGAAGGTTATATAAAAACCCTACAGAATTCAACGACAATCAACAGGCGGTTTGAACGGTGTCTCCCAACCCCGATTTCGAAGCGATTCATCGAACGGCTATCCGGGCTGCATATCGATCCGGCAGGATTCTCAAGCAATATTTCGGAAACATTCATCATATCCGAAAGAAGGGACAGATCGACCTGGTCTCCGAAGCGGACACCACTTCCGAGGCTGCCATCATCGAGACCATTCACGAACGGTTCCCCGATCACGCCATTCTGGCCGAAGAAAGTGGGGCATCCGAACAGGCAAATGCTTCCGTACGATGGGTCATCGATCCTCTGGATGGAACCACCAATTTTGTTCATCGGATCGGCGTGTTCGCCGTATCGATCGGTGTGCTCTACCGGGATGAACCGGTGGTGGGCGTCGTCCTGAATCCTGTCAGCGGAGAGCTGTTTTCTGCCGTTTACGGCCAGGGGGCCACATGCAACGGGTTGCCCATTCGGGTTTCTGCTACGAATTCGATTCAGGAAAGCCTGTTGGCCACCGGATTCCCCTACCAGGTGCCCCAGATGGTCGATACGATCCTGCCCCGATTGAGCCGATGCCTCAAGGCATCTCAGGGAATCCGTCGAATGGGGGCTGCATCGATCGATCTATGCTATGTGGCGAGCGGCCGTTTCGACGGGTTCTGGGAACAGCACCTCAAGCCCTGGGATACGGCCGCCGGCCTGGTGATCGCCCGGGAGGCCGGGGCTACGATCACCGATTTCGCCAACCACCCCTATCGGGTGACCTGCGATCAGATTCTGGCCACAAACGGCCGCATCCATGAATCCCTGATCGAATTGCTGGACATTGAAGGACCATGATGAAGGAAAACAAGCAGAAAAATCCACGGAACGATTCACTGTTGGACGATATGGTGATTTGTGCGGGACATTTCAACGCAGCCGATCCCATTTGCCACGATAGGTGCGCCCTTCGGGTCCGGTGCGCCATCGAAAGCCGTTTTGCCGAAGAGATGGAAATTTTCGAAGACATGTTCGGACAAACGACTTTCGACGATCGTATCCAATGACGGAAACAGCCTATGCGTTACGCATTCGACAACCGAGTACCCACCATCCATCCTGAAGCCTACGTAAGCCCCCTGGCCCAAGTCATCGGGGACGTCACCGTCGAAGAGGGCTGCTATGTCGGACATGGCACCATTCTGCGGGGAGACTACGGAACCATCGTCATCGGCGCCGGAACGGCGGTGGAAGAAGGCGTGATCGTTCATGCGCCGCCGGAACACGTCTGCTCCATCGGCAAGAGCGTCACCCTGGGACATGGGGCCATCGTTCATGGAAACCGCATCGGGGATTTTGCCGTCATCGGGATGGGAGCGATTCTGAGCATCTGGTCCGAGGTCGGCAGTTGGACCATCGTGGCCGAAGGCGCCGTTGTTCGCTTGCGGCAGGTCATTGCCGACGGGATGGTCGCTGCCGGCAATCCGGCGGAAATCATTCGGCCCGTCAACGACAACGACCGGCTGATGTGGAATTACGGGAAGCAGCTGTATGTCGATCTGGCAAAGAAATATCGCGCCATCGGCATGCACCCCATCAACGAAGATCGGGAAACGGGTCATGGCGATCGATGAGACGGACAACCGAAGCGATCACAGACATTGCTTCGACTTCGAGATCGGATACCTCGTGAAGAGCCCTTGTCGAGAGTGCGAGCATCGAACGTGTTTGCCCGCCTGCATCGATTCCTGCCGGATTCTGGCCCGGATTCACGAAAGGCTCTCCAAGGTCATCTCCTGCTCTGCGCGCCATTCCTGATGGAAGCATCTCCCCCACCTGCCCCCCCCTCTTTCCGTTCATCCGAACCACCGCCCGGTTTGATCACCGTCCTCGATGGGACGACACTTCGCATCCGGCTTCACGGCCGCATCGATCGAGCGACCTGCTCGGATATCCTCCCTCGTGTATCGGCGTGTTTTCGCGTGACGCCCTTCGAAACGATCGAAATCGATTTTTCCGAAACGACCCGGTTCGACGACTACGGCGTTTTGGTTCTGCTGGAAATTCGCAGATACGCCCACCGCCTCGGGAAACCCCTTTCCTTCGTGCACGTGGCAGAGGAAGTATCCAAAATTCTGGAGCTGACAGGGTTCGATCGAATGATCGAGCGCAGCGGGATCGACAAGCCAAGCCCGCCGAACGTTCTGGTACGGCTGGGGGCTTTCGTGATCGAATGTTTTCAAAACGCCGGAACCGTCGTCTCCTTTCTGGGCAACTTGATGCTGCTCTTCCTCTATGTCCTGCGACACCCGGCATCCCTCCGCTATGACGACACGGTGCTCTACATGCGGACGACCGGTGTGGATGCGCTCCCGATCGTAGGCCTCATCAGCTTTCTGCTCGGTCTGATCATGGCGTTCATGTCTTCGTTGCAACTGGCCCAGTTCGGAGCCAACGTATTCGTGGCCTCCCTCGTCGCCCTGGCCATGGTTTCGGAATTGGGGCCGATCATGACGGCCATCGTCATCGCCGGCAGAAGCGGATCGGCATATGCAGCCGAGATTGCCAACATGGGGATTTCGGAGGAAATCGACGCGCTGAAAACGATGGGATTCGATCCGGTGCTCTTTTTGGGGATTCCCCGCATGGTCGCAGCCATGTTGATGATACCGATCCTCACCTTGTTTTCCGATATTTTTGCTATTGCCGGCGGTCTTCTGGTCGGAGTGACGATGCTCGATCTCACCCCGGTCACCTACATGAGCCAAACCTTGAAATCCCTGCGGCTTTTCGATGTCGTGTGGGGAATGCTCAAAAGCGGGGTCTTCGCCTTTCTGATTTCCTGGATCGGATGCCTGAGGGGGTTTCAGGCCCGAGGGGGGGCATCGGCCGTCGGGCATGCGGCCACATCATCGGTTGTGACCAGCATTTTTCTCATCATCCTGTTCGATTCGATTTTTGCAGTCGTCAGAAGCTATTTGTAGGCGCGTGAGGGTGATCCAAAAAGGTTCTTGAAAGGGTACCTCCCATGAGCGTTTCCCCGATGCAGAAAACCACTCCCATCATCCAGGTCGATCGATTGAGCGCAGGTTATGGGGATACACTCATCCTCGACGGGGTTTCGTTTTCCGTTTTTCCAGGGGAAATTTTCATCATTTTGGGAGGAAGCGGCTGCGGGAAAAGCACCCTTCTGCGACACATCATCGGATTGGAAATTCCTCGACACGGAACGATCCACATCGACGGAGAGCCCATCCCCTCCGAAGATGGAACCGTATCCTCGGCCGTCCTGCAGAAAATCGGGGTTCTTTTTCAAAGCTCCGGGTTGATCGGCTCCATGACGCTTGCAGAAAACGTGGCGCTACCGATCCGACAGTACCTGCACTTGCAGGAGCGTTCCATTCGGGATATGGTGAGTCTCAAGCTGCGCATGGTCGACCTCGAAGGGTATGAACACCATTTGCCGTCCCAGTTGAGCGGCGGCATGAAGAAACGTGCCGGATTGGCCAGGGCGCTTGCCCTGAATCCGAAAATTCTCTTTTTGGACGAACCTTCGGCAGGTCTCGATCCGATCACCTCGGCAGGCATCGATCGGCTGATTCTTCGGATCAACGAAAGCATGGGAACCACCATGGTGATTGTTACCCACGAACTCGAAAGCATCATGACCCTGGCCCAGCGGGTCATCATGCTCGACAAGGCGGCACGCGGCATCATCGCAGAAGGCGATCCGCACCGATTGAAGATTGAAAGCGAGCATCCGATCGTGAGACAGTTCTTTCATCGACAGGCAGGAAGCGAAACCCGATGACTTCCAAACGCAATCAATTCATTGTGGGGCTCTTCGTCCTTTGCGGTTTTTCGATCGCCGTCGTCACGGTGGTTTGGCTGGGGGTGACGAGCTATTTCGAGAAAGGGCATTACGCAGTAGCCTATTTCGATGAATCCGTTCAGGGCCTCGACAAGGATTCACCAGTCAAATACCGCGGGGTGACCATCGGAAAGGTGCATCAGGTTCGGGTGGCGCCCGATGCCTCCCTGATCGAGGTCGTCATGAAGGTGGAAACCGGGCTGGAACATATCGATGACGTCACGGCCCAGCTCAAATCGGTCGGCATCACCGGCATCATGTTCATCGAGCTCGACCGAAAAACGCCCAAGGACGTTCAGTTGACCCCCAAATTGAGTTTCGATCCGCCCTATCCCCTCGTGGCCACCCGCCCCTCCGATATCCGAAAATTCATGACTGCCATGGAAGACATCCTGAAGCAGGCCTCCGATCTGAATGTGGCCCGTATCTCCTATCAGATTCAGGGCATCCTGTCGGAAATCGACGAGACGATTCGCGATGCGGACGTCAAGGGAGTCTCCCGGGGGCTTCAGGAAACGCTCGGCCGTATCGAAAAACTGATCGATCCGGCTCGGTTGGAAAAGTCATTGGCCACCATCGACGAGGCCGTCCGACGTGTCGGCGTTTTGGCGGAAACGGCCAATCGGGCGGTCGGACAGGTCGACGACATGATCACCGGTCAGAAGCCGGTCATTGTAGAAGCGATCGGGAACATGAGGGAGGCCGTCGTTGCCGTCCGGGGAGTCGCCGAATCGAGCCGGAAGCTCGTGATCCAATCGGACGGCCGGATGGACGCTCTCCAACGTCAGCTGACCGACACGCTGCAGCAACTCGAAGCCACATCCGAAAACCTGCAGCGATTGAGTTCCCTTCTGGCCGATCAACCTTCCCTTCTGCTTCGCGGAAACCTTCCACAGGAACGGAAATTGCCTCGATGAATCCATCCATGATCACATATCGTTGGTCGCATCTGTCTCAAGGAGCGGCTGTGTTGCTGGTCCTTTTGGGAACCTTTTGGGGATGCGCGGGAATTCAGCCGCCCAACATCCATCACTATACCCTGCATTACGATCCGCCGGAGCAACACCGGGGAGGACCGGTCGGCTCCCATATCCTTCAAGTGGAACGATTCGGAACCGCTCCGCCCTACAACACGACAAAACTGGTGTATGCAACGGACGACTTCGGCAGAGACACGTATGTGTCGCATCAATGGCGGGCCATGCCCGGTGAGATGATCGCCTACTACCTGGCCCGGGACCTTCGCTCCGCCGGAATCTTCCAGGCGGTCGCAGGACCGGAAACCCGGCTTCCTGCTGATCGGGTGCTTTCCGGGAGTGTGGATGAACTGCTGGAGATGGAGGAGGCAACGGGGTGCTGGGCGGTTGTCGGTGTAACCGTCACCCTCCTGGAAGCCGGCCAGCCGGATGTCAGCAAGCGGGTCGTTTTTCAGAAAAGCTATAGGCAGCGGGTTCCTGCCGCCGGCCGAACCGCCGGCGATATCGTGGCGGCCTTCAGTTCGGCCGTACAGCGTATTTCGCAGGAACTGACGGCCGATATCCGCCATCACATGAATTGAAGTCTTGATGGACGTCAAACACGGGAGGCGAAAAGCGCTCGCCCCCCATCGATGCGACGGGTTACCCCTGCATGCGGGCCAGCTTGGATCGGTAGGTTTCCGCCTGATCGGGGCTGAAGAGAACGAAGATCACCTCGTCGATGGCGTCGGTCTGCTCGAGAAACTCCCGCACGGTTTCCAAGGCGATCGTGCCGGCTTCATCGAAGGGATAGCCATAGGCGCCGCAGCTGATGGCCGGGAACGCCACGGTTCGGGCGCCTGCCTCCAGGGCCAGGGTCAAGCTGCTCCGATAACAGGAAGCGAGCAGGCGGGCATCCGATGGTTTCCCGCTGTATACCGGTCCGACGGTGTGAATGACCCATTTGGCCGCAAGCCGGTACCCTCGGGTGATACGGGCTTCTCCTGTCGGGCAGCCCCCGAGGGTTCGGCATTCCTGAAGCAGTTCCGGACCAGCGGCCCGATGAATGGCTCCGTCCACACCGCCTCCTCCCAGAAGCCTGCTGTTGGCGGCATTGACAATGGCATCGACAGCAAGCCGCGTGATATCTCCCTGAACGATTTTCATCCGCTCGAACGGTTTCTTCATACGACTCCCTCCCGAACCAAGGATGCAATTTCCGATTCCGAATACCCCAATTCCGAAAGGATGGCTTTCGTGTGCTGCCCGAAGGCTGCAGGCGGCGTACGAAGCTTTCCCGGCGTCCGCCCCAGCTTGACGGGGATCCCGAACTGTCGGATCGTCTTCCCGGTCGCATCGCTCTGATCGATCACCATGTGCCTCTCCCGAAACATGGGATGATCGAGAACCTCATCGAGGGTGTTCACTTTGGCATAACAGATTTCCAGTGGAGCAAGCTCTTTTTCCCATTCGGCGATGGGTTTGCTTCGAAACCGCTCCCGCATGAACGCGATGATTTCCTGTCGGTGCACTTCGTCGTATTGAAGCGGGGTGTACTGCGGCACACCGAAATGTTCGCAGAGCACCTTCCAGAAGCGGTTTTCGACGGCGCCGATGGAAAGATATCGCCCATCCGCCGTTTCGTACGTGTTGTAGCAGGCATACCGATGGGACAGTACGGCATCGGAGCGATGGGGCGACTTTCCCGTCATCTCACGAAACCACATCGGAAGCGACAGAAAGCCGAGCATGCCGTCCGTCATGGAAATGTCGATATACTGCCCTTTGCCGGTCCGGCTGCGTGCAATGAACGCCAGCAGGATACCGATAACGGCATTCATGCCGCCGCCAGCGATGTCCGCGATCTGGATCCCCGGAATGCTCGGTGCGGAATCCGCTGGCCCGATCAGATCGAGCACACCGGCGGAAGCCAGATAGTTGACATCATGACCGACCCGATCTCTGTAAGGCCCGGTCTGTCCATAGCCTGAGATGGAACAGTAGATGATCCCGGGATGCCGGCTGCTGAGGCTTGGGTAATCGATGCCCAACCGTTCGACGACACCGGGCCGGAATCCTTCGATCACGACATCGGCCCTTTCCAGCAGCTTCTCGAAGATGTCCCGCCCCCGGGATGTCTTCAGATTGAGCGACATGTGTTCCTTATTGCGGTTCACCGTGGTGACGAAGAAATTGTCGCTCATGAAACGACGGTCTTCGATGGCGATGACCCGCGCCCCGTGATCTGCGAGGATCATCGAGGCATACGGTCCGGGCAACAGACGGGACAAGTCGATCACGGTCAAACCGGTCAAAGCGCCTTGTTCAAGCATGGATGTCTCCTGGTGGTTGCAGCGTGTTGTTTGAGAAGAGGATACCGACGGCCCTCTGCTTTCCATTGCCTTTAGCCGTCAAACATGATACCTCAAGGCCGATTCATCGATGAACCTTAAAGGTATCCTGATGGCACCCACTCCACTGTCGAAAAAGATCACGGCATTGCTTGTCTATGGCAGACCGCCGCTCGTTTTCTGCGGGATGCTTTGCGCCCTGGCCGTCATGTGGTTTCACCATCCGGTCGTCTACACCCTTGGCGTCGTTCTGCTCTTCGTTTCCATGAGTTTCGATCTGGTGGACGGATGGTTCGCGGCTCGATTCGGCTCCCATCCCACCTTCGCCCATCTGGCGGACCGGATCATGGACAAGATCGTCTATGCCATCATTTTCCCGGTGGTGGCTGTAGGCATGATGTGGCGGCTGGCCTATATCCAACCGCATCATGAAACGATCGATCTGCTGCACGCCCTGTTCGTTCTGGTCATTTGCGTCACCGTGCTGATTCGGGACTCCTTCGCCCATTTCATCCGCTGGTTCACCATGGGAAAGGGACCCGAGCCGGAAAACAGCGAATTCACCCGCCTGCGCACCGTCATCGCAGCTCCCGTTGCAGCACTCTTGTATGCCAATGCCTTCTATATTCCCGAAGGCCCGCCATCCAAGCTCTATTTTTGGATTTCCTGGCTCGGCAACATCCCCGTCAAATGGCTGTTCGTCATCGAGATCCTCTTTCTCGTCATCAATTTCGGATCGATCGCCGCCTATTTGCGGAAATACGGCACGACCTTCATGGATGAGCTCTGCCTGGGAAACGAGCCGCTCCGTCGAAAGATTTTGTCCGTTCTGCCCAACGGCCTGACCGTCTTCAATGCCCTGATGGGGCTTCTGGCCCTCTGGTTTGCCTATCAGGACCGGGTTCGAGAATCCTTTCTCCTGCTGATCGGTGCGGCTGTCTTCGACAAACTCGATGGCGCAGTCGCACGAAGACTGGGGCTGACGGAGCCGCTTCCGGGAACCGAGCCGCCTCGGTTCACCCTCGGGGGGGTCCTCGACGACATTTCAGACGGCATCAGTTTCTGCATCGTTCCGGCGTGGATTTACTACCTTGTTTTGGGGAATCAAGGGCCTGCACTTCCCATGGGCATTCCGATCGGCGCGGTCGCCTTGTTCTATGCGGCAGCCGGAATCGCTCGTCTGATCTACTTCACCATCGACACGTCCCCGATTCCCGGCTTTTTCAAAGGAATGCCCACGCCTGCAGGTGCGATGCTGACCACCAGTGCCGTTCTGATTTTTTCCCAATACGCTTCGGAAGTCCCCGGTCAATCGGCGACACTGGGGCTCTTTACCACCGTCGTCATGATCTCGGCCGGCATCCTCATGAATCTCTATCCGGTTCGCTATTTGCATATCGGACGGTTCATGGACCAAAAGGCATGGTTCAAGCGTCTGAGCATCTGCCTGCTCGCCCTCGCCATCATCAGTCCGTATTTGGGTCCGATCTGCTTTCTTTACCTGATCGGTTACGTGCTTTCTCCGGTATATACGGGAAGGTTGCTCCCGGATCGTCAGAAGTCAGGCGTCAGAAGTCAGAAGTCAGAAGTCAGAAGCCAGAATTCAGAAACCAGAATTCAGAAACCAGAAACCAGAAACCAGAAACCGGAAACCGGAAACCAGAAACCAGAAACCGGAACCCGGAAGCAGGACGACGTGCGTCATTGAATCTTTTCCGCAACCGTATCCCCTCCCGCTTTTTGGGGACGTCACCATCGAACCGACTTCCGCCTCCCCACAGCCCACTGCCTACTGCCCACTTCCCTTCGCCATGAGCTGCCGAACCGCCTTTTCCAGCCCGTCGATGGACAGCTCAAACATCGGGAAAATCCGAGCGATCCGTTGAATGGTCGGGGTGTAATTCCACATCCCAACAGGCACGGGATTGAGCCATACGCTGTGCCGGAAGGTGTCCGCCAGGAATTTGAGCCGTTCGATGCTCGGCTTGGTGGACCGCTCCTCGATGTGAATCGATCCGTCGGTGGCCATCAGCTCATAGGGGGCCATGCTCGCATCCCCTACGAGAATCAACCGGGTTTCGGGATCGTACGCGGCGAATTCGTCGATGCGCTTGGGATCCCTGTATCGGGAAGGGTCCTTCCAGACGAAGTCATAAATGGTGTTGTGGAAGAAAAAGGTCTGGATATCCTTGAACTGCGCCTTCGCATAATCGAAGAGGGTCTGGACGACCTCGACATAGGGGTCCATCGACCAACCGCCGTTGTCGATCGCCAGAATCACCTTGAGCCTGTCCTTCAGGCTTCGTTCAAACACGATTTCGATCTCTCCGGCGTTTCGCATGGTCTGGTAGATGGTTTCATCCACATTCACCCGGTCTTTGGGACCGACGGGCATCAGGTTCCGAAGTCGTTTCAAGGCTTCCCCCACCATGGATTGGGTCAGCGGCCCGCTTAAGGAATAGTCCCTATACCGCCTGTCCATGGCCACCTTGACGGCGGAGCGGTTTCGACCCATCCCGCCGACCCGCATGCCGCCCGGATGGTAGCCGGAATGACCGACGGGAGAAGTACCGCCCGTTCCGATCCACCGGCTTCCGCCGTCATGCCGCTCCGTCTGCTCCTTGAGCCTTTCCTTGAAGTATTCGATCAATTCCTCGGGGGTCATGCGACTGACCTTGGATTCATCCAGCCCCAAGGCTTCGGCCAGAAGCTTCGGGTTTTCCAGCCAGCTTTCCAAAAGGCTTCGGGCCAATTCGTCGAGTTGAAACGCATCGGCTTGAGGCAGATCCGCTCCTTCGAAGCGGTGGGCAAACACCTGGTCGAAGAGGTCGAAATACCGCTCACTCTTGATCAAAATACTTCGGGAGGCCGTATAGAAATCCTCGAGGCTGTTGACGAGACCCATCTGCAGCGCCCGATGCAGCGTCAGAAAGGCGGTCGGCGACACGGGAACCCCGGCATCCTTGAGTTGATAGAAAAAATCGATGAACATGGCTTGCGATGCCTCTTACCCCTGACGACTCGGTTCAGACGTTTTCATGCGTTGCGACGCCATTGCCCCTTCCGGGATCAGAACAGACGTTTTCGACTGACCACGTTGATCGCCCGGTTGTAGTCCTGACTCTTCTTGAACAGAATCCCCATGTAGGGCATTTCGCCCTTGACGAGCTTGGAGGGCTTGAAATCCGGATCCATGTTGAGGGCGCGGATCCAGTTCAACAACTCGCGGGTGGCGGGCTTCTTCTCGACCGCATCCAGCTCCCGCAGGCGGTAGAAAGCGGCAATGGCGTTTTCGGCAAGCTCGACATCGATTCCCGGGAAATGCACCTTCACGATCTCGCGCATCATCTTGGGATCGGGGAAGGCAATATGGTGAAAATTGCATCGTCCCAGGAACGGATCCGATAAATCTTTCTTGGCATTGGAAGTGATGATGATGACCGGCCGATGCTTGGCCCTGATGGTCTTGTCGATTTCGATGATATCGAATTCCATTTGATCGAGGACATCGAGCATGTCGTCCTGAAAATCGGTATCCGCCTTATCGATTTCGTCGATCAGCAGAACCGTCCGAACATCCGCCGTGAATGCCTGTCCGATCTTTCCCATGCGGATGTATTCTTCGATATTGCTTACGTCCCTCTTGGAATCCCCAAAGCGGCTGTCGTTCAGACGGGTCAGGGTATCGTACTGATAGAGCGCGTCGACAAGCTTCATGCTCGATTTGACGTTCAACACGATGAGCGGCATGTGCAGGGTTTCGGCAATGGCATGGGCCAGCATCGTTTTGCCGGTGCCCGGCTCCCCCTTGAGCAGAAGGGGCATTTCGAGCGCCATGGAAATATTGACGATGCGCGCAAGTTCTTCATCCAACACGTATTTCTTGCCGCCGGAAAAGCGGACAGGTTCCAACGTCATCTTCGGATCTCCTTCATTCCATGCCTCATGAGGTTCCATAGAGTTTTTTCCAGGGACTGCGCTGTTTTTCACGGCAATCCGCGAGGGCCAGATAGAGGGCGCCGACGGCAAGCTCCGCACAGTGAAAATGATCGGGCGGCAGGGTTTCCAGATAGGCGGATACGGCTTCGGGTGTCACCTCCCATGCCTCATCGATCGTCTTGCCTTCGATCATTTCGATGACGGTGTTGGCGCATGCAGCCGTGTTCAGACACCCCCTCAGACCGTAGGATGCGCTTTCGATCCGGTCGTCGTTCAGTTTGAGATAGATCTCGACGGTATCCCCGCAATCACCGGTTTTCGTGCCGAAACCATCCGGCTGGGCCATCGTCTCCATCTTGTCGGTTCGAAAAGCCATTTCCAGAAATTTCATGGAATGGCTTTGCCAGAAATCCTGTCCCGACGCATCGGGATGGGTTTCTTCCATCATCGTGGAATCCATAGAACAACTCCTTTTGCTGATTCGATTCTCCACTTCTCAGGCCGGATACCCCGTAATGGCCCGGATTTTCTTATAGAGCGGTTTGAGTCGCCGGTACAGGGGTTTGTAGACTTCCCGGTACAGGGCGTTGTAAACGGCATGGTGTTTCATGTTCGGCTCGAACACATCGGCCACATGGGTCATGGAAGCGGCTGCGGCATCGAAATCGGCAAAGGCCCCCATGCCTACTGCCGCCGCCATTGCAGCCCCCAGCCCCGATGTTTCGTACAGATGGGGCCGAGCCGCCGGGAGGCCGAAGACATCGGCAGTCAATTGCATGGCGTTTCTGCTCTGGGAACCCCCTCCGGAAACCCGAAGGGTCGTGATCGGGGTTCGGGTCTTTCGTTCGATGCGCTCTTTGCCCTCCCGCAGGGCATAGGCCAGCCCTTCAAGGATCGATCGGTACAGATGGGCCCGGTTGTGCACATCCCCAAAGCCGATGATCGCCCCTTTGGCCTCCGGACCGGGAAGCTTCACTCCAGGAGTCCAATAGGGCTGGAGGATCAGGCCCATCGATCCGACGGGAGCCTCCTCGAGAAGGCTCTCGAAGAGCGCCTCCGGCGGAACCCCTTCCTCTCGAGCTCGAAGTGTTTCCGGGTGCCCGAATTCGTCCCGAAACCAACTCACCATCCAATAGCCCCGATACACTTGAACTTCGAGGGTATAGCAATTCGGCACACCGGCCGGATAGGGAGGAATGAGCGGAATGGGTTCGAGATACTTCGGGCTGGTGACGTTGATGGTTGCCGTCGTACCATAGCTCAGGCAGGCGGCATCGGTCGACAGCACGCCGGAGCCGATCACTTCACAGGCCTTGTCTGCAGCTGCCGCAATGAGCGGAAGACCCGCCGGTATCCCGGTACAAGCGGCTGCCGCTCGCGTGATTTCCCCGAGAACCGACGCCGGGGCTTCGAGTTCCGGCAGCATCTCCCGTCTGACGGGCAAAACCCGCCATTTCCAGTTCCAACCGGAAGCCCATCGAAACCGTTTGAAATCGAAGGGAACATATCCTACCTGACAACCGGTGCTGTCCACAAACCGTCCGGTTAGTCGGTGGGTCAGAAATCCCGAAAGCAGCAGGTATTTGTAGGTCGCCCGCCACACGTCCGGCTGGTAGGCGGCAATCCAGTTGGCCTCGGCTTCCGCCTGAAAATAGGAAACGGTTTCCTTGAGCCCGGCCGCCCGAAACAGCCATCCCCACGGTCCGTCGATGAATCGCTGACCATGGGTCTTTCGTTGATCCAACCAGAGAATGGCCGGTCGAAGCGGCTTCCCGTTCCGATCGACATTGACGACCGTTCCCCGTTGGCTGGTCAACGCAGCGGCCCCGATGCTTTCGGGTCGGACTTCCGTCCACAGCTCCCTGCATGCCGCACACAAGGCGTCCCAGAAGATGTCGGGCTCCTGCTCCGCCCATCCGGGTTGACGCACCGTATACGGTTGAAAGCGGATTTGCTTCCGGGCCACGAGGCTGCCCCGCAGATCGAACACCAGGGCCTTCAGGCTCTGCGTGCCGCAATCGATGGCAAGGATATGCTCCTTCATCCCGTCATCGACCCCAATCGGCCGAATTTCCGCTCGATTTCACGCATCCCGTACGCGATCCAGGTCGGCCTGCCGTGCGGGCAGCGCGCCGGAAAATCACAGGCCCTCAACTGGGTGATCAGGGCCTTCATGTCTTCCACCGAAAGCTTTTGGTTGGCCCGAATCGCTCCGTGACAAGCCATGACCTTGATGCAGGCATCGAGGATCGTCGGCTCTGTGTCGATGTTTTCCGATTCGATCAGGCGGTCGATCAGCTCACGAACGATCCGGATGGCCTCGGCCGCATCGATCAGCGCCGGAACGGCCAGCACGGCAAACGTATGCTTTCCGAAAGGCTCGATTTCCAGCCCGACCGACTGAAGCCGTGGGGCGAGCCGGGCAAGAATATCGGCTTCCCGAGGGCTGCATTCCACGGTCTGAGGAATCAAGAGGTATTGACCTTCCGGATGGCTCACCCGTGACAGCCGCTCATAGACGATGCGCTCATGGGCCGCATGCTGATCGATGAGCACCAGGGAGGTCGACGTCTGGCACAGGATGTAGGAATCGGCCAACTGCCCGATCACCACCAGCTCGTCGAAGGAGATCATGCTCCCATCGGGAGATCGCTCTTCCCGAACAAGTTCCGCTGCGGGCGCCATTTCCGAAAGAGGATTCTGGGTCGGTGGAAACGAAGCCCCCCCTGAAGACGATCCTGCCGAATACCGCTCCATCGGTTCCCAAACGGCAGGCGCCATCTCTTCCCATCTTGTCGGAACGACGGGTTCGCCGCTCGGAGCCGGTAACGGAGTCGCTGCCGCAAAGACGCTATGCCCCTCCTCCCGGGGGTATTTCGTCGAACCGATGGTCTTGGCGATGATCCCCCGGACGGCATGGTACACCTGATGGGAATCGATGAATTTCACTTGGCTTTTCGTCGGATGGACATTGACGTCCACCGTATGGGCAGGCACTTCCAGCCAGACAACGGCAACCGGAAACTGCCCCTTCATGAGCCATCCCGAATAGGCATCCATCAAGGCCCGCTGGATCAACCGATCTCGGACAGGCCGACCGTTCACGTAGACAAATTGATACCTCCCGTTGGGACGGGTAAGATTCGGCTCACCCACCCACCCCCGAAGACGCATCGCCTCGGCTTCCATCCCGAAGGCCAACAGCCTGCCCGAAAGCGACGGACCCAGGATTTCGTAAAGGCGGTCGGAAACGGCTCCAGCCTTGCTGAAATGATAGATGACATGGCCGTTGTGGCTGAGCTTGAACTGAATGCCGGGATTCCCGAGGGCGATGGTGTTGACGATCTCGGCGATGTGGCTCATCTCGGTCGCAGGCGTTTTCATGAACTTCCTGCGGGCGGGAGTGTTGTAAAACAATTGGTTGACCGAGACGAGGGTTCCCGGTGCTGCCCCGATATCCTGAACGGAAACGATGCGGCCGCCTTCGACAAGAATTTCCGTGCCGACATCCGCCTGCGGTTCTCGGGTGATCAAAGAAAACCGGGAGACCGATGCGATACTGGGAAGGGCTTCTCCGCGGAACCCAAGGGTATGGATGGCAAACAGATCCGCTTCGCTCTGCAGCTTGCTGGTCGCATGACGCTCGATCGCCAGTAAGGCATCTTCCCGGCTCATGCCGCAGCCGTTGTCCGAAACCCGGATCAGGGACTTTCCTCCGGATTCGATTTCGATGAAGATGCGATCCGCCCCGGCATCGATGGCGTTTTCGACGAGTTCTTTCACCACCGAAGCCGGCCGTTCGATGACTTCGCCTGCGGCAATCTGATTGATCAGGATGTCGGGCAGAATGCGAATCCGTCCCACGCGCCTTTCACCCGTTTCTTTCGATGGACTGATCGAGGTATTCCGCAGCCATCGGAGACAGGTCGAACGTGATGCACGCCTCTGCAATGATCTCCCGCAGAGACTTGCCGGGATTGTCTCGCCGCTGCTCTGCAATCCATTTAGCGGCTTTTCGCAATTCTTCGCCTTCGGGCATGATGGTCGTCATTCAATCCCCTTTCTGGGAAACCCCCATGATTCCAGGTTTGGATAGACACTCAGCCGGCCAATCCATCCATCGCAACAGGTCTGCCCCCAAAAATGGCCATGGGCCTAAAAAACTGCCCACTGCCCACTGCCGAAAATTTTTCACGATCAATGTTGCAGCTTCTCCCTACAATCCTTCCATCTTCGGTTTGATCCGGTGAAACCCCGTTTCCTTCTCAAATCGATCGGCCACCTGCAGCAGGATGGGTTCGCTGAAATGCGGCCCCAACAGCTGAAGGCCGATCGGAAGCCCTTCTTTCGAAAACCCGCAAGGAACGGACATCCCGGGGATACCCGCCAAGTTCGCCGAAATGGTGAAGATGTCGTTCAGATACATGGTCAAGGGATCGTCGATATGGGCGCCGATCGGAAAGGCAGGTGTCGGCGCTACAGGACCGACAATGAGGTCGCACTGTCGAAATGCCTCGATGAAATCCTTGCGAATGAGGGTTCTGACCTGTGAGGCCTTCCGGTAATAGGCATCGTAATATCCGGAGGACAAGGCAAAGGTTCCGAGAAGAATTCTGCGTTGCACTTCCTTTCCAAATCCCAGGCTTCGGGTGTTGCGATACATGTCCATCAAGGAACCGGCACCATCCGCACGAAAGCCGTACTTGACCCCGTCATACCGAGCCAGGTTGGAACCGGCCTCTGCAGGCGCGATCACGTAATAGCTCTGCACCGCATAGGCCGTATGGGGCAGCGATACATCGACGATGACCGCACCGAGAGCCGTCAATGTGTCGATGGCAGCCCCGACGGCTGCGGCAACATCCGGATCCATTCCCTTTTCTGCCCCGTATTCCCGAACGATACCGATCCGCATGCCTTTGATGTCCCGATCGAGATTTCCGATATAGTCCGGAACCGGCTCGGGAGCCGATGTCGAATCTTTCGGATCATGCCCGGAAATGACCGAGAGCAGCGCTGCCGCATCCCACACCGATTTGGAAAGAGGTCCGATCTGATCGAGGGAAGAAGCGAAGGCCACCAGTCCGTACCGGGAAACCCGGCCGTAGGTGGGTTTCAATCCGACGACCCCACAATGGGAGGCCGGCTGTCGGATGGATCCGCCCGTGTCTGAGCCTAGGGACCCCAAACAGAGATCGGCAGCCACGGCTGCAGCCGACCCACCGCTCGAACCCCCCGGAATGCAGGATAAGTTCCATGGATTGCGGGTCACCTGGAAAGCCGAGTGCTCGGTGGAAGACCCCATGGCGAACTCGTCCATGTTGACCTTGCCGAGGATGACGGCATGGGCCTCATGCAGTTTCTCGATGACCGTCGCGTTGTAGGGCGGCACAAAATGTTCCAATATTTTCGATGCGCAGCTGGTACGAATGCCCTGGGTGCAAATCAAATCCTTGATCGAAAGCGGAATGCCCGTCAACGGCCCGATGCGGCCTTCCAGGATCGCCCTGTCTGCAGCCTGCGCCTGGTGAAGGGCTAGCTCAGGAACCACCGTCAGATAGGCTCGAATCTTGGAATCGAGGGCATCGATCCGCTCGAGAAAGGCACGGGTAAGTTCAACGGAAGAAAACGCTTTTTGTTTCAGGCCTTCGTGAGCCTCCCGAATGGTCAATTGTGTCAGATCCACAGAGGTTCTCCCTTTCAACCTACCACGATCGGCACGAGAAAACATCCCTCGTCCCGATCCGGTGCATTGGCAAGCGCTTGCTCGCGCTCCAGATGACTGCCG
>Ga0272446_1002674_pt1 | contig 23752 bp, 16 predicted proteins | sample YNPCB0061_FD_194587 | JGI IMG/M metagenome (GOLD analysis project Ga0272446, IMG submission 194587) | Hot spring microbial mat communities from Yellowstone National Park, WY, United States - YNP-CB-006-1 | ecosystem: Environmental > Aquatic > Thermal springs > Hot (42-90C) > Sediment | place... | reverse complement strand
GCTGCGATAGCGATCGTCCGCCTGTTGACGGGCAGCAATTTCCTGCTGCAGTTGTTGGTTTTGCAGCCGCAGTTGTTGTTGCAACCGTTGCAGCGTCAAATGGGTCTTTACCCTGGCCAGCACTTCAGCAGTTCGGGCTGGCTTGGTGATATAGTCCACTCCCCCTACTTCAAAGGCCCGGATCTTAGCCTCTTCCTCATCCAGGGCGCTCAGGAAAATAATGGGAATATTGCTGGTTTCCGGGTCAGCCTTCAACTCCTGACAAACCTGATAGCCATCCAACCCTGGCATACAGATGTCCAATAAAATTAGATCCGGGTTATAGGGACGAAGCATCGCCAGCGCAACTTCTCCGCTGATAGCGGTCTGCACCACATATCCCCGCCGGGTCAAAACCCTGGATAAAAACTCCAGGTTCTCGGGTATATCATCCACAATCAGGACACGACCCGAAACCTCATCAGTTGACAGCGGAACTGCCGTAACGTTGCTTGCCGGGGTAAGTGGCAAAAATCTACCTTCTGCTGGAACCATATATCCATTTCACACACAGATGGGTTGGCTATCCGGATAGCAAATTGGGTAGATGCTAAGCAGCAATTGCAGCCCAAGCGCCTTTTGCTGCCATAACGATATCATCAGAAGATGCTGAAGCCAGAAACAATGGTCAAGAAAAAATTGGGGGCGCGATACGAAAGCGAACTCGATGAACAGTGACCTAAGATCAAAGGCTGAGAACAGAAACCGGATGGGGAAGTAAAAGCACCTTTCTATTCAGCATAAAGCGTAAGTTTGACCAACTGTTATTGAATAATTGGCCCAAGAGTGAAATTTAATATCCCCCTGTTTGTAGCCACAGTCAGCTTCACAGATTCTTTGTATGACCGCCTGGGGCTAAAGTCACCTACCTTATACCGATTTAATCTGATGCTGCATAGAATTTACCCCACCGCCTACGGCACCTCCCCTTGGCAAGGGGAGGTTGAGAGGGGTCAGATAAGGCTCATCATTAAAGAGAATTGGTATTAGCAGCGACAGCAAATCTGGTAACCCACCACCGATGCCATTAACGAGCTGCCATTAACGAGCTGCGTCGGGCATATTGACGCATTGCCAACAACAGACAAATCAAGAAAATAAGCCCCAAAACTCCCGATAAGGGATTGCCACTCAGACCAGTCACCCATTCGGGAACCCGATGCGTGTATTGGGTTAGGCGACCTACCTTAATGATGTAGTAGCCCCATACCAGCCCCCCGTGTAAACCAATAGGCAGACTTAAACAACCATTGAGCACCTTACCCGGTCCAGACCAGGGACTGCGTTGCCAGCGTTTGCGGCGGGTCTGTTTGGCCCAGATCAGGGTCAGCCCCAGGAGTAACAAACCTGGAAACTGGGGAAAGGTGCGAACGACTTCAGACAATGGCTTGATAAAGTGGAGCAGGGCAAACAATGTGGCATTTAACCAGCGAGCAAACTTGAACTGATAGTCCCGCTGTAATTCATCCAACAACCAACCACGAAAAACCAGTTCTTCCGCAAAGCCAACACCTAGAGCAATCAGTAAGCCCTCAGCCGCGATCCGGAGAAGTTGGGGGGGGGCAGGTTGCCAGGTTAACCACCCCAGGGCTGCTTCGACGACGAATAGCAGCAGCAGGCTAGTCACGCCAATGGCCAGCCCGATCGCTAATTCCCATCCACTTTGCCGGGAAAACTCCAGACCATATCGCTGGAACAAATCTGGCTGATGGTAAACCCGTTGTCCCCACAACCGGATCAATAACAAGAACTCTAGATAAAGAATCAGCATTGTTACGATGCTGACCAGATTGGAGTCTTTAATGATCAGATAGGCTGGAATCGCAAACGGAGCCCACAGGAGCAACAAGATCAAGATAAAGCTCAGGATCCTGGCTGGAGCTGGAAACCGCGACAGTTGGGACAGATCAACCTTCACAAAACCTAATACTCAGAAATGCCCCTGCTTCATGGTTACTCGTCTGGCTCAATCGTACTGCCAAGACCCTGGCTTCTGAGCGACTCACAGTAAAATTCGGCGTGCTCCTGGGCGCAGGTAATGACCAGGGCCACCCCGTTGGTATGAGCCTCCATCATGATATCGACGGCCTGAGGCTGGGTCAGGCTCGGCACCGTTTTCAGCAATACCTGAACTACGTACTCCATTGAGTTGTAGTCATCGTTATGCAACAGAACCCGATAGCGGGGTGCAAGTTTTCGAACAGTTGAACGCTTTTCAAGTGTTTCGACTGACACTATACAATCCCTCTTTGTCAATCAGGTTGGCCGAAGTGACATTGAGTCACAAATTTAATGTTACACAGCTTAATCTCTTTATACCACCCTTACCGGGTCTTAATCGGATGACTCCTTTCCCGACCGTAGGTTTTATGGTGGTTGGCTCCTATCCTAAAGTGGCAGCGCTAGTAGTGGTATGCCAAGACTATAGCGATCCGATCAGGATTGTGAAAGGTTTCCGCGGGAAATCCTTCTCACAAAGCCCTTTCACCATCCAGGCATTCACAAATTAAATAGGATTGCTATAAAGACGGTGAATGGCAGGGAGTAACTGAGCGGCCGCCATCACTGGCGGGGTCAGGAAAGGGGATCGGTTCATTCTCCTGGTAGGAGCCCCGGCCTGCCATTGCTCTTCCCGGAAGCCAAGCCAGCCTTCTAGAATTGGAACGTATGGCAGCGATCGATGTAACGTGGCAGGTTTTACCGACATGCAACCCTGGCATTGTAAGGACTCCTATCCCAATTTTCAGCCGTATCAGATAGTCTGTCTGGAACATGCAGGAACCTGCCTGTTTGCAGAAGTGGTGCAGCTAGTTGAAACACGCCAGGTTTGCTGGGTGCGGCCCCTGTTTTTAGTGCTGGATGCAGTTCCAACCGGGACAGGGGATTCTGATTCTGGGCAAGACGATCGGGTCTATCTCGATTTAAGACAGGGATCGGATTTGTTGTTGCCCTCTCGGCTATTTCGACCCGCCTTCGACACGGAAGTGCTGCCCCTGCTGACTCACCTCTACGAGGGAGAGCATTTCACTCCAACACCGCCACCCTCGATCTGGCAGGAGCAATTACACCAATTTGTTGGTCAAGTCTGGCAAGCCTATCCAGAGTTATTCCAGGAAAGATAAAGAATGATCCAGTTTAAGCCGCGATCGCACACCGACCCTCTGTCTCCGGCCAACCAACCCACAGAGACAGACAATTAATGGTTGGGGACGAGCTGAATCCGCCCAGCATCCATTTCTTCCATTAAAAGCTCTAGTGCCTCGTAGTCGATATCCGAAATGTGGCCCAAACGGGTCAACTCATAATTGATTTCGTTCTCGATATCGGGAGTGAGCTTTTTAATGTAGAGGGCTTTTTCGACTAATCGCCGAATAATGAGTGAGCTGTTCATTGCATTCGCAGGAACTCTGCATAAATTCTCTAATAACTAAAAGGAGCAGGGAGTGATCGAGATTAAGAACCCCAGTGATCTAAATCACGATTTCTTGGCTCATATCTTACAGAGTTTGCTAACAGGTCGAGGTAGCGCTAAAAAAACTTTGCATTACTTTTAATCAAGCAATAATCTACTTACAAAACAACAAATTTTTGCATCCGTAATTCTTTAGAAAAACAAGTACTAATTATTACTTGAGCAAGAATCATCGACTCCTATAAAGTAGGGTAGAACGAACTGTCGGCACGTTGGTTACAGGGTTAGAGAGCCATGGAGCCACACCCCATCACTGGTCTCAAATTCCATGTCCAAGATTTTACGGATCCGGCTGTGGAAAAATAGCACTAATAATTAGCAAATCACCTTGACAATGGGCTGTCTGCTCCAAGCAGAAAAGATAAAAGGGCGCTCAAGCAGGAGAAATTAGCCAAACAAAACGTTACTCTAACTTGGCTGTGCATTCAAGCAATAGGCGCTGATTTTCCAGGGAGTAGGGTTGGATTTCCAGCGCCTGACGAAAGGCACGAATGGCTAAAGGGTATTCCCCTAAAGCGGCGTGACAGAGTCCCAAACCGTGGAAAGCACCAAAATGGATGGGATTCAGCGTCGTCACTTGCTGGCAGTCAGCGATCGCCTTGCGATATTGCCGTTTGAGAAAGTACAACACAGCCCGCCGGTTCCAGGCTTCAGCAAAATCCGGTTGATCCTGAACCAGTTGGGTCAGAACCGTTTCTGCCTGCACAAAATCCCCACTTTCCAGCAGGTGTTGGGCTCGACGGAGCATCTCTAGCCCCGCTTCGCCTTTTTGTTCAAACCAGATGCGCCAGAGGGCTTGAGTCGCGCGATCGCGAACTTCCGCAGTGGGACTTTTCAGGTCTTCTAGCAGCGTATTAATCGAAACGTCGCCCATCATATGGTTTGACTGTCCAGGGAACGAAGGAAAAAGGGAAAGATTTGATTATTTTCCCCATCATCAGCTCCCAGGAAAAGCTTTCCAGGAACTCTCTGTAATCAATTTACAGCATTTCCTTCTGGGATAAGTCATCAGAACGCCTTTCCCTATGACTGGTCAGAGAAATCCAGCTTGCTTGACAGACCACTAGTCCCTGGCGCGGGCAATCAGGGTTCGGTGGCGAGGACTGTTGCAGGTCAGCGTGGGCGGCTCAAACCCAGCAGCCTGAATGGCGGCGTCAAAGTCCAGGGCAAAATATTGGTCCAGATAGGGCTCCGTGCTCTTGAGCAGGGTCAAAATGTAGGGCGGCATTTTGGCATAGACCTCCGAGCGGGGATTCATATCCATAATGGCCAGGTGTCCCCCTGGACGGAGGAGGCGACGGGCTTCTTGCAAAATGGCGATCGCGGCCTGCTGGGGTAACTCATGAAATAACAGACAGGCAGATACCAAATCATAGGCATGGGCGGGCAGGCCAGTCGCCTCCGCTGGGGCATGCAACCAGTTCGGGGAGTTGCCAACCGAGTTCGCTGGCTGGGGCAGCAAGGAGGAGCGCCAGTCATACTCACCAGAAGGTGGATTGTGGGTTTGGTAATGGGCAACGGCCAGAAAGTAGGGAGACAGATCAACCCCCGTTATCTGAGCCTCTGGAAAGGTGCGTTGCAGAGCAAAGGTACTCATGCCCACTGCACAACCCAAATCCACGATGGTCTGCGGCGGTTCGGGCAAAGCAGATTGCAACACCTGGTGATAGCTCTGACGCAGGCGAGGATCTCCTTGCGACCCAGCATCTTGCCAGATCCGGGCATGAACCGCGTAGGCGGCCACTTCCACTTCAAACGCCGGTTCCCAACTCAGATTGCCAGCCTCGTAAGCATGGAAGGAGCACTGGTAATAGTCGGGATAGACCAGAGCGGGATTTTGCACCGCTGCCAGATCGGCCTGCCAGTCCCGTGCCTGGAACCACTCAACCTGTTGCATCCAGGGCACCCCAATCGACTCAGCCCGCTGAATCATCATCTGGCGGGCCCGGTGTTTGGCCAGATTAGCCAATGGCTTGATCGACAGCAGGGTGTTCACCAGTCGGGAAGCAAGGTTGGGAGTCAGGGTTGTTGCAGCAGTCATTACACCAGAAGTAAATCAATGAGGAAGCCAAAATCCGCCTTTATTATCGCAGGCAAGGGTTATAATTTGGACTCTTGCGCGGCAGGTGTCAGCCCCCCGCGGGATAATCGACGTTAGGACCGTCGCCCCCTTTCCCTTCTTTAATAATGTATGCCTGTGGGGATTTTGTGATGATGCTGAGTTCTCTGTTTAATGACGCCAAGGATCAGAACCGGTTTGAATTGCCAGGGGCACGGCCCCACTACAATCCGGATCGGCCTGGACAGGTTGAACACATTGCCCTGGATTTGCAGTTGGATATTCCCCAGCAACGGTTGGAGGGCACCTGCACCATCCGCTTGCGACCCATCCGCACTGGCATTCAACGTCTGACGCTGGATGCGGTCAACCTGACGATTCAGTCGGTGACCGTCGGCAGCACTCCGCAAACCTTTGACTACGATGGCGAACAACTGCAGGTGCAGCTTGGCCAACCCACCCAGGCTGGGCAGTCGCTGACGCTGGCGATCGCCTACGGATTGGAGAAGCCGCAGCGAGGCATCTATTTTGTCGGGCCCGACAGCCACTATCCCCACAAGCCGGTGCAGGTCTGGACCCAGGGGGAAGATGAAGATTCCCGCTTCTGGTTTCCTTGCTTTGACTATCCGGGACAATTGGCCACCTCGGAAATTCGGGTGCGCGTGCCCAAGCCCTTCCTGGCCATTTCCAATGGGGAACTGATGCAGACCATAGAAGATGGCGACCACAAGATCTATCACTGGTTCCAGCAGCAGGTTCACCCGACCTACTTGATGACCCTGGCGGTGGGGAACTTTGCCGAATTGCGGGATGAGTGGCAGGGGCGGCCAGTCACCTATTATGTGGAAAAGGGCAAAGAGACGGAAGCCCGCATCAGTATGGGCAAAACGCCCCGCATGATTGAGTTTTTTAGCCAGAAGTATGGCTATCCCTACCCCTATCCCAAATACGCCCAGGTGTGTGTGGATGACTTTATCTTTGGGGGAATGGAAAATACCTCCACCACCCTATTAACCGATCGCTGCCTGCTGGATCAACGGGCCGCCCTCGACAACCGCAATACCGAAAGTCTGGTGGCCCATGAACTGGCCCATCAGTGGTTTGGCGATCTGGTGGTGATCAAACACTGGTCCCACGCCTGGATTAAGGAAGGCATGGCCTCCTATTCGGAGGTGATGTGGATGGAGCAGGAGTATGGCCCTGATGAAGCGGCTTACTATTACCTGAATGAGGCGCGGAGCTATCTGGAGGAAGACAGCAAGCGCTATCGCCGCCCCATGGTGACCCATGTCTATCGGGAAGCGATTGAATTGTACGATCGCCACATCTACGAAAAAGGAGCCTGCGTCTATCACATGCTGCGGGCTGAGTTGGGCGAGGAGCTATTCTGGCAGGCGATCGCCACCTTTGTGCAAGACAACGCCCATCGGACGGTGGAAACCGTAGACCTGCTGCGGGCGATCGAGAAAGCCACGGGCCGCAACCTGCTGTTTTTGTTTGACCAGTACGTGTTCCGGGGCGGCCATCCGGATTACAAGGTGGCCTACAGTTGGGATGATGACAACCATCTGGCCAAGCTGACCGTCACTCAGACTCAGGCCAAGGACAGCAGCGATCGGGAATCTCTGTTTGATTTGAAAATTCCCCTGGCTTTTGGATTCATTGAGCCGAACGGTAACCAACAGCCGGTTCAGTTGCAGGCATTTACGGTGCGGGTGCATGAAGCGGAGCAGAGTTTCTACTTTCCCCTGGAGAAAAAGCCGGACTGGATCAGTTTTGATGTCGGCAATCACACCCTGAAGACCGTTACATTGGACTATCCGGTGCCGGAGTTAAAGGCTCAGTTGCAGTGTGACCCGGATCCCCTCAGTCGCATTTGGGCTGCCGAAGCCCTGGCCAAGAAGGGCGGCCTGGAAGCGGTCAAGATCCTGTCGCAGGCTCTGCAGCAAGATCCATTCTGGGGCGTGCGGGCCGAAATTGCCAAAAATCTGGCTACGGTTAAGCTGAATCAGGCGTTTGAGGGGCTGTTGGCTGGTCTCCAGGATGCGGAAGCCAGGGTGCGACGGGCCACGGTGGAAGCCCTGGAACAGATCAAAACTCCCGAAAGTTATGCTGCGGTGCATCGCATCGCCGAAAAGGGAGACACCAGTTACTACGTGGAAGCGGCTGCCCTGCGAACCTTGGGCAGTCTGGCCGCCTCCAGTTTGCTGCAAAACCAGGAAGCGACCACGCTGGAGTTGCTCCAAGCGGTCTTGAAACAGCGCCAGGGCTGGAATGAAGTGGTGCGATCGGGGGCGATCGGAGCCTTGAGCCAGATGAAAACCTCTGAAGCGGCTCTCAACCTGATCCTGGAGTACACGGCTCTGGGGGTGCCGCAGCCTTTGCGACTGGCTGCCATTCGGGCCTTAGGCGCCATTTCCACCGGACAGAGCACCGTCAACCTGGAGCGGATTCTGAGTCGGTTGCAGGAACTCTGCCGCGAAAGCTTCTTTTTGACCCAGGTGGCGGTGGTGGTGGCCCTGGAACAGATGGAAACCCAGCGGGCGATCTCGGTGTTGCAGTCCCTATCAGACCAGACCCCTGATGGTCGGGTGCGCCGCATGGCGGACGAAGCCATTCAACGAGTTCAGAAGTCAATTGGTTCAGATAAAGCAGTGAAGCAGTTACGGGATGAACTGGAACAACTGAAAAAGGATAACCAGGAACTCCGCAGTCGGCTGGAACTGCTGGAAGCGAAGAAGCAATAAGCTGTCACCCTGGCTCAGAATCGCTGCGACTGGCGGCTGATCGAGTCTAATCACCCATCCGTGTGGCCCAGACTCCAGTTTCTGCCGCTGGTTTTCGTCCAACTCGTCTGTTTTTTCGCCATGTCGCTTGCTGCTGCCACCGTTATTCTGAAGCCAGGTCGGGACAAATCCGTCCGTAACCGCCACCCCCGGCTGTTCTCCGGAGCCCTGAAAGAAATGCGGGGAGATGCGCAGAGTGGAGAAGTAGTCGATGTTTGCAGTCATGCGGGAGAGTGGCTGGCCCGAGGAATTGTACATCGGCAGGCGCAGATCGCCGTGCGGCTATTGACCTGGAATCCAGACGAGGTGATTGATTCCGCCTTCTGGTGGCGACGGGTACAGGCTGCCGTTTACAGACGACACTTGGATCCCCTGCTGACCACCACCAATGCCCACCGCCTGATTTTTGGCGAAAGTGATGGCGTACCCGGTGTGATTGTCGATGAGTATGCCGGCCATCTGGTGCTGCAAGTGTCGGCCCTGGCGGGAGTCAATGCCTTGCCCACCCTGCGCGACGCCCTGATCGAAATGGTGCAGCCCCAAACCATCGTGGTGCGGGCCGATGAGGAACGGTTGAAGCAAGAGTATGGCAGTAAGCTGGACACTCAAACCTATGGCCTTGGACAACAGCCGGATCCAGTGACCATTCTGGAAGACCAGTTGCGCTTCTTGGTGCAGTTACACCGGGGACAAAAGACCGGCTTTTACCTGGATCAGCGGCAAAATCGCCGTCGGTTAAGGGCCTATTGCCAAAATGCGGCGGTCCTAAATCTCTTTTCCTACACGGGCGCCTTTGGGGTGGTGGCGGCGGCGGCGGGCGCCAATCGCGTGGTGAATGTGGATTCTTCGGCTGAAGCGCTGAAATTGGCGGCCCAGATGGTTGAGCTAAACCAGTCGGCCTGCGCCCAAACCCAGATGGACTATGTTTGCGCCGACGCTTTTGCAGAGGTGCGATCGCGACGGGCGGCAGGCGAGCAATTTGATCTGGTGATCCTGGATCCACCTAAACTGGCCCAGACGCCGGGGCAGGTGAATCGGGCCGCCCGGGCCTACAAAGACTTGAATCGGGTGGGGTTATCCCTGGTGAAACCGGGTGGACTGCTGGTGACCTTCTCCTGTTCCGGGGTGGTGGATGCAGCCCTGTTCCAGAAAATCCTGTTCAGTGCGGCGATCGAAGCAGGGCGGGAAACCCAGATCGTGGAACGTCTGACCCAGGCCAGCGATCATCCGGTGGCCTTAACCTTCCCAGAGGCCGACTACCTGAAAGGGCTGATTCTAAGGGTGGAGTAGGGTTTGCCATCTACCTAACATCTGGATGGTAAGTAATGCCAAACCAACCACCCCCAGACCTCTGAACTGGCGTTCTAGAGTGTCAGCGACTGGGTATTACTCTCAATCAGATCGGCCAGATCCTTCAGGAAGGCTGCAGCATGGGCACCGTAAATGACCCGATGGTCGCAGGTGATATTGACCTGCATCTGGCGGCGCACCCCGATCATGCCGTTTTCGGTGGCGACCACCTGGGGAGTAGCTGCCCCGATCGCCAGGATCGCGCCAGTCCCCGGTGGCAGGATGGCATCAAACCGATCCACGCCAAACATGCCCAGATTGGAAATGGTGAAGGTGCCAGAGTTGTATTCATCTGGCTGCAGTTGTTTGGTGCGGGAGCGATCGACCAGATCCTTCCAGGCCCGCGACAGAGAATAGATATCCATCTGATCAGCGCCACGTAAAACCGGCGTAATCAACCCGCCATCATCCATGGCCACCGCCACCGCCACATTGATACTGGCGGGATAGGAAATGCTGTCATTGACAAAACTGGCATTCACCAGCGGATGCTTTTGCAACGTCATGGCAACGGCCTTGGCCAGCAAAGCCGTCATGGTCACACCCTTAGACTTGATCTGCTTATAAAGCTTGTCCAGATTATCCGTGGTGATGGTGTAGCCAACGTGGTAAGTGGGAACTTGCAGGCTGACCAGCATGTTACGCACCACGGCCTGCTGCAGCGTGGTCAGGGGCACCTGCTGACCCGGCACAACCGGAGCCGAAGGCGGAACAGCCGCCGGACGAGGCGCCGGAGCAGCAACTGGAGCAGTGAAGGCAGGCGTCGCTGTTGAAACACCAGTCGGCACAGTTGGCGTCGGTGCTTTGCCAGCCGCTGCTTCTACATCTGCAGCCACAATGCGCCCGTGGGGACCACTGCCTTTGAGGGTTTTCAAATCAATCTTGAGCTCTTTGGCTAGCTTGCGGGCGCGCGGCGAGGCAACCACCCGCCCATTGTTGGGTGAACCCCCATTCTGACTGGCGGGAGCGGTTGCAACAGAGGCGGATTCTACCTGGGTTGCGGTTGCAGTGCTGGCAGCGGCAGGGGCGGCAGCAGGGACAGCGGTGACTTGCTGCTGGGCTGTTTCAATTTCAGCTTCCGTTTCGGCAATCAGGGCGATCGCCGCCCCAACAGCAGCACTCTCCCCGGCTGGCACGATAATTGTGGCCATATAGCCTTCATAGAAGGACTCCACATCCATATCGGCCTTATCGGACTCAACCACCAGAACCGTTTCACCTTTTTCCACCTTGTCACCAGGAGCCTTGAGCCAGGAGACAATCTTCCCCTCGGTCATGGTGGAACTGAGTGCGGGCATGAAAACTTCGTAGATCATGGAGTGGTTCCCAAACAGAAACGCGACAAACTTGCAACCGTTAGCTCAACCAACCAACCGGACCTTCTGACCAATTCAGCATCCGGCGAGAAGAGATACCCCCCTGAATCGCAGCGATCGCACGCCGAGAGGTTAGAGCCTATAGATTTTAATCCTATCGGACTATGGGCCATTGGCACATGGCTGTGGAGTGGTTTTTGGCCAATCGTTGCAGTTATCTCCAGGGCGGTGAGAACCCCCTAGCCAACCGATAGATGGCCCAAGGGACTGATTGGACAGCCTCACCGAACCTCAGCCCATCACAATCCAATTCGGCCCGACCCGGAGTAAAGAGCGTTAAAGGTTGCCCCGAATCTCTTCGACGACACCGTCTCGCAACAGGATTTCCACCTGCATCTTCTCGATCAGGTTATCCCCCGGCTCCACTCGGAAAATACTGTCAATTTGTCCCTGAACCACTTCCTGTTCCAGTTCCAACATCTGCACTTGCTGTAACTGCTGAAGGATTTGATTCTTTTGCTCCAGCAGTTCGCTTTTTTTCTGGTTCACCTGGAGCTGAATACTGTCAATTTGCTGCACCACTTCTGGCCCCGGTGGTTTCAAGCTTTGTTTCTGGATTTCGGCAATCATCCGTTGTCCCTGCATTTCCAGTTGCTGCAACTGGTTATCCAGTTGATTAATCTGGGCCTGAAGTTGTTGTTGGGCTTCTTCTTTCCAGCGAGGAGTGACGATCGCCTTCACGTTCACCGAGCGTCTGAGCAGGAGTTGTGATTGGGGGACATCCATAGTTACGTTTCGCCAATTACGTTTCGCCAGAGAAAGGGTTCAAGAATTACGAGCGGCTCAGTGGAAAGCGATTCCCCAAAGAAAAGATCAATCGCCGACCAGCAGATACCTGGGGTCGCAATCTCTCAAATAAACATCTCGTTAATCATACCCTGGTAGCGATCCATCACGACATTGCGACGAATTTTTAGCGTCTGGGTCAGCAACCCGTTATCAATGGAAAACGGTTCCAGAATCAGGCGAAACGGCCCGATGCGATCGTCAATGCGATAACTGGGACGGTTCTGCACCTCGCGATTCAGTTCTTGCCGATACAAGTCTTGAACCGGCTTGTCTTCCAGACTGATGGAACGGGCCGATACTTCTCCACCGTCCGTTTCCAGTTCCTGCAGAATGTACCCATTGGCCGTGGCCCACTGTTGCAGAGCTTCCAGGTTAGGCACAATCAGAGCCCCTAAACTCTTCTGGTCCTGACCCACCAACATGATTTGGTAAATGTAGGGACTGCGTAGACAAGCATCCTCAATCGGCTGGGGTTCTATGTTTTCACCATTGGTCAGGACAATCGTGTCCTTAGCCCGACCCGTCAGCACCAGGTCATTTTCCGCTGTCACCCAGCCCAGATCGCCCGAATCAAACCAGCCGTCCGGGTCAATGGCCTTGCGAGTTGCCTCCGGGTTGTTATAGTAGCCTTGCATGATTTGCGGTCCCCGCAGCAGCACCAGTCCTTTCTGGCCCTGGGGGAGGGATTGGCGAGTTTCTGGATCGACGATGCGGACCTCCGTGCCAGGAATCGGTTGACCAGCAGAACCACGCAGATTATGCCAGGGGCGACGGGCATGGGTGACCGGAGACGTTTCCGTCAGACCATAGCCCACCAGCACTTCAATCCCAACAATTTCGAAGAAATCATCCAGGTGCTTAGCCAGGGAACCGCCACCACTAATGGCACTGCGGAACTCCCCGCCCGTCACGGCCTGGCGCACCTTTTTGTAAACGATTTTTTCCCCCAAAGCGTGCAAGGGATAAAAGACCAGAGTCTGCAGTCCAGCCAGCAACCGGGCCAATAGAGAGGGATGCTGGTGTTCTAGATCCAGGTTTTGCCAGATCCGTTTGGCCTGGATGTAGCGCTGACTGGCCCCCAGGAAGAAATGAATCAGTTTCTGACGGCTTTCCGGCTGCTCTTTGAACTGTTTCTGCACCCCTTCGTAGACCGACTCCCAAATGCGGGGCACACTCACCATGTAGTTGGGCTTGAACTGTTTCAGGTCCTTTTTAATTGTGCGCAGGCTGGTATAAATCTGGGTGCAGCCCTGAGACAGCAGAAAATACTCGGCGCTACGCTCGTAGGAGTGCCAGGTAGGCAGGATGCTGAGGACGCGATCGCCCGCCTGGGGCTGCACCACCGACCCCAAGGTGGTAACCTGATGCAACAGATTGCCATGACTCAGCATTACCCCCTTGGGCCGCCCCGTCGTCCCGGACGTGTAAATCAGAGTAGCCAGCGTATTGAGATCCGCTGCAACCGGTTGGAGGGAATGGTTCGAACCCAGTTCCAGCAATTGAGGAAAATTCAAACACTTGAGGCTGGCATCTGAAGCCGGGGTCTCATCCGACAGCAACACCACAAACCGCAGCCGCCGCCCATCTAGATCGGAACGCAGCTTTTTCAGAGTGGCCAAATCCTCCACAACCAGCGCCGTCGAGCCGCTGTTTTCTAAAATAAATAGCAATTCATCCCGATCCGCCACAGAACTACGGACCGCATTCACCGCCCCAGCCGTCATCATGCCCTGATCCGCCACAAACCAGAAGGGACTATTGTCTGCGAACAAAGAAATGCGATCGCCCGCCTGCACCCCCAACGCCTGCAACCCAGCAGCGAATTGTCGGATCTGCTCACCCATCTGGGCATAGGTCCATTTCACCTCCGGCTTGAGATGGGGAGCATGCAAAGCCGTAATCCGGGCAAACCGCTGAGCTGCCACAGTCCAGACTTCCGGTAGAGACTGTACCATGCTGTAATCGACCAAGCGGCTTAAATTGTCCCGCTCCCGGTCAGACATCGACAGGTTCATTACACGGCTCATGGCTAAAACTCCAGTGAAATGATGGGACAGGACGAGGGCGAACAATCTGTTCTCTACATTAATCCAACCCTATCCCAGCGGATTCAAAGATTGAAATTGTTCAGGGACAGAATCAAGTTTGTCTCTAGTTTCCCTATGCTTGCTTTTTCGCAAGCGAGAGGCAGCTATCAGCGGTCAGCAGGCAGCAGGCAGCAGGCAGGGATTGAGTTTTTGGATTTTGGTTTTTGGATTTTGGGTGGTTCGTCCTGCCCCGCACCTAACACCTAACACCCGACACCTAACACCTCTACTTCCCCCCTACCTCCCCACCTTCTCCACTTCCCTCCTTCCCCTACAATGGTTGGATGGACAGTTGTTGGAGCGGACTGAACTGTGGCGTTCAAAATTGGCTTACTGGGACTGGGAACGGTCGGAACGGGGACAGTGCAGATTTTGCAAGACCCGGTTCAGCGCCATCCACTGGTCAAGGAACTGGAAATTTTCCGGGTGGGGGTACGATCGCTCGATAAACCCCGTACCGTAGACCTGCCAGCCGCAACCCTGACCACCGACCTGGAGTCAATTGTCACTGACCCCGCCGTGGACATTGTGGTGGAGGTGATGGGGGGGCTGGAACCAGCCCGATCGCTGATCCTGAAGGCGATCTCCCACGGCAAGCATGTGGTGACAGCCAACAAGGCGGCGATCGCCCGCTTTGGCGAAGAGATTTTTACCGCGGCTGAAAAAGCTGGGGTTTACGTCCTGCTGGAAGCGGCTGTTGGCGGCGGCATTCCGGTGATTGAGCCGATGAAGCAGTCCCTCTGTGCTAACCGGATTGAGACCGTGATGGGCATTGTCAACGGCACGACGAACTATATCCTCACCCGTATGCAGCAGGAAGGGGCTGACTTTGGTGAGGTGCTGGCCGATGCCCAGCGGCTAGGCTATGCCGAAGCGGACCCGACTGCCGATGTGGATGGGCTGGATGCAGCAGATAAAATTGCCATCCTGGCAGCGCTGGCTTTTGGCGGCCGGATCAAACTGTCGGAGGTTTACTGCGAAGGCATTCGAGGTGTTAGTGCGGCTGATATTGCCTATGCCGAGAAATTGGGATTTGTAATCAAACTGCTGGCGATCGCCCGCCGCAATCCCCAAACTGCTGCCAATGAACCAGAACAATTGCAGGTGCGGGTCCATCCCACCCTGGTGCCGCAGGTCCATCCGCTGGCCAGCGTCAACAACGTGTATAACGCCATCCTGGTGGAAGGAGACCCGATCGGCCAAGTGATGTTTTTTGGGCCTGGGGCTGGATCCGGTCCAACCGCCAGTGCTGTGGTCTCCGATATGCTTAACATTGCCGCCCTGCTGAAAGTGGGCCGGGGCACCGTCACCCAACCCGACGGCACTCCGCTCTTAGATCCGCTGCTGGCCTGTACGCACCAGCACTACTGTGCGATCGCCCCCATGGATGATCTGGTGACTCGCTTTTATGCCCGCTTCGTCACCAATGACACTCCGGGGGTGATTGGCAAGCTGGGCACCTGTTTTGGCGATCATAATGTCAGTCTGGAGTCGGTGGTGCAGACCGATGTGCAGGGCGATCGGGCCGAGATTGTCGTGGTTACCCACAATGTCCAGGAAGGAAATTTCCGGGCTGCCCTGGATGAAATTGGCAGCATGGCCGCCGTCAGTAAGATTGCCAGTACCCTGCGGGTGTTATAGCTCGTAACCGCCAGCTTAAAAGCAGAACGTCCATATTCTGACTCCTGCCCCAACTAAATGTCCCGCTCTACACTACGACCCCCTTTACAAACAAACCCGGCGGTCCAGATTAGTGAACGCAGCAGGATTCGGCAGCAGATTCACCGTCGCGCCATTGTTGTTGATCGACAGATTGGCTAACTCACCCACATCAAACGTAACACTGGCTGTATTAGTCAGCCGAATCGTGGATGCAGTGTTGCCAAAGGCCATGACACAAGCTCGCGTGGAATTAGTGGAAGTTACCACCAAATCATCGCCAGCGGCATTGCCATTGAAGCGATTTTGATTGACTTCAACCAATAAAATATCTGAGTTGGTTCCCTGAAAGACGATGCCCGGCCCCCCGTTGTCTGCGATCGTGTTATTACCAATTCCCAAGGAATTAAATTCTGACTTGGCCACAACTTCCAACAGGGCTGTATCACCAGTAACTCCCCGAATTCCGGCTCCTGCATTATTCCGGATCACATTCCCGTCCACATTCAGTTCCTGGGCCGTAGTCTCATTGGCCTCAATGTCAATCCCCGCCCCCGCATTATTGGCAATCAGACTATCGCGAATCCGAACTTCCTGCGCGGTGGCTAAAAATCCACCTGGCACTCCACCATTTATCTCAATCCCAGATGCCCCATTATTTTGAATCGTGCTACCCTCAATCGAAACTTCCTGACTACCAAGATCAAAAGCCTGAATCAGCAATCCCTGCACCCTATTATTGCTAGCACTGTTACTGACCGGCACATTGTTGTAGGTGCCGATGCTGGTATTATCGGAACTACTGGGGCCAATTGCCACAACCTGATTGGGCACTTCTGGAGTGGGAACCAACCCTCCTTGAGCGGTCACCTCAATCCCAATCCGGTTGTTGTCGGCTTGATAGCCAGCAATGGTCACTTCCACAGAGTTGAGCGTGGTGGTATTCCGAATCAAAATACCTTGCCCCGATGCCGGCCCTGCTCCACCTGCTCCACTGATCAGATTGTCGAAAAGAATCACGCTGCCGCCGACATCATCCAGAAAGATACCCCGCTCAGCCGGATTGGTGATGGTATTGTTGCGCAATTCCACATTACTGACACTGCGGCCAACAATCGCATTACCAGCAGAATTTTCAAACCGGAAGCCAGCCAACGTGGTACGGTTTCCCAGAGTAACGCCATCAGCAATACGTGGGAAATTGCCATCCCCAGAGAAGGGTAACTCGACCAAAATCCCGTCGGCATAGTTAGCAGTTGGCGAAAATGGTAGGCGTACAGTCGCCTGGGGAAATCCAGGAAAGGGCAAACCAGCTAGGAACTGCCGGGGCCCCTGCGACAGAACTTGAACCCGATCAGGAATGGTGAAGGTCGGAATTGGGATATCGGCATCGCCGTTGACATAAACCACATCATTGCCATCTTGACGGGTAGCATCCAGGGCTGCTTGCACCGTGCCAAATGGTCTCTCAAAGGTTCCGTCGCCACCGGTTGCCCCCAGGGTCACATGCTGAAACCAGTAGGGTTGTTCCTCCTCGGGGTTCATTAAGGGCATAGACTCCCGTGATGTGGAAACGGTCACTTTTTGCTGATAGCTCACAGCTATCTCAGGCAGACGCACTACGGGTTCGGCTAGGCGAGCAATCACCCTATCTGCCTCTGACAAAGGTCCATCTGGGCGGATTCCTGGAAAGGTGGCGCCAATGGAGGCAATCAGTCGAGTGCCAAACAAATCATCTTGTTGCAGCGCCAATCCCGCATTCACATTGGGTGTGATGTTGGCGAACAAGCGTAATCGCCAGCCTAAATAGTCCGGCGTATCGGGTGAACTATACAGGTAAAGTCCTCCAAATCCCCGCAGTTCTCCCGTTCCCCACTGGGCCAAGCGCAGACCTATTTCTGCATCCAAACCACCCAGGGCCGTTTCCGTTTGTAAGATGCGTTCCTGCTGGCGCAGACTCTCCAGCAAAAGCAGGTGATCCTGAAAGCGGGTAGAGAGTTGTAAGCCACTATCGATAGAAACGTCGTTAATCACATTGGTCCGATCCCCGATCGGCAGATAGGCATTAAAGCGAAAATCCCAGATTTCCCCTAGACTTTCAAATCCCGCCCCAATTTGGAAATAGGAGCTGAAGTCTGTGCCCCGACCATCAAAGGCAACATAGCCCCCTAAAATCCGACCATCGCTGGAAGTATAGGAGCGATAACCCAAAATCAGGCTGCCGCCCAGGTTGAAGTTGTCATCCAGAGCCAAGCGAGGTTCCAGGAAACCAATATCCTTGCCCGGCGTTTGCCAGAGCGGCAGAAATCCTTCCAATCGACCCAGGGCATTAAAACTACCACCATCTGTGGTGTAGCCTACACCCACTCGTGGCAGGATTTGCCAATCAAATTCAGGTTGGGGGACTTCCGTAGATGGGGTTTGGGAGAACTTCAAGGTTGACCAGGTTAGATCATTGGAGAGGCTGCGAGGCTTAACCCCTTGCAAATTGATAGCGCCCCCAAACCCTCCTTCCAATGCAACCATGAGTTCGGATAGCCATGGATCCGCTTCGAAGGGTGGCACCGGAACCGCAGAGAGTTGCCAATTCAGTCTTGGCAGGTTCCTGGCTATGCTCACAGGCTGTCGCTTGATTCTCGATGTTGTTGTCGAAGTAGTTGGTTTCGCATCGACTGGAGCAACCTGACCAGTTAATAGAAGTCCACTGACTACAACTCCAACAAGCCTCAAGCACTGCATTATCTGAGAACCTTTATTTGACGAAGAAAACTGAAGTTTAGGGCTGATATCCTAAATGAGGATTTTGGAAAACAACCTATGATATTTTCAGCTATCTTGATTGATCGCAGAAGCGAATAAAGTATTTTTCAACAATTGAATCAGGATGATGGCTACCACCGCAAAGCTGGACCAAAAGGAACTGCGTCCCTTTTTGTATCCTCTAACCCGTCCCGCCTTAAGTAGATACCCAGGATGATTACCTAAAACACAGCAGCCGACAACCATGCTTCTTTGGTACCAGCTTTTATTCTGGGGATTTGTTCAGTCTGCCAACAACGGTGGTTGGCTTACCAAGCCATGCCTTTAAGGGCTGAACCAGAATGACGTAATAATGATTTCAGGTCATTTTGCTTGTTGGATTTGCACCGGAAATCAGCCCTTATGCTGCAATACATTCGATCGACAATCCTGCCTTCCAAACCAGCCCAACTGTTGATTCAAACTGGCTTGAAGTGGGATCAGGACAACTGCCCTGGCATGGCAGCTTCGCTCTCCTACTTTGCCCTCTTCTCACTGTTTCCCATGCTGCTGGTCATCGTGAGTGTCATTGGCTGGCTGCTCGGACCAAATACCAATGCGGTGCTCACCATCAAAGACTCAGTCGAACGCTATTTGCCTGCCGAGGTGCACGAGCTGATCAAAGTCACCCTGGTTTCACTCAACCAAAACAGTGTAGGAGCTGGCATCATCGGCTTTAGCCTGCTGCTATTTGCCGCCAGTGCAGTTTTCGGCGTTTTGAGGAGTTCAGTCAATAAAATTTGGCGATCGCCCAGCCGAGTCACGGAAGCCGGATCAATCCTGGAAATGGCCCTCTTTTTTGCCGTTAACAAGCTGTTAGGCTTTCTGTTAGTCATTGGCAGCGCCCTCCTTCTCCTCTCCTCTCTCATTGCCAATATTGCCATCGAAATCATCCTGCAACTGGTCAACCATTTTCAGACAACCTTTGCCTTCATCAAGGTAGACGAACTGCAACTAACCCGAGGACTGGAAATCGGCTCCTCCTTTCTAATTCTGGCTCTGACTGCCTGTATCCTATTCAAAATTCTGCCCTCCGTTTACGTTGGTTGGCGCGATGTGTGGTTAAGCGCTTTGTTGACCGCCGCATTGATTTTAGGGTTGCAACAATTGGTGAGCAATAGTGTCATTTCCATCGGCAGTCGTTTTCTCTCCTATGGCGTAATTGGCAGTGTCATGATTTTGATGTTATGGATTTTTCTAACCTTCCAAATTTTTCTGTTTGGCTGCGTCCTGTCCTATGTGTATGCTCATCTGTTTGGCAGTCGGCGTCACAGAGGCATGGCCCAATTGGATGGCATCGAGTCATAATGACAGAGAGTCATGATTGTGATGGTTGTAGCGTTGTCCCCCACCCGGATCAGCCCATCGGTTGATCAACCTGTCACTGCGTTCTAGTTGCCAATGAAGTCTTTCTTCTTCGCCCGTTGCGTCCCTCTCGTTCTCCTGCTTTCGGCTTGCACACCCCCTCACGCGACTCCGCCAGCGTCACCGCCATTAAAGGTGGTGACGCTAGATCAGACGACAAAGATTGTGACTGGTCAAACAATCTATGTGCCGATTTACTCCCAAATCTATATGTGGGATCAGCATCGCACTATGGACCTGACAGCAACGCTGAGCATTCGCAATACAGACCTGACCCATCCTATTATTGTGGCCGCCGTCAACTATTACGACAGTCGCGGTCAGCAAGTCCGCAAATACTTAGAGCAACCCGTAGAACTAGGCCCCTTGTCCTCCACCAACTTTGTCGTTGACCAACAGGATAGCAGCGGTGGAGCAGGATCCGCTTTCATTGTCGAGTGGATAGCCCAAAAGCAGGTTACAAATCCCGTGGTTGAGTCCGTCATGATCAACACTAGTGGCAATCAGGGTCTTTCCTTTATGAGCCAGGGTCGCGTGATCAAACAACATCCCCCAGGAAAGGGCACTTAACCAATCCACGCCTTCCATCGGACAGGCTGCATTCTTTGGTGGCGTTGTTGACTCCGGATATAAATCAGAAATTGATTCAGCCTGCACCGACCTTGACAGCGTCAGGACGATCCTGATAGATCTCAGAACATTCATTTTGAAACCCATGCCTCAGACGGGTGGAATTTCAGCCTTTCGTCATTCAGTTGCATAACCCAACCGGACAAGCGCAGCAACAATTAATTAATTAATTAATCAGGTCTTAACGGTTTGTGACCTTAAATCTTTGTAAGTTGAGAAATAGTCTTAACCGCTATTTGTCGTTGCATTTAGTCCAACCGTGAGACAGCCTAACCAGGACTCAACAGCTTGAACTTGATCCGAAACGCTGGGTCAACTATCCCCACTGGCTCCGGAGTTGAACTGTCAAGATTGGTTCAGAGCAAGGTCGTGTGGCACCCAGACCTGTAAACCCATTTCCAGGAGTGATCATGACAGCAGAGCAAAAACGACTCGAAGACACCCCGAACGGCAGCGCCCCCTGGAAAAAGTGGGGGCCCTATATGAGTGAGCGGCAATGGGGAACGGTGCGCGAAGACTATAGCGCCAATGGCGACGCCTGGAACTATTTTCCCCATGATCACGCCAGATCGCGGGCCTATCGCTGGGGAGAAGATGGGTTAGGCGGCATCACCGACGACCATAACCTGCTGTGCTTCGCACTGGCACTGTGGAACGGCAAAGATCCGATTATTAAAGAGCGCTTGTTTGGGTTGACCAACAGCGAAGGCAACCACGGCGAGGATGTTAAGGAGTATTACTTCTATCTGGACAGCACGCCTACCCACTCCTACATGAAGTATCTCTATAAATACCCCCAGGCCGAGTATCCCTACGAGGATCTGGTTGAGACCAATCGCAGTCGAGATCGCTATGCCCTGGAATATGAGCTATTGGATACAGGCATTTTCGACGACGATCGCTACTTTGATGTCTTTGCGGAGTATGCCAAAGCGGATGTTGAAGATATCCTGATCAAAATTAGCATTGCCAACCGGGGGCCAGAAGCGGCACCCCTGCACCTCCTCCCCACCCTCTGGTTTCGCAACACCTGGTCCTGGCTCGAAACCGGCTCGAAACCCCAACTAACCAAGGTGGAAGGAGGCAGTCACAGCGTTGTCCATGCCCACATCACCAATCCCGTTTTAACCCCCTTCCTGAGTGACTACTATTTTTACTGCGAGGGGGCTGTTCCTCTGTTGTTTACTGAAAATGAGACCAACAATGAGCGGTTGTTTGGCACCCCCAATGCCAGCCCCTATGTGAAGGATGGCATCAACAACTTCATTGTGCATGGTCAATCGGATGCGGTTAACGCCAGCACTGGCACCAAAGTGTCCCCCTATTACCAACTGATGGTTGGACCGGGAGAGACCAAGGTCATCCGCTTACGCCTGACCAAACAGGCTCCCGCCCAGGTCAGTGATCCCTTCGGAGCGAACTTTGAGCAAGCATTTACGGCTCGTTTACAAGAAGCGGATGAGTTTTATGCAACGGTGATTCCACCAGATGTTCTAGCCGAACCAGATCGGGCCAATGTCATGCGTCAGGCGCTGGCCGGTATGATGTGGACCAAACAATATTTTTATTACGATCTGGGGCTCTGGCTGAAAGAACGCAACATTACCCCCTGGACCCCACCGGCGGAACGGAAGCATGTGCGCAACAGCGATTGGTTCCACATGAACAATGACGACATTATTTCCATGCCCGACAAGTGGGAATACCCCTGGTATGCAGCCTGGGATCTGGCTTTCCATGTGATTCCGATCAGCCTGATTGATCCGCAGTTTGCCAAGGATCAACTGATGTTGATGCTGCGGGAAGATTACCTGCATCCCAATGGTCAAATTCCCGCCTATGAGTGGAACTTCGGTGATGTCAATCCGCCGGTCCATGCCTTTGCCACCTGGGAGATCTACACCCGCGATCGGGAACAGAACAATGGCGTTGGCGACATTGATTTCCTGAAATATGCCTTTTCCAAATTGCTGATCAACTTTACCTGGTGGGTCAACCGCAAAGATGAAGGCGGCAACAACCTGTTTCAAGGTGGATTCCTGGGGCTGGACAACATTGGCGTCTTTGATCGCAGCGCACCACTACCCACTGGGGGCTATCTGGATCAGGCCGATGGCACCGCCTGGATGGTGTTCTTCAGCCAGCGCATGTTTCAGATCGCCGTCGAACTAGCCCTCCACGATCCCCTCTACGAAGACTTTGCGATCAAGTTCTTCGAGCACACCATGTGGATTGCCGGAGCGATGGATCGGATTGGGGAACACTGTGACGAGCTATGGGATGAGGAAGATGGCTTTTTCTATGATGTGCTGCAGTTACCCGGTGGCAACTCCACCCGCTTAAAGGTGCGATCGCTGGTTGGCCTGTTATGCCTTATGGCGGTTGCGGTCTTTCCCAAAGAAGCCTTTGAAAAACTGCCGCGCTTCAAGGAAGAAGCCCAAAAATTCGTGGCGGAACACAGGGAATTGATGCACAACATACATCTCCCGACTGAGCCAGGGGTGCGAGGACGGCTGATGATGTCGGTCTTAAACGAAGACAAATTGCGTCGGGTTCTCGCCAGAATGTTGGATGAATCGGAGTTTCTCAGCGATTACGGCATCCGTTCCCTATCTCGCTATCATCTGGAGCATCCCTACATCTTCCACCATGCTGGCCAGGACTACAAAGTGGGCTATGTCCCAGGTGATTCCACCTCCGGCATGTTTGGCGGCAACTCCAACTGGCGGGGTCCTATCTGGATGCCAGTCAACCTATTGTTGCTGCGATCGCTGCTGCAACTCTACGGCTACTACGGCGATTCTTTCAAGGTTGAATGTCCAACTGGATCGGGTCAGTACCTGACGCTGTTTGATGTGACTCAAGAAATCAGCGAACGGCTTGTCAGGATCTTCCTGCGAGATCCATCCGGTCGTCGGCCTGTGTACGGCAGCGCCGAAAAATTCCAGACAGACGCCCATTGGCGAGACCTGATTCTGTTCTATGAATACTTCCACGGGGACAATGGCGCTGGCGTGGGGGCCAGTCACCAAACTGGTTGGACTGGCTGCGTTGCCCGCATTATCCAGGCTTTGGGTTATGTGACGCCAGATAAGGTCTTGGATACCATTACCCCCAGCGAGTTAATTCAGTATCAACCCTGATCGCCGTCAAATCCACCATTCATAGCCCTGCTGACCTGGATGACGTAGTAGGGTAAGCGGGGCTATCCATTGCACATTTATCAGTTTCATATTTTTACCAAGTATCCTGGAATCATCCCATTGCTCTGGTCATTCATACATGAATAGCAAGCCTTCCCTAATTTGGCGTTTCACCAGTTTGACGGTTTTCTTGCTAGT
>Ga0272446_1002673_pt1 | contig 23757 bp, 21 predicted proteins | sample YNPCB0061_FD_194587 | JGI IMG/M metagenome (GOLD analysis project Ga0272446, IMG submission 194587) | Hot spring microbial mat communities from Yellowstone National Park, WY, United States - YNP-CB-006-1 | ecosystem: Environmental > Aquatic > Thermal springs > Hot (42-90C) > Sediment | place... | reverse complement strand
CGGCCGGCAGCCTGCTGATGGCCGCGACGAACCTCTTCGCGGTCGGCGTGCTCGGCGCCGCCCTCTCGGCAGGGGCGCAGGTGGTGCACGGGATCTCGGTGCAGACCCTGGCGCAGACGGCGGCCGACCGGTCGATGCGCGGGCGGGTGATGTCGCTCTGGGGGCTGATCGTGCGCGCCTGCCCGGCAGCCGGCGCGATCTCGCTCGGCGCGCTCGCCGAGACGATCGGGCTCCGGCCTGCCGTGGTCGCGTTCGTCGCATTCTGCGTGCCTGTGTTCCTCTGGGGCATGCGGGGGCGGCGGCGTGTGGCTGCGGCGCTCGAGCGCGGGCTCGGCCCGAAACGCAACTGAATCCGCATCGACACTGACACCGGAACGGACCTGAGCCAGAACGAGGAGGATGCGATGCTGAGGACGGCGATCGTGGGTATGGGGCGCTGGGGGCGCGTGCTGGTCGAAAGCGTTCAGGGCAGGAGCGCGGCGATCGGCTTCGTCGCCGGCGCCACCGGGACGCCGGAGAAGGCGAGGGACTGGGCGGCCGGGAAGGGCATCGCGCTCCTTCCGAGCTACGAGGCGGTGCTCGCCGATCCGCGCGTCGAGGCCGTGGTGCTCGCCTCGCCGCATTCGCTGCACGGCGCCCAGGTGGTCGCGGCGGCCAGGGCTGGCAGGCACGTCTTCGTCGAGAAGCCCTTCACGCTGACCCGCGCCGAGGCGGAGGCGGCGGTGGCCGCCGCCCGCGCGGCGGGGGTGACGCTGGCGCTCGGCCACAACCGCCGCTTCCTCCCCGCCGCGCAGCGGCTGAAGGCGATGATCGCGGCGGGAGAGCTCGGCACGCTCTTGCACATCGAGGGCAACATCTCCGGCCCCGGCGCGCGCGCCTGGCGCCCCGGCATGTGGCGCGCCGACCCGAAGGAGAGCCCGGCCGGCGGCATGGCCGGCATGGGCATCCACATGGTGGACATGTTCCGGAACCTCTGCGGGCCGATCTCGGCCGTCAACGTCGTCTCGCACGCGCGCGTGCTCGCGGGCGGGCTCGACGACACCACCGCGATGCTGCTGCGGTTCGAAAGCGGCATCACCGGCACGCTCACCACCCTCGCCGCCACGCCGCGCCTGTGGCGGCTCCAGGTGTTCGGCGACACGGCGTGGGTGGAGATGTGGGGGCAGGAGAAGCTCGTGATCGGCCGCGAGGGCGCGAAGCACGAGCACATCCGCTTCGACCCGACCGACATCGAGCGGGCGGAGCTCGAGGCCTTCGCCGCTGCGGCGGCGGGCGGCCCCGCCTATCCGCTGACCCTCGAGGAGGCGGTGCACTCCTCGGCGGTGTTCGAGGCGGTCGCCCTCGGTGCCCGCCGCGAGGGCTGGATCGCGGTGCCGTGACGCGGCGGCAGTGGCGGCGAAGGCCCGCGCGCGCTACCACTCGTGCATGACAACGCGCCGCGCCCTCTTCGCCGCCGCCCTCCTGCCGCTCGCCGGCAAGCGGGCGCATGGCTTCGCCCTGGTGCCCGCCGACGCCGAGACCGAGGCGCTGGTGACCGAGCGGGCCGCCGCCTGCGCGGCAGGCCGTGACCACGAGCGGCTCAGGGCCGACCTCGTCTCGGCGCTCGCCCGCGCCGGCGACGAGGAGGAGGCCATCGTCGCCGTGCGCGCCGCGCTCGGCACCTGCCCGTGGTGCGGCTGCGGGCTGGCCGCGCCGGCGGGGGACGACGCCGCCCCCTCGTTCTGACGCCCCCCGTCCCGACCGCGCCTTGCCCGGCCGCGCGCGAGCGCGTATCCCCTGCCCGCCCCAGGACCGGGGCGCAGCACACCCAAGGCAGATCGGGAGAGGGGAGAGCGGCATGAGCCGGATCGAGCGGATCAACCCGGGCAGGATCTATTCCGACGCGGTGGACTACCACGGCTTCGTGTTCCTCCGCGGCATGACCGCAAAGGACACCTCGAAGGACATCAAGGGCCAGACGGCCGACATCCTGGCGCAGATCGACGCCGCCCTCGAGGAGCGCGGCACCGACAAGACGCGGCTGCTCTCGGCCCAGATCTGGCTGTCCGACATCACCCTCCGCGACGCCATGAACGAGGTGTGGACCGCCTGGGTGCCGCCCGGACAGGCGCCGGCGCGTGCCTGCGTCGAGTCGAAGCTCGCCGCGCCGAACATGCTCGTCGAGATCATGGTCGTCGCCTGCAAGTAGCTTAACCTTCGTTCCGGATCAGAGACTTGACGGGCCCCGCGGCGCGATGCCGCCGGGGCCCGCTTCGTTACGATCGCATGCCGGTTCAGGGCGCAGCCCGACTCGGCCGCAACATCCCGAAACACGGCGTTATGGGAATATAGTCCTGTTTCCGATGTTTCTGCACAGCGGAAACGGAGGAAACATTCGGGCAATACGGTGGCACTGCCGGGAGCGGGTTGCCACCCCCCCGCCACGCATGGTCAACGCGCTCAGGTCTGTCCCGCCTGCAACCCAGCCTGTCCGTCAACAGCCAGGAGCACCCCAGCCATGCGCGTCGATCGTTGCGGCCGTCTCCTCGCCGCTTTCGGCCTCGCCTCCCTCATCGGCGGCCTCCCCGCCGCGGAGGCCGTCGCGAACACGGCCACCAACACCCAGCGCCAGACCGCGCGCCAGACCGCGACCGCGCCGCGGCCGGCGGTGAACGCAGGCGGGTTGCAGTGCGTGCCGTTCGCCCGCCAGGTCTCCGGCATCGACATCACCGGCAACGCGCATACCTGGTGGCACCAGGCTGAGGGCCGCTACCAGCGCGGGCACGCCCCGGAGGTCGGCGCGGTGCTCGTGTTCAGGACCACGGGCGGGATGCGGCTCGGGCATGTGTCGGTGGTCTCCGGCATCGTCTCGCCGCGCCACATCCTGGTCGATCATGCGAACTGGCAGGGCCCCGGCCTGCCCAAGGGCCGCGTCGCCCGCAACGTCTCGGTGATGGACGTCTCGGCCGACAACTCCTGGACGCTCGTCCGCGTCGAGATCCACGGCGACCGTGACGGCTTCGGCCGCCACTACCCGACCTTCGGCTTCGTGCTGCCGCGCACGATCGACGGCGCACCGCCGCCGGCGCTCGCGCCGATCAGCACCGCCCGCGCGAGACTCGACGAGCGCGCCGCCCGCGCCGCCGCCGGGCCCGCGCGCTACGAGGGTCGCGGCGCGGCGCTCGCCGACATCGTCGCCGCCGAGGTGGGCGAGGCGCCTGCCGTCCCGCAGGGCGGGATCGGACCGACCATCCGCGCGACGGTGACGCCGCCCGCCTCCGACGAGGCGCGGCTCGCGCAGTTCACCCCCGCTGCGGCAACCGCCGCCGCGCCGGCTGCCGCGTCCGCAGCCGCCGCGCCCGCCCCGATCCGCGTGGCGCAGTTCACGCCGCGGGCGCCGCTGGTCGACGACGACATGGCGATGTTCGCCGCGCCGGACCGTTCGCTGCGCTGAGGAGCCCGGGCGCCGTCAGTGCACCCGGTGCGGCGGCGGCGCCTCCTCGTCGCGCGCCGGGGGTTCCTCGCCCACCGGGCCGGCCTGGTGCAGCACCATCCGCCACGCGCCCTGCTCGAGCCGGAACAGGTTGGTGCAGGCGAGCAGCGCCCCGCCCACGCGCTCGTGGCAGATCACCATCGCGGTGTCGCCCAGCACCAGGGCGACCGCGTTCTCGGCCCGCACCTCGGGCGCGTCGGGGTTGCGCAGGATCGCGGTCCAGGCGGCGATGATCTCGTCGCGGTCGATCAGCGGGTTCCAGCCAGGGTGGATGCAGGCGACCGGCCCCTCGCGCGACCACAGCGCCTCCATCGCCGCCACGTCGCGGCCCGCGAAGGCGTCGTAGAAGGCCTGGTTGGCCGCCAGCACGGCGTCCTCGACGAACGCCGGCAGGGGGGGCGGGCGACGCGCCATGCGCCGAGCCGCCCTCAGAACGCCCCGGCGTTCTCGAGCACCACCCGGCCGACGATCCGCCCCGCGCGCAGGCGCATCAGCACGTCATTGGCGTGCGAGAGCGGCTCGGTCGCGACCGGGATGGGCTTCAGCCTGCCCGACCTGGCAAGGTCCATCAGCGCGCGCAGCTCCTTCGGGTTGCCGACATGCGAGCCGCGCACCGCCATCGCGCGAAGCACGATCAGGGGCAGCGACAGGGTGATGTCGCCGCCGTAGAGGCCGACGATCACGTAGGCGCCGCCCTTGCGCAGCACCGCCGTGCCCGCCCTTGCGGTGGCGTTGCCGCCAACGAGGTCGATCGCCGCCGCGACCGGCCCGCCGGTGGCGGCGAGGATCCTGCCCGCCACCGCCTCCGGCTCGCCCGCGCCGTCCACCGCCTCGGTCGCGCCCTCGGCGAGGGCCGCCGCGCGCTTGTCCTCGGCGAGGTCGACGGAGACGATGCGGCGATGCCCGAGCGCCTTCAGCACCGCGATCGCGGCGAGGCCGAGCCCGCCGGCGCCGAACAGCACCACCGGCTCGTCGGGCGGCAGCGGCATCACCTTCATGATCGCCGAGTAGACGGTGATGCCCGAGCAGGCATAGGTGGCCGCAAGCGCCGGGTCGACGCCATCGACCGGCACGAGATGGCGCGGCTCGGGCGCGATCACGTGCGTCGCGTAGCCGCCGTGCCGGTGCACGCCGATCGAGCGCTGCTTCGGGCAGTAGTTGTCCTCCTCGGCGAGGCAGGCCGGGCAGGTGCCGCAGCCGACCCAGGGAAAGACGACATACTGGCCGCCGACCACCACACCCTTGCCCCCGGCCTCGGGCCCGAGCTTGACCACGCGGCCGACGATCTCATGGCCCATCGCGAGCGGCAGCGACACGCCGCGGTCCTTGAGCGACAGCACCTTGCCGCCGCCGAGGTCGTACTTGCCCTCCCAGATGTGGATGTCGCTGTGGCAGACGCCGCAATGCGTCACCTCGAGCAGCACCTCCTTGCCCGTGGGCTCGGGCGTCGGCAGCTCGATCTCCCGGAGCGGCTGGTTGTTCTCCACCACCGCGTAGGCGCGCATGGCTCCCTCCCCCGTTGCAGCGTCGGACCGTTTCCGGCTTGGATGGAAGGCCGCCCAGGGCGCCGGGTCAAGCGCGCTTCCGCTTCCGCCCTCACGCATGGCAGTGTGCCGCGATGCAGGATCACCCGCTCCGCGCGATACTGAACGACGAGCTGCATGCTCGCCCGCATCTCCGCATCGTCCCGCCCGCGGCGATCAGCCATGTCGTGCTGCTCGCCGAGGAAGGCGGGGCGGAGGCCGACCGGATCGCCTTCGCCGCCTTCTGCCGCGCCCATGGCGCAGCCGAGCCGCAGCCCGGCGCGCGCAACCACATCGCCCCCGTGGGCGGGCGCGTGGTGCGGTGGGAGCGGCACGGCGAGTTCCAGGCCTTCACCGTGCTCGCCGACACCGATGCCGATGCAAGCCACGACACGGACGAGGATGCGCCGCCCGACAGCGCATGGTCCGCCATCCACCCGGAGGCGCAGGCCTTCCTCGACGGGCTCAAGGGGCTCCGGCTCGCGGCGATGCATCTCCGCATCCTGCCGGGCTCGGCTCTGGTGCCGCCGCCCGGCGCCTTCCTGGGCGAGGTGGTGGGCGGCGCGCTCGGCGGCGGCGAGGCGCAGGGCTTCACCGATTTCCGCATGGCCGAGGACGGGTTCGTGCGGATGGTGCTCTACGCCAATGCGCTCACCCCAGGCCGGCTCGGGCGGATGGCGCAGCGGCTGCTCGAGATCGAGCACTACAGGATGGCCGCGCTGCTCGGCCTGCCGCTCGCCCGCGACGCGACGCCGAAGCTCGCCGCGCTCGAGAAGCGCCTCGACGCGATCGTCGCCAAGACCGCGACCGAAGGCGCGGAGGACCGGGCTCTGCTCGACGAGCTGACCCGTCTCGCCGCCGAGGCCGAGGCGCTCGCCGCCACCAGCCGCTTCCGCTTCGCCGCGACCGAGGCCTATGGCGCGCTGGTCGAGGCGCGGATCGCCGAGCTCAACGAGCAGCGTCTCGAGAGCGTGCAGCGGATGAGCGTGTTCCTCGACCGCCGCTTCACCCCGGCGCTGCGCACCTGCGCCGCCGTTGCCCGCCGCGAGCGGGCGCTGAACGACGGCATCGCCCGTGCCGGCGGCATGCTGCGCACCCGCGTCGAGGTCGGGCTCGAGGCGCAGAACGGCGCGCTGCTCGCGGCGATGGACCGGCGCGCGGCGACGCAGCTCCGCCTGTCCCAGGCGGTCGAGGGCTTCTCGACCTTCGCGATCGCCTACTACCTCGTCAGCCTGATCAAGATCGCGGTCGAAGGCCTGCCGGCGCTCGGCCTGCCCGAGGGGCCGCGCTGGGTGTCGCTGATCGCCGTTCCGGCCGTCGCGGCGGCGATCTGGCTCACCGTGCGGCGGCTTCGCCGAAGCCTCTCCGACGGGGCCTGATCACGCCTGGGCGGGCGGGGGCGCGGTGCGCGCCCTGGCGGAGGAGAGGCTCTGCTTCAGCTCCGCCTCGAGGGTGCCCAGCGTCGCCTCCGCCTCGGCACGCTTGCGCCGGCCCTCGTCGGCGATCCTGAGCGTGTCCTCGATCGTGCCGACGAGCTGCTCGTTGGCCTTCTTCACCGCCTCGATGTCGAACACGCCGCGCTCCACCTGGGCGCGGATCTCGGCGTTCGACTGGCGGAGCGCGTCGGCATTGGCGGTGAGCAGCTGGTTGGTGAGGTCTGTCGCCGCCTTGAGGTGGCCGCCCGCCTCGCGGGCGCGCGCGATCGTGACGGCGAGCGTCAGCTGCTGCTTCCACAGCGGCACGGTGTTGACGATCGTCGAGGTGATCTTGGAGACGAGCGCCTTGTCGTTCTCCTGCACGACGCGGATCGAGGGCAGCGCCTGCATCGCCACCTGGCGGGTGAGCCTGAGGTCGTGCACGCGTCGCTCGAGCTCGTCGCGCCGCCCGCGCAGGTCGCGCAGGGCCTGGGCCGCCAGCATGTCGCCGGATGCGGCCTCCCGTTCCTTGGCGGGGATCGTCGTCGCGTCGAGGGTCGCGAGCGCGCGCTCGCCGGCGGCGATGTGGTCGGCGAGGTCGTGGAACCAGGCGAGCGTCGTCGCGTAGAGCCGGTCGAGCATCTCCACATCGGTCATCAGCCCGGTCTTGTGGTCCTCGAGCTTCACGATGCTGTTCTCGATCTGGGTCTGCACCTCCTCGTAGCGCTGCAGCACCTTCACCACCGGCTTGGCGCGGCCGAGCAGGCGGTCGAGCAGGCTTCGCTCCTCGCCGGCCTCGCCGACGTCGAAGCCGCGCAGCGTGGCGACCATCTCGTTCAGCGGCGCCGAGGCGGCGCCGAGGTCCTTGTTGCGCACGCCGCGCAGCATCTCGTCGGCGACGGAGGTGACGCGCGCCTGCGAGGAGGCGCCGAACTCCAGGATGGCGCGGCTGTCGGCGTCGGCGATGGAGGCGGCGAGCGCGGCGATCCGCTGCTCCCGCTCCGGCGTCATCTCGCCCGCGACGGCGGCGGGAACCGCCTCCGGCGGGGGGGCAACCGCCTCCGGCGTGGCGGGCTCGGTGGTCTTCATCGTCTCGGTCATCGCGGCACCCTCTCCTCGGTCATTCCTTCCTCGCGAAGCCGCTGCTGCAGCACCGCGATATCGACGTCGAGCGCGCGCACGTCGCTCTCCTTCAGCGTCGCGAGCTGCTGGCCGAAGCCGCGCTCGAGATCGGCGAGCAGCCTGCGGAAGCTCTCCTCGAGCGTCGGCGCGTCGAGGTCGCGATGCGTCTCGACATAGCGTTTCGCGACCGTCTCCGCGCCCTTGAGGTAGACGGCGAGGAAGCGCCGCGACCGGCGGAGATCCTCGGGGTCCTGCTCGGCCTCGGCGACGATCCGCCGCGCCAGCGCGGCGATCCGCGCGATCGCCTCGGCGAAGTCTCGCTGCGGCACGGCCGCGGCGGCTGCGTCGAGCGCGGCGATCCGCGCGCGCGCCTCGGCGAGCACCGCCGCGTCACCTTCGAGCGGCTTCGCTGGTTCGGGCGGCGGTGCCGGGCGCGGATCGGGGCCGTAGAGCAGCCGCACGCCGGCGGCGGCACCGACGCCGAACAGCACCGCGATGACCGGGTTGTGGCCGGCGGCGAAGCCTGCGGCAAGGCCGGTGCCGACGCCGACCAGCGCGGCGAGGCGGGTGCGGAACCCCCTCGGCGGCTCCCGCCCCTCGGCTTCGGCGGCGAAGCCCCGCCGCGCGAGGATGGTGCCGCCGACGATCATCGCCCACGGCCCGCCCGCGCCGCCGAGCAGCGCGAGGTTGCCAGACGCGAGGCCGATGACGGCGGTGACGAGCAGCGGCAGCGAGAGCAGGAACAGCGCCCAGCCGCGCTGGCCGTGGCGGAAGCGCCTCAGGCGCTCGAACACGTCCTCGCGCGGACGCGGGACCGTCACTTCACCGCCTCGATGAAGGCCTGGCAGGAGGCGAGGCCGAGCGTGACGAGAAGCAGCGCCGCGCCCGCGACGCGGTTCAGCACCGGCGGCGAACCCGGCGGCGCGGGCGGAAGCTGCGCCTCACGCGGACCGGGGACGCCCGGCGCGGAGGGCGGCGGCTGCGGCCGCCACGGATCCCGCCGCGGCCACCAGGGGGAGGGTCGCGTCCGCGCGGGCGGTGTCTGTCCGGTCTGCATGGTCGCGGGGAATATAGGCCGCCGCCGGGCGCTTCGCAGCCTTCCTCGGGCGGGGTAGCGTGTCGGCAACGACCGGCGAGGGAGGAGCCTCATGAACGCGACGGCGGCACGGCAGCGCAAGGCGATCATCACCTGCGCGGTGACGGGCTCGATCCACACCCCCTCGATGTCGCCGCACATCCCGGTGACGCCCGACGAGATCGCCCGCGACGCGATCGCCGCCGCCGAGGCCGGCGCCGCCATCCTGCACCTGCACGCCCGCGACCCGAAGGACGGCCGCCCGACGCCGGACCCGGCCGTGTTCATGGGGTTCCTCCCCCGCATCAAGCAGTCGACCGACGCGGTGGTGAACATCACCACCGGCGGCGGCCAGGGCATGAGCGTGGCCGACCGGCTCGCCGCGCCGCTCAAGGCGAGCCCGGAGATGTGCAGCCTCAACATGGGCTCGATGAACTTCGGCCTGTTCCCGATGCTCAACCGCTACAGGGAGTTCCGGCACGACTGGGAGCGCGCCCATCTCGAGAACAGCCGCGACTTCATCTTCCGCAACACGTTCAAGGATATCGAGGAGATTCTTCGGACGCTGGGCGAGGGCCACGGAACCCGCTTCGAGTTCGAGTGCTACGATGTCGGCCACCTCTACACGCTCGCCCATTTCCTCGACCGCCGGCTCGTGACGCCGCCGCTCTTCGTGCAGACGATCTTCGGCATCCTCGGCGGCATCGGCAGCCATGCCGAGGACCTCCAGCACATGAAGCGCACGGCCGACCGGCTGTTCGGCGGCGACTACCACTGGTCGGTGCTCGCCGCCGGGGCGCGCCAGATGCCGCTCGTCACCGCCGCCGCCATCCAGGGCGGCAATGTCCGCGTCGGGCTCGAGGACAGCCTCTGGATCGGGCCGGGGGAGCTCGCGAAGAGCAACGCCGACCAGGTGGCGAAGATCGCGCGCATCCTGCGCGAGCTCGGCATCGGCATCGCCACGCCCGCGGAGGCGCGGGCGATGCTGGCGCTGAAGGGCGGCGACAAGGTCGCGTTCTGAGGCCCGCGACCGTCGCGGGAACGGCCGGACTGCGCTAGCATGCGCGCGGAGGTTGCGCGCGACCGATGGCCTTCGCCCCGCCGCTGACGGGGCTCGCGGAGACGTCCGCGGGCACCCGCCCCCTGCCCGGCTGGCTGATGCTGGGGGCGGAGGTGCGCACCCTGCTCTGGGTTCCGGTGGCCATGGGTGCGGGCATCCTCGCGTACTTCGCCCTGCCCTCCGAACCGGCGTGGTGGATCGGCGCGACTGTCGCGCTGTCGGCGCTCGCCGCGGCGTTCCTGCTGCGCGCCCTGCCGCTGCCGCGGCTCGCGCTCCTGCTGCTCGCCGCCGCGGGGGCGGGGTTCGCCTGCGCGCAGCTGCGCACCGCCTCCCTGCCCCCCCTCGCCGAGGTGCCGACGCGCGCCGTGATCGTCACCGCGACGGTCGAGGCGGTGGAGGCGCTGCCCGAGGGGCGGCGCGTGCGGCTCGGTACCGTGGCGCTCGGCGAGGCGCCGTTCGCGCGGGAGGTGCGCGTGCGGCTGCGCGACGCCGATGCCACCGCGCTCTCGCCGGGTGACAGGGTGCGCGTGCGCGCGCTGCTTCGCCCCCCTGCCCCGCCTGCGGCGCCTGGCGGGTTCGACTTCCAGCGCACCGCCTTCTTCTCGGGCCTCGGCGCCACCGGCACGGCGCTCGGGCCGGTCGAGGTGCTGGCGCACGGGGAGGAGGGCGGCGTGGCGCGCAGCCTCGCACGCATCCGCCAGGCCGTGCTCGCGCGCGTCGCCGCGGCCGTTCCGGGTCCGGAAGGGCCTGTCGCCGGCGCGCTCCTGACGGGCGCGCGCGCCGCCATCGCGGAGGCCGACCTCGCGGCGATGCGCGACTCGGGGCTTGCGCACCTGCTCGCCGTCTCGGGGCTGCATGTCGGCATCGTCGGCGGGGTGGTGTTCGCGGCGCTGAGGCTGCTCTTCGCGCTCACCGGGGCGACGCTCCACGTCAACGCCAAGAAGCTCGCCGCCGTGGGCGGCATCCTCGCCGCCGTCCTCTACATGCTGCTGACCGGCAGCCAGGTGCCGATGCAGCGGGCGGTGGCGATGGCGGCGCTGTTCGCGCTCGCGGTGCTGCTCGACCGGCAGGGGGTGGGGATGCGCGCGCTCGCACTCGCCGCCATCGTCGTGCTGGCGTTCCAGCCGGAGGCGCTGCTCGGCCCCTCGTTCCAGATGAGCTTCGCCGCCGTGCTAGCGCTGATCGCGGCCTACCAGGGCGGCAAGCCCTGGCTCACCCGCGTGCGGGCTGCGCGCGGCTGGCCGCTGCGACTCGCCGCCGGCCTCTCGCTCCTCTGCTTCACCTCTCTGGTCGCCTCCGCCGCCACCACGCCCTTCGCAGCCTGGCACTTCCAGCGGGTGCAGCTCTACGGCATCGCCGCCAACGCGGTTGCCGTGCCGCTCACCACAGTCGCGGTGATGCCGCTCGGCCTGATCGGCCTGATCCTGATGCCTTTGGGCCTCGAGGCGCTCGCGCTGGTGCCGATGGGGTGGGTGGTCGATGGCATCCTCTGGACGGCGCGCACCGTCGCCGCCTGGCCGGGCGCGGCGCCGCTCGTCCCGGCCGCGCCCGCCTGGGGGGTGCTCGCGGTCGCTGCCGGGATGGTCGTGCTCTGCCTCGCGCGGGGGCGGCTTGCGCTGGCGGGGCTCGTTCCGCTCGCGCTTGGCCTCGCGAGCCCCTGGACGGTGGCGCAGCCGGACGTGATCGTGAACCCGACCGCACGGGTGATCGCGCTCAAGGGCAGCGCAGGATACGCGGCGCGTGCCGCGCCCGGCGCGAGCCGGTTCGAGCGCGAGGCGATCGCCGCCCGCCTCGGCCTCGCCGCCCTGCCGCCGCTGCCCGAGGGCGACGCCGGGTCGATCGCCTGCACCCGTGCCGCCTGCACGCTCGCCGGCCCAGCGGGGCGGACGGTGCTCCTGCTCCGCCCCGGACCCGAGGAGACGCGCTGCGACGACGCCTCGCTCGTGGTGTCGCCCGAGCCGCTGCGCGGCCGCTGCCGCCCCGCCCCGACGATCGACCGGTTCTCGGTCTGGCGCGACGGCGCGCACGCGGCGTGGGTGACCGCCGATGGCGTGCGCGTGGTGTCCGACCGCGCCTTGCGCGGCGACCGGCCCTGGGTCGCGCCGGTTCCAGAGCCGCGCCTGTCGCGGCCCTCGCGCGCGCCCCAGGCGCCGGCGCTCGACCTGCCCGACCCGGCGGAGGAGTGAGGCTCATCCCCGCGTGTCGAGGTGGGTGATCGAGAGGTCGCGGTAGGGCAGCTTCATGCCTTCGAGATGCTGGTGCGTCACCTTCAGGACCACGCCCGTCTCGGTGTCGATCCAGTAGCTCGCGGTGGCGCGGAACCCGGTCGGGCCCTGCAGGCGCATCGTCCGGTCGAGCCGCACCGCCCGGCGCGGGCCCGAGCGGAGCGGCAGCATTTCCTCGGTGCCGCGCTCCCAGGTCTCGACCCAGCTGTCGGTGAAGACGTGCTCGCGGATGGTCACGCGCGTGCCGGGGCCGCCGGACAGGAGCCGCGCCAGCGCCGAACGGGCCTCGTCGAGATCGGGGCCGAGCGGCGCCCAGAAGCCGAACAGGAGCCGCCGCGTCTGCTCGCCGACACGGACGAGGCAGAGCGCCACCTCGTCGGGATCCTCGCCGGCGAAGACGAGGCGCTGGCCGTCGTCACGGACGGCGACGGTGCCAGGCGATGGGCAGTGATCGCGGTCGGCGTAGGCCGGAGCCACAAGGGCTTGTGAAGCGATCAGCGACAGCCCAAGAAACAGGCAGTTCCGAAGGCGTGTGGGCAAGGGAACTCTCCTTCTTCCAGAGACGCCCCTCCCGGATGCTCGGCTTACTGCCGGTGATGCATCGTCCATGCCAGATGTGAAGGTTGCGTGAACATCCCGCGCGCGTCAGCCCTGGACGCATGTGCGACAGGACACGCCAGGAAATGTCGCAAGTGCCGGATCAGGGACTGACGCGGGCGACCGGAAAGCCTCTGAGGTCGCGCTGGGCTGTGCGGAACACCGCATCCTGGGCGTGGCCCTTCTGCCGCGCCAGCACCCCGACGCGTCGGGAGACGTACTCGCCGAGCGCGAGCGCGGTCACCACCCCGCGCTCGTCCTTCCCGGCCCGGCCGGTCAGCGCCTCGCGAACGGCGACGGCGAACACGCCGTTCTGGTCGTCGTAGCTGTCGAGCGCCTCCTGCAGCGAGGTGGAGGCGGTGAGCAGGTAGCGGCCGGTCTCGTTGCCGACCGAGGCGAGGGCATCGACCGCCACCTGCCCGGCATAGCACGTGTCCATGAACAGGAAGCCGTTGCGGGCGCGGATGCGCGACAGCGCGCCGACCAGCGCCTCGTCCGACAGCCCCTGCCGGCGCAGCGCATCCCAGGAGGAGGCGTCCTCCACGTCCTGCGGCAGGAACAGGAAGCGTTCGTCGGGCTCGGTCTTCACCCCGTGGCCGGCAAGATAGAGCAGGAACGTGTCCTGCGGCCCGATCTCGCGGGAGAGGCGCTCGAGCGCGGCGAGGATCCCCCCCTTCGTCGCCGCCTCGTCCGTCAGCACCGTGACCTCGGTGGCGGAGAACAGGCCGACGGCGCCGTCGCGCAGGGTCTGCGCCACGGTGTTGGCGTCCGCCGCCGCATAGCGCAGGGCAAGCTGCGGGTTGCGGTAGCGGTCCACGCCGACCGCCATGACGAAGAGCCTCGCGGCACGGTCCTCGACGCCGCCGGCGTCGAGGCGTGTGGCCGGCGTCTCGGCGAAGAGGCGCGCCGCCTGGTCCCAGGCCCTGGCCTGCAGGCTGTTGACTCCGGGGTCGAGCGCGATGTCGATGCCGATCTCGGCCATGCCGGCCGGATCGACCCGGCCGACATTGCGGCCGTTGAGGAACACGTCGACCGGGCCGAGGCCGAGGCCGCGATCCTCGAGCTTCAGCCCCATGCGCACGCGGCTCATGCCGAGCGGGACCTGCGCCTCGGCGTCGAAGGCGCGGCAGTCGCCGGAGATGTCGGGGACGCAGAAGCCGGTCAGCGTCACCCGCGGCTGGCGCGCGATCACCGCGCGCACGTCGCCGAGCTCGGCCAGGCGGCGGCTCGCCGCCGCCGCGTCGCCGGCGAGCCGAGCGCGCACCACGGCAGGCGCGTAGAGGGCACGGTAGGCCTGCGCGAAGGAGGCCCAGTCGGGCTGCTCGGCCGCGCGGCGGTTGAGGTGCACGCCCACGAGGTCCTGCCCGCCGCCCTCGCCATGGTCGAAGAACCCCTCCGGCGTGAACAGCGCCCAGCGCGCGCCGTCGGCGTGCACGAACAGGGCCCCGCGCTCGGCGAGCGGCCGGTCGCCGTCGAGATCGAACCAGCGGAGCGTGCCATCGCCCAGCGCGGCGACAACCGCACCGGCAGAGGGCGCGACCGCGAGCGCCCAGACGGCACCCGTCGCCGGCGCCTCGGCAAGCTGCCGGCCACGCCGGTCGAACAGCCTCAGATGCGTGTCGGAGCCGAGGACGAGACGATCCCCGGCGATCGCGGCGCTGCGCGCGATCTCGCCACGCCCGAGCGCAAGCGGTTGATTGTTCAGCTTCGGGGCCGGCGAATCGCGCCAGTCCGTCAGCGCCAGGCCGGGCGCGGAGACCACGGCGGGGGAAACCCCCGCCCCGCTGGGCGGCACGAGCCCGAAGCCGCCGAGCTCGAAGCGCAGCCGCCCCTGCGCGCCCGGCCATTCGATCGCGCGGCCGTCAGCCGAGACGGCAAGCGCCAGGCGGGCCTCGCGTGGGTCGGCCGAGGGCGGGCGCGGCGCGCGGGCGACCGTCCCGTCGGGCCCGAGCAGGCCCCAGCCCGGGTCGGCCGCCGCATAGGCAAGCCCGCCCGTGGGCAACGGCAGGAGGTGGAGGATCGAATCGCGCGAGGCGGAGATGTCGCGCGCCGGGCCGAGGCCGAAATCCGCCCAGCGGCGGATGATCCCGCGCTGCGGCCCGAACCCCGCCGCATGCAGCTGCACGCCGCCGCGCCGATCCGACGCCCAGGCGACGGCCGGCAGCCACGCGGCCGGGACGCCGGCGACATCGGGCGAGAAGACGCGCCGGAGCCCGTTCGCCGACACGACGTCGATCGCCGCGACGTTCTCGTAGCCGATCGCGAGCAGCGTGCCGTCGGGCGACACGGCGATGCCGTAGGGGCGCGCCCGCTCGCGCGGCGCTGCCTCGGCGAGCTTGCGGCCATCGGCCGCGTAGGCGCGCACCATGCCGTCGGCGGCGGTGGTGAAGAAGCGCCCGTCGGCGGCGAAGGCGACCATCCGCGCCGGGCCGCGATAGGCCCTGTCCTCGGCGAGCGGACGGCCGTTGCTCGCGTCCCACAGCCGCACGCCGGCCTGGCCCCCGAGCGCTGCGGCAAGCCGGGTCCCGTCTGCCGAGACGGCGAGATGGTTCACCTGCTCAGGCAGGCCAGGAAGCCTTCCGCGCATCCTGAGTTGTAAAGTGTCAAAGAGATAGATCGAATAGCTCCGGTCCCACTGGAAGCCGGTGATGCCTGCCGCGTAGGCAACCCTGCCGTCCGGCGAGAGCGCGACAGCGTAGAGCTCTCCCTCCTGCGCCTCGCCGATCGGGATCCGCAGCACGCCCCTGGGCTCGCCCGACGGCAGCGACCACAGCCGCACGGTCTTGTCGTCCGAGGCGGAGGCGAGCAGCGTGCCGGAGGCATCGACAGCGAGCCGGTTCACCGGGGCGGAGTGCCCGCCCGCCTCGATGCGGATGAAGGCTGTCTCTGGGGGCGCCTGCGCCGACGCGGCCGCCGACCAGAGGGCGGCCGCGAGCGCGAGGGCTGCGGTGCGTCGAAGGAGCCCGCTCAGGAGGTGAGCTCGAAGCCGCCCGCGGCGGCGCGCTCCGCCACCTGGACGCTCTGGCTGAAATTGTCGCGCTTGGCGACGTTGGTGGCCGCGAGCGTCTGCACGTCGGTCGCGCTCGGGCTCGCCGAGCTCGGCGTCGCAACCCGCGTGGTGCCGACGCGCAGCGTGTCGGCTGGCGCGTAGCCGCGCAGCCCGGACGGCGTCTCGACCAGGGCGAAACCGTCCTGGCCGCCGGTGACGGTGACGGTCTCGCGCGGCGAGAGCTGGGCGATCTCCGGCGCGGCGGGGTCTGGGCGCAGGCGCACCGGCGCGGCGCGCGTCGCCACCGCCTGGCGCGAGGCGGGAGCGGCTGCCTTCTGGGCGGCGATCTGGCTCTTGGTGCCCGGCTGGAGGTTCTCGGCGGCGGTCTCGAACTCGGCGCCGCGGGTCTCGATCCGGGCGTTGATCTGGCGCGCGAGCGCGATGTCGCGCTCGGTCCAGCTCCTGATCTGCGCCATCCGGGCGCGGCCCTGGTCGAGCGTGAGGCGCTTGTCGGCGACGTCCTGGCGCACCGCCTTGGCCTGGGCGAAACGGCAGTCCATCAGCGCGTTGAAGGCCTGCTGGGAGCGGTCGATCTCGGCGTTCTCGCGGGAGAGGTCGGTCTGCACGCGGGTCGCGAGCACCGCCTGGTCACGGCTCTGCTGGTTGAGCGCATACCAGTAGCCGGTGGCCGCGCCGGCGATCGCCCCGGTCGCGGCGCCGATCGCCGCGCCACGGGCACTGCCGCTCAGCAGGCCGCCGAGGATGGCCCCGCCCGCCGCGCCGAGCACGGCGCCCTTGATGATGTCCTCGGCGAAGAAGTTGCCGGTGCTGTCGAGCGCGACGACATACGGGCGGCACTGGTCCGACGGGTCGGCATCGCCGATCCGCTGTTCCTGGGTGGTGACGCAGCCGCCGAGCAGCGCGGCGATCGCGAGCGCCGAGACACCCTGACGGAGACGTGTGGCGCGGAATGCCCTCATCGCGCGGTCCTCACCTCGTTGCGCGGCCACGCCCCTGCGCCGCCGCCGCGAGCCGCCCCCCCCCCGCGTCGACGGGTCGGAAAGGACGGCGCTCGCAAATAGATACGACAGATGGTGACCCCTTGGGAGCCCCCGCCTTGAGGACCCGTGAGGCCCGTCACAGCCGCGGCGCGTCCCGGGGGGGGCATTGCCAACTCCGAAGCCATGGCGATATTGCGGGTCAGTCCATGGAGACCCGTACAGGAGAGGGAAACGACATGTCGCGAATGGTTGTTCCGATGCTGGCGGCCGCCGCGCTCGTTCTGCAGGCGTTGCCCGCATCGGCGCAGGATGCGGCCGCCGGGCAGCGCGTGTTCGCGCAGTGCCGCGCCTGCCACACGCCGGACCAGGGGGGCCGCAACGGCGTCGGGCCCAACCTCTGGGGCATCTATGGCAGCCCGGCCGGCAAGCGCGAGGGCTTCCGCTACTCCGCCAACATGCAGGAGCTCGCCCAGGGCGGCCTCGTCTGGACCGAGGAGAACCTCGACAAGTACCTGAACAACCCGAAGGACCTCGTGCCTCGCGGCGCGATGGCCTTCGCCGGGGTGCGCAACCCGGAGCAGCGCGCCAACCTGATCGCCTATCTCCGGACGCTGAAATAGCCGCACGGCCTCCTTCCGGGCGGACGATCGTGCGGGGACCGTGGGCGACCATGGTCCCCGTTGCCGTTCCCGCGGGCTGCCGGTTTCCCCTTCACGGCCCATCGGGCGGAGGATAGCGTCCCCGGCCCCGGAAGTCCGTCCGGACGAGCAGCACGGAGCGCCCCGATGTCCTCCCCGACCTATGCCGACGGCGTGACCGACATCAGCATCGTCGGCGCGACGGCGCGCATCCGCTTCCACGTGCTCGAGGCGGACGTCGTCAACCCGAAGAACCCGCCGAGGCCCGTGCATGCCTTCACCGTGGCCATGCCGGTCGAGAGCCTCGCGCAGCTCTCCGAGAGCCTGCCCAGGCTCGTGCAGCAGCTGCTCGACAGCGGCCGGCTGAAGAGGCGCGAGACCCCGGCCGCCACCGCGAACTGACGCCGCCGGGCCCGCCCCGGCGCTCACCGCTGGCGCGGGTCGAGCGCGTCGCGCAGCCCGTCGCCGACCAGGTTGAAGGCCAGCACCACGACGAAGATCGAGAGGCCGGGGAAGACCGCCATCCACGGCGCCTGCTCGATGAAGCGCTGCGCGGTGTTCAGCATGCTGCCCCAGGAGGGAGCCGGCGGCTGCTGGCCGAGGCCCAGGAAGGAGAGAGAGGCCTCGGCGATGATCGCGGAGGCGATCGCGAGCGTCGCCTGAACGAGCAGCGGCGGCACGATGTTCGGCAGGATGTGGCGGAGTGCGATCCGCCAGCGCGGATTGCCGAGGCCCCGCGCCGCCTCGACATAGTCCTCCACCTTCGCGGCCATGGTCGCGCCGCGGGCGAGCCGGACGAAGATCGGCGTCGCCGAGACGCCGATCGCGATCATCGCGTTCTCGAGCGAGGGGCCGAGGAAGGCCGCGAGCGCGATCGCGAGGATCAGGAAGGGGCAGGCGAGCATCGCGTCGGTGAAGCGGGAGATCAGCACGTCGACCCAGCCGCCGAGGAACCCGGCGGCGAGGCCGATCGGCACCCCGGCGGCAAGCGCGATGCCGACCGAGATCACGCCCGCGAGCAGGCTCGCCCGCGCGCCCCAGATGATGCGCGAGAGGATGTCGCGCCCGTTCTCGTCGGTGCCGAACCAGAAGAGTTCCGAGGGCGGGCGGCGGATCGCCGTCCAGTTCGTCCGCGTCGGGTCGTAGGGGGCGACGAGCGGCGCCAGCACCGCGATCGCGATGAAGAGGAGCACCACCGCGAGGCCGAACATCGCGGCGCGGTGGCGAACCAGCCGGCGGAGCGCCCGCCGCGACGGGCTCTCGCCGCGCGGCGGCGCCGGAGCGGCGGCGGTGACGAGGCCTCCGTCAGGCATGCCTGAGCCGCGGGTTGATCAGCACGTAGAGCACGTCCGCGATCAGGTTCAGCAGCACGTAGAGCGTGGCGGTGACCAGCACCACGCCCTGCACGACCGGATAGTCCCGGTTGAACACCGCATCGACGATCAGCTTGCCGAAGCCGGGGATGGTGAACACCTGCTCGGTCAGCACCGCTCCGGACAGGAGCGTGCCGAGCTCGAGCGCGCCGAGCGTGACCACCGGCACGAGCGCGTTGCGCAGCGCGTGCTTCAGCACCACCACCTTCTCGGCGAGCCCCTTGGCGCGGGCGGTGCGCACATAGTCCTGCGCCATCGCCTGAAGCATCGCCGAGCGCATGTGGCGCATGAACACCGCCGCGATCCCCGAGCCCAGCACGAAGGCCGGCATGATCGTGGTGGCGAGGCTCCGCCGCCAGTCCTCCGTCAGCGGCACGTAGCCCGAGGGCGGCAGCCAGCCGAGCTGCACCGAGAAGAACAGGATCATCATGATGCCGAGCCAGAAGTTCGGCAGAGATAGCCCGGCGAGCCCGACCGCGTTGGCGCCCCAGTCGAGCGGCGTGTCCTTCCGCACCGCCGAGAGGATGCCGAGCGGAATGCCGATCGCGACCGCGATCACAAAGGCCATCAGCCCGAGCTGCAGCGTCACGGGCAGCTTCTGCGCGATCACCGCGGCGATCGGCTCGCGGATGCGCCAGGAGAAGCCGAGATCGCCGTTGAGCACGCCCCAGAGCCAGAGCCCGTATTGGACCGGCAGGGGCTTGTCGAGGTTGAGCTCGGCGCGGATCTGCGCGAGCACCGTGGGGTCGCCGCGCTCCTCCCCGGCGAGGATGAGCGCCGGGTCCCCGGGCATCAGCTGCTGCAGCCCGAAGATCAGCACCGAGACGAAGAGCAGGGTGGGGACCGTCTGCCCCACCCGCCTCGCGAGGAAGCCGAGCATCCGCGCCCCTGCCCCGCCGGCCTCCCTCCCCGCCGCTAGTTGGCGAGCCTCAGGTCCTGCACGCGGATCAGGCCGTCGGGGATGCTGACGAAGCCCGAGAGCCGCGTGGTGTGGGCGACGATGTTCTTGCGGTGCCAGAGATAGAGGCGCGAGCGGTCCTCCACCACGGCGAGGCGGTACATCTGCTCGTAGATCGCCACGCGCTTCTCCGGGTCGCTCTCGACGCGCGCGGCATCCAGCAGCCGGTCGACCTCGGCGTTGCTGTACTTGCCGTCGTTCTGTGGGCCGCGCGAGTGGATGAAGGTCCAGAGGTTGCCGTCGGGGTCGGTGCGGCCGGACCAGCCGATGTAGTAGGCCTCGAAGTCGCCGCGGTTCGCCGCCTGCAGCGAGGAGGCGAACTCCATCGCGTTGATGCTGACCTCGAAGCCGGCCTCGGCCGCCATCGCCTGGATCACCTCGCCGACCTGGCGCGCGTCGGGGGCGTTCGGAACCGTCAGCGCGATTCGCACCGGCGTCTGCACCCCCGCCTCCCGCAACAGCGCGCGGGCGCGGGCGACATCCCGCGCGGGCGGGGTGAGCGAGCGGACGTGGAAGGGCGAGGAGGGAGGCACCGCCTGCCAGGTCGGCGTGAACATGCCGTTGTAGACGACCTGGTTGATCGTCGCGCGGTCGATCGCGAGGTCGAAGGCCTGCCTCACCTTCGCGCTCTGGCCGAGCGGCGTCTGCGCCCGCGGCCCGTTGCCGATGTTCAGCGTGATGCCCTGGTAGCCGAGCTCGTCGGACATCGAGATGCGGAGGCGGGTGTTGCGCTGCACGGCCGCCACGTCGTTGGGGCTGACCCGCTCGATGAGCTCGAGCGAGCCGGCCTGCAGGTTGGCGAGCCTGACCGTGCTGTCGGGGATCGGCTGGTAGACGATGCGCTGGAGGTGGATGCGCCCGGCGTCCCAGTAGTCGGGGAAGCGCTCGACCACGATGCGGTCCTGCGCGACGCGCTCGACGAAGCGGAACGGCCCGGTGCAGACCGGCCGCGTGCCGAACTGCGCGCCGGCCGCCTCCGCCGCCTTGGGGCTGACGATCATGCCCGCGCGGTCGGTCAGCTGCGCGACGAAGGGCGCGAAGGGCTCCTTGAGCCTGATGCGCACGGTGGTGGGGTTGACCACCTCGACGCTCTCCATCGAGTTGATCTCGCCGCGGCGGAAGCTGCCCTGCATCGTCGCGTGGCGGTTCAGCGAGTAGCGCACCGCTTCGGCGTCCATCGTCTCGCCGTCGTGGAACTTCACGCCCTGGCGGAGCGTGATCGTCAGCGTCTTCGGATCGTCCCAGGTGAAGCCGGTCGCGAGCTGGGGGACGATCCTGAGGTCCTTGTCGATGTCGAACAGCTTGTCGCAGAGCGAGGCGAACACGATTCGCCCGACGAAGGTGCGCGCGAGCGTCGGGTCGAGGATGTCGGGATCCTCGGCAAGCCCGATGCGCAGCGTCTGCGCCTGGGCGGGCGCGGCGGCGGCGAAGGCCGCGGCAAGCGCGGCGGCGGCGAGGAACGTACGTCGGATCATGATGGTCACCCTCCCATCGGCGGAGCGTTCGTCACGGTGCCTGGACGGCCGGCGGCGCTGAACCAGGCGGCAAGGCGGGCGAGCCGCGCGCGGCCGGCCGCATCCGCCGGCGCCCCGGCCGCATGCGGCGGCAGGCTTCGCCAATGGTGGCAGGCAACGCCGTGGCCGTCACCTGGGTCGGCGAGGACGGGGTCCTCGGAGCGGCAGCGCGCATCGGCGAAGGCGCAGCGTGTGTGGAAGCGGCAGCCTGGCGGCGGGTTGCGCGGGGACGGAGGGTCGCCCGAGACGAGCGCGGCGGCGCGCGCCGCACCCGGGTCCGGCCGCGGCACGGCGGCGAGCAGCGCCCGCGTGTAGGGGTGGCGCGGCGCGCCGAACACCGCCCGTTTCGGCCCCGTCTCGACGATGCGGCCGAGATACATCACCGCCACCCGGTCGGCGATGTGGCGCACCACGGCGAGGTCGTGCGCGATCAGGAGGAAGCCCAGGCCGAACCGCCCGAGCAGGTCGGCGAGCAGGTTGATGACCTGCGCCTGGATCGAGACATCGAGCGCCGAGACGGGCTCGTCGCCGACGAGCAGCTTCGGCTCGCAGGCCAGCGCCCGCGCAATGCCGATGCGCTGGCGCTGCCCGCCGGAGAACTCGTGCGGGTAGCGCCCCGCCTGCTCCGGCCTGAGCCCGACGAGGCCGAGCAGCTCCGCCACGCGCGCCTCCACCGCGCGACCCTCGCGCAGCCGGTGCAGCCGGATCGGCTCGGCGATGATCTGCCCGACCGTCATCCGCGGGTTGAGCGAGCCGAACGGGTCCTGGAAGATCAGCTGCATGTGCCGGCGCGCGGCGCGCAGCCGCGGCTCGTCCATCGCCGTCAGGTCCTCGCCGCCGAAGCGGATCGTTCCGGCATCCGGCTCGATCAGCCGGAGCGCGAGCCGCGCCGCGGTCGACTTGCCGCAGCCGGATTCGCCCACGAGCGCGAGCGTCTCGCCCGCGCGCACGGAGATGTCGATGCCGTCCACCGCGCGCACCGCGCCCGCGCGGCGGCCGAGCCATCCGCCCGCTAGGGGGAAGTGCTTCACGAGCCCCGTGGCCTCGAGCAGCGCGCTCATGCTGCTCCGGCGAACCGGTCGAGCGGCGCCTGCCAGCAGGCGGCGCGGTGGCTCTCGCCGAGCGATGCGACGGGCGGCGCCTCCGCCCCGCAGCGCGGGGCGGCGAAGGGGCAGCGCGGCGCGAATCGGCAGCCCGGCGGCCAGGCGGCGGGGCTCGGCACGGCGCCGTCGATGGTGGCGAGACGCGCGCGCTCCTCGTCCAGGCGTGGGATCGCGCCCATCAGCCCCACGGTGTAGGGGTGCTGCGGCTCGGCGAACAGCACGCGCGCGGGCGCCTGCTCCGCCGCGCGGCCGGCATACATCACGAGCACGTCGTCGGCCATCTCGGCGACCACGCCGAGGTCGTGGGTGATGAGGATGATTGCGGTGCCGCTCTCGGCCGCCATCTCGCGCATCAGGTCGAGGATCTGCGCCTGGATCGTCACGTCGAGCGCGGTCGTCGGCTCGTCCGCGATCAAGAGCTTCGGGCGGCAGGCCATCGCCATCGCGATCATCACCCGCTGGCGCATGCCGCCCGAGAGCCGGTGCGGATACTCGCGCGCCCGCGCCCGCGCATCGGGGATGCGCACGCGCGCGAGCATGGCCACGGCCTCCTCCGCAGCCTCCCGCTCGCCGACCGCGCGGTGCAAGCGGATCGCCTCGGCGATCTGGTCGCCGACCGTGAAGGCGGGGTTCAGGCTCGTCATCGGCTCCTGGAAGATCATCGCCATCGCGCCGCCGCGCAGCGCGCGCATCTCGGGCTCGGGCAGCGAGAGGAGGTCCGCGCCGTCGAACATGACGCGCCCCGCAACGCGCGCGTTCGGCGGCAGGAGCCGCATCAGCGCGAGCGAGGTGACGCTCTTGCCGCAGCCGCTCTCGCCGACGATCGCGAGCGTCCGCCCCGCGGCCAGCGAGAAGGAGAGGCCCTCGACGACCTCGATCGGCCCCTGATCGGTGGCGAAGCCGACGCCGAGGCCCGCGACGGAGAGCAGCGGCGCCGTCATGCGCCCCTGCCGGGAGAGCCCGGAATGTCGTCGTCCGGCGTGCCCTCGGCGGCGATGGCGGCGTTGATCACATCCCGGTCGAAGGTGCCGGGGTGGCCGGGGCCGGCGAGGAAGCGGCGATAGACCGCGTAGCGCGCCAGCGAACGCCGCCAGAGGCGGCGGAGCTCCGGGATCGGCTCGGCGTGGTCGTCCACCCGGATGTCGAGGTCCGCGTAGGGGTCGCGGCTCGCCACCTTGAGCGCCGCGCTCTGCCGCCCGCGGGCGTCGCCGCCCGCGTCCTCGCCGGCCTCGAGAGCGCGCAAGAGCCGCTCGGCCATCGGCAGGCGCTCGGCCGCCGCCGCCTCGTAGGCGCGCGCGGTGGCGAGGATCACCTGCTCGCCGGCGAGCATGTTGCCCGCCACCGAGCAGTCCTTCCCGAGCGCATGGCCCGCCCAGGGAACGCAGGATGCACCCGTGTGCTGCCCGATGCGCCCTCGTGCATCCAGGATGTGCAGTTGGCGGAACGCGCGACCGGCATCCGCGGCGGCGAGCGCGGCCACCACCTCTGGTGCCGCGGCGCCTCCGCGCAGCGCGGCGAGCCCCTCGATAGCATACATCGGGTTCATCAGCGCCTGCGTGGAGAGGGCGGCGACACCGCCCTCGACATGCGGGCAGAGCGCGCCGACGGCGAAGAACCGCGTCGCCACGGCGACGCCGAGCGTTCCGTCCTCAGGGTCGCGCGCGAGGATCGACCAGGTCATCCCGTCCCTTC
>Ga0272446_1002672_pt1 | contig 23769 bp, 18 predicted proteins | sample YNPCB0061_FD_194587 | JGI IMG/M metagenome (GOLD analysis project Ga0272446, IMG submission 194587) | Hot spring microbial mat communities from Yellowstone National Park, WY, United States - YNP-CB-006-1 | ecosystem: Environmental > Aquatic > Thermal springs > Hot (42-90C) > Sediment | place... | reverse complement strand
CCTCCTTCGTCTACGTCGATGCCTGCTCGGGTGGGCGCCTCCCGCGGCGCCCACCCGCGGTACCACTATCTCCACGCGACGGGCTCTCTGGCCGCTTGCGCGGCCCCGCCGCGACTTCCAACCCTATATACCACGGAATCACGTAATATGTTCCCTGCTCCAACAAAAAAGTTGAGTGCTACACACTCAAGTATGTTGGCGCGGTCCGGGGCGCCGCGCGCTCCTCCGGCCGCCGCGCCACCTCCACCTCGGCCGGGACGGCGCGCCGGCAGGAACCGGCGCAGCACGGTGCGAACGAGCATGCGCCGCCGGGAGCGACCCGGCATCCGCCGCGGGGAGGCCGCACATGACGCCCTTCCGACCCAGACTCGCGCTCTGCCCCATCGGGAAGTTCGTCTTCAGCCACGAGGACGCCATCCGCCAGAAGCGCACGCTCCAGTCGCTGCTGCGCGCATGGGGCGTCGACTTCGTGGACCTCGACGACACGCTGCCCGACGGTCTCGTTCGCGACCAGTCCCACGTGGACGCTGCCGTGGCGCGCTTTCGCGCCGCCGGCTGCCACGCGCTCTTTCTGCCGCACTGCAACTTCGGCACGGAAGGCGCCGTCGGCATGATCGCGCGGAAGCTGGGCCTGCCGGCGCTCCTCTGGGGCCCGCGGGACGAGGCGCCCGCCGCCGACGGGACCCGCCTGCGCGACACGCTGTGCGGGCTCTTCGCGAGCAGCAAGGTCCTCCACAAGCTCGGCGTCCCCTTCGCCACCATCGAGAACTGCGCGCCGGAAGACCCGGCGTTCCGCGCGGGCCTCGAGCGCTTCCTCCGCGCGGCGGCGGTGGCGGACCTCTTCCGGAGCGGCGTTCGGGTCGGCGTGCTCGGCCAGAGGATCGACTTCTTTTGGACGACCATCGTCAACGAGAGCGAGCTGCTGGAGCGCTTCCGCGTGGAGCTGCTGCCCCTCGACATGGTGGAGTTCGTGGAAGCGGCCCGCCGCCGCGCGCAGCGCGACGCCTCACGGTACGCGGAGGAGGTCCGCCGTCTCCGCGACGGGTGGGCCGTGGAGGACCTGGAGGACGAAGCGCTGTCCCGCGTGCTCGCCGTGCGCGACGAGATGCTGGCGGCCGCCGCGGAGAGGGGGCTCGACGCGCTGGCGTTCCAGAGCTTCATGAGCGTCATCGATGCGTGCGGCGCCTACTGCTCCTTCGCCGAGAGCGCCGTCAGCGAGGCGCTGCCCGTAGCGGCGGAGACGGACGTGCACGGAGCGCTGAGCGATCTGATGCTCCGCCGGGCACTCGGGGATGGCTCGCCGGCCTACCTGAGCGAGTTCACGGTGCGTCACCCCGAGGACGACAACGCCGTGCTGCTCTGGCACGCGGGCGCGCCGCTCTCGATGCGCGATCCGGCAGTCCGCCCGCGCCTCGGCAAGCACTGGATTCTGCCCAGCCCGCTCTCCGGCATGACGCACTTTCCGCTCCGGCGCGGCCGGATCACGGTGGCACGGTTCGACGGCGATGGGGGGGAGTACTTGCTCGCGGTGGGCGAGGGCGATGCGGTGGACGGCCCCGCCACGCTCAACAACTGGGTCTGGATGCGGGTGAACGACTGGCCGCGCTGGGAGCGCACGCTGATGCACGGTCCCTGGATCCACCACGTGGCGATGGGGTACGGGGCCATCGCGGACGCGCTGGAGGAGGCTTGCCGCTTCATCCCGGCCCTCGCGGCCGTGCGGCTGGACGGGGAGCGAACCGACCATGGGAGGTGATCCGATGGAACGAGCGGCAAGATGCATGACGCGGCGGGACGCCATCGCCGCGACGGGCGCTCTGGCGCTGACCGCCTCCGCGACGGCGCGCGCCCACGAGGACCGGCCTCCGAACGTCGTCGTGGTGCTCGTGGACGACCTGCGCCACGACGCCATGACGGGGCTCGGTCCTCCCTGGCTTCGCACGCCGGCGCTCGACCGGCTCCGAGCGGAAGGTGCGCACCTGCGCAACGCCTTCGTCACCATCAGCCTCTGCTCGCCCAGCCGCGCCTGCTTCCTGACGGGCGCCTATGCCCACCGCTGCGGGGTCTTCGGCAACGACGGCGACGAGCTCGACCACGAGCGCACGCCCACCTTCGCCCGCGTGCTCCGCGAGGCCGGCTACACCACCGCCTACATCGGCAAGTGGCACCAGGCCCCGCGCGACGACCCGCGCCCGGGCTTCGACCACTGGCTAAGCTTCCGGGGGCAGGGGGAGTACACCGACCCGCAGCTCAACGAGAACGGCCGCCAGTTCCGCGCCCGCGGCTACATGACGGACCTGCTGACCGACGCCGCCGTGCGGTGGCTCGCGGAGCAGCGGGACCGCTCCCGCCCGTTCTGCCTCTTCGTGGGGCACAAGGCGGTGCACGGTCCCTTCACGCCCGCGCCGCGGCACGCCAGCCTCTATGAAGGTGAGGCGCTGCCCAAGCCCGCGAGCTGGGACGACGACTTCGCCGGCAAGCCGGTGTGGCAGCGCGCCGCTGCGCTGGGCGGGTGGGGGGTGGCGGGCGCGCGTCGGCCCGGGGAGCGGGAGGCGCCGGAGCGCGTGCCGGCGCCGCCGTGGGACGGCCGGGCGCGGGCCTACCTGGACTATTACCGCGCGCTGCAGGCGGTGGACGAGAGCGTGGGACGCCTCCTCCGCGCGCTGGAGGAGCAGGGAGAGCTCGACCGCACCCTCTTCGTGTTCACGAGCGACAACGGCTTCTTCCACGGTGAGCACCGCCGGGGCGACAAGCGGCTGGCCTACGAGGAAGCGCTGCGCATCCCTCTGCTGATCCGCTACCCGAAGCGCGTGCGGCCCGGCAGCCAGGTCGGCCAGATGGCGCTCAGCATCGACCTGGCGCCCACGATCCTCGACTACGCGGGAGTGCGCCCCCCGAGGAGCGTGCAGGGCCGCTCCCTGCGGCCCCTGCTGGAGGGCAGGCAGACGTCCTGGCGGCGGAGCTTCCTCTACGAGTACTGGGTGGACTTGACGCCCACCATTCCCGCGATGCTCGCCGTGCGCACGGAAGACTGGAAGTACGTGCGCTACCCGGACATCGAGGACCTCGACGAGCTCTACGACCTCCGGAACGACCCGCACGAGATGCGCAACCTCTCCCGCGACCCGGCGCACGCGGCCCGACGCGAGGAGATGCGGCGCGAGCTGGACCGGCTGCTGCGCGAGACCGGCTACCGGGGGCCGGAGTCGGTGCGGCCGCGGGCGCGCGCCGGCCTCGTGCTCGATCTGGTCCCGGAGCGCAAAGCGGGCGGGCGCGGCGCGCTCTCCGACCGGAGCGGGCGCCGTCACCCCGTGACGGCGGCGGGGCCTGCCCTGCCGCCGGCCGCTCCCGCGGAGGGACCCATCCGTGGCGTGCGGTTCGACGGCGATGCCGGCTGGTTCACGCTGCCGGCAACCGCCGACCTCGACCCCTCGGCGTCGCCCTGGGTCGTCGACGTCTCGATGACGCCGGGCAGCGACGGGGTGGCGCTGGCGCACGGCGGCGCCTCGCGCGGCTACCTGCTTGGGGTGGAGGCGGGAAGGCCCGTGCTGGTGGTCCGCTCGGGCGAGCCGGTGGTCGTGCGCGGGCAGAGCGACGTCGCGGGGCGGCGCACGCACCTTGCGGCCGTGATCGACCGCGTCACCGCCACGCTCTATGTGGACGGCGCTCCCGCCGGCTCGGCGCGTCTCCCTGCGCCGCTCGGGCGCGCGCCGAACGAGGGCCTCTCCATCGGGGCGGACGCCGGCTCGCTGGTTCTGCCACCGCTCTCGGCGAAACGGTTTCGGGGCGTGCTGCACCGCGTGCGGGCGCAGCGCGCCCGGCTGACGCCGGAGACGGTCCGCCGCATGGCGGAGGAGGCCCTGCGCACCCCTTAGGGGACCGTTGGCCGCGAATCGCCTCCGCCGCCATCACGACCTCGCACGCGCTGCCGCCGCGTGAGCGTGGTCCGGCCGCGCGCGCATCTGCGCGGCCCGTCATCCGCCGCCAGCGCGTGAGCGCCCGCCCCTGCCGGGCGGCAAGGCGGGGGCGTGTTGTCTCTCGGGGCAGGACGCCGTTACAATCAGGTTGGCAGGCACCCCGGCGGCGAGCTTCGGGGGAGCCGGGCGCGCCGTTCCACCGAGAGGCCGTGGGCGTGACACCAGACCCCGCCAACCCCTCCGCTTCCGCGCCGCGTGACGCTCAGCCGACGGGCGCAGGCCCTCGCGTGCGTCCCGCCGTGGTCCTCTTCGTGCTCTGCCTCATCCCTCTGCAGGCGTTCTGGCTGGTGCGCGTCGAGACCGAGTTGATGGTCTTCAGCACCAACAACACGGACGTCTCGCTCTTCTTCACCACCGTCTTCGCGCTCTTCGCGGCCGGGATGCTCAACCGGTTCCTGGCCCGTCGTCGGCCGGCATGGGCGCTCCGCCCTCCCGAGATGGCGGTCCTCTACACCGGCCTCACGATCTCGGCTGCGTTCTCCGGCAGTGACCTGATGCAGAACCTCACGCCGGTGCTCGTGCACCCGTTCGGGTTCGGCACGCCGGAGAACGGCTGGGAAGCGCTCTTCTTCCGGTACATACCCTCCTGGTTCGCGCCGCGCGACCCCGTCGTGGTCGGCCGGTACTACGGCGGCAGCTCCACGTTCGCCACGCTCCAGCACGTGCGGGCCTGGCTCACCCCGATGGCGGTATGGGGCTCCTTCCTATTCGTGCTGGGGACGATGATGCTCTGCATCAACACGCTCCTCCATCGTCAGTGGGCGCACCGCGAGCGCCTCACGTTCCCGGTGATCCAGCTTCCCATCGAGATGGTGCGGCCGGGCGGCCTGGACGCGCTCCTCGCCAACCGGCTGTTCGTGGGCGCGGCCCTCGCCACCATCGCGCTCGAGACGATGAACGTCCTGCACTTCGCCGCGCCGAGCATTCCCCACGTGTCGCTCGGCATACAGAACGTAGGGCAGTACTTCGTCCAGCCGCCCTGGAACGCGCTCTCCTACGGGCCGCCGCTGTTCGTCTCCTGGATCCCGTTCGCCATCGGCCTGTCGTTCTTCTTGCCGCTGGACCTCGCGTTCAGCGCGTGGGCCTTCTACCTGCTCCGGCGCGCGGAGGACGTTGCGGCCGTCTACTGGGGGCTTCGCGGCCCCGGCGCCTCCTCCGGCGCGCTCCGGTTTCCCTTCATCCGCGAGCAGGCCAGCGGCGCATGGATCGCCCTGTTCCTCCTCACGCTGTGGGCCGGCCGGCGGCACTTCGCGCAGCTGCTGCGCGCCGCTCTCGGCCGCGACCCGGAGACCGATCCTCGTGAGGCGCGCGCCTACCGGTGGGCCCTCCTCGGCCTGACCTTCGGGGCAGTGTATCTCGTCGCGTTCAGCGCTCTGTCCGGAATGGCGGTCTGGGTCGCCCTGCTCTACTTCGCGCTCTACTTCGCCCTCCAGGTGACCATGACCCGCACGCGCGCGCAGCTCGGCCCTCCGATGCAGGAGCTGTACTTCGTCAACCCCGAGCAGATCCTCGTGACGGTCACCGGCACGCGCGTGCTCTCCGCCCAGAGCCTGACCGTGCTCTCCTACTACTTCTGGTTCAACCGCTGCTACCGCTGCCAGCCGATGGCCCACCAGCTGGAGTCGCTGCGCATCGCGGAGGTGACCGGACTGAGCCAGCGCGCGGTCTCGCGCCTGATCCTGGCGGCAATGGGCATCGGCATCTTCTTCTGCGCCTGGGCTATCCTGCATCTCTACTACGAGGTCGGCCAGAACTCGGCGAAGATCCTCAGCTACCGGACAGGCGTGGGGCGGGAGGCCTTCGACCGCCTGGCCGACTGGATGCGCACCCCGCGCGGGCCGGACATCCAGGGCATGATCTGGATGGGAGGCGCGGCGCTGTTCACCTTCGGCCTCTCCGTCATGCAGACGCGTTTCCTCTGGTGGCCGCTCCATCCCATCGGCTACGCCTTCTCGGTCTGCTACGCCATGGAGTACTGGTGGTCCACCATCGCGCTCGTGTGGCTGGTGAAGCTCCTCCTCGTCCGGTTCGGCGGGCGCAAGGCCTACATGCGCGCCCGGCCCCTGTTCCTTGGCATGATCCTGGGCGACGCGATCACCGCCGTGGCAGTGGCGGTCCTCTCCTACGCGTTCGGCTGGCCCGGCCTGTCGCGGTACTGATCGGACAGCCGGGTTCGCGCGGGCGGGGCTGCGCTCCACGCCCTGCGGCCAGGCAGGACGCCGGCGACGCGCAGGCCAATAGGGCGCTGGCGATCGCGCCGGAGGGGAGGCCAGGTCATGGGGAAGGATCGGCGGCCGAACGTGGTGGTGTGTCTCTGCGACCAGATGCGCGCGCACGAGGTCGGCTGCTACGGCGGCCAGGCTGCGACGCCGCACATCGACGCGCTGGCGGCCGCCGGCGTGCGCTTCGAGCATGCCGCCTCCAGCAACCCGGTCTGCATGCCCGCCCGGTCGTGCCTGCTCAGCGGGCAGTACAGCCGGACCTGCATGGGGTACCTCAGCAACGTCGTCGAGCCGCTTCCGGACGGCCGGAAGGCGCTCCCGGAGTACCCCGTGCGAGAGCGCGTCCACCTGCCGGACCCGACGCTGGCGGAGACCCTCCGCGACGCGGGCTACCGCACTGAGCTCATCGGGAAGTGGCACGTGCACCCGGCGCCGGAGGTGGTGGGCTTCGACCACGCGCTCTACCCGCGCGTGCACCACCGCCACACCGGCCAGCGGTTTCTCGAAACCGGCCAGCACGAGCGCCCCGTGGACGGATACAGCGTCGAGTTCGAGGCGCGCAAGCTCCGCGAGTTCCTGGACCGGCCGCACGGGCGCCCGTTCTTCCTCTTCTACAGCATCTCCCCGCCGCACATGCCGCTCATGGACATGCCGGAGCGCTACCGCGAGATGGTGCGGCCGGAGGAGGTGCGGCTCCGGCCGAACGTCTGGCGCGACGGCCAGATGGCCGCGAGCGAGGAGTGGTTCCGCGTGTACGCGTGGGACTTCCTCTACTATCAGGAGAAGCTGCCGCACACGCTGGCGCTGCCGGAGGGCTTCGACCTGCGTGCCCTGACGGCGCTCTACCTGGGGGCGATCGCATGGGTGGATGACATGGTGGGCCGGCTGATGGAGGGTCTGCGCGCCAGCGGTCTGCTCGAGAGCACGCTCGTCGTCTTCACCTCGGACCACGGCGACAACCTGGGCAGCCACCACCTCTTCAACAAGGACCAGCTCTTCGAGGAGTCGATCCGCGTGCCGCTCGTGGTGTCCTGGCCCGGCAGGCTGCGCCCGCGCGTGGTGACGGAGCAGGTGGCGCAGACCGTGGACCTCGCGCCGACACTGGCGTCCCTCGCGGGCGCTCCGATGCGCTCGCGCGCGCAGGGCCGCGACCTGACCCCGGTGATCGAGGGTCGCGCGAGCCGGCTGGAGGAGAGCGGCGCGTTCGTCGAGACGAGCGGCGGCCTTATCGGGCTGCGCACCCCGGAGCGGATGGTGGGCGCGCGGCTCGCGGCGGACCGTCGAACGGTGGCGGAGCCGGTCCACTGCCACTACGATCTGCGCGCCGACCCGTACGAGATGGAGAGCCTGCCCGACGACGCGGAGGCGTCGGCGCTCCGCGAGCGCCTGCTCCGCTGGCACCGCGAGACGCCGTGGATGCGCCCGCGCCGCCCGCCCTCCTGAGCCTGGCTGCAGGATGTAGTGGTATCATCGCCATTGAGGGCAGCGGCACCGGGCGTCGAGGCGGGGGAGCGACGCGATCCGGACGCCGCGTGGTAGCCTGTGGGCGGGCATCTGCATCGACCTGGGGTTCGGGCTGGGCTTCTGCGCCGAGGTGGGGGCCGTCGCCGAACCGCGCGGCGCGCCTTCGCGACCGGCTGCCCCTCCACCGCAGGACCGGACACGTGCCGGGCGGGGTCTGACAGGCGCGCCCGCCCCGCGGCACGAAAAAAGTTGCCCAAAAGTCTTGACACCATCACGTCGTCGTGGTATATTGACAGCGCGACGTGATGGTGGGCATGCAGTACCGGGGCCGGTCTCCCCTCGCCGGCCCCCACCATCACGGAGCAATGTAGCCATGGAAGTCGAGAGGCGTATGACGATCGGGGAGCTCGCGCGCGAGGCGGGGGTGACGCCAAGGACGGTGCGCTATTACGTGTCGGAGGGTCTGCTTCCGCCTCCGACGTACGAGGGGCGGCAGAGCTACTACGGCCCCCGGCACCTGCTGATCTTGCGCGCGATCCGCGCGATGCAGGCGGAGGACCTTCCGCTGCGCAAGATCGCGGTGGCGATCACGACGTCCTCGGACGAGGTTCTGGAGGAGATCGCGCGGCGACCGCCGCCCTCGGAGCGGGTGCGCGGCCTCAGGAGCGAAGCGGCCTACCGGCTTGCGGAGACGCCCGCGCCGTACGATCGCTCGAAGGGCGAACCGCCGCAGGACGCGCGGGAGGTGCTGGCCTCGCTCTACCAGCGGCCGGGCCGGCGGCTGTTCGAGGAGGCGATCCGGGCTCGGGTGGTGCGCGAAGAGATCGAGGCGGAGGAGCCGGCGTGGCGCCGGCTGGAGGTGGCCGACGGTGTGGAGGTCCATTTCACCGCCGGCGGAAACCCGGAGCGGGAGGCGATCATCCGCGCGATGGCCGAGGCGATGCGGGCTCGGTTGCGCCGGCTGAAGCCGCCGGAGGAGACGGGCTGACGCGGTCCCGACGCGCCCCTTGACGGGCATGGCGCGGTGGCGCACCGCGACGTGCGCCGCCGCGCCATGCGCCGGAGGGCGCGACAGGAGGGTCGGCATGGACGAGAGGATGGAGAGGGCGTACCGGGCGGCCGCGCGGATGATCGACGCGGAGGCCACGGACGAGGAGCGCGCGCTCCTCGAGGAGCTCGGCGAGGACGGCGTGCTGGTGGTCCCCGGATGCTACGACCGGGTGGAGGAGGTGCTGAGCCTGCTGTGCATCCCGCACCGCCGGGTGGAAGCCGGCTGGCTGGACCGGCGCCAGCCGCGGCCGGATCAGATGCTGGTGGTGAACTGCCCTGGCCATCTCTCGCCGGCCGCGATCCTCCACGTGCGCGCCTTCGTCAGGCAGGGCGGATCGCTGTTCACCACCGACTGGGCGCTCAAACATGTGGTGGAACCGGCCTTTCCGGGGTTCGTCTCCCACAACGGGCGCACGACCGGCGACGAGGTGGTGCGGGTGGAGGTCGCTCCGGACGCGGGGCCGCCCTTCAGCGACCTGTTCGCCAACGGAGCGGACCCCGTGTGGTGGATGGAAGGCAGCAGCTACCCCATCCGGGTGCTGCGCCCGGAGGCGGTGCGGGTGCTCATCCGCAGCCGCGAGCTGGAGGAGCGGCACGGTGAGCCGGCGGTGGCGGTGCGGTTCGAGGTCGGCAAGGGCGAGGTCTTCCACATGATCTCGCACTACTACCTGCAGCGCGCGGAGACGCGCACGAAGCGGCATCAAGCGAGCTGGCAGGCGTACGCGGCGGAGGCCGGCGTGCCGGCGGACGCGCTCGGCGACGTTCAGGAGTTCGCGGACCTGAAGCTGGCGGAGGTCGAGTCGGCGCGCGTCTCCGCACGCAACATGCGCTTCGTGGTGATGGAGCGGGCGCGCCGGAACCGCAGCCTGCGCCGGACCGGAAACGGGCCAGCGAACGGCAACGAATAGGAAGGTAACTCAGCGGTTGTCGACTGTCGCGACGGCGCGGGCGGCTTGCCCCGTCTGCAGCGGCGAGACCCATCCTGGCGGCGACGGCCAGGCACGAGCGGCGCGGCGCGTGTCCCGGCACGCGCTCGTCGGCAGCGGCCGGTCCCCTCCCCCGGGGCCGGCCGCATTGCATCGTGCGCACGTTCCGCCGCCCTCGACAGCCTGGGGCTCCGGCGGCTATCATGTACGCCGGAAGGAAGGCCGCCGCGCCGCCCGCAAGGCGGTGGAAGACATGGGCGGTGAAGGGCAGTGGACGACCGAGATCGACGCTACCTGAGGGCGGCAGGAGGCAAGCGCGCGATGACATACCACGGCGTTGCGATGCCCGGTGAGAAGCTCGCGGAGTTTTGCCGTCGCCACCACATTCGGAGGCTGTCGCTCTTCGGGTCGATCTTGCGGGACGATTTCGGCCCCGACAGTGACGTGGACTTCCTCGTGGAGTTCGAGCCGGGGCAAACGCCAGGCCTGTTTGGGATCGTGGCGATGGAAGCGGAGCTGTCGGAGATCATCGGCCGCAAGGCCGACCTCCGTACCGCGGAGGACCTGAGCCGGTACTTCCGCGAGCAAGTGGTCCGGGAGGCGGAGCTACAGTATGCTCTCTGACACGGACCGCGTGCGGTTACGCCACATGCTTGATGCCACGCGCGAGGCCCGCGGGTTCGTGCTCGACCGCACGCGCGCCGACCTCGATCGGGATAGGATGCTCTTCCGGGCGCTGGTCAACTGCATCGAAATCGTGGGCGAAGCGGCATCGCGCGTCAGCGACGAGACGCGATCGCGATTGCCGGCAATCCCGTGGCCGCAGATCACGGGCATGAGGAACCGCCTCATCCACGCGTACTTCGACATCAGCGCCGACGTCGTATGGAGCACCGTTACCCACGATCTCGCCCTGCTGGAGCCGCACCTGATGACCGCCCTGAAGACGGAGAGCCGGGAGGGCTGACGACGAGTTCAACATGAGCCCCGTTCGTGGCGGCTACCAGTTGATCGGGTAGGCGCTGATGCCCGTGAAGCACCCCACCAGCGTCGTCAGGCCGCCCGCCACGAAGTCGCCCACGATCACCCCGTAGAAGAAGGGCAGCGACCGCCGGTAGAGCGCCATGCCCCCGTAGCGCAGCACGACCACCTTCGCCAGCCACGCCAGGAAGAAAGGCATCCACACCTGGTTCATGGTCGGCGTGTTCGCGATGGCGTAGCCCACCGGGTGGAAGACCCACCACGTGAACTGGGTGCGCAGCAGCATCAGCAGCGTGGTGATCGCCATGCCCGCCCCCACCGCGACGGTGCCCGGCACGTCCATCTTCACCGGGGTGTTCAGCGTGTCGCCAAGCTGGTCGAACGGTTGCCGGCCCATGTAGGTCCGCCAGCTGTCCGTCTTCGCCCCGGCGCCGTTCGCGTACCAGATCATCAGCGCGATGGCGAAGGAGGCAGCGATCCCCAGCACGATGGCGAGCACGAGCGCCCACGTGAGCCGGCGCTTGTGCACGCCGATGGAGTCCGCCATCTTGTAGGCGTCGCTCTGGTTCGGCATGGAGAGGCAGCGCAGGTCGTAGCTGGCGACGGCCGTCCGCAGGTACGCCAGCACCGTCAGGTCGGCGGGCGTGTAGACGGTGGTGCCGAGCGTGGTCGTCATCAGCTTGTAGGCGTCCACGTCCGGCCCGAAGAGCCACGCGTTGCCCGTCTCGGCGCGGATGCGCGCGGCGGCCGTGAAGTAGCAGAGCGCGAGCAGCAGCACCGCAATGGCGACCGACGGCCGCATCCCCGCCATCACGCACCATGCGACGAGCGCCGCGAGGCACGCGCCCAGCCCCAGGAACGCCACGCGGTAGGGCATCGGCTCGTCCGCGTCCGGCGCCGGCGCCCCGCGCGCCCTACGGCCGAACGCGATGCCCCACACCTCCCGCAGGTAGCCGCGCGACAGCCAGAGCCCGATGAGCGCGAGCGCCATGAAGGCGCCCGCGCCCTGGTGCCCGAGGAACGGCCAGGCGCTCTGCCCGCCGCCCGTGGCGCCCGCCGAAATGCCGCTCGCCGCGCCGAACACCGCCTCGCCCTTCGTCACCAGCCAGAAGAACCAGCAGGAGAAGGTCATGTCCACCGAGAGCAGGTAGGCGATGCCGATGACGAACGGGTAGATGGAGATCGGCGTCGGCCCGATGGCGTTCCACGGCGGCGTGTTGAGGAACTGCACCAGGTCCGGCTGGTCGGTCGTCCGTGTCGGCAGGTAGGGCACCGTCGGCACGTTGAGATGGAACGTGTTCATTACGTCGATGCAGAACGGGATGGCGAACCCGAGCCAGAGCAGACGGTTCCGGAAGAAGCCCTCGCCCTGCTGGATCATCTGCACCGGTACCGCCACGGTGGGGAAGGCCAGGCGCTCGCGGTCGATCCACTGCCGCCGGAGGATGGCGACGAGGCAGAGGGTCGCCAGCGCGACGAGCGCCATGAACCCCACCCACGCGATCATCTGCGCCCGCCAGGCGGCCCACGGGACGGTGGCATTGCCGACGTAGAAGCCGTGGAGCGCGGCGGGGTCCTTCTGCGCCAGCCAGTCCGGGATATGCTTGTGGAAGAGCGCCGCCCAGTTGTTGCTCGTGTTGGCGTAGTAGAACGCCGCCGTGATCCCCGGCACGATGAAGTGCAGGCCGCCAGACGAGGAGATCACGGTCGAGACGGTCATCATCACGTAGATGACGAGCAGCTCCGCCGGTGTGAAGGCGAGCGGGCGCAGGAAGCGGGTGAGCGCGACGTTAGTGACGACCAGCAGGAAGAGCACGTTGAAGGCGCCGATGGGGATGCTGGTCCCCGCCAGCGCGGTGTGGCCCCGCCCGCCCAGCACCAGCTCGGCCCAGTGGAGCCAGAGGTTTGTGAGGGCGCTCAGCGCGAGACCGAGGAGGACCGAGCGCCACGTGAGCACCGCAGCCCCGCGGGACTCACGGCGGTCGGGGTCCGCGCCGGCCGCGGCCCGTGCGGTGCCTGACGCCTGACTGCCGGAGGTGGCCTGGCTCATCGGCGCTCCGAGCGCTTGGGCGGCCGGGGGGCTGCCGCCGCCACTGCGCACGGGCGACTATTCGGCGCTCGCCGCCCGGCTACCTTCCGTGGCGACGGGCCCGGCTGGCGCGCGCAGGAGCCGGTCGAGGAACTCCGTGTCGCGGAAGCCGAGGCTGCCGACCAGACCGCCCATCCGCACCACGACGAGCCGCAGCGAGGGCAGAACGTACAGCCGCTGCTTGCCCGCGCCCGCCGCCAGGTAGAGGTCGTCCGGCAGCCAGCCCGATCCCGTGATGTCGCCCATCTCCCTGCGGAGGAGCGGGATGGACCGCAGGAGGTCTTGCGGCACCGGCTTGCAGAGCCACCACGTGAGGCCGTAGGCAGGGTTCTGTTCCGTGCCGCGCAGGCACTCGGCCAGCCGCTCGCGCGCCACGATCTGCCGGCCCTTCCAGCGCCCGCCCTGCCGCATCCACTCGCCGAAGGTCGCCCAGTCGCGTGCCGTCATGAACGCGCCGCCGCCCACCTGCGGCCGACCGTCCGCGCACCGGAACCGCCACTCCAGCGTGATGCCCAGCGGGTCCAGGATGCGGCGCTTCAGATAGGCCTCGAAGGTTTCGCCCTTCAGTCTGCGCTCGAGCGCGCAGGCGAAGGCGATGAGGTGGAACGCGCCGTAGGCGAACCGCTCGCCCGGCTCCGCGACGGCCGGCATCGCCACCACGGCGTCCCACGCGGGCCCCCGCACCGACGCGCCGACGCCGGCGGGCGTGAGCCCGCTCGTGAGCGAGAGAAGGTGGCGATAGGTGATCCGCGACTTGCGCGGATCGGTGCGCCACTCGGTGAGCGCCTCGCACGCGCGATCGTCCAGGCGCAGCAGGCCGTCTTCGACTGCGGCCGCCGCCGCGACGCCCACGAAGCTCTTCGAACCGCTCGCGAGCATCTGCCGGCGGTCCGACGCGCCGCCGTTCGCAAAGCGCTCGAAGACGACCTTGCCGTCGTGCAGAACGACCATGGCCTGGCCGCCGTGCGACTCGCTGTAGGCCGCCGCCGCTTCGCAGCGCGCGCGGTCCGGGGCGGTGACGCGCGCCGGGCCTGCGACCGCGACGAGCGCCAGCGCGCCTGCGACGATCGCCGCGTGTGACCGATCCATCTTCGCTCCTCCGTGCCGCGGTCTGCCTCGCCGCGCTCATACGGTGAGACGCGGCGCGCGCGGCGTTGTTCAACCTGGCGCGCGACCTGCCCCCGGCCGGAGGCGCGCGACGTTGTGCCGCCCGCCAACATGCAGCGCCCACCGCGGATCAACGGGCTCCGCTTTCCGTGGGAGCCTTGCGGGGCGGGCACGACTGGAAGAAGTGCCAGATCACCTCGAAGGCGTCGAAGTCGCCGCTCGTCTTCCCCACCCGTGCCTCCAGCAGCGCGGAGCGAAACATGCGATGGCCGGGGACGGTATGGCCGCCGCCGCGCACCAGCCAGACCTCCACGCGCGCGCCACCGCGTCCCGGTGGGTAGCGCCGGATGAGCGTCGTCGTCCCGTCGTAAGGGTCGCGGTCCGGCGCGGTCTCCACCGTCGGAGGGGCTGCGATGCCGTTGTGGGCGAGGTACTTGCGCAGCATGTCCTCCATGGCGACGATCCGGCCGCCGCGATCCGAACCCGCGATGGGGCCGCCGTTGATCGGTACGAGTGCGTCCGCATCACCCTGGATGACGAGCAGCGAGATGGGGTGGCTCGGGCGGAAGTCCGCCGCCACGGGCTCGGCCAGCCCGCCGATGATGGGCGCCACGCCGGCGAAGAGGTCCGCCGCACGGGCGGCGAGCGTATGGGCGAAGATCCCCCCGTTCGAGACCCCGCTGGCGAAGATGCGCCCGCGGTCGATGCGGTGGCGCTTCTCCAGGTCGTCGACGATGGCGCGAAGGAACTTCACATCGTCCACGCCGGCAACCTGCGCGCGAATGCGTGAGGCGCCGCGCCCATCGTTCCAGTGGTTCTGCCACCCGGAGGGATAGACCGCGAGGAACCCGTGCCTCGCCGCCAGCCTGCCGAACCCGCTGGCAGCCATGCGCTCACCGCGGCCACCCCCGCCATGCAGCAGAAACACGACGGGCAGCGCGCGCCCCGGAAGCGGGTCGCGCGGCGCATGGACGATGAAGGTGCGCTCGCGCCCGTCCACGGTCAACGAGTGCGCCGTCTCTCGATAGGTCGCGTCGGCCGCAGGCCTGCTTGCGGGGGCGGAGCCCCTCTCCTGCGCTGCCGCGGCCAGCCAGCCTGCCGCAAGCACCGTCACACAACACGCGATGGCGCGCCTTCGCCTGCGAGCCATGCCGTCACCTCCCGGAAGCGCGCGGTTCCGCCGCGCGCGGGGACTTGAACTCCACACGAACGGCGCGCCGGTGCTGGGGCGCGAGACACCAGGCCTGCAGACGCCGCCGGGCCTCCGGGATGCCCTTGAGATGCGCGTCCCAGAACGCTGTCGTCACGTCCCTGACCCAGGTCGCCTGCGGCTCCTGCGGATTGCCGCCTCGCGCAAGGCCCGCGTAGCTGTTGTCCAGGCCATCGATCCAGAGCAGGTACTTGTCGCCCCGCGCCGCATAGCGGTACGGGTCGGTGCGCCACTCCGGCGGCTGTCCCATGCGCCGGCTCCCTGTGCGCGAGCCGGCGGCGACCAGCATCGGCGCCTCGATCTCCTCCCAGGACCTCTCCGTGAGTCCCTGCCCCACGCCCTGCGGCGAAAGCAGCAGAGCAGCGCTCACGCGCCCGTCCCGCCGCGTCTCCGGCGCAGCTTCCGCGCCTCTCGTGAAGACCTTCATGCCCACCAGCGCGCAGACGGCGTAGGCGCCGATGAGGTGACCGCTCGCTCCCACGCGCGACGCATCCATGCGCTCCGCGAGGCCTGGCGCCATCTGCGCGATCCGGTCGAGCGAGTCCAGCAGGAACCGGAGGTCCTGCGCGCGCTCCCGCCAGTCGCTGCCGAGGTCTCCCGTGTCCGTATGGTCGGCCTGGATCACCACATAGCCGCTGGCGGCCCAGTGGGCCGCGAGTGCCGCGAAGTCGTCGCGCGAGCCGCCGACGCAGTGCGAGAAGAGGATCACGGGGAACCTCGCCCCGGTGCGGGGAAACATGACCCGGGCCGTGAGGCTCTTCGCTCGAACCGGGTCCCGCAAGGTGATCGGGTCGACCCGCTGCACAGCGTCGGCCGCACCCCGGCCGCCCGGTGATCGCTCATCGGGCGCGGGCGCCGCTGTCGATACCCGCGCGCCGGGCTTGCTTTCCTGCAAGCATTCGCCTCCGGTGTCCGCCTCGAGGCGTTCCTCCAGAAGCCACCGCCGCGCACCGGCATCGTTCCGAAGGTACGCGTCTAGGAACGCCGTCGTGACGTCCTGTACCCATCCGTGGTGCCGCGGGTTGCGCCGGCGGGCCGGGTAGTACGGCTCGGAGTCCGTGAAGGCGTTGTGCTCGGCGTTCTGGATCTCGACCAGGTACTTGTCGCCCGGCGGCATGCCGTCGAAGGCACTCCGCGTGAGGCGCGGGTTCGCTCGCACCGCGGGTATCCAGCTGAAGTCCCTCGTGCCGGTCACCACGAGGGCCGGTACCCTGATATTCGCCCACGATCCCTCGTCGAGGCCGAAGCTGGAGGCCGGCCCGCCCCCGCCCGGCGGCTGAGGGGAGAGCGCGATGACGCACCGGAAACGTCGGTCCGTGGAGGTCCCGGCGCCCGGCAGGTTCACCCTCAGGCCAACCATCGCCATCGCCGTCGAGGAACCGGCGCACTGCCCCGCCACAGCCACGCGCTCGGTGTCGACCCGTCCCGCCAGAAGGCTGCTGCCGGGGGTCGCCGAGAGCACCCGATCGGTGACGAAACGGACGTCTGCGGGTCGCTGACGATACGCGCCGCCCTGCGCGAGCGCCAGCATGCCCCGAGCGCGCACGACGGCGCGGTCGCTGCCCGGGTGCGTGAGGAAGACCGCGATATACCCGCGGCTGGCCCACCGCTCTCCAAGGTAGGAGAACGCCTCGCGCGACTCGCCTCCGCCATGCGAGAACACCACGGCGGGAAAGGGGCCCGCGCCGTGGCGCCGGTCGGGCGCGTAGAGCCGGACCGGTACGTCGCGCCCGCGCTGCGCGTCGTGCCAGACGGCGTCCTCGGTCGCGACCGTAAACTCGCCCCTGCCGGTGCGGTACGCTCCCGCGCTCTGCTCCCCTCGGAGCGGCGGACCGGCCGCGCAGGCCGCAAGGACAACGACCACGCCCGCTCGCAGAACACTGCCTGCGCTCATTTCCACTCCACTCGCGCCGACGCGCCGCCGATCCGCCTCAGACGGTCCGACCTGAGATAGGCGACAGCGTCCGGGTCGCCCTTGAGGTGTGCGTCCCAGAAGGCGAGCGTGGCGATCTGCGTGATGCGAACGTGGTCCGGGTCCTTCCGAAACCGGAAGAGACCGTCCGGCAGGCCTGCCAAGCCGCCGAACCCGTGGTCCATCCCATCGACCCACACGAGGTACTTGCCGCCCGGCGGGCTCAGTTCGTAGGGCTTCCGGCGCCACTCGGCAGGCTGACCCGTCCGGGTCGGTCCGTCACGGGAGCCGGTCATCACCAGCATCGGGATGCGGACGGTCTCCCAGGAGCGCTCGGTCAGCATCTCGCCTGGCCCCTGCCCGGAGAGCAGCACCGCCGCCTGCACACGGGGATCGGCGAAGCTCTTCTCGCCGGTTCGGAGACGCGCCCGCGCGCCGGCGACGAGCTGGGCCGTGTTCGCCCCGTAGGAGTGGCCCGCGACGCCCACCCTGCCGCGGTCGATCTTTCCTTTGAGCGCCGGCAGCTTCTGCTCCAGATCCGCGAGCGCGTCGATGAGGAAGGAGACGTCGGCGGGCCTCTCCTGCCAGTGCCCGAAGACGCTGCGGTCGCCAACGGTCACGCCGCGCGTCCTGGCGTCCCGATGGTCGGGCTGGAGGGTGACGTAGCCGTGCCGCGCCCAACGCTCCGTCAGCGCGAGGTAGCCGTCCTTGCTGCCCCACGCGCCGTGCGAAAAGATGACCACCGGAAACGGCCCGTCGGAAACGGGCCAGTTCACGCGGACGTGGAGCTCCGCTCCGCGCTTCGGATCGCGGAGCACGACGTCAGCCGCGGTCCCGATGCGATGCGGCGCGGTCTCGATCAGGGCGGCGTAGTCGCGCGACGGTACGGCAAGAGCGGAGGACGTCAGGCTGCACAGGAGAAACGGCGCTGGAACGAGCGAACGCATGGGCGGTCCTCGGCATCGTGCCCCGGCAGAGCTGGGTCCTCAGGCCCGGATCGCGGCGCCTACCTCCGCCGAGGGTCATGGTGTTGGACGCTTCCGGCGCTCCGTAGTTCATCTCCGGCGCGACCCGGTCACACGGCGCGCCATGCCGCGAGGCAACGAGCGGGGCAGGGGCCTGCCACTCGGCCTCGCGTGACGGCGGGCCACCGATCGCGGCCCCTTGCCCCCAGGAGCAGGCCCTGATGGGACGGTGCGCAACTCGCGACGACGATTCGGGCTACGACAGCGTACTGGGGTGGAGAAGGCCCAGAGCGGACACGAATGGGCCCCGCCGGCCGAGTGCCAGAACTAACGTGCTGCTCGATGTTGCTGAGCTCAACGACGAGGAGCGGTTCGAGAGTCGTCGAAACACCAAGAGAGGAAACGGTGATGCGGTTAGCCAAGGATCAGATACCTGCGAAGATCAACGTCCCCGGCGCCGTGGCGCGCGTCGCCACGGACTTCGGTGACGCGACGGGCTACGGCACGATGGGAGGCGAGTACTTCTCCCTGGGCGCCGGTACCGACATCGCGCCGCTCCTGAAGGGTCTCGAGGACGACGCCTGCCACGCGCCGCACTGGGGCTACATGCTCTCCGGAGAGGTCGTGGTGACCTACACGAACGGCGAGATCGAAACGTGCAAGGGGAACGACCTCTTCTACTGGCCGCCCGGCCACAGCGTGCGCGCGGTCCGAGATTCCGAGGTGGTTCTTTTCAGCCCGCAGCGCGAGCACGCCCTTGCCATGGATCACATGCTGAACGCGATGAAGGGCTGAGCAGGTCCTGCGCGAGTTCGGGGGAAGGGGCTGGTAAGGGCGCGATGGCTGGTGCTCCCCGAACCCTCTCGGGCGCACTGAGCGGCCCGCACGCCATCCTGCCGTCGCACGATACCGACGGTGACCCGCTACCGCCACTCGCCGCTCGTGCAGAGCGACTTCCGCGTGACCGAGCCGCCGATCCGGGCTAGGATGAGGCACGCCGCCTAACGGGGGTGAAACCACCTTTGCGGACCGCCTCGACATTGAGCCGTGGCGCAGGCAAGCTCTGAGAGGTTCCCCGACACGAGCACATGATGTGGGAATCAGCGGCGATGAAGGTCCGCGAGGCCGTCCAGATGATGGAGGAGGGCGGGTGGCATCCGGTGGCCATGAGAGGCAGTCACCGGCCATACAAGCGTCCGACCAAGCCGGGTCGAGACACGATCGCTGGACAGCCCAACGATGATCTGGCGCCGGGCACACTCAACAGCGTTCTCAAACAGGACCAGTTGCCGCAGCCGACGAAGGGCGACCGATAGGGATGCATCGTCTTCTGATCGTTGTCGAGAGAGCGAACGGGAACTGCTCTGCCTACTCGCCAGACCTGCCGGGTTGCGTGGCGACCGGCAAGACTGGCGAACCGGTTGCGCGCAACATGCACCATGCGATCGACATGCATGTTCGTGGCCTGCGTGAAGAGCACTTGCCTATGCCAAAGCCGCGCTCCTTTGCCGAGTACGTCGCCGTATCCTCGTAGTCGGAGCAAAGGCCAGACCAGCGCCTCAAGCCGGCTCTGGACGGCTCGGCTCGCGCAGCACCCCATGCGCCATCGGTCGACCGTTAGGCCACCGCTGCCGGTATACGGGTCCCCCGGCCCTTGATCGTCGGCGCCAAGGTCGGGTCAAGGGGACCCGGTCTACTAGCACGCAGTCCGCCACACAGCGCTCCCGCACGAGCTTCGCGGGTCCTTTGTTGCCAGCCCCTCTCCTCACCGCTTCACCGCGGGCTCCGGCTCCCGCGCGTGCCGCGCCAGCAGGAAGTCGCGGAGCCTGGGCAGCAGGTCCACGTTCAGCAGGTCCACGCCGGCCGAGAGCAGCTCCTCCCAGAGCGCCTCGCGGTGCGGGATGGCCCAGAACCGCACCCGCCGCCCCGCAGCGTGCGCCTTCGCCACGATCTCGCGCAGCTTCCGGCGCTCCTCCTCCGGCATCGGCCCCTCCCCGCGCCAGCGGAAGTGCGCCGGCCAGTTGTCGCTGAGGAGCGGCATCGCGTGGGCCGGCAGCGCCGACGCCAGGTCCTCCAGCCGGCCGTCGATCCCGACGAGGCGCTCCCTCTCGGCCAGCACGCGCTCCTTCGGGCGATCCCCGCTGAGGATAACCGCCACGGCGCGCTCGGTGACCTTGCCGTCGCGCACCTCCGTGAGCATCTCGCGGTAGCCGGCCAGCACCTCCCGGAGCCGCGCGTACGCCTCCGCGCCGTTCTCCTTGATGTCGATCATCAGCGTGAACGCCGGCCCGTCGCGGTAGACGCGCCCGCCGTTGGCCCGCACCCGCGCCCGCAGCGGCTCCAGATAGAGCGCCTCCAGCGTGCGCTCCGGGCGCAGCGTGGCGCGCTCGTGCGCCACGAGCAGCGCGTCGCCCACCCGGAAGACGTCGGCCTCCACGCTGCAGAAGCCGTGGTCGAGCGCGTCCAGCAGCGGCCTGCGGCGGACGTAGTCGTTGTGCGAGTGCGCCTGTGGCAGCGGTACCACCGGCCCCGCGAGCGCGACGCACAGCCCGAGATGCAGCATGATGGCTCTCCTCCGGTGCGGACCGGCCGCGCGAGAAAGGACGCCAGCCGCCACACGGTATTGGCGTTCGCGGCGCGCGCTCCCTCCCCGCGGCACGCGGCGCGCCCCGACGGCCGGCCCTTCCCCGAGGCGCGATCAGCAGAAAGGAAGTCCCGAATGCCTTGACGGTGCGGAAAAAGGGAGGTATGCTAGAACCCGAATACCAAAATCGTCTAGTAGGACAGTCCCATGACCCGACCGGTGCTGCGAACCGAAACCCGCGACGCGATCCTCGACGCGGCAGGACGCATGGTGGAGCGCTACGGCTACCGCAAGACCACCATGTCCGACATCGCCCGCGAGGCCGGCGTGGGCAAAGCAACCCTCTACCTCTATTTCGAGAGCAAGCAGGACCTGGCGCTGGCCTACGTGGACCGCCTGGCGGACCGCGTCCTGCAAGCGCTCCGCCGCCTTGCCGCCGAGCCAGCCCCCGCCGCCGAGCGGCTGTGCCGCATGTTGCGGCTGCGCGTCGCCAGTGCGCTCGCCGCCGTGCGCAACATGACGCAGAGCCTCGACGACCTCTTCGCCGAGATGCGCGCGCAGCTTCTGGCACAGCGCCGGAGCCAGCAGGCCGCCGAGGCCCACGTGCTGGCGGAGGTCGTCCGAGACGGTCAGAGGCGCGGCGAGCTCGCGGACGTCGATCCGGACACGGCGGCGCGATGCCTGCTCGGCGCCACCAACGCCTACATGCCGTACAGCCTCAGCCGTGACGAGCTCGGCGATCCGGAAGACCTCATCGCCGAGACCGAGCGCCTGGCCCGCCTGCTCATGGAGGGCCTGATCCGCCGCTGACACCGCAAGCGTGAAGGAGACGCACCATGTCCGCTGTCGAGAACCAGAAAACCACAAAAGTCCAGTCATATCCCGTCGAGAGCGAGGCGGGAGAGCGGCACCCCTTGCCGCCGGAGCCGGCCACGGAGGCGCCCGCTCGGGGCCGCCGAGCGCGACCCAAACCGGTCCGCGTCGCCCTCTGGGCGCTGGCCGCGGTGGGCCTCGGCGTGGCGGCCGTGGCCGGAGCGCGCGCCTGGGTCCTCGCGTCGGCTCGCGTGACGACGGACAACGCCTACGTCACCTCCAGCGTCGTCCAGGTCTCGCCGCAGATCGCCGGCACCATCCGCCGCGTGCTTGTCGAGGACAACCAGATGGTTCGCGCAGGCGATCTGCTCGTCCAGCTCGAAGACGCGCTCCCGCGCGCCAACCTCGAGCAAGCGCGCGCCAACCTCGCCGCCGCCATCGCGCAAGCGAGCGGCTCCGACGCGGGTGTCAGCCTGGCCTCCGAAGGCGCCTATGCTCAGGAGACGCAGGCGCGTGGCGCCGTGGCGCAGGCCGAGAGCGCCATTCTGACGGCGCGCGCCGAGGCCGAGCGCGCGGAGGCCGCTGTCGCCGCCACCGCCGCTTCGGCGCGCGGCGCGCGCGCCAGCGCTGCCACCGCTGCCGCCGCGCTGGACGCAGCCGTCGCCGCGCGGGAGCGCGCCCGCTCCGCCATTCGAGCGGCACAGGCGCAGGTGGAGCTCGCTCGCGCCGCCCTCGAAGCGGCCGAGTCCGCCGAGGACGCGGCGAAGGCAACCGCCGAGCGTGCCCGGCGCGATGCGGCGCGCTTCTCCAAGCTTTCGGCCGACGGCGCCATCAGCGATCAGACGGCCGACCAGTGGACCACCGGCGCTCGGGTCGCGGAGGCGCAGCGAGAGAGCGCCCGGCGGCAAGTGGCCCAGGCGCGCGCCGCGGTGGCGGCTCGCGAGGCCGAGGTGGAGGCCGCGCGAGACCAGCTCACCTCCGCGGAGGCGGCCGTCGAACAGGCGCGTGCGCAGGTGCGCGCCGCTTCCGAGCAGGCCAGCGCCGCCGAGGCCGGCGTGCGGCAGGCCCGCGCCGCGGCTTCGGCGGCCCGGGAGGCCGTTCGGCAGGCGGAGGCCAAGCGAACGCAGGCCCTGGGACAGCTCCTGCAGGCGCGCGCCGGCCGGCATCAGGTCGCGGTCAGCCAGACCACCGAAGCGCAGGCGCGCTCTCGCATCGCCCAGGCTCGTGCCGCGCTGGAAGCGGCGCAGACGCAGCTCGCCTACACGCGCATCGTGGCGCCGGTCTCCGGGCGCGTCAGCCGGAAGACGGCCGAGGTGGGCGGTCTCGCCCAGCCGGGAATGCCGCTCCTCGCGATCATCCCCGCGGAGGCGCCGTGGGTCGTGGCCAACTACAAGGAGACGCAGCTCGCCAGCATTCGGCCCGGCCAGCCCGCCGAGGTGCGGGTCGACGCCCTGCCGGGACGCCTCTTCCGCGGGCGCGTCGACAGCATGTCGGCGGCCACCGGCAGCACCTTCTCGCTGCTTCCCCCGGAGAACGCCGCGGGCAACTTCACCAAGGTCGTCCAGCGCGTGCCCGTGAAGATCGTGCTCGACCCCGGCCAGCCGGGCATCGAGGACCTGCGCGCCGGCATGTCGGTGGTGGCCAGCGTCGTCGTTCGAGCGCGCTGAGGAGGAGTGCCATGGCGCAGACGACGAACGGGGCGGCCGCGGCGCTCCCTGCCGGGAGACCGCTCGCAGCGCCGATGCGGCCGGCCGCCACCTACACCGAAGCGGCGCGATGGCTGGTGCTGGTGGGGCTCATGCTGGGCACCATCCTCGAGGTGCTCGACGTGAGCATCGTGAACGTCGCCATCCCCGACATGATGGGGAACCTGGGCGCCACGCTGGACCAGATCAGCTGGGTCTCCACCGGCTACATCATCGCGAACGTCATCGTTCTGCCGCTCTCCGGCTGGCTGTCGTCCGCTCTCGGCCGCCGCCGCTACCTAGCCGGCTCCATCCTGCTCTTCACCGCGGCGTCGTTCTTCTGCGGCGTCTCGGGCACGCTTCCCATGCTGGTCTTCTGGCGCGTGGTGCAGGGGGCGGGCGGCGCGGCGCTGCTCTCCACGGCCATGGCCACCTTGCTGGATATCTTCCCGCCGGCGCGCCATGGCCTCGTGGCCGCGATCTTCGGGATCGGCGTGATGGTCGCCCCGACCGTCGGCCCCATGCTCGGCGGGTGGATCACCGACAACTACGCATGGCCGTGGATCTTCTTCATCAACCTGCCCATCGGGGCGCCGGCTGCCGCCCTCACGCTGCTCTTCCTGCGGGACGCGGAGGGCGCGGCCGGCCCGACCCAGCGCGTGGACACGGTCGGCATCCTTCTGCTCGCCATCGGGGTGGGCAGCCTGCAGGTGGTGCTGGAGCGCGGCCACCGCGAGGACTGGTTCGAGTCCGAGATGATCGTCTGGCTGACGGTCGCCGCTGC
>Ga0272446_1002671_pt1 | contig 23775 bp, 20 predicted proteins | sample YNPCB0061_FD_194587 | JGI IMG/M metagenome (GOLD analysis project Ga0272446, IMG submission 194587) | Hot spring microbial mat communities from Yellowstone National Park, WY, United States - YNP-CB-006-1 | ecosystem: Environmental > Aquatic > Thermal springs > Hot (42-90C) > Sediment | place... | reverse complement strand
GGAGCAATTGGTGGATTTATTTTCCTTGCGAAGATCTTGGCAGGCCAAAACCTCAGTGAAACCATTCCCAATTTTGCTTTGCAGGTAGGCGTCGTCGCCCTTATGGTTTGGCTGTATCGGCTTGAAGCGAAGGCTGAACAAAAACAACAGGAACGCGAACAAAGCAAGTAAACCAGGGCTAAGCCCGCTTCCAGGAACGCCTGTTTCTGTACAGGCAGGTTTTTCTGGTAAAGTCCCACTTCTCTGGATCTCAGCCCATCAAATGGCCACGCTGCTTTGCCCCCGGCCAGTGTCAACCGCGCTGGAACGGTGACATCTGTGTTTTCTTGCAAGCTCCGGTTCAATTTCAGAGGGTTGAGTATTCTGGTAAGGTTTGCACCAGGCATCGACTGTCAGAAAATGGTCAGCAGCAGGGAGATGGCCATAGCAATAGATGATCCGTCAGAGAGGGCGACCAACCCCCTATCTAAACAAATTCAGAAAAAGGAAATTCAGGAAAAGGAGGCCGCCCCATTCTTTGTGATCAGTAACGCTGATTCTCAAGAAAGTTGAACCGTCTATTGGTCTGTCAAAACGGTTTTGGGAATAGAAAAAAAGCCCATACTCCTTTTCTTGCTGCTAACACGGGAGAGTCAGGAACGCTAAATCAATGTAAAATAAAGAAACAAGAATTTTTATAAACAATCACTCCCAAATAAAGGGAGGAAATGAAACAGGTACGGCTATGGCATTTTTTCGGCAGTATATTGCCCCGCTTTTTATCGTTTTAATTTTTATTGTGGCACTGGTTGCCGTGAGTTCACGAGCATTCTTAGCGGCGGATATGGCATCTCCCGCTCCAAGAGAAGATTCTTCTCCAGCGATGGGTGACTCAGAGTCGATGTCGGCTCTGCCTCCTGCCCTATCGGCGCTGGTACGGGGTGTACCCGATGCTGAGCAATTCTAAAGCTTACGATGGCGCTCCCCTCTGGCTATCGTCTGCGATTGGGTTCTCCCCTGGATCGGTCACTGCTAGTTAAGTTCATGCAACGTACCTACGCAGAGTTGCAGGAAGAGGGGAGATTGAATCATCTGGCGCAGACGGTTGAGCAATACCTTTCGACCGAAACTCCTATCTGGTGGGTAGAGACAGATTGCTCTTCTATCGCTCTGCTATCACGGTCTTTATCAGGACACTATAGCGTTCCGATCGCCTGTCTCTGGCTAGGTACGGCAATTGACCAACTGCATGGAGATAGCCATGCGTATATTTTTCTGCTCTATGTTGCACCGGAGCATCGTCGTCGCGGTATTGGTACCACGTTGATGCAGCAGGCAGAGGCTTGGGCCAAGCAACGGGGCGATCGCCAGATTGGGTTGCAGGTTTTTCAAACCAATGACGCTGCTTTGCGCCTTTATCAAGCCCTGGGTTACCAGCCCCAATCTCTTTGGCTGGTCAAACCCCTTTGAATTGCTCCATAGGGTTAGCCGCTACAGCAGTTGATCAGATTGTTAACACAAGCGAACGGCCTGAAAGCCCTGATTGCGATGTCTTTCAATTCTGAACCCTGATACCTGTCTCCCTGCTCTATCGGTTCTCAGTTGCCCCGATCAATCCGGCGTTCCCTGGGTCACCTCCGAAATCGTGAGGAATACGCTAGACTCGTAAGCTGACATGTATTAACAGAGGTGTGACATGCTGGAACAGCCCGAAAAAGGCACCAAGTCTTTGGTAGACGGTTCTTTGAAAAAAAATGGCAAGCTGGAACCAACCCACCCAAGTCCAAATGCTGAGAAAACGGTAGCTGTTTCCCCCGCTGAGCACTCCTCCTGGACGATTGAACAGAGTGAAGAGCTTTATCGCATTAACGGTTGGGGAGATCCCTACTTCTCGATCAATGCGGCGGGCCATGTCACCGTTTCTCCACGGGGCGATCGCGGCGGTTCCCTCGATCTCTACGAGTTGGTAAACGCACTCCGACAACGCAATCTGAATTTGCCCTTACTGATTCGCTTTTCAGATATTTTAGAAGACCGGATTGAACGGCTAAATGCCGCTTTTGCCAAGGCGATCGCTCGCTACAACTATGGCGGTGTCTATAAAGGGGTTTTTCCAGTTAAATGTAACCAACAACGCCATCTGGTCGAAGACCTGGTACGCTTTGGGCAACCCCATCAATTTGGCTTAGAAGCTGGCTCCAAACCAGAGTTGATGATTGCCCTGGCCACTCTCAAAACCCCGGGAGCTTTGCTAATCTGCAACGGGTATAAGGATCGAGAGTATATCGAAATGGCCATCCTGGCGCAGCAGCTAGGGCGTACAGCCATTGTGGTTCTGGAACAGATTGAAGAAGTCGATATTGTGATCCAGGCCAGTCGTGAGTTAGGCATTCACCCGGTTGTCGGGGTAAGGGCAAAACTGAGTAGCAAGGGCATTGGGCGCTGGGGAACCTCAGCGGGCGATCGCGCCAAGTTTGGCCTCACGATTCCCGAAATTCTAACCACTGTAGAAAAGCTCCGAGCCGCTGGAATGCTCGACTCGCTGCAACTGTTGCACTATCACATTGGCTCTCAAATCTCCTCCATCGCCGTGGTCAAAGATGCCATTCGCGAAGCCAGTCAGATATATGTGGAACTGGCCAAACTTGGTGCCAATATGAAGTACCTCGATGTTGGCGGGGGCTTAGGGGTTGATTACGACGGATCTAAGACGAATTTTTATGCCTCAAAGAACTATAACGTTCAAAACTACGCCAACGACATTGTCGCTGAGGTCAAGGAAGCGTGTACTGAACGCAAGTTGCCAGTGCCAACGTTGATTAGTGAAAGTGGCCGGGCGATCGCGTCTCACCAATCCGTGCTGGTTTTTGATGTGTTGGGCACCAGCGATGCCCCTACCAGTCCTCCTGACTCCCTCCAAGCGGGCGAACACCTGATTGTGCGGAACCTCTATGAAACCTATCAGAGCATCTCGGTAGAAAACTACCAGGAAATGTATCACGATGCGACCCAGTTCAAAGAAGAAGCTATTAGCCTGTTTAACTTTGGCTATTTGAGCCTACCAGAACGGGCACGGGCTGAACGACTTTATTGGTCTTGCTGCGAAAAAATTCTGAATATTGTCCGCCAGCAAGAGTATGTGCCCGATGACCTGGAAGATCTGGAAAAAATCATGGCTTCCATTTATTACGTCAATCTATCCGTGTTTCAGTCAGCTCCCGATAGCTGGGCGATTGATCAATTATTCCCAATTATGCCCATCCATCGCCTCACGGAAGAACCCACCAAGCGCGCTACCCTGGCTGACCTCACCTGCGATAGCGATGGCAAGATTGACCAGTTCATCGATCTCTATGATGTGAAGCACGTACTGGAACTGCATCCCATAAAGCCAGGAGACCCTTACTACCTGGGGATGTTTTTGAATGGGGCCTACCAGGAAATTATGGGGAATCTGCACAACCTCTTTGGCGATACCAATGCGGTGCATATTGCCCTGACTCCCAAGGGTTACCGCATTGATCATGTGGTGAAAGGTGACACCATGACCGAGGTGCTCGGCTATGTGCAATATGACTCTGAAGATCTGGTCGAAAGCATTCGTCAGCAGACCGAACAAGCCCTGCAAGAGAAACGCATTACCCTGCAAGAGTCCCAGCTTTTGTTACAAAACTACGAGCGCAGTCTTAGTCGTTATACCTATCTTTCAGCCTAATGCGCCTGGCTCTCCTGAGGCTAGTGCAGCGTTATAACGAGAAATTAGGGTTAGTAGTCAGTACTTTAGCGCTGAAGCGCTCACTACGAGCCGAGACATTACCCTAAAACTTAGAGTTGACACTGCACTAGGGTGATTGGTAGGCATCATCCATTAGTTCAGATTATCCATTAGTCCGGTCAAACCTGTGGAAGTTCGAGTGGAAATGAAAGATTTGCACAAGTTACTCTTGCACCAGCAGGCGGGAAAAACCACGCGTTTGCATCGTCTACGAGGCGGCATAGAGAGTTAAGAGTAAGAAAACATAACACTGTGCAAGTGTGTAAAGACATTTGGGTTCCACTCCTGCACCTCGTCTGAGCCTTTGTCCTTACTGCTACAAAAAACAGGAGCAACCAATCTACTCAACCGCTTGGTTGCTCCCTAGTTAACACTCTTTCAACCCTGGTTGACTGACAACTCTTTTCTCCTAGGCGGTTAAAACCGCAGCTAGGTAACCAAAATCCGCCTTAGCGGGTGACGAACCCCTAGATATACTGAGTCTGGGTCGGCAGACTTCGGTGGTTTAGGCGCGACCTTAGTTGCCAACCGTGAGCACGGAGTATCAGGGGATTCAGTCGTTTTGTCAGTCCATCAGCTTTCAACCTTACCTATCAGCTAAAACGGTTGAAAGGCAAGGGTCAAAGCTATCCAGTGTTTCGCAAACCAACTAACCAAGCTTGATCATGAATACGACAGGCGGTTCGGTTGTGCCAGCAAGCTGCACCTCCAGCTCATGATCTGCTTTAGCCGTTGCTTCGGCAAGCTCAACACCCAAAGCACCCGCATCTGAACGCTGGGCGATCGCCTGAGTAGTTTGCCCGCGCAGCACCAACTTGCCACCCGTCGGTAAGATCCCTTCTACCCTTAACCAATTGGGTTCACCCACTTCATAATGCACCCGCAAAGTCAATAGTCCCAGATCAGTAACCCATTGACGCTCCACCGTTTGATGGGGTAAAGCTGTTAAGGTTAAGGCCGACAGGATTTCTCGCGCAGCGAGTAGTGAAAGAACCATCTGTTGAGCGGGTTCGGCTGTTTCATAGGTTTCCAATAGATGCGTATCTACAGGTGCGGTCGCCGGTGACCGAGCCGGAGCTGTTAGCACTAGACCCGCCAAATAGTTCAATGTTGAGTCCCGACCAGGAAATAATTCCTCAACGGCATGTACCAGCTTTGCCCCCTCCCGCAAGGAAGAGCGTGCAGCCGCCTGGCACCGCCGAAAGAGTTGCTGTAGCACTGCATCGGGCAGGGCCACAGGCAAATTAAATGCGCGTAACTGGCTCAACCAAAGGCCCGCAGGCGCTTTGTCAGCCGCTAAGACGAGGGCGGGCTCTGAAGCCATAGCGGCTCTGGGTGTGAAGCCCACCTCACTGGTCTCATAGTCATAAATTTCTGTTTCCCAAGGAAACAACGGCGGATTTAGCTGAATTTCAGTTTTTAACCGACGCTTCAACAGGGCGTGAAAACGGTCTTGCACAGCAGGTAACTCTCCAAGTTCATGTGACGATTTTCGTTGGACGGAAAACGCCTCCGAATCACAAGATGCGCTGATGGATATAGACATTTCATCGGCTCCCAACGGCTGCTCCTGCGGTGCGATCGAGTCAGAGCCTAAAACGTCTCCGCTCATCAACGGGGACATCTCTGACTCAAGCCCCTGACGAATTGCCTCAGCATCCGCAGGGGAGGCGTTTGGAATCAGTTCTTGCAGCAGTTTGAGAAAACTTCTCTGAAGAGCCTCCGATTCACCATTCATGGTTCTAAACCTCTATTCATCGGTCGATTTCATTGCTCCGGACACTATGGCATTACGAATTTCCCAAGCTTGTTCTAACAACTTAAACCATTGCTTTTGGAGCTGGTTAACCGTACAGCCCAACGCCTGGGCGATCGCTCCATCCGGTTCTTGCGCCTGCTTCATATTTAGCAATTGCAACTGATTGGGACTCAAATTCGCCCGATAAACCTGCCACTGTTGGGGGGTTAACCCAAGATTATGGTCTAAATCGGCTTCTAACCACTGGTGCACCAGTTCCCAACGGTGGGAGAGCGCAAAACGAATCAAGTGATACTTAAACCGCTGCTGCAAATAATCTCTCTGACGAGAGGAAAGCCCTAAAATCGTCTCAATTTCATGAGCAGGCAGATCCTTCAAGCGCAATGCAAAATAATCGGCACAATCGGTTTGCTTCCGAGCCTCGAGGTAGGCCATCAGCTCACTGATGACTGTTTGCCGTAGCGTATCTTCGCTAGGTTCTGGCTCATGGGCCACAATTTGTTCACGTACCTGCTGTATTGAGGCAGCATTCCAGGCACTCTCTCCATCGCTAGAAACCCCTTCAGCCGCACGCTCCATATCAAGCAGGGTATCTCCTGGTTGCTGCTGCGAAAAAGTCTGTGCTCGCAAAATAATCAGTTGTTGGTTCCGCTGCCCTGGCAGGGGGATCCGGCGTTTAGCATACCGTTCAGTGAAAGCCATATACTCGGCAAGCTCTAGCAGAGTCCGGGGCTGATAGGTTGATGGCAACTGCATTTCGCGCCGAAAGGCGTTGAGCGTTTCCATATAGAAACCTTGCAAAAAATCCTCAATTAGAATCAGCCTTGCCTGATAGCTCGACTGCACCTGTGCCGGCGTAATGTAACGGTAAACAACGGCACTGAGAGTGCTGTGTAACTCAACTCTCCCTTTATGAGAACCGAGCTTGTAGTAGCGCAGGCATTGCTGTAGACGATGCTTTGCCAGAGTCGTTGCCCAGGCGTACACATCTCCAGAGGCTTGAATTCGCCTGCTTTCAGAGCAAATTCTTAAAACTTCCTGCAAGAGGCGACCGGCAACCGCTCTGCAACTTTGCTCGCTCGCTTTAGTTCCCAACTGCAACTCTTCCAGGAGCATTTGAGCGATCGCGTCTGAGCTTTGATGGGTTTCCTTATCGAGATCCAAAGTCTGATTTAACACTCACCCATGCCTACAAAACTAGGAGAACTGAACGAATTCAAACGAATTCAATAGCCATTTATCCAATTCTGGCAACATTCCCTCCCAGCGTCCAGGTTTCCGTCTCAAGGTCAGGGTCTAAAATGAAGGCCTGACAACTTGCTCAATTTCACAATTGGTTCAACGATTTCCGAGAGGGGTAAATGCGCATGAGCTTGAACAAAATGAGCTTAGATGAACAGATCGAGGCACTAATTCAGGATGCACCGTCGGCAGACCAGACCCAGGCTTATGTTGCAGCGATCGCTCCAGCACTCAAAAGCTTAGCGCAACAACTAAACCATCTTCATTATTACATTGTGCAAACCCTGGATCAGGACTGGGCCTTAACAACTTTGAGTAAAGACACCCAAGCAGGAGAAGAAAAGACCGTTATTTACGCCTTCCCAAGTTTGCAAGATGTCAGTCAAAGCCCCTACCCTATGCACGACCCTAATCTGATCGCTTTGCCGGTGCCCGTGATTCATATCTTGTTTCAAATGCTAGCGATAGATGTGGTCGAAAGCACTATTTTTTTTGAAACCCCAGGCAATTTAATGGTTGGTACCGAGATTCGCCGCATTCAGTTACAAGGCCTGGTTGAAGCCGAGTTTCTGCGTCAATCTCTCCCTCAAACATCTTTACCCCCCGATATTGCCTAAAAACCAGGCAATGATGCGATAGCCTGAGTGGCACACCTAAGTAGAGCAGTGCCCGCCGAATTGTTAAACTATGTAAACAAATTGACGTCAAAACGGTTTTCCGTCTTGACAGTCATTCGGTAAACCTCTATTCTTTGTCCATACCCGGGTACGAAAGCTGAGAGTTCTATGCAAGACAAGCAGAAAGTTACGTTATATCTTCCTCAGGAAACGCATCGGCAGCTCAAAATTCGCGCCGCTGTGGCTTCAGAAACAATGACGGAGATCGCCCAGAAAGCAATCGAATTTTATTTAAGCTATCCAGAGGTTGTTGATCGCCAAGAGCAGTTGTGCGGTCTCGTTCATCAAGTTTACTCTTGCCCTGACTGTTCTACTTCATTAGTTATTCGTGATGGGGAGCTGCGGTCGGTTGGAGAGCAGTCAAGTTCTTCGGTAGTGGACGAGTCATTGTCCATCGGCGCGGTGGCAGTTGGGTCAGTTGCCGCCCCACCTCAGGGCGAAGAGCAGCTAGTGCCCTGTTAGTTGATAGGTGCTGCTGGACGAGTCAGTATTTTTTTGAATCTGCGACAGTTCTTAGGCTGTTGGCACAGTGTTCTATTAAGTAAGTTCTAGGTTCGTGTTCACGCTAGTCGGAGTGGGTTTGAGTTATGCAGGAAGAGCTAAACGTATTAGTTCAAGCCCAGTACCCCTTGCTCTACCTTGTGACTTCTGAGGAAGAGCGTGCGGAGCAAGCCATTTCTGAGATTGCGATCCAAGTACGTCCTCAGCGGCGCGTCTTTGTCTGGACTGTTACCCATGGAATTGTTGAATACGGTCAGCCCAGAAGTGTGACACAGCATAGTACGGTTTCTCCTCAGCCAGCGATAGAGTGGGTAATGCGTCAGCGAGAGCCAGGTATTTTTATATTTAAGGATCTTCACCCTTTTATTGATAATGCCGAGGTGACTCGCTGGTTGCGAGACGCGATCGCTTCCTTCAAAGGCTCCCAGAAGACTATCATCTTGATGTCTCCAGTGCAGTCTATTCCTATTGAGTTGGAGAAGGAAGTGGCGGTGATCGACTTTGCCTTGCCGAACATGGCAGAGTTGAACCAGGTTTTAACCAGCCACCTTGAGCAATCTCGTGGACGGCGCTTGACCACAGAAGGGCGCGAGAAACTCCTGAAGGCAGCTCTCGGTTTGACCCGAGACGAGGCTGAAAAAGTTTATCGCAAGGCTCAGGTGACGGCAGGCTGCCTAACAGAGCAAGAGGTTGACATCGTTCTTTCTGAGAAGAAGCAGCTCATTCGGCGCAACGGCATTCTAGACTACATTGAAGAGGATGAAACGCTGGACTCTGTTGGCGGTTTAGAAGAGTTAAAGCGGTGGTTACGGCAGCGTTCTAATGCATTTACTGAAAGAGCGCGAGAATACGGCTTACCTCAGCCCAAAGGCATGCTTATTTTAGGTGTTCCTGGATGTGGTAAGTCATTGATTGCCAAAACAACTGCAAGGCTGTGGGGACTGCCTCTACTGCGGTTAGATATGGGTCGAGTTTATGACGGTTCGATGGTAGGGCGGTCAGAAGCTAATCTACGAAATGCTCTGAAAACGGCAGAGTCAATTTCACCCGCGATTTTGTTTATTGATGAAATTGACAAGGCGTTTGCTGGTAGCGCTGGCTCTGCGGACTCTGATGGTGGCACTTCCAGTCGAATTTTTGGCTCTTTTCTTACATGGATGCAGGAGAAGACCTCTCCGGTGTTTGTAATGGCGACAGCTAACCGAGTCGAACGGTTGCCAGGCGAGTTTCTCCGGAAGGGCCGATTTGACGAAATTTTCTTTGTTGATTTACCAAACGCCGAAGAGCGCCAGGATATATTTAGAATTCACTTACAGAAGCGTCGGCGTGAGATTGCCCGCTTCGATTTAGAACAGTTAGCCAATGTCTGCGACGGCTATTCGGGAGCTGAAATTGAACAGGCTCTGATCGCAGCCATGTATGACGCATTTGCCCAAGACCGAGAGTTTACGCAGCTAGACATCATCGCAGCCATCAAGTCTACCCTGCCGCTCTCGAAGACGATGACCGAGCAGGTTACTGCCTTGCGTGATTGGGCACGGCAACGGGCGAGGCCCGCTGCTTCCTCTGTCGCTGAATATCAGCGATTAGAGTTTTAACAGGCTTTCTCCTGCTTCCCAACAGGAGTAAAGGCTAGCAACTGCTAGCAGCAACTAACTAAATAGGCGAAGGCAAGTTTATTAGGGCAATTTTGCTCTGACTGACGAAGCAAGTAGCCACTTTGCACATGATTCACAAACGTTGTTCTCAAGTCCCTACAGGAGGAAATCCGAATGTCTCACTTTAGCACCCTGCGTACAAAGATCACTGAAGCTGAAATCCTGAAGCAGTCTTTGCGTGATCTGGGGATTACCGTTAAGACCGAAGCCGATGTCCGTGGTTATAATGGCCAGCGTGTTCGGTCTGACATCGTTGCTGTTTTAGAGGGCGAGTACGACCTGGGTTGGTCTCGTAATGCTGATGGTACTTTTGATTTGATTGCTGATCTCTGGGGTGTTGCTAAGAAGCACAACCAAACTGAGTTGATCAACTCCATCAATCAGAAGTATGCCGTCAACAAGACCCTGGCCGAAGTGAAGCGTCCTGGCTTGCAAAATGCAAACGTGAAGCTGGTTCTGCAAAAGTAGTTCCTCTGAGCGTTCCCAGACTGGCGGGTTAGCCTGAATGGTTAACCCGTTTTTTGTTGTGTAATTTGAGTGTTTGATTGGGAGCGATAATTGCCTGCTTGATAAAGGTGGCACATGACTTCAATTGCTAATCAGAAAGATCCACAAATTCGGGAGTTATTACATCAGTGTGGTCAAATCATTGGCCAGATGGTTGCTGATCGCTTTGAAGTGTCTCAAAAAGCTCCTGGTGATTATGTCACTAGCGTGGATGCGGCCCTTAATCATCACCTGTCTGCTGCGTTTGCTGAGCTATTGCCTCAGGATGGGGTGATTACCGAGGAAGACCCCCAGTCATGGCAGGCCTACACTGCAGATTACGAGAGGCTCTGGTGCATTGACCCCCTGGATGGTACTGAGAATTTTATTGCAGGTGCTCCCGATTATGCGGTGATGATTGGTTTATTAAGCAACTATCAGCCAGTAGCAGGGTGGATTTATGCTCCTGCCAGCGATCGCCTCTATTGGGGTGGCAAAGAGTGGGGCCTATTTGAACAGACGAAGACAAAACCAATAACAGCCCTGGAAAGGGTTGAGCCGCCCCCACCAGGGGCGAAGGGTTGCCCAATTTTGATCGGTCGTCGCGATGCGGCGAATTTCGGCACTGCTATTTTAGAACAGATTCCAACGGCGAACTTTTACTCGGTCGGTAGCTTTGGATTAAAGGTGTTGGAGGTGATTCAGGGAAAAGCAGGTCTCTATCTCTACCTCAATCGTCGGGTAAAGCTTTGGGATACCTGCGCTCCATTAGCATTGGCTCAAGCATCTGGCTTAGTCTGCTGCGATTTAGACGGTGAGCCAATTTCCTTTTTGCCAGAGTTTCTCGCCTCTGACTCACTCATCCATCGCCAAGTGATTTTAGTTGGCTGGCACCACTACATTGAGCAACTGCTACCTAAACTCAGAGCGGCGATCGCCCTTGAATAAGGTCTGAGTTTACTAGACTGGGAAAGCATAGACGAAACCCCTATCAACCTGAACAGAGGGTAACTCGACAATTTTGAATTTTGACTCGGCGAGGCAGAAAGCCTACTCAGCATTGGTGGTTAAGCACTTGATTTTGTCCTAAGCTTTCTGATTAACGCTCCAGTTCTCAAACCTGAGCGCCACCCCATCCGCTCAAGAGCCAGTCGTCTAAGGCGAGTTCCAAAGTCTAGATTTTCAACATTCTGATACATCTTGCGATCTTTCTCTGTGAGTTATCTCAAAAGATTGCTAGTATTTCTGGCATATTCGATCGCAAATCCGTAGAAAGGGCAGTCTAATAAAGCTGGGGGATCGATTCCTTAAAGTCTGTTGGGGAGCATTTTGGGTTAACACCTGGGAGTGCCCCTCGTATAGTCTGCCTATATCGGGCAGGTTTGGCCTTTGAGTCATAAGATGAGTCATAAGATTATTCTGGGCGCATGGCTAAACCAACAGCCCAGCATCGGATGGCCTCCCCGCGATCGCTTTCCTTCGTTTCCTTTTCTGAGTTTTCATGCAAACAGAAGCCTTTAGTGAGCTATTTCCTCTGTTAAGTGCCGCCAATGCTGAAACCCTTGACTGGTTACTCTCTGTTGCGGTGGAACATGAGTATCCTGCAAATCGCGCGGTGTTGATGGAAGATGCCTGGGGCAATGCCGTGTATTTCATTGTCTCAGGGTGGGTCAAAGTACGTCGTCTCTCTTCGGGAGAAGAGGTTGTGACCTTAGCAATTCTGGGAAAGGGAGACTTTTTCGGTGAAATGGCAATTTTAGATGAGTCTCCTCGTTCAACCGATGTCATTGCCCTATCGCCGGTAAAGCTAGTGAGTATTTCAGCTCAACGCTTTATTCAAACCCTATTCAAAGATCCGCAACTCCATCATCGGATGCTGCAACTGATGGTACGTCGCCTGCGTTTGACCAACCTGCGCTTTCAATTGCGGCACCAACCTCCAGCAGTAAAGCTGGCAAACACCCTGGTGAGCTTGGGCGAAACCTATGGGGAAGAAACGGCAATGGGCACTGAAATTTACAACATTCCTTTTAAGGATCTGGCCGATGTCAGCGACATCGGCGTTGAGGAAACGACAAAGATCATGGAAAAGCTTGATAGTAAGGGCTGGATTAAAATTGACCCGACGAACAACACCATCTATTTAGTGAATTTAAAGCAGTTGGCCCACTTAGCCAGTAAAACCCAATAGGACAACAGGTAGCCAATGAATCAAGACGCCTTTGGTCGCGAACAGAGCCGTGTGTTCCAAACGGTTCCTACATCGGTCGGTATCACTGCTGAAGTAATGACAGAGCGATCGCAGGAGTCTGCCAGGTTGGCCTATCGAGTCGCCATGCCAGAGCCAGAAACTCATCTGTTTGAGGTTACCCTGACCGTGAGCGGCTGGCAGCAACCAACGCTTGATTTGCATATGCCAGTTTGGACTCCTGGCTCTTACCTGATCCGCGAGTATGCACGCCATGTGCAAGATTTTTCAGCCCTGGCAGGAGATTCGCCCAATCCTCTTTTGCCCTGGCAGAAGGTGAGTAAAAATCGCTGGCAGATTGCGACTCAGGGAATTGCACACTTAATCGTACGATATCGAGTCTATGCCAATGAGCTGACGGTTAGAACCAATCACCTAGATCGCACGCATGGCTACTTTAATGGAGCTGCCTTGTTTTTCTATATTCCTGGCTATGAGCGTGCCCCGATTGAAGTTGAGATCGCACCGCCACCGGGCTGGCGCGTCACAACTGCTTTACCCAGCGGCCCAACGCCTCACAGTTTTCTAGCCGCTGACTTTGACACCCTGGTTGATAGCCCCTTTGAAATTGGTACCCATGCAGTCTATGAGTTTGAAGCGGCAGGCAAACCCCATCAACTGGCCGTTTGGGGCAAAGGTAATCTTAATGCTGACCAACTCATCAGCGATATTCAAAAAATTGTGCAAACTGAAGCTGACCTGTTTGGGGGCCTTCCTTACCAGCGTTATCTGTTTCTCCTGCATCTGACAACAAACGGCTATGGAGGGCTGGAGCACCAAAACAGTTGTTCTTTGCTCTACGAACGTTTTGGTTTTCGTAGTCGAGACAAATACACCCGCTTTTTGCAGCTAGTGGCTCATGAGTTTTTCCATTTATGGAATATTAAGCGACTCCGCCCCAAAGCCTTGGAAATTTTCGATTATGAGCAGGAAAATTACACCCCTTCCCTCTGGTTTAGTGAAGGAACAACCAGCTACTACGATTTGCTCATTCCCCTACGAGCGGGTCTCTATGATGGCCGCACCTATCTGACCGCTCTTAGCCGTGAAGTTTCGCGTTATCTGACCACGCCAGGGCGGTGGGTACAGCCACTGAGTGAGTCGAGTTTTGATGCCTGGATTAAGCTTTATCGCCAGGATGCTAACAGCCCTAACAACCAGATTTCCTATTATCTCAAGGGAGAAATGGTCTCTCTCTTGCTGGATTTACTGATTCGTCATCAGCACCAAAATCAGCGATCGCTGGATGACGTACTGCGCCACCTCTGGCACCACTATGGCAAATTAGGGGTTGGCTTTAGTCCGCAACAGTTGCAACAGGCCATTGAGTCCGTTGCCGCAAGCGACCTGAGCGAGTTCTTTCACCGATACCTGCACACCACTGAAGAATTGCCTTTAGTCGAGCACTTCAGTTGGTTTGGCCTGCAACTTCAACCCGAAAGCGACAATCTCCCATTTACGGGTATGGTGCTAAAAGCAGAGCAGGGACAAACCCTGGTTAAGTTTGTGGAAACAGGTGGCCCAGCCCAACGTGCTGGGATCGATGCGGGTGATGAAATTGTCGCTCTGAACGGGTTTCGAGTGACGGCAGAGCAATGGAGCGATCGCTTAAGTGACTTCGCCGTTGGCGATATTATCCAGGTCAGCTACTTCCATCAGAATGAATTACGACACGGCCCTATCCTCTTGGCCGAGCCACGCCCTAAGCATTACCAGATTGTGCCAGTCAAAGAACCTTCAGAGCAGCAAGCTCAGAACCTTTTGGGTTGGCTAGGGGTTCCTTTGACAGCACTGTAGGAGTTTTGAGGAACCTGGATTACCAAGATGGTAGCGGCAAACTTCACCCTGAAGCCCACCCAACCGCTGAGGGGTGTCAACCCAGGCCTCCAAAGGGCGCAGGCAGCGTCGTCTTAGAGGGCGTTTGAAAAGGGTTCGGCGGTTAAAACCGCAACGACGCCAACCAAGTCCGCCGCCGCGGACTCAAGCCAATGAGGGATTGCTATCACCTGCATCGGCAGGTTTTGTCCGTATAGCCGCAACTTTAGTCGCCAAGGCGACAGGGGGATAGGGTTTTAAAACCTACTCTTAAATTCAAAAAACTTTCAAGAAAATGGGTGTTTTTGTTGGGCGAGCACTATAGAACCCCAAATAAGCCACTAGGGTATTGGTTCCTCGTAGTCTACCTGGGCGGACGAAATTGATAAACATCACGAATCACTCTGGCCCAGCCCTGCGCTAGTGAATCCCAGAGGCGATCGCCCTTCTCTTTCGTCGCAGACCGGGCATCACCCAATACCCCGCTCTGACTCAAATCACGGGTAACCCAGGCAAAAGGCAGCGCCCCTTCCATACTCAGTAAACTGTTAACTGGCAAGTTAGCCGGGTATTCGGTCACCGCCTGTTCAAACCGCACCTGTTGTGGCAGCATCGCTAGCAGCAAGCTGGTTTCAGCATCTCCCGCGTGAATGCCAAATTCCAGTTCCTGCGGGGTTAACAACTCTGCGGCACAATGGGGTACGCGCCAGGTAAACAACGGAAATACCCAAAAATCCTCATACCGTTGGTGCAAATCCCTGGCTACCAGCTCCATTACCTGGGGCTGTCCGCCATGAGCATTCATCAGTACCCACTTGCGAAACCCCGCCCGGTAAAGACCTTCTCCAACTTCGAGTAAAACGGCCATTAGGGTTTGGGCACTCAGGGTGATCGTACCGGGGAAATGCCAGTGCTCATTCGATTTGCCATAGTACAGCGTGGGCAAGCTATAGGCAGGCACAGCCGGTTCCAAATAATCAAAGGCTTTTCCCAAAATCGCCTGGGCGATCGCGCTATCAACGGCTAAAGGCAAGTGGGGGCCATGCTGTTCAATCGCCCCGACCGGTTGGATGAGTACCACATTTTCCTTATCCGGCATTGCCCCAACCTCAACCCAAGTAAGGTAGGCAAAATATCGCTCCGGTGGGATAAAACCATGCATCATAATAGAACAAAGATATTGTCGTCTCTTTAGACAAGGACTCTGGCAAACAACGATTTTACGGTGATGCTCTGGGGTATCATTAGCGCTTTAGAGCTAACGCACTGGCTACTAACCCGCTTTTAGCCGTGTCAAGGCACCGTTTCCTTTACCCAAGGCAGCATAACAACCAGAGCCAACCCCAATGAGTTCCCAGAATTCACTCAAAATCAATGGTAGACAGCTCGTAGAGATTACAACCAATCGAAGGATAAAAAATGGGGCCTCTCTCTATTCTCCCACCTCATTCCTCTCTACCCCAGCCTCTGCCACTTTATTACCCATTTCCCCTGATATCCCATCACTCGCCCACTCTGCTCCCCATGCCGCTTGAAGAACAGCTTAACTATTATTTTTTTGATAAATCCATTCTCCGGCGATCGCTAACGACCAAAGCCCACGCCCTGGAACAGCAACAGCAAGGTCAGCCCTGTGACGATCAGCAAGCCTACTGTGTTTTAGGGGATGCAATCTTGAAAACCGTTTTAACAGAACTCTTAATTCGTATGGGTTATCAAACCCGTGGTGACATTACCGAGACCAAAAAGGCGCTTGAATCAGAGGCAACACTCGCAAAAATTGCCACCGATATTGGCGTCAGCTACGTCATCAAGCTAAACATCGACGAAAAACAACAAAAAGCCTACGAAAATACCAGCGTGCTGGCAGAAACCTTAGAAGCCTTAATTGGCGCAATCTACTTTGACGGCGGCTTTCAGGCTGCCCGGCAAACTGTTCGCCATTTGTTTCGAGCAGCGTTTCCAGAAGAGTTGTAGTTTGGGCCGATAGGAGGCTGCAAAATGCGCTTAGGCAAAATCGTGAAGTCAAACTCTCACTGCGATTACGTCGCTGAAGTTGATGATGAGAAAAGTCGAGAAAACTCACCAAAACCAGATGATTATGGATTTGGCAGTTTTGTTAAGTTAGCGGCAAAGGATTGCCCAATCACCGTTGGAGTAGTTTATAACTCTCAGCTTTTTAACCCCATGTTCTTGAATATGGGGCCTCGTCTTTCCAGCGAACCCGATCCTCTATTTACCCCAGATCTGATTGTCGAAACGCGCACCCTCTTAGGCATCGCCCTGATTGGCACCCTGGCTGGAGAGAAAGACAACATCTATGGCGTTCACGGCATTCCTAGAATTGTTGTGCCTGTCAACACTCCGGTTTGTACGATGACAAAAACGGAAATCTACCGCTTTCATCTAAACCAAGTCAATCGCCCCCAATTTTGTTACTTCAGTCATCTATTACGCTCCGGTGGTTTGTTCGCATCTCAACTGACTCAGCAAGTCTTGGAGGAGCTAATTGCCCTGCAGTTATTCAATGGAGCCGATCAACGGGCGCTTGAGATTCTTTGCAAAGAATTATCCTGGAAAACAACAATGTCTGCTATGCGCTAGCCTGTTTTTACACCGTTGGGTGGCGGAGATCAGAGATCTATGCCACCTCTACCTGTCGGGATGCAACGGGCCGTCCTGAAAATAGCTAATCAAAGGGAATGGATGGCGACGCGTCGGGAGATTCGTTAGCGTAGCCAAATCAAGGTTTGAGCCTCAATTGCTCGAATCTCGTTCGGGCTATTGATTTTAGTAAAGGGCAATGGAGAAAAACAAAAAACCGACAGTCTCCTGCCGGCTGGTCGTGTGTTCCCTGTTGATGACTCGACTAAAGTTGAGTCCTCTTTAGTATGGGTCAGGTAAAGAAATAAACTAGCGATCGCGATCATGAAAAAGTTGTGATCCCTATCACGATGGGTTAGATTATTAAGCAAACAATAAAAAACCGACAGTCTCCTGTCGGCTGGTCGTGTGTTCCCTGTTGATGACTCGGCTAAAGTTGAGTCTCCCTTAGTATGCGGGTAAGAGCAAAAGTCATGGGCGATTTAAGTCACTTCGTTGCTGTGATCTTAGTCACCCCACTCTCGACAGAGAGAAGAGGCGAATTGCTTGGTTCGGTGAGCTGGTATTGGGAAGCACAGCTCTCATATCCCTCTCTATTCTCAATGTCCTAGCCGTTTGGGCGGCAGCTACAAAAAAGCCTGAAAACAAAAAACCGACAGTCTCCTGTCGGCTGGTCGTGTGTTCCCTGTTGATGACTCGGCTAAAGTTGAGTCTTCTTCAGTATGGGGTTAACGTAAGGTATAACCAGCGATCCCAATCACCTGCCGATGTGATCATCGTCACATGTAGAAAGACCCTCTACTTGCCTGGATTGAAGATGTGGGATTGTCGAACTGTAGTCAGGTAAAACTAGCCCGTCAAAAGGGTTCAGATCGCAAGCTCTCAACCTGATCGTTTTTTTACGCCGTACCGCTCTAGTTTCTGTTGGTTCTGGAATCTTAGATTCGAGGCTTCACTGATCTCTAGCAGCGATCGCGATGCCAATCAATAACACCCCAGCCCCTAACATCATCCACAATCCTGGTTGTTCCTGAAACAGAAAAAACCCCAGAAATCCGGCAAAAACAGGCTCTAGCAAGATGACTAAGGTGACAAACAGGGGAGACACCCAGCGCATGGCCCAGTTGAGGCTAGTATGCCCAATAATTTGGGGCACTAACGCCATCAGCCCCAAATAGCTGTAAGTGTTACAGGAATAGGAAAAGTAATCTGCCCCACATACAATCGGTAGAGGGAGTAGAACAATCGCTGCTGTCGTGTAGGCGATCGCGGCGTAGTGGCGAATTGACAGTCCTTGCTGTTGAGCCAGCCTGCCACTTAAAAAATAGAGACTAGCGGCAATCGCCCCGATCAGCGCTAAAGTGTTACCCAGCAAAGGCGCGTGGGTAGGACTCGCGCTGCTCCCGTCACTTCCAATTAAAAAACTACCGATCAGGGCAAAGCCCATACCCAAACAGGTAAGACGTCGGGGAGCTACACCCTGCCACCCCCAAGTGAATAAAGCCACCCATAGGGGGCTAGTTGTCACAAGAGTAGTAGAAGCGACAATTGAGGTATAGCTGAGAGAGGTTAGCCAACTAGCAAAGTGCAGCGCCAGGGCAACTCCCGCAATCACGGCCCAGCGCCAGGCAATAATAGCGGGCGGTCTGTCGATGATTTTGCGCCAAACTGGCAGAAACACGATGGCGGCCAGCCCCATCCGCGTTGCAGCCATCACCAAGCTAAAGCCTAAAGGAGATGAATCCGTAGAGGCCGTAGCTAAGCGAGCCAGAGGAGCCGCAGTCGATACAGCCAGGGTGCCAGTCAGTAATACTAGACCAATTGACCATAGGGCTGGTGGGCCCGTTTCATTATGGCTCTGCATCCACAACCTGGGGCAAGCTAATGACGTATCGGGTTCCCATCTCCAACGTATTCTGAATCACTAATTTGCCCCCATGCATTTCCGCCAGAATGCAACATAACTGAATCCCAAGAGCAGAGTGCTCTGCAGCCGATGGGGAATGTCGTTCCAACTCCTGAGGTGAGACCGGTGTCGTTAGATTTTGCTCAGCTGCTTTCCAATCAAATTCAGTAGGATGGGCCTCCTCACTCTCAAGATAACGATGAGCATCTGCTTCCAGCCCCCCTGCTGGAACCAAAGCAATCTGGGCAGCCTGGTTAACACAAGCAAGTCCTTCCCCCAACCAAGGATGAGACACCCAAACAGAAATACTCAGATGCTTGACCTTGCGCGACACATGTAGCCGTAGAATACTCCCTGCTGTCGAAGAGACAAGCAAACTAAAGAGCAAGTGATAAATCATTTGCCGGACTTTATTACGATCCAGCATCCATATCCGCCGACCTGGCTCTACAGATAGCCGGATTTTTTGCTCGCGTCGTTGACAGGCTTGCTCCAGGGTGTTGATAGCCTGCTGGCACAACATCTCAATGTCTACAGACGTCAGCTTTAGCTCATCTGTAGCTTCTTTCAGTGCTGACAATTCCAAAACCTCATTCACCAGAGACAACAGATATTGCCCACTCTGATGAATGATATCGAGATATTCCTTTTGTTTGCCTGTCAGGGGGCCATAGATTTCGCGCATTAAAACACTGGCCATGCCCATAACTGAGGTCAAGGGAGTACGAAGTTCCTGGGTTAGTTGAGTCAGCAAATCAACCCTGAGTTGATGGGCCAAGCTGACGCCACTCTGCTCTGGGGTCGTCCCAGTGCTATGGGTGGCAGGGATCGACGGAGCGATCGCATGTGCCATTGTTTGGCGCTCTAATTCGCTAATTGCCCAACGAGCCGTAAGCTGCAAAAACTCAACATCTCGACTAGTGAACTCACGGGGAACAAGATCAATCACGGCTAAAGACCCAATGCATAGGCCATCCGAGGTTAGCAGAGGCACCCCTAAATAGGCCCGAATACCATAGCGATGAGTTAAAGTGCTATCTGCAAAAGCTGGGTGTTGCAGGGTGTCAGCAATGGCCAAAACCTGGCAGCTATCTACGACATAGGCGCCAAATGATTGCCCGCGTGGCAGTTGTCGAGTGGTCGCTAATTCGTTCATTAAGCCCAGGCGAGATAACCCAATAGCAGCCTTAAACCTCTCGTGCTCAGATCCCATTAGCCCTAGCACGCAGATGGGAATATCTAAAAAATGAGCAGCCGTTTGGGTTGCTTCGTCAAAGACAGGCACATTGCCCAGTTCAAGTAGCCCCAAAGCAGCTAAGGCCTGTGCTCGGCGGTTTTCTCGTGCTTCGACCGATAGCCCATCAAGGGGGCAATATAGCCTATTGTCAGCGTTAACCATACTTGACCCAAACTCCTGCAAACGTGGCAAGAACTGCCGTTGGTGCCTGCTTTTTCAAGCTTTTGTTTCTATCCACAGCATTCCCTAACATTTTTGGGAATCAACGAGACATCTGTAGGAAAAATGTGGGAGAAACTACTGAATTTCCTGCGATAGCCTCGCCCTGGAGCGCAAAATTACGCAGGGTGCAACGTTGGGTCTTGGCACCAGAGCGATCGCTTCCCGATTGATCAGCATCAGCAACATTTAAGGACAGGTAGTGACAGGTACACCTCTTGTATGTACGTGCTGCGTTCCCATGATGTCAATGGGATAGCTCACTGGATACTAGTTTTCTATCAAGAAAATTTAATGGATCGCCCACCCTCGCAATTTCGCAGCTTCTCAATCTAGTACATAGGCACCTATTGTTCAGCCAAGGACAAGTTTGTCCCCACCAGACCTTTATTCTGTTTTGAAGAGTGGATTTACTAACGTTGTTGACTGGCATCGTAAATTAGGTTGTTTGCCATTGGCTTTTGCGGCAGACAGATTTTTGAATGGATTAAATTTTTGAACGGATTAAGTTGTTTTCCTGTCGTACTCTAAACTGAAACTAAGTTGATCAAGTCATTTCTCTGCCCTTGAAAAGTATGGGGAGGGGGTTAGCATGATCAGAATAGTGAGTTAAAAATTTCATGCTTCTGACAGTGGGCAGCACATTACAAAGCGGTAAATACACCATTACAGCGGTTTTGGGGCAGGGTTTGAGCAGAACCGTTAAGGCGGTGCAAGCGCCCCTTAACCGAGCAGTCGTGCTGAAGACGATTAACCTCCAGCAGCGGGTGCCTATCGACATTGCCCATCTGCGACAGGCCTTCGTGACCGAAGTACACCAACTGGCTCAATGCCATCATCCCGGTTTTGTGGGCCTGTTAGATCTGTTTGAAGAAGATGGCTTGCCCTTTGTGGTGATGGATTTTATCGAGGGCCACTCCCTGACCAAGGTGGTGAAACAGCAGGGAGCCTTGTCAGAGGCAGATGCCCTGCGTCAGGTGCGACAAGTTGGTTCTGTCTTAGCGGCCTTGCATCGGCAGGGGTTGATCCATCAGGATGTGAAGCCAGAAAATTTTATTCGTCCAATGTCGGCAGATTTTGCAGTGTTGGTCGATTACGGGTTGATTCAGCGGGAAATGTTACGGGCACTGTATGGAGCAGGGGCGATTCCTCTGCGCGACTATGCTGCCCCTGAGGTGGTGCGATCGCCCCAAGAGCAGGAGTTAGCAAGTCAGCCACGCATTACCCCAGCCGTCGATGTTTATGCCTTGGCGGCCAGCCTCTATTTTTTAGTGACTGGGCAAAAACCAACAGCTGCCTTGTTGCGACAATATTCTCCCCTGGTTGCCCCCCGCCAGCTTCAGCCCAACTTGAGCCCAGCCCTGGAGCAGGCAATCTTGGCCGGGATGGAGTTGGATGCCGCCAAACGCCCTCAGACGATTGCGGCCTGGTTCTCACTGTTGCCTGGCACCGAAGCCGAAATGCCCCCAGTGCAGAGCGATGGGATGAATCAAGCTACTAATGGCGCTTCGCTGGGCGATCGCCCAGCATCGGTGACCCTGCCACCAACAGAGCGTAAGGGGCAACAAGCTGCTAGTATTTCTACACCATCGATGCCGACGAATGGGATTGCACCCGCCCCTATGCCACCCAAGACAAAACAAACAACGATGGTGGTCGCTCACCCTCAACCGCCCCAACCAGTCGCAAAACGTCGCATGAACTGGCGCAACCTGGTCTTGACTGGCCTGTTTGCTGGGGTGATTGGCAGTGGTTCGGGCTTAGCCCTGAGAATGAGTGGATCAACCGGCCCTGGGTCTAGCATTTTCCATACTGAGCAAGCATTCCCCCCTCTTCCAAACTTTCCTAAAAGAATCACTTCAGCCGATTCAGCTCCCCCAACTTTCCACTCTCAGCCATCCGAGCCACCAGTCCAGGCCCGCCCCTCTCTACCACGTATCTATCGCCCACCAGTGCCCCCAGAATCCGCACCAGCGGCGGTTTCCCCTGCCTCACGGCGGTCTCCTGTACCTCCTGCCGCAGAACCGAGCGCCCCGCTCACCCCTGAGGCTCCAGAGGTTGCCAACCCTTCTGCCCCTCTTGCTGCACCTTCCCCTGAACCCTCTGCTCCACCGCCGACTGCCCCCGTCCGTACCCCAAGTTCTCCCGAATCTTCCCCTCCTACGTCAGGGGCCGATCTGTCGCCCCCTAAAAGCAACTCCGATGCTTCTTTCTAAGCAAGTTCACCCCCTTACCACGCTATAATTTGGGGCAATGCTTGAGAGTAATGTTAGCCATCTATGAGTAATCCTCTTCTTCGCGCTTTTTTTGTTGGTCGTGCCCTGGCAGATGCCATCTATGAGCAAGCCGAGAACACCTTTGCTGAGGTCATGAGCGAGGTTGGCAAGTTTGATGCTGAGCAACGGGAGCGGCTCCGTCACTTTGCGGCTCAGGTGCTAGAGCGTGCTACTCAGGCAGAGGCTGCAGCCACTCAGGGTAGTTCCTTAGCAAACAGCACAAGTTCGGCCCAAGCCGTCGATTTACAGGAAACGATTGACAACTTACGGGCAGAAATTGCCCAAGTTCGTGCCGAATTGAAGCGTTACCGTAGCAGCAATCCGCAGTGATTCCAAATTCATAGAAACTTGAGACATTCACGGCTTGTTCCGGTTGGGGCGTTTGGGCCGTCGCCTCATTCTCTGCCTCAGTAACGCTGAATTGATAGCTAGCATCTGGCCATTCACCTTTGGTAGGATCAAGAAAAGTTGTTAAGTAAGTTAAAAATCGAGTGTCTGCTCTAACCAACAACTCCGATACGGAGATAACTCGTGCGGTGCCATTAGGGGCCGCAAGCAGCCATTCTATTTCGTCGGAGGCTTCTCCTGGTAAGCCATCTGTCTATAGCAAGAAGGATTATCGCTGGAACCGTGAGAACTACTCCCAGCTTCGTCGCTCCATAGATATCTGGGCGTTTGTCCTCACGTTACTGTACTCCTTAACGCTTTATAACAAGCCCTGGAGCTATATCGGGGGCATGACGGAAGAAAAGCGAACCAAGCGTCGGCAACGGCTTGCAGTGTGGATTCGGGAAACTTTGCTGGATCTGGGGCCAACCTTCATTAAAGTCGGACAGCTTTTTTCTACTAGGGCAGACTTGTTTCCGACGGAGTATGTCGAGTCCTTGTCTAAGCTTCAGGACAAGGTGCCTGCTTTTAGCTATGAGCAGGTACGAACCATTGTTGAACAGGATTTGGGTAAACCCATCCAGGAACTGTATCGGAGCTTTGATCCGTTGCCGATCGCTGCAGCTAGCCTAGGACAGGTGCATCGGGCACAACTCCATTCCGGAGAAGAGGTGGTTGTTAAGGTTCAACGTCCTGGATTGAAAAAGCTGTTTCGGATCGATCTGGCAATCCTTAAAGATATTGCTCGTTACTTTCAACGTCACCCAAAATGGGGAAGAGGCCGAGATTGGCTGGGCATTTACGAAGAATGTTACCGGATTCTCTATGAGGAAATTGACTACCTCAACGAAGGACGCAATGCCGATACCTTTCGCCGTAACTTTCGGGGTGAAGACTGGGTGCATGTGCCACGGGTTTACTGGCGCTATTCTTCGCCTCGTACCCTCACGTTAGAATACCTTCCGGGCATTAAAATCAGCCATTACGAGGCGATCGAGGCCGCAGG